>OGYW01000422.1_pt1 | contig 39366 bp, 44 predicted proteins | sample 1576621 | NCBI WGS metagenome assembly OGYW01 (sample SAMEA3541528, study PRJEB24748) | human gut metagenome | biome: human gut; feature: human-associated habitat; material: faeces | place: China | collected 2012 | reverse complement strand
TATTCTTTATTGTTTAGTAACCTGTAGTAAAAACAGGTAAGTTCCTGCTTTGGTTGCTAAGACGGTACAAATATACAAAAGGAATTTATTTTTTAGTTTACACAGGATAAATGATTATTTTTGTGAAAAATACATATTGAACGACATGAAGAGCATTCGGATAAATAGCTTATTCGTATTATTATTATGTACAACCATATTCTCTGTAGGGGCAAAGAATTATTCTTTCCAGTTTGAACCTGTTGTTTCTCAAAAGAGTTTTCCTACAAACGAGATAAGAAAACTTTATCAGGATAGAGATGGCTATATCTGGATACCCACCTACAAAGGTTTGTTACGGTATGACGGATATACGGTTAGCACTTATAATATGGAAGGATCCGGACATAAATCGTTTATCAATAAATATGTCAATGTCGTGGAAGAGGATTATGATCATAATTTATGGATCGGAACGAATAATGGGTTATATGTGCTTAACAAGATCAATGGTGAAATACAAAAGATAGAAAAAACTTTACTGGAAACATCTGCGGTCGAAGCTATTGTGACTTTTTCTGATGGAGATATATGGGTCGGATTACTCGTTTGTAGGAAACAGTCTGTCAAACGTGGTGTTTTCTTCACTACTATACCAAATGCTTCTTCCCAAAACGTTGTTTCCTTGCAACAACTCCAGCGTGTAGAAGAAAGTAAATGGAGCCATTATTTGCTATCTGCAGAAGAAATAGATTACTTGCATCGCATTTCTCAAGATTGTTTTCCTCTTTCAAAATACCTTTCATCTGCCCCTGGAGTTGTAACAGCAGCAAATAGTTTTTTTATCGTAGATGATAATACTATCCAAGAATACGATCTTCACGATTATGCTCGTCCCATAGTTCAGCGAGCAACAGGACTTCTCCAAAAATTTTCATTGACTAAAAAGGAATTTAATTCTCTTCGTCGTTCTGGACAACCGACAAATCTTCTCGATTTTAGCAAAAAATCCATACCTATATTATCAAAAGCACAAAAATATCTTGAACAGGGAGAACTTAAACAATTAGATCAGCGGTATAAAATGCTCAAACGAGACAAGTGGTATATCATTCCGAATATTCCCAAGCCAGCGGAAGCCTTTTTCTTTAAGAGATGTCATTTATTACCTAAATTTATGAAAAATGATGCACACATTCTTACTACTGATGCGGCATATGGGATCCATATGAAAACAGGATTTTCTATTAATTCCTTACTTTTTTCATTTTTTAATTCTCTTACTTTAACATGGGCTGAATTGAATGGACGTTTTTATGGAGGCGGGGTATTGGAGTTAACTCCCTCTGAATTTAAATCTCTGCCGATCTATATCACAAATTTCGAGGAGGGAAGATATTCTTTCTTTTCTTTTAATATTCAATCAAAGGAAGAGATAAATGATTTTTTGGAGACACAAGATCAAATGATACTTTCGAAGCTTGGCCTATCTTCTGAAGATCAGGAGAAAATAAGAAATATTCGTGAGAAGTTACAAAAGAAAAGACTTAGGTATTAGTTTGTATATTTAGATATAGAAAAAACTATTTATTTAATTTCCCATATACCGCGAGGGCTTATGGTTGAGCCATGTGTATTCTCTTTCGTTGATGCTGGTTTCATACGATCTTTTTGCCGAAGTTGCGTTGCCGCCCATCGGATATCATAATTCCAAGTATAAAACATATCATCCTCTGGTGATAATGTTTTACCATATTTGTTCCAAAAGTATCTGAATACAATCATCATCGGTGCTCTTCCATTAAGATCTCTAAGGATCTCGTAAAGGATATCTGGCAAATCGGCGCGTTTCATAACAAGATTTTTGAATGAAATTTTCTTCTAATTTTACCTATCCAAACTCATTAGAATCCGGCTTAGAAGTAATTTTAATATAGTTGTCCCTCTAAGGAAGTACCAGCTTAAAATTAGATTTGTTCCGTGCTGTTGCGTTCTCTACAAATACTTCGGATTGTTTTGCTCCCCTATTTTATTCTGAGGATTTTTTTCGGAGGACTTGTCACATCGAATAATACTCTTAGAGTATTACATTCCTGCTCGGAGTTTACTCATAGGGCACATACGCAATTTCATTCAATAAGCATCAGTTATCTTCTTGAGAGGATTCCTTTTGCTCAATTTCGTCGACAAGGAAAGATTCAGAAGAAGCCCCCTCGTGAACGATCTCATTAATTTTTGTCGCTAGAAAATCGGTCAATGTCATTTTGCTGTCGAGCGCTTTGCGCTCCAATGCCGCTTGAACATCTGAAGGGAGTTGGAGGATTACACGCGACTCTGTCTCTACCTTGACGGATGGCAGGGTGACGGGCAATTCAGCCATCAAAGAACGAATGATGTGTTCTTTGACTTCCGGTATCCTTTTTTTGGCCATCCAGTTGTAAACTGTCACTTCACTGACAAAGCATTTTTCAGCCAACCATTTGTAGTCCAAACCACGGGCTTTCAGCCAACGTTTTACGTCGGCTTTCAAGTCTTGTTGTGGTCGGAGTTCTGGAGTCATTTTCTCGATACTATCTTTTTTGCTAAGCAAGTCAATTCTGGAGCTTTTCATAGAGATAAAGTGCTATTCAAGGACTTGCATGAAAGCTATGCTATTGAGCTCAGTGGATATTTTGTGTGATTTATTTCTATCAAAAATATCTTGACGGATATTTTTGATGAGTCATAGTTTTGCCATATGGAGAGCAGTCAATGCGATGTTCTGGAGCTGTTGGGAAAGCTTAGCAATGAAGCCAGGCTTTTCTTGCTCAGGTATGCAGCATGGCGATCTCTTCCTCTTACCGACGCGCTTCGGGAAATAGCCTACTACATTGCCAATCAAATGGAGATACCCAACAAGGCAATCCTGATATCTCGATCGCGTTCTTCTGAACATTCAGCAATACCTCATTAACAGCTATGACACTGGATCAAATTACCGTCGGAATGGAACAGCTCATCAATGCCAAGGCATCGGAGATTCTTTCCTCCAAACCACAGGATCAACAATACCTGAACTGGCGCGATATGCAGGAAGTCTGTCTTGTTGTGAAGAGCGCTTGCGTCAAGCAATTCAACGAGGTTCCCCAAGGAGTGGAAATGACCTGCTATTTAGCCGAAGCAGTGCTGGCTCCGGATAAAAAAGCGAAGCTCAAATTGATGAAGCAGGTCATTTCACTTACATCCGGAACAACGGGAATAGCTATCATCTTAGCCGGAGTAGGAGCCGCCTTGGGGTGGGGTGCGGGCATTGTTACGACAGTTACCGCTTTTTTCATTGGAACATCCATATTGGGACCCATCGCAGCTATGGCTGGAGGCGCCATGCTGGCCGTTATTGCCGGGTATTTCATTTTTGACAACGATGCACCAACTCTGTCGAACAAAGCCGTTGATGCCCTGCGCAAGGGGCTCAGAGGGGCTTTGGCTGAATACTGGAAGGAGCGAGGAGGCCAATTGGAAAATCGTTATTTGCCGGGTAATTAATAATTCTCCTATCATATGTCTCCATCAGATTTATGGGAAGTCTGCATAAAATCGGCAGCTGGCGGAACTCAATGTGCCTACATGCACATCCCCGCTGATGTCTTGCGAAATACGGTAGATGGATTGTTTCCCTCTTTGGCCAAGAACGCAGCAGCTGATGCCGTTTCGGGATTTGGCCACAGATGGGTGCATGGTCATGATCTGATTATGGACATCGCCGGCCAGTTTTTCCGGCACCCAGTTCATGCTGTCAAACAAGCGGGGCATATCCTCCTGACAGATTTCCCCACCAAGGCAGGGATCCCCATTCCCGGTTTTTCACAATCCGGCTTGGGTTCGTTGCTGGTCGATATGGGAATACCGAAAGGATATCTGTCGCTCAACATGATGGATGCCGGCATTGGCTTATTAGCCATAGGAGAAGGTTCCAGTGATCTAATTTCCGCCATGTCCGGGAATGTCCCTATGGATGCGTGGACGGCTTTTGATACCTTCGGAGAGGGCGGGATAGAATTGGCATTGGGGTACTCTACCCAAAATCCCTTGTTGATTGGAGCGGGGATAGAAAACATCCTGGCCGGTTGTGTCTCCACTCTGAAAACCTTTACCGACTACGTTGATCCTGCTTCGTTTTTCGGGCATTCGATGACGGGTGCTATTCTGGGGGCGGGGGTTTCCTATGCACTGAACAGGAAGAAGGGCAAGGAAGCCCTTGGCCGGACAGTCCTAGGGACATCGGCCAGATCAGCTCTTCTGGGAGCGCTCAGTTCAGCTTCGGGGTATTTCACGGCTGGAGCTTTCCTGGGATTTACGGCCATGCAAATAGGAAAAATCATGGCTGCCCATGCCCAAAAGGAACAAATGCTGTGTTGCTCCTGCTCACCTCTTACCTTTGAACAGCAGCTCAAAACGTTCTCCGAGGATGAGTTTTTCAGGGAGCATTGGAATACGCCTCCTTTTCTCCCAGAAGAGAGCTTGTCCATTTTCGATACCCCGGCATCCATGGAAATAGAACCATGGGTTCGGCAGTTTCTCGAAGAAGAAAGACGAAACAGGCTCTTTTCCCTCCGGGAAGCGGAAAGGCCTCTTCTATAACAATTAGCATCCATGAGTAAACTATGAAAGCCTATTACATCTACCGGGCCGGGAGACAACCGGACGGTCCATATTCTCCTGCCCAAATTGTATCAATGATGGAAAGAAAGGAAATTCTCGGGGCTGCTCTCGTTTGGTGTGAGGGCATGAATCAATGGATACCTCTATATAAAGTTCTTGATGATATTCATCCTCAGAGCAACAGGCGCAATCATCAGGTAAATCCGCCTTCAGGTTTCAAACTGACTAAAAAAAGGAGAATGATCATAGGTGCCGGCATTGGTTTTGTCGCGCTTCTTTTCATTATCCTTTTGGCAGGCAATGAACCAAGCCGACAACCTTATTATGATCGCGGATATTCATCTTCATTTCCTCAGTCGTCTTATTCCCAATCCATGTCCAATGATGAAGCGGCTGCCATAGGAATGTTGATAGGAGCAGGCATGGCTACCCAAGCGCAACGCCAGGCAGAACCTCAACAGGCCTTACCATGCCTGCAATGTGATGGTACCGGTATTTTATATTCCAACGGATTCCGTTCCGTCTGTCCCAACTGCGGCGGACAGGGACGAGTGTATGGCAATCCCCAAGCTGAAACCATAAAGGATGCATTGAGGCAAAGGAGATATTACTAAACGCAAGCAATTTACAATCATGTCCTATTACATTTACAACAAACAAGGGAAACACGAAGGCCCTTATGATGAAGAGCAGCTCCGCAGCATGTTGAAAGCCGGACGTATCGACAAGGAAGAATTGGTCTCACAGAATGGCCGTTCCTCGTGGAGCCCTATCCATCTTGTTCTGGAAGCGGAGCGTCCGCCTAATTCTTCGCACCAGGAAGAGAAAAAATATCGCCTTTTGGCTCAAGACGGCACTCAAACTGGCCCTTTCGACATCGCAACTCTTAGAGATATGCTGCGACAGGGGAAATCCCAACCTTCAGATTATTTTTGGACGGAAGGTATGGACAATTGGGAACCTATTCATCATTTGATCAAAAATACTGATGAAACCGATTTCAGGACAAACTCTGCATTCCCGCCGCCCCCTGTAAATAATCATAGTTTTGATGTAGAGGAAGTAGATAAAAAAGCCAAAAAGGGATTGGGCTGGTTTGTGATGGCCTATGTCACAGCGGGGCATTTCATGACTCAGGCAGAAATCAAGGGTAACGACACGATGAGTGTAGTAGGCCTACTGTTACTTCTGGGGCTGATGATTTACGTCCTCATGAAACTGTATGAAGCATGGAAATATATTCAACCTCTCAGTTACCTGATTCCTTCGAGAGAACCCATACCTTCACCTGAAAAAGCAGTTGGCTTTCTCTTTATTCCTCTCTTCAATTTTTATTGGGCGTTTACCGCATGGCCCGGGCTACTGGAACGCGCTCAAAAAATGGCAGACAACCTGAATATGAAAAATATTGTTTTTCATCCCAGATATGCTCTCGGATACGTGATTTCCTTCATTATTGATTGTATTTCTGCTCTTTTTATCCCTTACCAACCTTTATGGCTATCCTATGCCATAGGGATCCCTGAAGCCATATTATTGTATTACACCTTTGTCGAAATCAAGAAGGTGATTATCGTCTTCGGAGAAAAAAATATGGGAAATAATACTGATTAAGAGTTGGGGGAATCGGAGCGGACTTGGGAGGATGACTCCGTAGGATAAGAAAATAAAATCTCAAAATCATGAAATTTCGAATAGAGTGATCAATTACGCATTCTTGATGAATGCTTTATAAGTATCCATCTGTTGAAATGGATGCGTTTTAGAAGAAATTTTCATGAGTTTCCTCCTGTAATTCCAGGATTTTGGCACTCAAACGAGCTGGTTTTGACTGAATTACACAGCAGGGAAGAAATTGAGCGCCTGTGAAAGTTTGTATGACAATATTCCAGATCGTTTCATCATAGACAAATTCCATGAATTTTCACGTTTCATCATGTCTGTTGCTATAAAGGCTGATATGTTCTTTGCCTTGCGGAATAAGGAAAAACTGGTGGACTGGCGAGGGAAAAGAAAAGGGATGCATTTCATTGCGGAGATAATCTTGCGGAAGTGATTTTCATGATTGAATACAAAAGGTTTACGTTTATTTGAGATATTGTTCTTACGGCAGCATGTTTTATAATTGCGGCCATGAAGCGTAAGTTAACATTTCTTCAATCACACCGTTCCTTTCTGGGGGGACGTATGGTTTTTAAAACTCAGTCCCCTCTTTTTGATAATGAGATTGATCCCGATTCCGATCAGGCTAGATTCGAATTTTCCGGCAAAAATCCTTCTGCACCTGGCACAACACGCAATTTCACTATTGTTGAAGCAGAGCGGTTGACTGCCAAAAAATTTCTGAAGGTACTGGAAGAGCTCAAGCAAAAGAATTGTCTTTCATCCGACAGCTTGGCGGCAGTCTTTTCTTCCCCACCTCCACTTCTCATCACCCCATATCTTTCGGCACAAAATTTGGAAACCTTGGAACAACACAATTTGAGTGGTGTCGACTTTTGCGGAAACGGAGTTCTTTTAGGGAAAGGATTTTTCATGATGAGAAGCGGATTCAGAAATCAGTTCAAGCCATTGCCCGTTGCCATGAAGAATCCTTATACGGGTGTGGCTATTCAGGTCGCGGAGACATTGTTGAACTGCAATTTCCTGCCCAGTCAGAAGCACATATGCAATTCCATCCTGAAGAAATCCGGCCAGATTTCTTTATCACAAGTGAATAAGGCTCTCAAGACCATGGAAGAAGACTCTATTATCTGCCGTAGAGGACGTATCATTTGCCTGCGGGACGCGGATTCTCTGCTGGCCTCTTTGAAGAAGAATCATAAGCGCAGGAAAGTTGTCAAACGCCTTTATGTGACGAAGCCATGGGATATTGGTATTCAGCAAATAATCAATTTCCTGAATAATGCAGATATTCGGTGGAGCCACTCGCCCCTTTCTTCTCTTCATTATACACAGAATTTCAAGGAACCTGGCCCCTTGGGGTTCCGTGTGAATAATTCAGGACTGTTGATGTCGGCTTTTCCTTTTGAGGAGACGCACCTTCCGGGACAGGCGGATTATGTTTTTGAGGAGGTGACGGAACCTCTGGCCTATTACAACACGACGATCCTTCAGGATGGCCGTCGTCTCAGTAACGACCTGGAATGTTATCTGGAGGTGAATCCCGATAACGAGCAGAGGGAGAAAGCCATTAAAAGTCTCCGTGCGAGGATCATTGACAGAGGATATCACGAAGAGATGCGGAAGAAATATCCGAAGTTGTTTGGAAAACTTTAGGCGGGGATTTGTCTCTTGTATCCCGGGGATTCGTGGGTGTATGCTGACAGACCATGTCAGCTGAGGAAAAACCTATTGAAGCCCGAAAATTAGTTTCATGGGACTGGACTGCTTTTTGGAAAGAACACCAGTTACTACTGAATTGTGTTCTCTCAAAATGTCTTCCGGAAATTCAGACTGAGTATAAACTCTTTTGCTCTGAGGACTTGCAGGATGGCTACATCATCTATGACGGGAAGGAAAAATCTGTACATGTCCGACATGACATTAAAACAAGCATTTTGGTATTTTGTAAAAAACACAGTGTTCCTACCAAAGGTAATTGGTCGTTGCAAAAACAAGGTGTTCTCCAAGGAAAAAGGTTAAATCCTGATTTTGCAGCTGCGTTATGGCATTTCAAGGCTGAGGAAATTCAAAAAGAAATACAGCTGCAGAAAGCCATGAATTCTGATATTAAGCATGTAGAATGGTCTTCTGTTGAACTAAACATATTAAATACTCATTCAGGTCAAAAATCATTCCGATTATTGTGGGGATGCTTGAAGAAAGCTGAACGCCGTTATCCGGATAATCTAACGATTGTTTGGAAGTTAAGGTTTTTGAAACAACATTTTTCTTATTTGATGAACGATCCATCATTGCTTGAAAAGGGATGGATGGCATATCAACAAGGAATCATGGCTCAATTAAGACTGCAAATTGAATTTTTGGAGAAGAGTCACCATGCCGGGACTGAGTTCGCTCAAAAACTCAAAGAATCCAGAGACTCTGAAAATTTTGCTCAGATTGCCGTATGGGGAAAATTGATAGATCAAATGAGTATTGATGTCTTGAGAGAACAATCAGATGATACTGAATGGGAAGCATTAAAGGAGATCATGAAAGAATTTGTGATGGAGCATCAGAGGATTCCTACACAAAAAGAGGTTGGAGATATCTTCGTCAGGAAATACGGAAACTCCCAGTATACGGAAACTACACTGGGACGGATTGCGAAGGATTTGAGTACATACAACAAGGCAGAAAAAGACCAACGATCTCGCAACAGAAGCAGGTTTCTTGAACGGTGGGGATTTTCATGGCTACAAAAAGTGCTGATTAAATAGCCTTATAAGTCATTTGCTATAAACATTCATTACCTCCATACAACTTACGGAGGAAATGGCAGGTACATTATTTTCATCATCTGTGGTTCATTGAGCACCGGAAAGAGCTTCTTCTTTGTTTCAAGATCCAGACGGATCGACAAAGGGTACTTTCCAAGCAACCCGCTTGAAAAAGCAACTGCCCCGGAGATCCAAATTCCGAGGCAGGCCTGAATCACTCAATGATGATCTCTTTAGTCGGAACTTATTATAGGGGATTGAGGCGGCTGACTCAAGCATAACATTAACAACATAATTGTTATGAATCCAATTGATACCCCCCTATTCACAGCTAAAGATGTTTATACGGCACTAAATGCCATCCGTGAGCGTCTTGACGCCCTTGCCAAACTACCGACTGACTCCGGTTCTGTCGTCTGGGCCAGTCAGGCAACTCTCGCCAAACGCTACGATACGAGCAAGTCTACGATTTGCAGGATACTGGCGGGAGCCGTAAGTGCAGGCAAGGTTCAGATGATACGTCCAAACAATGGAGTCCAAAAGTACCATGTTGCGGAACTTGATTCCTACATGGTGTCGATTTCGGGGAACCTTAACAAACAGTAACCCATGAATCGCGAAGAATTAAAACAGCCCAAATTCCTTCTGGAGTACTGTAATCGCATGTTTGGAACCCACAAGGACATCGGAAGGGAGAAGCTCTTCCGGTGTCCATTTGGAGAACATCGGCGCCCCAAACTACATGTCAACGAACGTGACGGAATAGGACTGTGGCGTTGCTGGGCATGTGACAAAGGCGGGGATATTTTTACTCTGGCTGCAGAATTTAAGCAACTTGATGTCAAATCACAATTCCCGGATGTCCTGGAGCATTTGGCGGAGGTATTGAATATCTCTCTGGATGGCAAGATGAGCAAAAGAAGCTATTCCTCCTCAAGCCGTAAAAGAGCAGGCGCAATGTCTATTCTTCAAAAAGGTTTGATGCACCGTCCAGAATCTCCTGTGTTTCTTGAACCTGCTAATGTGATGGAATTGGAAACTTGCCGCAAACGGCTGGAAGAGGATATTCTCCTACGTTCCCTTTTAAGTTCCGAATTGTCCTTGCGTGAAGGATTGATGCTCTCTGCCACCACCGTTTCCCATCCTGGTCTGCGAGGTCTTCTTGGAGCGACGGAAGACGGACGCTTGCTGTATCTTTATACGGCCAGGGGAAGTGATGGGGACATCACGTATACGGGAGCCAAACTGCGTTGCAGAATCAACCATCCCAACCCCAAGCTCTATTTGAAAGAAGGCAAATGGACATCTTGCGGCACAATGAACGCTGAGAGCTCGCGTTTCATGTGGGTAGCCGGAAAAGCTTATCAACCTTGGGGGATGGAATTCGCAGAGCAGCGAAAGATCGTTCTTATCTGTGAAGGAGAATCCGATGCTCTGGCTATCAATCAGGCATTTGGCTGTCTTATACCCGAAGATTCTTCCGTATTTGGAAATGTCCCGCATGCGGGAAGTTCGGAATTGGTTCCTTTCGCCGTAGCTATTCCCGGCGCTCAGAGTTTTAAACGAGAGTGGGCAGGATTCTTCAAAGGGAAGATCGTCATCCTCGGGCTTGATTCCGATTCTGCCGGGCGGAAAGCCGCAAAAGAGATTCGGCAAACTCTTGAGGATATCGGTTGCATTGTTGTGGACTGGGCTCCTCCAAGTCCTTACAAAGATGCACGTTCTTTATTGGCTTCCGAGGGTAGTCTGGCTTTGTATCAATCCATTCTCTCCGCTCTTAACTCTTTTTCAACTCCCGTAGAAAAGGAGGTTTGCCATGCATGAGGATGATAGGAAGAGTGAGTTTCAGGGAGCTATCAGCCCTTTATTGAAAAAGCTTGAGCAGAATCAACATGTCCTTGCGGGTAAAGAGGCTGAAATGCCTTTCATCTGCCTGGGAAAGAACGGTGGCAAATATGTGTACTATTCCCGAATGAGTGACAGCCGAATTGAGTTGAAACCGGGCGAACACAGTAAGTTGAACCTGATCACTTTGGCTTCCGAAGCATGGTGGACAGAGAAGTTGGGAGAGAAATGGACCGTTACTGATGCCGCCGGCTATTGTTTTGGACAACAAGGGCGTAAACACTACTCTCCTGATAAAATTCGTGGCGTTGGATTCTGGAAAGAGAAGAGTGCCATTATCTACAATGCGGGAGATCGGTGCTTTACCATCGAAAGCGGAAAGATCATAGAGACAAGCAATATTAGGGAGGAAGGTACAATCTACCAACGTTCCGAAAGCCTTCCACATCCGGAAACTATCCCGATGAGCGATGAAGAAGGACAGGCCATTATTGATTACCTGAATTCCTTCGCCTGGCGCGAAGAAATGGGAGGCTTGCTTTTATCCGGCTTTCTGGCACAAGGCATCACGGCAGGATTCATCGATACCCGGGCTCATGTTTGGATCAATGCTCCTGCCGGCACGGGAAAAACATTTCTGGTTTCGAGGTTGAAGGAGCTCCTTGGGAATTACTCCCTTTCCTTCACTGGCGGAACTTCGGAAGCCGGCATTAGGCAAAAAATCGGTTCCGGGGCCCGGCTTGTTCTGTTGGACGAAATGGAGGCGGCCAACCAGGATAAGTATTCTAAGCAGAAGGTAGAAAAAATTATGTCTCTGGTCCGGAGGGCGACTGATGGAGAAACGTCCATTATAGGAAGCAAGGAGTCTGTTCCTATCGAATTTCGAGCTCGTTCGTCTTTTTTACTGTTGAGTATTGGAAATTCACTGCAACGCACAGCTGACAAATCAAGGTTTATCAACTTGCATGTCAGGCCCAATAAAGGACTGGAGAGCTTTGAGAAGAGAGATGATGCAGCTAACAAACTGGCGGGCATTTCTCCCGGTAAGTTGATTGCCCGAATGATGTCGCTGGCGTCTGTGATGGCGACCAATGCGAATCTCATTCAGCAAAAGCTGTCTGCACATCCGGCACTTGCCGGAAGACGCGCCGAACTGCTGGGTAATATCCTGGCGGGGGCGTATGCTCTGACTCATGCAGGGATTATCAGCGAGCCGGAAATCGACATCTATACGGCAGCGATGAATACAGGATCTCTAGACGAAAATCAGGAGACTGATGCGGAACGCTGTTTGCGTGAGATTCTTGAAAGTCGCGTCGTCGGCAATTCGGAGACGGTAGGACAGGTCATTCTAAACTACCTTCACGGTGATTCCTCTATTGAAAGACAGGATGCAAAGAAGCTCCTGGATGGAATTGGCATCAGCGTATACCGTCCTCAAGGAGGAAATGGCTCTTCACAAATGTTGTTTATTTCCGCCCAAAACAGGCAACTATCCAATATCCTCAGAGATACGGATTGGGGCAACTGTTGGGGAGACGTACTGAGGAATCTCCCCGAAGCGAGTTGGTTGTCGGAAAAGCGGGTAAGAAACTCCAAACACAAGGGCGTCGTCATTCCTATCGAAGCCGTGAAGTCATTGCTCGAATTCGATTTGTCGACAGAATCACAGAATGGAGACATGAAAGAGACATAAAACAATTTGATTGAAAGCATATTATGCAAAATGTCGAATAGTTTGACGGAAACTGCATGATAAATGAAAATCCCCCTGAGTTCTCACGGATACTCAGGGGGATTATGTTATGCAGTTGAATGAGGAATAATTATGCAGGCTTGGAGGGGGATTGCGGCGATATGGCTTGTCCCAGTTGAGCTATGGATTCAGCTACCGCTTCTTCCTGTGGACGGTAATAGCCTCGTTCGATGTCCTCCGAATCATGACCAACAATATAACGGGCCATATCCGGAGACACCCCCATGGAGCGCAACATGGTAACGGCAGTGGCTCTTAAACTATGGAAACTTTTTTCCGCAAGGGTTCTTCTGTTTCCCTGGGCTTTCTGATCGTGCCGGACAATCAATCCATGTTTGCGTAACAGCTCAGTGAAGTCCCATGAGAGCTTGCTTGAGTTGCCTGCTTGTGAGTGGCGCATGGCCGACAGAGGGAAGACGTAATCATTGATTTTTTTCTCGTGCCGTCTCTGTAGAATTTCTTTCAATTGCTCAATAACGGGCTTGTTCATTCTTCTCTTTGTCTTTTCCGAGGTCATGGAGATTCGCCCTCCTTCCAAATCGATTTGCTCCCATTTCAGCTTGGCGATATCACCCAAACGTTGCCCTCCCGTATACAGGCAGACCTGTATCATATCGGGCCATTCATTCGGAAAGTCGGAAATCATTTTTTGTACTTCCTCTACGGAAAAGGCATCTCGTTCCTGCCTGTCATTCCGAGAGCTTTTGGAGGGAATGACTCCTTTGAAAGGATTGATCGTAATGATCCTTTTGCTGACAGCGCTATTGAAGGCACACGTCAAGGATTCAAGATACCTCTTCACTGTTCCGCTGGATACACGCTCCAATTCTTTTGCCATGAATTCTTCTGCATGATGAGGAGTAACGGCATCCAGAGGAAGGGTTTTGCGGTCATCCAGATAGCACAAGAATTGTCGGACAGCTTTTCCATCACGGTCAACAGCCCCTTTTTCCGTACGGGACTTCATCCAGTCTTTCAAAAAATCATCCACTCCCTGCATATGGGCTTTGCCTTTGAGCAGAGCCTTTGCCTTGGAAGATCCGGCTACCGCATGGACGATTTCGGTGTTTGCCTTTTCTCCTTTGGCGGCCTTCTCCAATTCATTGGCGATAATTTGTGCATTCAGCTTGAGCTCGGCCTCCATTTTGGCTTTTGTCTTCCCGGGGAGAATCGTCGAAGGGGAGACCTCTATTTTGGTCGTTTTGATTATTCTTTTGCCATTGACGTAATAGGAGGCAAACCATGTATTGTTCCGTTTTTTCAATCCAGCCATAGCCTTAAAAATCAGTTGGAATTTGCGATGGGGTACATTAGGGTACATATTGTAAAAGTGTACCCTAATATGTACCCTTTTTTCATGCAATCGGGTCGAATGCGGTACAATCACGATATGAAAAAACCTTGCAAAATCAAGGACTTTGCAAGGTTATGAAAAGAATAAAATGGCGGACAGGGAGGGATTATATTTATTGATTATAAATATACTTATGAATATAATGTTCAGCTTTTTGTACAGTTCCTTTCCTACCCTCAGGGTCATGTTGTTGATATCAACAAGATGATCAATTTTCTTTCTGGTGAAAACGGCAGCGGAATAAGGCATCCATGACGCGGGCCCGGTTTGCTTTTGGAATATGGGGAGGACGGGGGCTTCCCACGGTTACAACGTCAAACCCAACATATTTTTCCGGGGCGACCGAAATGCTGAACCAGTTCCATGCCGACCAGCGGCCAGCCCTGTTTTGGGGCGTCCAGGGGGGGATAATTCTCCCCTTGCCGACCCCAAAAAGTTCAATGACCGTGTGCCCGATGGTAAGATCCTCCGGAGCGTTGTCCGGCAGATCTGCTTGCATCAGCACTTCCGCGGCTCGTTTGGCGGCCAGTCCGGTCATGGCATAACACAGACCGTAGAATTGCCGGCTATCTGCTCCCGAGGCGCACCAGTGAGCCCCCGTTTCAGACATGTCCCTGATCCATGCTCCGTTGAGCAGCGCCGTATCCGAGTCGATTTTGACGACGATGTCATCGTCCGCCGCTTCGCCGGCCAGCATGGAGATAATGCCCCGGACGCATTCCGGACCGCGCAGGTTGCCGTAGCGCGGGAAGCTGGTTTGACGATACCGCGCTCCGGCTGCCAGAAGCGCCTTTCTGGTGCGTTCCGGTACGGGGTCGGCCTCATCGTCCGCCACGGTAATGACGGCTTCAGGGAGGGCTGCCAAGGCGCACCGGACGCAGGCTTGCGCCTCATCCGCGTCTCCGGCATAGGTGAATAGATAGATTCTGATCATCGTATTGTCTGGTTAAGCTGGTCCGTAGGGGTAGAAGGTGCCTCCGAAGACCGGGATCTGGATCATGCCCAGGGCGTATTGCGTGACCTGGTCTTCGTTGATGTCGGCAACCTGAAAAGCATAGTCAAAGTTGACGCCGGGTTTTTCCAGGGCGAGCATGATCGGGTACACCGTTCCCGGTATGCCTGACATTTCCGCGCTGGTTAACTTGGCGTCCTGGTCGAAGTGGACATTTATCCAGACCTCCCCGCTGGTCATCGGGAGTTTCACCCAGGAGGAGCCGGAGCCGCCGTCTCCGGTCGGGTAGAATCCCAAGAGAGAGCCGTTGAGGTAGAGAGCGCCGGGTTTGATGCGAGCATCGGTGATGTTTCCTTCTGTGTCCTTGGTTAGGCGAACCTGGAAGCCGTATTCCGGCGCAGGAGCTTCAGACCCGGTGGCAGTCGTAATCTGCTGTCCAATGGTCGGAGATTCCGGCTTGGGGTCGTAGGTCAGGTCAATTGGTTCCGGCGCTCCCTGCATGTTTTCCAGCGCGGAAGAAGCCGCGGAATCCCGATTGACGCGTTTCAATTCGATAAACTCATCGATTTCCAACTGAAGAGGCGCACCGTAAGACAACTCAATCACATTGGTTTGCAAGTCACGGCTTACAGTCTGCACCATGGTATTGATGGTTTCCCATTCCGGATTGCCGCCAAGCAAGGAAACACGGCGCCCCATGTATTGCCAGTATTGAGCCCCCCCGCGAGCCGCAAAGGAGATAGACCCGTCATAGGGAAGTTCCTGCATGGATTCCCACACCGTTCTTGCTATGTCGGCATAAGGTATTCCGTCATTGGGTCCGGTAGAGGGTCCGTCTTCATCGTTTGACGGCTGTTCGCCGTTATAAATGCCGTCAATCGGATAGGTAGCATTGGGGCGGTCGAGTGTCACCAGGTCCACGGAAAATTCCTGCCAGAAACAAGGCGTGTCTCCTCCTCCAATTACTCCGATGTTCTTAAATTTTTCTCTCCACTTGGCCGGGGCATTTTCCGGAATGGCTAGACGCTGCTTGATGGTGGTATTGCACCATTTAGGGCGCAGGGATTTTGTGTGAATCTGCCCGTCTGTAAGTTCGTATGCGGTTGCCGTGGTGTCGTACCCCTTGGGTTTTTCCTCTTCCGTGCCTTCCCATGCCTTGGGAGTGACGACCCGGTCGGAATAGGTCACAAGCTGCCCTGCCGGGATGTCTTTCATCCACGGGAAATGGTGTGCCCAAAAGCTGTTGATCATGTCCGCAGCGTCAATGCGGCGCCCTTTGACAATCATCTTCTGATAAGCCAAGCTGCCGGATCTGGAAGTCTTTACGGGCTGGGGTTCGGAAGCGGAACCGCCTGACTCATTGTAATTGGAGAAATAAAAGTCAGAGGAGACGCGATAGACGATCGAATGCGGCAGCGTAGGGTCGCCGTCCGACGGGTACTTGGAAAGGTAGGAGACGCGATAGCCTGAACTGCCGGTAGATTCTGCCACAATCGCAACACAGGGGGGAACAAGGTCGCCTCGCGGTGACAGTGATACGTCTATGCTTTTGACTGTGGCGGAGGGTTGCAGCGGCAGGGAAATAGGGTCGAGAGAATCGTAGTCCGTAATGATGAGTTTCGGTTTCTCTCCCGTATAGTCATAATAACTGACCATACGCGGAGACCAGCGCCGGATGGACTGCAGCAGACTTTGAAGAGTGTCGCAGGATGCATTCCACGGTATCAGCTGCTTGTCGTCTCTGATGCGCAGCTCATAGCTGGCTGGGTGGTGCTTTGCCATGTCAAGCACGCTGGACAAAGCGCCGCTCAGGTTGACCTTGGGAATAATACCCTCTACGCCTTTACGGGGGAAAAGCCCGAACGTCGGCTGCCATCCATTTTCCAAGGCATAGCAATTAGCGAGGTAATACCAGGGGTCGGAAAAAACAATCCTCCAGGACCGCTGGCTGCCGCTGTATACTTTTTCAATATTGGACACCAGCCCCACTAGGATGACTTGTCCGTTTTGGGAGATGGTGACGGTATCGAATTGCTTGTACGGCAAAGTTTCCCCAAGCGTCCTGACGGGGTAAACTGCCGTAATGGTGGACGTGGAGAAGCTCTGTTGATCGTGCGTGAGGCTTGATGGCTTGAGAGCCAGCAAGTCATCTATGGTAATGTTATGGTTCCTGCTGCTTGAGAATTTGGTTGGTTGTTGACAATATTCTTCTGTCTGTGTTTCAGGCTACTGTTTTTTTTGCTTGTCTTTGACAATCTCTTTTCCCGGCTTTATTTATTTTTTGGCAAGTAAAATATACAGCGTGTACCAAAGTACAGCCACTACGGCACCTCCCAGAATATAACCCATTCCAATACCAATTAACCCTGCTTCAAAACTTACAATCCCCATAATGAAGCCCCCTCCTATCGATAGGGTTGCGAGAAATATAAGGACTGTGGAAAGAAAAGAATTACTTTCTTTGCGATTTGGAAGTTTCTTAGTAGAATAAGTTGTTTTATTGCTTTCCCTTAGTAATTCATCAGCCTTGAACCATTTATTTGTTCCTTCTGCGCAAATTAATGTTTCAGGTCCTATGACATGATTTTTAATTAAAATTTGTAGTTGCCTGAATGATATGGGGCCTTTGACAACATTCCCGCAGAAGTAGAAATATTTCATGGCAACATCATACATCATGATAATTTTTCTTCAATGTTTTCTGCGCCGTAATCCTCCAATATTATTTTGAGCTTGTTTTAGCTCTCGAGTTAACTGATCGATTCGTGCCTGCTGAACTCTTAATTCTGCCGCTTGTTGATTAACAAGGGAAAGAGCTTGTTTCATATTTGTGGTAAGTCCATTCAGAATTGAGGTGTTTTGAATTCCTTGCTGCCTCAAAGCATCTCTAAAGGCAACTCCTATTTGTGTATATTCTGCTGAGTCAATTATTCCATCTGCCGAGGCGTTTTTAACCTGATTCCGAATAGCCTCCGAAGCGGCTCTAACCATCGCTTTCTGTTGCTCACTGGCAGACTCCCCTGCAGCAACAACTAAACGCTCCAGTTCAGCAGAAAAATTATCCTTATTCTTCTTCAGAGCATCTTTTTTGGTTTCTATTTCTTTTTTTCTGCCTTCGATTTCATTCTCGGTATCCTCTTTTTCTGTTTCTTCACGGATTTGCCTTCTCTCCTGAGCTTGAGACGTCCTACCGCGTTGTATATCAACAGCGGCTTCCGAGGCGTTTTTTCTCTTTACATCAGATAGCTTTCGCGTTGCTATTTCTTCATCATTCTTTGCTGATATTAAAGACTTTTCCGATTCTTCATATTCTTTTTCAAGAGTTTCTACGGTTTCAGCATAAGATTTATAGGCATTCAAATAACCTCCATCTCCAAAAGTCATATCACCCAAATTAAAACCTTTATCCTGAAGAGAAATGTCACTTCTCTCTATGTTTCCTTGAATATCAAATATTTTTGCTCTTCTAGATTCTGCGTCGCTAGGTCGGTATTTATCGAGCAATGCATACACCAATTTATTTGAAATTTCTTCTCCATTTACAAACTCATTAGCTGTATCATAAATAGATTTATCACTTACATTCCTATATCGTAAGGCTCCGGAATCTCTTTCTTTATCTCTATACGATTTTAAAGCTCCATATAAATCATTTATTAAAGATTTTCTCATTTCACTTAAAGAAACTTCTGACGCCCTTCTTTCTTCAAGAGACATGATATCGTAAGAATTAGATTTTGCATTTTGGAGTGACTCTTGAGCTTCTCTTGCGGTACGAGCTGCATCAATTCTCTTATTGACTGCGTCGGACACATCTAATTTTGCTGATTCTTCTCTTTCATTTCTCCTTCTTGCGCGGCTATCTAATTCGATGCCTTCTAACAAGCGAGCTCTTCGACGCTCAGCCTCGGCGCCTTCACCTAATTTCCCATTAGCAAAATCTTCCTCTACTTTTAGGCGGGCGATCTCTGCTTCATCGTCATTAATTCCAGATTCTAAAGCAATCAACTCTTTACGATAATCCAAAGAATATTTTAATGCGTTAGCTTCTTCTTTACGATAATCAGCTATTTTTTTTGCACTATCTATTGCCGCCCGTAATATTTGTTCATTGTTGTTTTGCCGAGAAATTTCACCAACTTCTTCTTTTAACTTTTTGAAAGCCTCTCTTTCTTCTTCAAGTTTTTTAGTCAAATCAACTGACTTCTCTTCCGTCGAGGAAAGCCACTCGTAGAGCTTCGCGCCTGCAAGCGTGGCGAGGGAGAGAGCGCCGGCTAGGCCCGCCCCGCCGCCGAAGCCTATTACAAGGCCCGGAATATTGTTCAGGATGCCCTTGATGCCGTATTGCAGGTCATCGAAGAAGTAGGCCGCCTGTAAGGTGCCCTTCCCCATGTTCTTGATGCTCTTGGTCGCCTTTTGACTGCCTTTGTCGAGCTGGTCTGTGGATTTATTCAGGGAGTCAATCTTCTGCTTTGCTTCTTCTACGCCTTTTCCGTCCAGCGTGGACTTGAGCTTGATTTCGATTTCTTTCTTGGTAGCCATGGTGGAATTGATAAGGGGTTATCGTTGAGTGTTGACTTCTTCGATGGCGAAAGCAGGAAGTTTCCCGTCCGCGAGGCTGGCGCGGGCGTCGTCCACGCGTTTTTGGAAGTATTCAAGCATCATCATATCCCGGAAGATGATGCCGAAGGCTTCGGAGGGGTTGACGCCGGCTTGTCCGGCAGCGGCAAAGACGCTTTCCCGCAAGGCTCGCGTCGCCTGGTCCAGGGAGGGGTTCTTGAGGCAGGCTTCGGCAAATTCTCCGAAAAGCCGTTCCATGCCGTTTTCAGGTTGAGTGGATTGGTCAGTCATGATTGGTGGTATGTTGAAAAGGTGTTGTTATCCGATGTATTCGACGTCCAGCGACATGGCCGGCATCACGGCAGGCGTGGTGATTGCGGCCGGATAAGGCCGATAGGCAATGCCGCCCCAATCGTAGGCCGTGATATTCTCAATTTTGGTGTATACGACGGCGCCGGGCTGGAAGATGAGCTGCATCCCGGCTTCCACCTTGGGCGGCGCCGGGAAGGTGAATGTCGCCTGCTGGCTGGCGGCGTCATTAACCGCGGCGTTGCTGGTAGCCAGCAGCGTTGTGGTGGACCCATCCTCATTGAGGACGTACAGCGAAAGGGCAGCGCTGATGTTGTTGGCGCTCCCGCGGGCCACGGTGACGGATTTGATGGAGGCTGCCGGCGGCGGATCACCGTCTACCTGTTCTCCCCACTTCATCCGGTATTGCCGCCAGTTAAATGTTCCCAAGGCGGCAATCTTGGCAGGATCCCCTTCCAGGAAGACGGGAGAGCCCACCGTTTTCTCCTGGGGCGTGGCTGCCGCCTGGGTGATCTCAATGAGAGGAGCGATTCCGGTTCCGTCCTGGGAAACTGTCAGATAAATGCTTTTTTCTTCCGTAGTTTCGTTGGGAGGCACTGTAACCCGGAAGGAGCCATTGTTGCCGTTGATGATGTTGGAGATGGAGATGCCGTCGTTCTCAAAGGCTTTCCAGCCCTGCCCGATTTCGCCCGGGTTGAAGTAGGAGACGACGGAGAACGCATATTGTCCGCCGGCAGCCGGGACGGAAACCGAGGAAGGAGTCACGGAGAACACCCAGGCTGAATTGTCGGGAACCCGGTCCGTGAGCGTCATGTTGATGGATACCAGCAGGCACAAATAACCGTCTTCCGGCGACGGAGGAGGAATGAAGTTCTCCGTTTCAAATTGGTAGCCGGCAAGGACGGACGTGAATCTCCATTGAGGCTGGTCGGCAAACTGCATGTACAGAGTGCCGTTCTGGTTGGTTGCCATCCAGACAGCCAGGTTTTCCTGATACCTGGCCATTTCTTCGTAGTCCTTAAACCAGCGGTAAAAGGCAAAGGTGCGGTGTTCTACGGCAGACCCCAATCCTTCCGCAAAAGCCCTCGTGCCGTCCACCAGGGACGTTTCAAAGACTTCTATGTCTCCGCCGAACCGGGGAGGCTCCGGCGTGGCATCCCAGAGGTTGAGGAGTTGGAGCGTGTTTCCGGCTCCGGAAACGTACCATGCGGAGTATGGGGCCTCGTAGATCATGATCGTCTACAGCTTGGAATAGGCCTTCACTCCTTCCGCAATGGCTTCCGCAATGGCTTCGGGATGGTCCTTCATAAGGGCGGCATTTTCAGGATTGGTGATAAAGCCGCATTCGCACAGCACCCACGGGCAGCGCGTCCTTTTCAGGACGGCCAGCCCCGGACGGGCCAACACCGTGCAGTCCCGTCCTGGGAGCAGCCGGGCAAGAGGTTCCGCGATGCACATGGCAAGCCGGCTTCCCTTAACGCTCCCGGGATAGAAGCACACATGGGCGCCGTGAGCTTGCACATTATCCGATGAGTCACAATGCAGGGAAATCCCGAAGTCGTAGCCGCCTTCGTTGGCGGCCTTGATGGTGGCGTTCAGGTCGTCCGTGTTGCTCTGGGCCGGAAAGTCAATTACGTCCACCTGGGCGCCCAGCTTTCTGAGCATAGGCGCGAGGCGTTCCGTAATCGTCGCTGCTACGGCGTGTTCTTCAAACCTGTTTCCACGGGCTCCGGTGTTGTTGGCATGGCCTATATCAATGGCTATTTTCCTGGGTATTCTCCTTTAATTGATTGGTTATTAATATGTATGAACTTGTAAGAAAAACTTTACAGTTGACTATTTTTCAAGCTTCCGCTCGATATTCTCTATTCTGACGGCAAGAAGCTGAATAGCCTTTGCCATCTCTACCTGGGCCTGCGTCTGCATCGTCATCAGATCGCAAAGTCGGTCGTTGTGATGTCCCATGACATCTCCGATGTACCAGCACGCCCCGCCGCAAATGACCAACGACAGCATGACGCAGGCAAGCATGGGTGAAGCCTTGGCAAAATCCAGGAAACGCGCCGGTACTTCGGAGAGTTTGCACATGGTTATTTTTTGCTGGGGATTACCTGCACCACGGGCTCAACTTCCGTCTTGGGCTGGGCCTGGGAATAGGAGATATGCCCCTGCTCAATGACGAGGCAGGAACCGTCCTTGCAGACCTCGGTGCGTCCTGGCGTCACGTCTACGGAGTGCCCGCAGCCCTGGAAGAGAGATAAGCCGAGCATCCCCACAGCGGCGGAAGCCAAAGCCAGGAGAGCTTTTTTCCACCAGGTGGAAGCCCCGGAAGCCTTGATGCCGAGATAGTCTTTGATGTCCTCAACGGCGTGCTTGCCGATGATGGTGAGGGCCTGGTCTGCGACGTGATACCACGCTTGCCTGACATAGGCCGGTTCATCTTCCCAGCCCGTTTCTTTCGGGGCGTGGGATATGGCGGATTGGTACATGTTGTACATTTCCTTGGCTATCGCCTCGGCATGATTGCATTGATTATTAGTAGTCATATGATTATGTTGTTATTGGTGAAGTATTTGAAAAATGCCACGGCGGCGGGGTCCGTGATGATGAATTCCGGGTAGTCCGCAGACGTGAATGTCCGGCGCCCACCATCCGCATTGACGGCCTCAACCGTAAGGATCACCGCCTCTGTGGACTGGTAATTGTCTGCATCTCCAGTCGGCGCCTGGAATACCCAGTTGCACCGCACCCAAACCTGCACCGCTTGCCAGTCCTCGTCCATGCCGGCGATCGCGGCCACCGCTGCTTTCAAGGCCGGGGCTTGGTCGGCGGGTATATCCGCTTGTGTATAGCAGAGGGAGAGTACAAAGCCGTTATTGTCTGGAAATCTGGCGGTCATAACAAATTCGTTCCACTGTCCGGGCTTAGGGAACTGTAAATGTATCTCTTGCATGGTGTTATTGCGCTAATTGGTTGATTTCTACAACGGCGGCCTCGGCGTAATGGTGGCCGACAAACGCCCACACCTGCCGCGGTTGTCCAGTCGTGTTTGCCGCCAGCGTCAGGACAACCTGGCCGCCGCCGGACCCTATTTCTTCAGAGGATTGCGTGCACCACACAGCGGCGGGGTCATGTCCGCACATGGTATCGTTCAGCACATAGATAGCCTCGGAGAGGGTGGAAGACGCCGTCAATGTCACCTCGCCGCCAGAGGCCGGAACTTCCTGAGCAGAAGCCGTTACTTCTGGAACTGGTTTAGGTGTCACGCCCTCCATTACCGTGTCCTTCATGAGGACCCAGGAGTTGGTTATGCCCAGTGAGGGTGCATTGTCTATCCTCATTCCTCCCATCCGGAGGCCCGCCTGATAAGTCCCGCTGACTTCGTGCGCCTTGAATTTGGTTGTAAGGCATGCTGTGTTGCCGGCGCCCCAAAAGGAGGAAGCCATATCCATTACATATTGCTTGTCCACAAACAAAGCCCAGCGATTGTAAATCTCCTGGTCATCGGGGTTGGGTGGCGTCATGGCCGCGGAGACGTAGGTAAAAGCCGGAGCCAATGCCCAAACATAATGGGAATCTACCTTGAGGGGTCCGTAAAACGTCCCCCTTATCAAGGCCGACTTATTGCTCCCCAGATACCCCATAGGGTAGGTAGTGATCTGATACGCCGGCACATTGTCGCCCCCTCTCGCTCCATTGACTGTATTGTTTTGCGGATACCTGTAATTTGCATTATCCCAGGCATAATCCACCCAGTGCACAGGATGTGAATAGCAGGACGCCAGCGGATCGACAGTCGTAGCGTACCCCTGGGCAGTGCTGCCCAAGAGAACCGACACCTTGTCGGAGCCAAGTATCCGCCAGGCGCAAGCGGCAGCATATTCGTTATTTCTATTGTTGCCCATGTAATTGGCAAATTTCCATGATCCCGTGGATTTGCCGATAACAGAAACACCCCCGGCCGCCGTCATGGTTAATACCATATCGCACAAGTCGTTATTAAATACTCCCTTCTTCAGGGAGGCGTTAGCGGTAGCAATTGCGTAGCTTGTGTTCAACGACTGGGCTTCCACCAAGGCGGTCACCCATGACGGAATGACGGATTCCAGAAAATAGTTGGTGCGGCTCCATTGGCCGGCAGCCGTCATGGTTATCATTCCCTCATAGGAAATGGCATTCTGCCCTGTGGCGGGCAGCGGCACACGGACTCCTTCGATTGCGGTGATCGTGGCGTCGTAGGTCTGCGGCTGCGTCCAGTTATAAGACCCGTCCGGATTAACATCCCCGGTATCTCCTTTCTCGCCACGGGGTCCTTGGGGACCCTCCGGCCCCTCGGGGCCTTGCGGGCCGGCAGGACCCTGCGGTCCGGTTTCTCCAATGTCGCCTCTTGGTCCCTGTTCTCCGGTCGCTCCCTGAGGACCTTGAGGTCCTGCGTCGCCCCTGGGACCCTGAGGGCCTTCGGGGCCGGTTTCGCCCGGTTCCCCCTGCGGGCCTGGTGGGCCTTCGGGACCGGCGTCTCCTTTGGGGATGGTAAACGACAACAGATAAGAGCCCGCTTCCGAGCCTTTCACGGCTTCCGCTGCGGCAGGAGTGCCAGGCTCGCCGGTAGTGACCCGGTCCACCGAAAGATTGAAATTCTCGGCGTACTTCTTGGCCTGCTCCGCGTACCAGGCGGCGCTTGACGCATTATCAAGCACCACCTGCACGCATCCGCTTCCTTCCGGCAGCTGCACGACGACCGCGCCCGCTACCGCCTGCTGCTCGTCCGGCAAGTCCGGCGTCACCCGGCCTGAGGAAACAAAGCATCCATAGAGAAGCGGGCTTTCCTCGTTGCCGTCATCCATGAAGACATCGTAGGACCACATGCCCGCGGGTACCGAGGCCCACGAAATCACGCCGTTGCCCTCGTCGTCACGGGAAAAGCCGAACTCGGCAATACCCGTCTTGAGGCGAACGGCTCCGCGCAGGGTGACGCCGCCCATATCGACGGGATCTCCCTGGAAATCCACCACGCGCACGACCAGTGACTGGTTGAGTCCCGTGACGGTCCGTATATCATATTTGCCTGCCTGTTGCCTGAAGCGGAAGAAAAAGGGTTGCGGGGCGCTTTTGCGCCCCTTGGGTTGGTATGTCAGGAACCCGGCGCCGGCGTCACGTCCTGCACATTGGAGGGCGTGAACTGGTACTTGCCGCGATAATCCATTTCGAACTCGAACTGGGGTGAAGCAATCGCCGTGGTGTGTTCGGGATCCTGCAGGAGGCGCAAGGCGCCATGCGCCGTTCCGACCAGATAGATAGTACCCACGTCGTTCTGATACCAGAAGTGAAGATACCCCTCAATCTTATTGTCGCCGCCATGTCCGACGGTGGTCGATTCCTCGCCGTTGGCGGGAGGCGCTCCCAAGGCGAAAGAAAGCTGGAACCATTCGGGGGACATGTCCGGCGTGGTGAAGGTCATCCGCTTGCCGGTCGTGGTGTTCTTGCGCTGCTGGCGATATCCCAGCGCACCGCCGTAAAAGCGCGTCACTTCCCCTTCGACCTGGGTGGCGACGGACTGGAACGCTCCCAGCAGCCCGAAGCTCACCCAGGGCTGTTCAGGCCCGGCGGTCGGATCCGTTGGCGGAGACGTCGGAGGCGTCGGAAACTGGTCCGGCCCGGTGACGTAAGAAGCTCCCTCGTCTTCGGTCACCTTGATGCCGTCGGGGAGGAAAATAGCCAGAACGCCGGTAATCTGCGGCGTGACGTTGCGGTTCGTGAATGTGGGATCGTATGTAGTTGCCCTGGTGCTTGAAACGGTTAGTAGATGATTGTTGCCTTGCCGTCGGCTTCCAGCTTATCGGCGAGTTCTTTCGTAACACGAATATGCGCTCCTTTCAAGAACGTTGAGCGCCCTATCCTCACTTCTTTGGACAGAATGAGGATGTTCGTGTTGATGACGGCGGCCTGCTCCGTCTTCTTCTCCGGTTCGGTGTTGGCTGCAGCTGCTTTGCTCATTTGATGTCAACAAGGTTGAGGGTTGCCAGAGCTTCCGCGATGGTCGCGGGAAGTTCCGGGGTGTCGGTTTTCATGAAGAGGCTGATGACCAGCCCTCCATCCAGTTCTGTTTTCGTGCTGACGACGCGGACGGTCACCTTGTCCTGGTGATCCCCCTGGTCTTTTTGCTGTTTATTTTTTGGCGTTCTGCTCATGGAATTCCGTTTTGGTTCGTATGTTGATATTGATCGGGACGCGGTAGTCCACGGTCAAGACGTTCATTTGCCTCTTCTCTCCGTCGATAATCCCGGAAGAGGCAAAGCGCCCCTTGATCTTGGGCTTCATCATGGCGGGCGCGGGAAACGGAAGTGGATTCCAGTTCCACAGGGCATGCTCAATCACGTCGCCCACGGCGCGCAAATAGTAGGCCGGCGTCAGGCATTCCTCCGGGAACAGGGCAGCGTTGTGATAGATGGCTACAATAATGAAATACTGCCTCCACATGGTAGGTTCCGCCGTCTGCCCGTGTCCGTCCTGGTATTCATCCGCATCCCCGGGACACACCAGCACCACGCCGTTATTCCCCATTGCAGACATGATGATGTCATTGGCGGCATACTCCGGATCAAAGGGCGCGTCAAAGATGTGGCAGCTCAATTCCTTGCTGCTTTTGAGCCGCTCAATGATGCGGCAGCTCATGGTCTGGTCAATGGAGGGGATCATGATTCGTTTCCGATTTGGGTGAGGTATGTTTCCGCGGCGCGCTGCGCCATTTGGTCCATCGTCGGCAGGATGCCAGGAGTAGGAGCAATCGTTACTTCCCGGCACAGGATATAGAGGACGTCTCCTGTTTTCGTTCCTTTGCTGAAAAGCTTGCGGGCCGCTTTCTTCCCGGTGGAGGACTGGGCTGTCTTGAGAATCAGGACACCGGTTACATTTCCATTCCGTCCTCCATTTTTGGAGGGGATGAATTGCAAGTCCTCTTTGCGGAAGCCTGCGCTGTAAATGCTTCGGGTCCCTCCATGCCCTCGTGGCGCGTTGATGGTGGGGATGGCGAGGTTCTGAATCGGCTTGCCGGTGACTTCCGAAGTGCGTCCGGTGGGCCGCAGCGGGCCGCCCAGGTAGCCCTGCGTGCCTATCCAGTGCAGGCCGATGCCGCGCCAGGCAATGGAGACGCTGACGCCTTCGGCGGTTTCTTCCATGCTGGTGGCGTCCGCCGCGGCGTCGTAGTAGTCCTTGCCCTGCTGGCGCAAGGTTTGCTGAATCATCAGACTGAGGGCAACGCCCGCCTTGCGGATGGCGGTCTTGTGCAGGGCGGCGGACGGCGCCATGTCGGCAAACGCGCGGTTAATCGCGGATTGGTCGATGTGGACGGTTACAGCCATTTGACGGGTAAAACGTAAGGGGTTGACAGTTCCACATTGAGGGCTCCGGCGACGTCTTCCACTTTCCTGACGTGCCCGGAGGTAATGGGATAGGTGAATTCCCCCTCTTCCTTTGGGGAAACGGGGATATACTGGCGGGAGGACGCGGCGGCCACGTCTGCGGGCCGGGCGTACCAATCACCTTCCGGCTCGGAAGCCAGACGGTCCAGCAGACGGTCCAGGTAGAGGGCCGCCAGCGTTCCGGCCACGGCTCCCCCGGCTGCCGCCAGGCTGAAGGCCTGGGCCTGGCGCAAGGGGATCTCTTCCGGGAAATCCCCGGACAGGACGTCCGCCAGTTCCGCGTCCGTGTAAGGGCGCGTGCCGTTCGGGTCCGTGTAGGCAAAGGTGGTATTGCCGTCGTTCCCGGTCTTGACGCGCACGGCGTCTTTCAGGATGCGGCGGATCTTGTTCCTGTTGGATTCCGTCACGCCTTTGGCGTTGCTTTCCAAGGTTGCGTTGAAGCTGGGGGGAGCGGGACGGACGCGCGACACGGCCAGCCCGGCCGCGCGGGCTTCTTCGGCGCCCACGGGGGCAATGTTCATGCCGGACAGGTAGTCAAAGGGCGGGTAAGGCGTGCCAAAGCGCGAAAGGCGGATCCAGATATCGGAGGCCGCCAGCGCATAGCCGACGATTTCCCCGCGGATGAAGCCGGATGATACCGCTTCCGTGGCTTCTTCTTCCAGCCCGGCCCGGGCACGGTTCCAGCGTTCGGCCCAATAGCGCGGGTCTTCCCGCCCCTGGGAGCGGTAAAATTTGAAGGCGGCCGTGTCTTCGTCCTGCATCCAGTTATACCAGTTCCGGTAACCGTGCGCCATGGCCGCATTGGTTTCCATGACGACCTGGATGCGGAGCCAGGATGACAAATCCTGAATGCCGCCCTGCCCCGTTGCCGGCGGTCGGTAGCCCTGCTGGCGCAGGGTTTCGCGGATGGACTGCTGCGCCTCTTCATAGCTCAGGGCGCCGGAGGCGACCTTCCCCGCCTTTTCCTCAAAGTCGGACAGGATAACGCCGGGCTCCACGCCGGACACGAAAAAGGCGCGTTCGGCGTAGTCGTTGGCGATCATCTCCATCTGGGCGGCGGTCATCATCGGTAGGTGCTTCGCATGGGGTTGAACCAGGGGCGGCGCGTGTAGCGCGGCATCATGTAGGCGGGATCCGCGGGCGCGGAGCCGTCCACGCTTTCCGGCAGCATGTCCCCTTTGGCGTAGAGCGCCAGCATCGCGTCCGCCGATTCGGCGGCCTTCTGGCGCGTCTCGGTCAGGTTGAGCTGGTAGCGCAGGTAGAGCTGCCGGATGATCAGCGGCCATGCCAGGGACCGCATGCTTTGCGGAATGTCGTACATGCCGCTGTTCTGGAGCGATTGCCGCAGGGCGAGGTTGTTGGCCAGCGCCCCGCGGATGGTCATGCAGACATCGTTGACCGCCTCCATCATGACATCCCGGTAGTCCAGGCTGCGCTGTTCCCCGGCTGTTACCAGGGCATCGCGTTCGGCGGTGTTGAGACCGAGCAGCCGATCGGCTTCGTCGGTGGAAATCGTGGACCAGGCAGGAAAGGCGGACATGATGGAGGCGGGGTTGGGGTTAATCGCCGGTGGCCGTCGCGTCGATGCGGACGATGGCGCTGGGGTTCGTCAACTTGGTCAGCGAGTAGACGCGGTTTGTGACGAGCGTCAAGGCCGGCGTCGGCTTGTATTCAGTGATGACTTCTCGGCGAAGCTTGCCGGAAAGACCGAAGGTCTTGACGGCGGAGGCGTCGAACTGCGTCGGGGAGTCTTCCTTGTACAGGACATAGACTTCGTTTTCCATGATGGTTTTCGCGTCGCCGGAAGCGTCGCGGTACGGCATGGAGGCGATGTAAATATCCCGGATGGGCCGGATCAGAGCCATGCGAAGAAGGTCTTCGTTGAACAGGCCGACGCTGTTGAAGGAAACCACCTGACGCGCGAGCGTGTTGGAGCGAAGCAGCTGCCATGCGTTGATGCCGAAGACAATCGTGTTCGGCATGTGTCCGGTTGCGGCGTTGATGGACAGGATCGCCTGGTCCAGATCCGCCAACGGGTTTTTCTGCTGGTTGGCCCAGTCACCCATCCCGGAAGCGGCCGGAAGCTGGCTCATCAGAAGCTTGGCGCGTTCGTATTCGTACGACGTCACAAACTGGGATTCGATGAGTTTGTATTCCGCCAGGGTGATGGCCTGCGCCTTTTCCCGGTTGACGCCCAGCAAGGCGTCAGGGATGGGCAGCGTCAAGCCGTAGCCCTGAAGGGTGTCGGTTTCGTTTCTTCCGCGCAGGACGGTCTGGCGGGGAGGTTCGCCCGGTCCCACCTGGATGGGCTGGACGGTGAAGGCCGATTCCGTGTCCCAGACCTTGTACTGGAAATTCAGGTCATAGACCGGGACGATCGGAGCGATGCGGCTGATGATGGAGTTCTCTTCGGTGTTCCCGGACCCCGCGGAATAGGAGGTCAGGACATCGGTGAACTGAACGGCGGAGCAAAATGGAGTAGCCCTTGTTCTTGGTCTTTCTGTTGGTTGGGGTTAATAGTTAGGCTGCGGCGACCTGGTAGGACGGAACGAAGCCGATTTCCACAAGGCCCTGTTCCCACTGGGCATGAATAACGCGGGCATAGACGGTGTCGCCGCTGGCGGCGGCCTTCCATGTCCCGTTGGCCGTGATGGTGACGGGCGTTCCGGCGTTGATGGTTCCGGGCGTGTCGGATAGAGCCGCCTTGATCAGGCCGGCATACATTCCGACGAGCGCGGCGACGCAGGTTCCCTTGTTGGGCTGTCCCTGCAGGACGACGCCGAGCAGCTGCGTCTGCGTGGGGATGGCGGACAACGGAGTTCCGACAAATTCGGGGATGTCAGGATTGGCGGTCAGCGCCACGACGGTTCCTTCCTGTCCGCACAGGTCAACGCCTTCAGGGGCGTTGAAATAGACGATGGCGTTTTTCTGGGTTACGTTGAGTGATGGCATTGGTTGATATGGGTTAAGTTATCGGTTGGCGGAGACGATGAAGCCTTCTTCGGTCGCTTTCTGGTAGGCGTCATAGCGCTTCATGCCGTCCTTGATCAGTTCGTTGACGCGGTTGTTGAATCCGTCAATGGATTCCTTCTTGCGGAATGGGTCAGGGGGATTCAGCGTCGCGCGGCGGTTCAGAGGCGTCCTTTTCGGCAGTTCCTTCTTTTCCTCCTGATCCGGTTTTTTGGGCGGAGTCTGGCGGTTGAGCGCACGGATAAAAGCGTTCAGCGCGGCGGGGCTTTCCCGGAGAGAGTTTTTCAGCTCTTCCCGGCGTTCTTCCGTGAATTCCTCGCGTTCTTCCTCGTCCAGCGCGTTTTCGTACGTGCTGACGGCGTCGTCCACTTCGGCGTTCACGTGGTCTTTCTCACGCTTTTCCAGCGAGAGCAGTTCATCAAGGCGTCCGAGGATCGCCCTGCTCATGTCGTCGGTGCCGTCAAATTCGACATCCAGCTTGTCAAGCAGGGAGTCGAACAGGGCCCGCTGGGCCTTGTCCATCTCCTTGGACGGATATTCTCTATCGTCGTTTTCCATATTGGTTTTCTGGGTTGTTTCCCCCTCTTCGGGGCTTTTGGGGTCGCCCCCGGCCTCGTCGGAGGCGGGGGAAGTCTGTCGGTTGACCAGAGGCCGCTTTCCCTTGATGCGCGGCCGGTTGGTCAGAGCGAAGCCGGTCAGACGCGACGGGCGGTAGACGCCGTCCGTCAAAGTCATGCCTTCGCCATATTCGGTGGATGATTGCGTGTATTCCTTGTCCTGCAGCATCTTCAGGCCGCGCGGCGTCCATTCGATGAACCCGTAGAGTTCCAGCGTGCCGGAAGGGTCGCGGTAGGTGTCCAGCCTCTTGAGCCATCCGAGGGCCCGAGTATCGCGGGAAAGGTCGTGGCTCAGGTGGTCGCCGTCGATGAGCATGCCCGGGCCGTCAAAGGTGCGGGCGTTGAAGTCGTCCACCATGTCCCGGATCGCCTGCTCGTCGATGCGCAACACGGCGGGACCCTCGCCGTAGTCAACGTCATGGTCTCCGCTTTTCTCAACGTGGAACCAGCCGTTGGCGGGTCGGGACAGGTCATTGATTTGTTTCGTGCTGATCATCGGTAAATCCTTTCATGAGTCCGGCGTAAATCATTTGCTGAAGCTGTTCATAAGCATCGGGCGGAATGAGTGCTTTTTCCGGTTCCCTGTTGGCCGCCGCCGTCACCGGAACGGGGTCCTGCGTGTCCTCGATCGACATGCCGATCTTTTCTTCAATCTCGGTCTTCTCGGGGCGGACGCCTCCGTCGGCAAGCGCGGCGATTTCCTCGGCTTTCTGCAGCGGGGTCTGGACGGTGTCAAAAGTGATGTGGAGGCGGGCCAGCGGTTCGCCGTCTCCCAGGACAAGCGGGCTGATGGCGGCGTTAAAAGCTTCGGCGACCTTGGAACAGACCGCGGAGACGACCGAATTCCAGCTGTCCGTGTGCGCTCCCCCGGCCAGCGTGCCGGATCCTGATTCATTCAGGACGGTCAGAGTGCCGGCCATTACAAACCGCACCTGGTCCTTGTCGGACATGTTGATTCGGGATAGGAAATAGTTTTCGTTGATGTTGGAGGCTTTCAACGGTTCGGCGGTGCAGCCGGGAGGAAGCACAATGGAGGCTCCCGATTTGAGTTCCTCACAGGCCCGTTCCAGCGCGTCCATGACGGCGGCGCTCGCGTCCTTGGGCGCCGTGATGATGACCGGGGCGCTCCCGTAGCGGTCCATATGGTTGTCCCACGTAACTTTGGCGTGATTCCGCTCAAAAGAGGAGCGGGTTGCCGGAAAAAGAATGGGGTTCCGGTGCTCCATGACCACGAGCGTTTCTTCCTCTACGCTCTCGCCCGTGTCGACCCCGATGTAGCACTGGGGATTAAACTGCCATTCGTTCAGCTCTCCGGGCCGCACCCAGTATCGCTGCGGGATGAATTCAAAGCGGCGGCCCCAGGAATCTTCGATGTATTGGAGGTGGGCGTACCCGTAAAACATAGCGGAGGCCAACTGCCCAAAGGCCTGTTGAAGTCCGGTGACGGAGTGATAGAATTCTTCCAGCGCGTTCTGCTGACGCTGGGCTTCCGGGCTGTCGTCCGCGGCGTCAATCTTCCATCCCTGCATGGAGACGCTTTCAATGAGCCGGGAATAGAGCATGCCCATCAAGCCGTCCGAGTAGATGACCTCGTCCCAAATGAGCATTTGGCGGGCAAAGGCTCCACGCCGCGCTTCGTTCCGGGCGTCAATCAGGGTTTGCAGGTCGGCGCCCTGTAACGGGTCCCAATATTCGTACCATTGAGGCTGGTTAGGCTTCCGGCTCTGTTCCGTCAACGCTCGCCGGGCCAGGTCCGTTTCAAGCTCCTTGATTCTGGTCTCCTGTTGGGCTACCAGCTTCGGGGCGTTGAGGATATTTTTGACGGCGTTAAACCTGAGGCTAAAGAAAAGGTGGTTGCAGGGGAAGGAGTTGGACCTTCGATTCGGGGACAGGAACCCCGCGTGATACCGTTTCACCACCCTGCGATTGCTTACATATCGTCATATATTGATATCTTGATATGTTGTCAACCCTAATATCTCCCGTAAGCGCGTTTTGATGACACGGGACGGGCGTACCAGGCTCCCAGCGTCCGCGCCAGTCCGCTGTTCCGGCGCGCGTGCCAGGCCATCACAAGGGCGTCGGCCCGGTCTGGGGAACGAACGCCCCGCTTTGCCATATCTTCTTTGCTTTCAATGCGGACGCGGCCTATTGCGTCGGTTTGGAGTCGTGGAGCAACCAGCTGCTCAATCGTATCCTCGTCAATGTCGAGGATGAGTTCTTTTTCTTCGATGGCGCGGGCGAGAGCCCGCCATGCTTGGGCGCGGAGGTTGACAAAGGCTTGTGTGTCATCTGCCGGGAAGCCTCCCCGGTAGGAGTGCACGGGGAAACCCTCAGCCCGGAAGTCGTCAATGATGGGAAGCCCCAGTCCGTCGCCGTCGGCAAAGATGCGGTCGGCAGAGATGCCGAGTTCGGCGGCCTTTCGGCGGAAACGTCCGCGCGCTCCTACAGTGTCTGGGTCGGCCCAGTGGTCGGCGATGAAAAAACGGTTGCCCTGTCCGGCCGCGAAGACATTCTCATCACCCCCGGCGGCGAAGTCAAAGCCGCCGCAGGTCTCCCCGGTGTCCAAAAAGGGAGGCGGGTTGTTGAGCAGCTCCATGATGGCGCGGCGGGAAATGACGGATTGCCCGTCAAGGTCCGTGAATTCGCCGAGGATGGCCGAGCGGTAGAAGGAGGACTGTTCGCCGTATTCTTTTTTCAGGCGTTCGGCCTTGCCTGGATCGTTGATTTCGATGTGCGGGCAATCCTCGTATTTAACGCGGATTTTGTAGTAGAGGGATGAATTTTTGTGGAAGCAGTCGTAAAAGGTTCCGGAATCGGCACCCGGCGACGAGGTGATGAACGCGTTGAAGAGCGTGCAGCGGGAAACAGCGGTGAAGATGGAGTCGGGAATGGTCTTGGCTTCGTCCAGGACGTAAAAGACGGGATCCACGTCGGGCGAGATTTTCGGATGCCACCCTTCTGCGCGTCCCGCGTTGTCGGTTGAGAATCCCACGGCAAATCCTCCTTCCGGCGTGCGGATTTCGGTTTTGTTGAATGTCCAGCCGTCAAAGAAAGGGTTATCCATATAGCGGCGAAGCGCGGGAAAGAGCTGTTTTTCTACCTGCATCCATGATGATGACGTGACTGGCACCTGACCCCGAGGAAAATAGGTAAGGAAACACAGGATTGCGGGCGCAATGGATAGGCTCGTCTTTCCCGATCCGTTCGGAGCAACCATGGCCACGCTTCGACCTCCCAGCCTCACCTTTCCAAGAAGCAATGCCTTGATGGCCTCGATTTGCCAGGGATAAGGATCGAGTCCGAGAATGTGACGGAGGAAGAAGCTGACGGGGAGATGGTTCCTGCTCGATTAAGGGTGGAGTTTGCCGGCAATGGTTTCCAGCGCGGTTTTCTCGTCTTCCCGGAGCTGGGCAAGCTGCTCGGGGTCCAGGGTGATTTTGCGTTCCAATGGAGCGCCGGGAACGCCCGCTACATCCTGCCGGACTCGGTCGCCGAATTTCTCGGGGGCAAAACGGGCGGCAACTTTCAGCCGCGTTTCAATGGCGAGCTTCTTGGCAGCGACGGAGGCGGATCCGCATTCGGGGTCGAGGGCAACCTGGGCAGCGGCATCTGACAAAGACTGACACTCGTCGAGCATGGCTTCTGACTGCGCTTCCCGCGCGCGTTGAATGAGTTTACAAAACTCTTCCCGTTCGTGCCTCCATCTCCAGACAGTTAAAACCTCCGGCATGTGATCGTCCGAGCAAATGGACTTCATCGTTTCCCCGTTGGCTAAACGGGAGGCTATCTCGTCGGCTAATGCCTCCGTATAGAGGCTGGGCCGTCCTATTTTCTTGTTGGCGGTAGGTGATTGCTTCTTTTTCCTGCAGGTCTACTCTAGAGGACAAGTAGCTAGCAAATCAAGCACTCTGTTTGTTCATTCCTTTCTGGGCCCATTGACAAATCTGACCCTCTCACATATACAGATTTTGTGAAAAAGTGTCCTATATGCGGCAAGGATGTTCCGCCGCGCTACGGAGCGCGGGAAAGCGTATACTGCTCCCGCGCTTGCCTCAAGGCACACTATGACGCCGCCTGGGAAACTATCACCTGCCCCGTGTGCGGAAAGGAATTCCGCGCTAAAAAACTCTTTCGGCGGAAACATTGCTCTTATCCTTGCGCGAATGCAGCCCAGAAGGGGCGGAAAATCACGTCAGAAGCCTTTCAGGAGGCTTGCAAGCATCGGGGAGTTCCCGGCCCCAGGAAGCACCCCAGAACAGGGAAATTTGAGACAAATTGCCATGCAAAGATATGGCTGCTGGAATCCCCGGATGGAGAGAAAGTCACGGCTCGGAATCTCAAACTCTACATGATAGACCGGTACGGCGAAGAAAAGGGGAAAAAGGTCTATAAGCTCCTGGTTTGTGCTGCACAACGCTTCCGCAAATGCGGACATGGCAGCGGCGCCGGATGGCGGGTACTTGCCGCCCCTGCCGTCCCGAAGGAATAAAAAAGGGCAGCCCCGAAGAACCGCCCTTTTTAAGGGAATGAGCGTTTCCGCTCGTGCTGATCTTGTGATCGTTTTAATCCACAGCCCCGGAGGGCTGACGTGTTCCTAGAAAGAACAAATTACTTCTCTCATATTCTGCGCCAGGCCGCAAGCAAAAACGGAATGACAACTTTTTTCACCTTTTTTCATTTTTTCTCTTGCGTTACTATAAATTTTATAGTAACTTAATTTTGTTGACGGGAGGTAAGGGACCGAACGAAGACATAATCCAAATAACAAAACTAGAAAGAACAAGACAATGAACGATAACAAAATCATCACCACGGAAGACGGAGAAGAAATCAACCTGACCGCTCTTGAACGTGAATTTGGCAGCTACAAGTTTGAAGGCAAGACCTACTATGCAGCGCGCCAGATGGAATACACCAACAGGGTTTTCCCTGGCTCCTATGCGGACAAATACGAAGACGGCAGCTATATGGCAGAATGGTCTGCTCCCGGCTATGATGCAGAAGGGAACAAGGTTGAAATCTTCATGGTCTTTGAACAAATGACGGGCGAAGAAATTGAAGGAGAAAACCTCAACTGGACGCAGGACGCTTCCCGCGTTGAAGCTCACTAAATAACCCCCAGGGGCGGCAAAGCCGCCCCTCCTTTCTCACTATGACCGCACAAGAATTTATCGACTGGCTTCAAACTGCCAACAATCTTCCAAATCCTACCCAAGCTGTAAAAAGGGCCGCGCAGATGATGCGGGTGACGGAAGATGCTGTTTGGAAGTGGCTAAATACTAAAAAACCACATCCCACGCCTGAATACATGCAATTGCTCATGGAGTTATTGCATGAAAAATACCGAGAAAAGAGGTTTCACCGCATTCTTTCTCACGAACAGCGTGAAGAAATGCGGTCCATGTTGGGCAAAAAACCTGATCTGGAAATCGCCGAGCTACTCGGAATAGCGCGCGTCACGGTCCAGACTGAACGCTATAAATTAGGTATCAAAAAGTATTGCAGCCCTGAAGCAATCCGCATCCAACACGATGAAGAGCTTATTGCAGTGCTCGGAAAAATTCCTGACTCGGAGTGTGCCAAGAAGTTTGGATACTCAAATTCCAGAGTAGCCTACCTTAGAAAGAAATTAGGGATTAAGTCATATAGGGGGCCGCGTAAACCCCGTCAGCCACGAGACCCAAATAAACCACACAAGAAAAAAGAGTATCCCGAAGAGTTAATTAACATGCTTGGAAAGACCCCGGATGATGAAATTGCTAAAAAATTCGGTTATTCCAAGGCAGGAATTGCGCTTATTAGAAAAAAGATGGGCATTCCATCATTATCTGATACTAAATTCCCCGAAGAGAAACGCGAAGAAATGCTATCCATGCTTGGGAAAGTTCCTGATAGCGAAATTGCTGAAAGGCTTGGAATATCGCTTAATGTTGTAGCGCGGAACCGTAGAAAATTAAAAATTGCTCCAGCTCCATACTCTCCCATTAAGGATGCGGACAAGGATATAATTCTTAATTTATTGGGAAGAGTATCAGATTTAAAAATTGCAAAAAAAACAGGGTACAGCGTATATGTAATTAAAAAATTTAGAGAACAGAACAAAATTAAGCCTTTCAGTAAAAGCATTTTAGAAAGATTTTCACCGGACCAACGTAAAAAACTCTTATCTATGCTTGGGAAAGTTTATGATAGAGTAATAGCCGAAAAATTTAATATTGATGACGAGGCAGTAAGAAGAATTAGACAGAAATTGAATGTTCCGGCATTACGTGAGGAAAAAAGCTTGCAAGAAACAATAGAAGGGGACGAATACATTAAATCCCTGCTGGGCACAATGACTGATAAAGAAGTCGCTAATAAAACAGGCAAATCAATACAAGTTATCGGAAAAGCAAGGAGAAAATTAAATATCCCGGCGTTTGATACAAGGGGGCGGTCTACAAAGAAACAATCTTGATCTTTCCAAGATAAAAACGCGCCCCCTATACGAGATTCCAGGGGGTATACGAGATTCCAGGGCTATTCCCGGAGGTTGTAGTTGATCTCACGGTACGATTGCCAATCACACGTGATGATGGTGCCGCATAGATGGATGCGTGAAACAATGGCCGGGCCGAGGCGATCCTCCAGGGCGGCGGGGCTGTAGTTGGCAATGATGATGGTCGGCTTGCCGTTCTGGTGCCGGTAGTCAATGAGCCGTTCCAGCGCCGGGCCTGTAAAGTCCGTGTCCTTTACCTCGTGATACTCGTCCAGGACCAGCAGATAAGGCGACTTGTAGCGGGCCATGACAGAGGATTCAGAGCCGCCGCCGTTGAACGTCTCCCGCAGGGCCATCGTGTAATCATAGGCCTTGGTATAGAGGACGCGCTTCTTGCGCCGGTACATGACGCGGGCAAGAAACGTGCTTAAAACCGTTTTCCCGGTGCCGTAGCGTCCGTTTAGTACAATGATACTCCCAGGAGTCAAAACAAGGCGATAGGCATCACGGAGGGCCTTCTTCCATGGTTCTCCGGTCACTTCGTCGAGGCAATCAATCGCCCGGCGAGGAAAGCCTCGGTCAACCAGGCCCAGGCGTTCATAGGTTGCCTTGCGTTCTTCCTCCCGCTGTTTCTCGGCGGCGAGCGCTTCCGCTTCCAGTTCTTCAATGCTTCTTCCGTCATCCGTGGCAAGCGCTGTCATGGATGCCAAGAGGCTTTCAATGTCGGCACCTTTGAGGGCGTGCCGGGCGTCAATGGGGTCGTCAGTCTGTCCAGAGTTCATCTCTTCGTGATGGTTTAGGTGTTGATTTTGATGCGGTTCCCGCGGCATTGGCGGGCTTTAAGCCAGCTTCGGCCGCGTTGTTGCGGGCCCAGGTGGCGGCGTATTGGCGGGCCAGGGGCCGCCAGTCCGCCAGGGGGATGCCGTGCTTGTTTTTCCAGCCAACGGCGGCTTGCTCGTTAAAAAACCGTTCGGCGCACCGGGTAAGCTCGTCTCCGAGCGGGTGCAGCACTTGAGCGGCCATGAAGCGGTCAATTTCGGACACGTCCTGCGGAAATTGGCAGACTTCGCGCCCGGTTGTAGTTGGTGTAGTAGTATTATCTTCTCTTCTCTTCTCTGGTAACGGTTTTTGTAACGGTTCGGGCGTTACATCTGTAACGGTTTCATCGTTACGTCCTTTTCGGTGATTCGCAACTCGGCGGTTCGTATTGGCCCTATTCTTAGCGGTTTGGCCATTATGGCGGTCAAAATTGGGGATTGAAAGGAGTCCATTGCGTCCATTCAACCAGCCGACTTTGACAAGCCCAGCGGCGAAACCGGGGCAGAATACGAGACGGTCGAGAAACGAATTTGTAACGGTGATAGCGTTACCAGAGACGGATTGTTGATCAGCCCAAATCCAAAGGCGCAGCAGCTTTCCAACCACGGCATCCTGATCAATGCCGAGCATGTCGGCCAACTTCACCACTTCCGGCTTGTCGGGTGTTGTGTGTTCAACCTTTATCCAGTCTCCGGCCATATATACTATATCCCCTCCTTCTCTTTTGCTTCTGCGCCAAATGCAGGTGAGAGCTGTATTTTCCTGCCTTGAACAGTATTGATTTTTAGCGGCTTCTGGATGTACAGGCATGCGGTCAAAAGGCTCCTTTCAGCGGCGTAGTTTGCCTCACGGAAATGTCTGCTGTACCGAACTATCCGAACCCGTCCGCCAGGGAGGACATACAGTAATCCCCACCGTTCCGGCAGGTCATCTTCTGTGATGATCCCCGGCTCACAGATGTAGTATCGGCAATACCCCATACCCTTTTGAGGACGGAGGCGGAACGGCTTTTTGAGGTCTGCCAAAAAATCCGCCCGGCTGGTTTTAGCCTCAACGAGGATGCTATACGATCCCTTGAAACCTATAGCGTCGGGCTGCTCGTCCGTAACGATGCAGTTCGGTTCCGCGATCGCCACCCGGCAACGGGCAGAGCCCATGAGCCAGCGTTCAGCAATTTCGCATAATTCCCGGTGCGTCCGCGGGATTAAAGATGTTGGTTTACGCGCCATAATCAAAAAAGCGTCAGTTGGGGGTTGTAGTTAATCCACAGGCATTCCACA
>OGYW01000421.1_pt1 | contig 39535 bp, 29 predicted proteins | sample 1576621 | NCBI WGS metagenome assembly OGYW01 (sample SAMEA3541528, study PRJEB24748) | human gut metagenome | biome: human gut; feature: human-associated habitat; material: faeces | place: China | collected 2012 | reverse complement strand
TATATTTCTCCTATAATGCAACAAATTAGATACAATAAATTGCATCTAATTTGTTGTGAAAATATAGTAATGGTAATATTGTTTAAAAATATGGTTTCCAATCATCATTTGGATCAAAAGATACAACAGTGTTAGGAGAAACCTGATTTTCATCATCGAGATACATAGACCAAACCATATCAGTATCGTAAGTATCATCTGTAAAATGAGTCTTACAACAAACAAAGTCTAAATAATTATTAGAAGAATCATAATTATAGGCTGTGACACCTAATCTTTTAAGAAACTTTTTGTAATTCGTGGATTTCTTGATGTTTATAATATTTTTTAATTTGCACTCCATATTAAAATAATAGTATTCATAGGTAAAATTATCATTATCGTCTATGCTATGAATATCAGTGGTTAAGTAAAACAAGTCTCCTTTATGATTCTTCAAGGTATACTCATAATCATAAGTGGCAATTTTTTTCTTTTTGAGAATTTTTAGTTTTCCCCAATATGGTTCATATTCAGAAATATTAAGAAAAGTAATTCCAACAGGAATAAAATAGTTAGTGCTAATCTTGTATTTTTTTAACCAGTGTGGATAAAGTTTTTGCTTTTTTGTGATAATGGTAGAAGAAGAATATTTTATTCCTTTTTTCTTTTTGGTGTACCAACCATCAAAAACATATCCATCACGTCTGACAGCTGGGGCATAACCACGTTTTTTATTGATTTTGTTTTTTAAATTAATCTTTTTTTTGTTACGATTAAGTTTTGCCTTAAAATATCCGTTATTTGTATAGTAAGTAAGGGTGACTTTTTTTGCTGCACTAACAGAAGTGGCAGGGATAAAAGACAGAGATAATAAAGTTGCAAAAAGAATAGTTAAATTAATTATTTTTTTCATTTTCAATCCTCCATATCTAATTAAATTATAAAAAAAGAATAGAAAAATGTCAAATTATTTATTATAATAAGCAACGAATGTTAATAGGGAGGAGAAAAGAAAAATGAAAAGAATATTAACAAAAATAATAATAGCATGGATTATAAGTTTTAGCATAATTATTGTTTGTGAAAATTGCAATAATAGTAAAATAGTTGAGGCAAAAACTACGAAAAATGTTACAGGAACAAGAATAATGAATTTGAAACAGAAAATAGATGGAAAGAAATATTATATAGGGTGTAATATAAAAAAATGTAATTTGCATAATGGAGATGTGAAATATAGTGAAAAACCATGCTCAGCTGGCTCTGATTTGAATAATGTATATGTTCAAAAAGAGGGAAAAAATGGGAAAATGTATTGGAAAACTCTTAGGGAATTGAATTTTGTGAGTATGCAAGGAGGATGTATAAGTAAAGACATACTAATGATTTCATTTGTAGATAAAGGAAGAAATAAAAAAGGGGATTTAACGGCATTAGTAAAAATTGATATAAAAAATAATGAAGTTGTAGAAGTTAATATGGTAAAGGGAGCTAGTGAATTAAATATAGACACACTTGGCCATTCTAATGATTTTACTTATTTTGATGGTAAGTATTATGGAGCTTGGTATCAGGAAAATGGAAAGGAAGATTATAGTAATAAAATCGGGACTATCAAAGAAGAATTAGAAGATATAGGTAAAGTTGGAGAACTGAAAGATAAAAATGGAGCTGCAGTTTTTGGAATAGCAGTTTTTGATAATGCAAATAAGATATTCGCAATGGGAATCAGGAAAAGTGTAGAAGAAAATGGCAAACAAAAGTTGAAAAGGTATATAGCAACTTATAAAGCAAATAAAAAAGGCAAAAAAATTGAATATGCCCAGCAAGGAAAATTGATAAACTTAAAGAAAAATAATGATTATAATGTACCGCAATGTATGGAAATATATAACAAGAAAATATACCTAATTAAATATTTTCATAGTGGAAAAAAGAAAACAAAAAATATAAAAAAAATAGAAAAGAGGGTTAAATATAAGAACAATATAGTGGAAGTTTATGATTTTAAGGGAAATTTAAAGAAAGAATACATCATTAAAAATCCGACTAAAACATATTACAATAAGAGTTTTATAACAAGTACTGGAAAAGTGAAAAATCTAAAGAAGGATATGTTGCTAAAACAATATAAATGGGAAATTGAAAGTTTAATACATTATAAGAAAAATACCTTTTATTACACAATGTATAAACCGTCTAGTAAGAATATAGGCAAACAGGCTTATTTATACAAAGTTAATTTAAAATAACAGGGGAGGTTACAATGAAAAAGTTTACAGCAAATTTATTACTTATTTTATTAAGTATACTTTTTGGATTTAGCGTGCATAGCAGCGTGTATGCAGCAGATGATGCTAAAGTGGAAATTTGGAGTTATAGTTTAAATGAAAGAATAGAGCACAGGTCTATTGAGGTTGGAAAGAGTAATCCCAATTTCGGAATTATGTTTACGCCATCAGATATAGTGGCTAATAAGATTAAGTGGTCTATTGATGATACATCAATTGCAACAGTTACAGGAAATAATGATACGGCGACAGTTAATGCAGTAAAAGAGGGAATGACAACATTAAGATTGAATGTTTCAACAGAGTCTAATGGTAAATTATCACATTCATCAGTTATTTCTGTTTATACGGCAATAGACAATGTTTATGGTAAAGTTAATGGGAAAGCATGTACTTTTTATAGAGGAGCAACAAAAAAATCGTGGATTAGGTCAGAAAAAGTAAAACAAGGACAGGAACTTACCATAATTGGTAGTTGTGGTAGCTTTTATTATATTGAGTTACCGGATAATTACACATTTGATGATGGAAGAGGTACTAGAAAAGCTTATGTTGAAAAATCAAAGGTCTATGTTCCGGTTACTGATGTTAAGGCATGGAGAAACTCTAATGATGTAAAAGTGGGAGAAACAACTACTGTAACAAGTGTTGTTTATCCACAAATAGCTACAGTTAACAAAGCTACATACACCACTGACAATAGTTCAATTTCAACATGTGATGGAAATGGTAATGTTCAGGGAAAAGGTGAAGGTTATACAAGAATAAGTGCAACAGCGGAGAACAAAAAAGCAATTTGTGGTTTATCTGTTTATTCACAATGTAGTGACGCGTCAGGCAGCTTAAAGGAAGAAGCAGATTTTCTTATAGGAGCAGACTCGGGAGAAAATATAAGAAAGGCAAAAGTTCCTAAAAATCAAAAAGTTACAGTAATTGGCAGTTGTGGAAATTACTTTAGAATAAAGATGCCAACAGATTTTAATTTTAATGATGGTGACAATAGTAGAATAGCATATGTACTGAAATCAAAAGTTTATGTACCTGTTACTGAAATAAAAATTAACAAATCAGAATTAAACTTAGGTGAGAAAGATGTAGAACAGTTGAAAGCTCAGGTTATTCCTGCACAGGCTACAAATAAGACAATAGTTTGGTCTGTAGCTAAGAAGGGAGTAGTTGAAGTAGATCAGAATGGAAAGATTAAGGTAGTTGGCACAGGTAACACTACTGTTATTGCAAAGTCTCCGGAAGGACCATCAGCAGCATGCAAGATTACTGTGTTTAAAAGTCTTGATACAGCTAAGATGGGAGATTTTACACTTAGACTTGTAAAAACAACAGCAGGTTGTAATACATTAGAATATTCAAGATGCAAGGGCGCTACTCAGTGTGAGGTATATTCAGGAGTTAAGAGACCGGATGGTACATTTAAGTGGACCTTTTTGGAAGGAGAGTATGGACAGCTTTGTGAGGGAGGCGAGTTCGATGAGGAAGTAGACCTTGGTTCAACTCGTTATTACAAAGTTGTAGCAAAGAAAAAATATGTAAGAGATGCTTTTGATTTTGTTGTTCTTGATGAAAAGACTAGCAATATAGTCAAAGTTACTAATGGCACGCTAACACTTTCAGGAAAACAGAAAAACAAGAAGAGCAATACCCTGTCATGGAACAAACTTAAGAGAGAAGATACAAAGAAGCAGGGTTACGTAATTTACAGAAAAATTAATAATGACAAAAAATACAAGAAGTTAAAGGAAGTAACAAAAAAATCATATACTGATAAGAGTATTAAGAAAAAGAAAAAATATTCTTACAAAGTGAGAATGTTCTATGTTAATGAAGACGGCAAGAGAGAATATTCTCCATACAGCAATGGAATTACAATTAAGGTAAAATAGGGAGCGAAGGATTATGAAAAAAGCAAGTAAGATTATAGCGATTTTTATATTTGCAATGAGTGTTTTTTTAGGCGTTGGTGCAGTTGAAGTTTTTGCAGATACAGCATCTCAGACCAACACGGTTAATGAACCGGTAAAATTCATTGCAAAACAAAAAGGAAAAAAGGTTGTTTTAAAGTGGAACAAGTCTAAGAATGTGAAAGGCTACATTATATATAAGAACGGAAAGAAGTTTAAAACATTAAAGAAAAACAAACTTACTGACAAAAAGGTAAAGAAGAACAAAGTATATAGCTACAAAATAAAGGCTTATACTATTGCTAATGGTAAGAAAGTTTTTAGCAATTCAGGTCAGACAGTTTCAATAATTGTAACTGATAAAAAATCAAAAAAGGTGAACGCAGGAAGATTTAAATACATAAAGAATCAGTACACAATAAGTCTTAACGGAAAAGTTAAACTACAGGGCGAAGCATATCCGTCTAAGAAATTAAAAAAGAAAAAAGTACTGAGCAGAAAACTTACATGGAGTTCTTCAGACACAAGCCTTGCAACGGTAAATGCAAGAGGCGTTGTTAAAGCTAACAACAATATGAAGACCGGTACTGTAATAATATACGCAAAGGCTCACAATGGTTTAACAAAGAAAGTTAAAATTAATATTGAAAACTATGCATATCCGTCAAAGATTAAAAAAATGTACATGTTAAGCGATGATATTAAACCACTTGTAACAGAGCATATGGCTGAAATGACAAAAATAGTTTCCTATTTTGAATTTGAAAATAAAAATAATGAAACAACATTTGACATTGACGACAAGGGAAATCTTTCAATGAGCAAAAAGATTTCCATAAGCAGCGAAATGGAAAAAACAATATTTAATCTTATTTCAAGCATGCCTATAACTGTAGAAGTGCATAAGGGATATGTGGCATTCAACAGAATAGACTTTACAGTTTACGACACTGGAATAATCAACTCAATTGCTTACGTATTCCAAGGAATGGAAAATGTTGATACAGGATATGAAAGAATAGAAATAGCACCTAACTGGTATTATCAGTATGGAGAATTTTCAAAGGGATACTTTGAAGAAGAACAGGAATAATTAACATATAATGAACTTGCAAATGCACAGAAAAGCAGAAAAAATGCTAATCTGTGCATTATTGTTTGACACTGTTTTTTTTGTGTGTTAGAATTGTCATATTGTAAAAGGCGATGAGTGTGTAAGTAGATATATATTTTCCGTCAGAGAGAAAGACTCACAGGCTGGAAGGTCTTTCAGGTTCAGATATATATTGAAATTCCCACAGGAGCTGCATTCACCAACAGATTATAAGTATGAATAATACTAAAGAAGTAAACTAATCTAAGTAATGAATGACGTGTGTAGCGCGTTAAGCAGATAGAGTGTTCGTGATAATGATTACGGAAACTAGGGTGGTACCGCGGAGCAATCCGTCCCTATGGAACAGGTGCTTTTTTTTATTTTTAGTGTAGAAAAGTCTTAATCCACATATGCTTGCATAAATGTGGATTTAAGACCTTTCTACACGCTCCCATAATGAGCATAAAAGTGAAGCGAAAGCTTCACGATATGCGAATGATGGGGAAAGGATTGCGAGAGTGCGAAGCACGTAGCAATCCAAAAAATAAAATATGAAAAAGTGTGAGAGCTGTTTTTGCGTACTTCAATGAGCATAAAAACAAAGCGAAAGCTTTGTGATATGCGAATTGAGTTTTACGGATTGTGAGAGTGCAAAGCACGGAACAATCCGTAAAGAAAACAAAAATAAATTTGTGTGAGTAATTTAAGGATTGCGAGAGTGCGAAGCACGTAGCAATCCCAAAAAATAAAATATGTGAACAACTTGAACACAAACCTGTTATTTTAAAATCTATAAAGAGAGGAATTTATCATGAAAGAAAAGTTACAGGCAATTAGGGAAGATGCCATTTCCAAAATTACAGCCTCAGACAATTTGGACAAACTTAACCAGATTAGAGTTGAAGTTTTGGGCAAAAAAGGTCAGTTAACAGAAGTTCTTAAGGGCATGAAAGATGTTGCTCCTGAAGACAGACCTAAAGTTGGTCAGTTAGTTAATGACACAAGAAAGATTATTGAAGAAAAAATGGAAGAAGTTAAGGCAGAACTTCAGGCTAAGGCTAGAGAAGCTAAGTTGAAAGCAGAAGTTATTGACGTTACTCTTCCGGCTAAGAAGAATAAAATCGGACATAAGCATCCTAATACATTAGCTCTTGAAGAATTAGAGAGAATTTTTACAGGTATGGGATACGAAGTTGTAGAAGGTCCTGAAGTAGAATATGACCATTATAACTTTGAAGCTTTAAATATTCCTGACAATCATCCTGCAAAAGATGAACAGGATACTTTCTATATAAATAAGAACATTGTACTTAGAACACAGACTTCTTCAGTACAGGCAAGAGTAATGGAAAAAACTCAGCCACCTATCAGAATTATTTCTCCGGGTAGAGTTTTCCGTTCAGACCAGGTAGATGCAACACATTCACCTTCATTCCATCAGGTTGAAGGTCTTGCAATTGACAAGAACATTAATTTCTCAGACTTAAAGGGAACATTGGCAGAATTTGCCAAGGAACTTTTTGGACCTGAAACAAAGACTAAATTCAGACCTCATCATTTCCCATTTACTGAGCCAAGTGCAGAAATGGACGTTTCATGCTTTAAGTGTGGCGGAAAAGGATGTAGATTCTGTAAGGGTGAAGGCTGGATTGAAATTCTTGGTTGTGGTATGGTTCATCCACACGTACTTGAAATGTGCGGTATTGATCCTAAGGAATATCAGGGATTTGCCTTCGGTGTAGGTCTTGAAAGAATTGCATTATTAAAATATGAAATAGATGATATGAGACTGTTATACGAAAACGATGATCGTTTCCTGAATCAGTTCTAGTTAGCAGGAAGGAGAAATAAAAATGAATACACCATTATCTTGGATTAAATCATACGTTCCTGAACTTGAATGTACTGATCAGGAATACATGGATGCAATGACATTGTCAGGTACAAAATGTGAAGGTTTTGAAAGACTTGATGCAGACCTTGACAAAATCGTTGTTGGACAGATTGAAAAAATAGAAAAACACCCTGACGCAGATAAGCTTGTTATTTGTCAGGTTAATATTGGAACAGAAACAATTCAGATTGTTACAGGAGCACCTAATGTTAAGGAAGGACAGAAAGTACCTGTAGTACTTGACGGTGGTCGTGTTGCCGGAGGTCATGACGGTTCAAAGACAGAAGGCGGAATTAAGATAAAAAAAGGAAAACTTAGAGGAGTTCCTTCAGATGGAATGATGTGTTCTATTGAAGAACTTGGCTCAACAAGAGAATTTTATCCTGAAGCACCTGAATACGGAATTTATATTTTTGATGACAGCGTTCAGGTAGGAGCAGATGCAATTGAAGTTTTAGGACTTCACGATTCAGTTTTTGAATATGAAATTACATCTAACAGAGTAGATTGTTACAGTGTTATCGGTATTGCAAGAGAAGCAGCTGCAACATTTAAGAAGCCATTTAAGGCACCTGTTACAGGACCGGTTGGAACAGACGGAGATGTTAATGATTACATTTCAGTTGAAGTAAAGGATAACGACTTATGTAAGCGTTATTGTGCAAAGGTTGTCAAGAATGTTAAGATTGCACCGTCACCTGAATGGATGCAGAGAAGACTTTCAGCCTGTGGTATCAGACCTATCAATAACTTAGTAGATATTACAAACTATGTTATGGAAGAATTTGGTCAGCCAATGCATGCTTATGATCTTGATACTATTGCAGACCATAAGATTGTAGTAAGAAGAGCAGAAGACGGTGAGAACTTCGTTACTCTTGACGGACAGGAAAGAGAATTAGACAGTGGAATGCTTATGATTTGCGATGGTGAAAAGCCTGTAGGTCTTGCCGGAATTATGGGTGGCGAAAACTCAATGATTACTGATGATGTTAAGGATATGCTTTTTGAAGCAGCTTGTTTTGACGGAACTAACATCCGTCTTTCATCTAAGAGAGTTGGTCTTAGAACAGACGCTTCAGGTAAGTTTGAAAAAGGACTTGATCCTAACAATGCAGAATCAGCTATTAACAGAGCATGTCAGTTAATCGAAGAATTAGGAGCAGGTGAAGTTGTTGCAGGTATGGTTGATGTTTATCCTGAAAAGAAGACAGAAACAACAATTAAGTTTGATCCTGACTATGTAAATAAATTAATCGGATTTAATTTAACAGAAGAGCAGATGGTAAGTTACTTCCCTGCTTTAGAGTTAAAATATGATCCTGAAACAAAACTTATTACAATCCCAACATTTAGACAGGATTTAGTTGGTATGTGTGATATTGCTGAAGAAGTTGCAAGATTCTATGGATATGATAACATTCCTACAACTCTTCCAAGTGGAGAAGCTACATCAGGAAAATTATCATACAAATTAAGAATTGATGAAATCGCAAGAAGGGTAGCTTTATACAGCGGATTTTCACAGGGAATGTCATATTCATTTGAAAGTCCAAAGGTTTATGATAAGTTATTACTTCCAAAAGATTCAAAATACAGACAGTCAATTGTTATTTCAAATCCTTTAGGAGAAGACTTTAGTGTTATGAGAACTACACCTTTAGGTGGAATGCTTACATCACTTGCTACTAACTATAATAGAAGAAACAAAGATGTAAGACTTTTTGAAATGGGTAATGTTTATCTTCCAAAGGAATTACCACTTAAGGAACTTCCTGATGAAAGAATGCAGCTAATATTAGGTTTCTATGGCGAAGGTGATTTCTTTACAATGAAGGGTGTTGTAGAAGAATTATTGGAACAGGTTGGAATGAAGAAGAGAGTTAATTATGATGCTAAGGCGGGAAAGACTTTCCTTCATCCGGGACGTCAGGCTAACATCGTTTATGATGGAACAGTTATCGGTTATTTAGGTGAAGTTCATCCAACAGTTTGCGAAAACTACAATATGAAGACTAGAGCATACATTGCAGTAATTGATATGCCATATGTATACGAAATGTCTTCATTTGATAAGAAGTACGAAGGAATTGCTAAGTTCCCTGCTGTATCAAGAGATATTTCGATGGTTGTACCTAAGGATATTCCTGTTGGTAAGATTGAAGAAGCTATTGAAAGCAAGGCAGGAAAGAACCTTGAAAGCTACAGCTTATTTGACATCTATGAAGGTGATCAGATTGAAGACGGCTTTAAGTCAGTAGCATATTCAATTGTATTTAGAGCTAAGGACAGAACATTGGAAGATAGTGATATTCAGTCAGCTATGAATAAGATTTTGAAAGAACTTGAATCAATGGGTATTGAATTAAGAGCATAAAAACATTAAACCACCCGCTTTGGAATAAATCTATGTTTCAAGGCGGGTGGTGTTTTGATGAAAAGAGAGGAAAGTTATGCGTTTTGTAATACAGAGAGTAAATGAAGCTTCCGTAAAGGTTGATAATAAAGAGATAGGTTCAATTAACAAGGGATTTCTTGTTTTAATTGGTGTGTCTAATGAAGATACTAAAGAGATTGCCGACAAGATGATTAAGAAAATGATTAATCTTAGAATATTTGATGATGCTGATGGAAAAACTAATCTTGCACTTAAGGATGTTAACGGGGAGTTGTTATTGGTATCCCAGTTTACTCTTTATGCTGATTGCAAAAAGGGTAACAGGCCATCATTTATTAATGCCGGAAAACCTGATATGGCAAATGAAATGTATGAATACATTATTTCAAAGTGCAAGGAAGAAATAGAGGTTGTTGAGCAGGGTGAGTTTGGAGCAGACATGAAAGTAAGTCTTTTAAATGACGGACCTTTCACTATTGTTCTTGACAGTTCTGAAATATGCAAATAATATAGATTACAGTGTAAAAAAAGTATTATACAGAAAAGAGATAAAAGTTATGTTAAAAAAAGAAATGAGTTTACATGATTATTATTATGATTTGCCTGAAGAATTAATAGCACAGGATCCTTTAGAGGACAGAAGCAGTTCAAGATTAATGGTTCTTGATAAGAACACAGGCGAAATAGAACATCATATATTTAAGGATATTATAGATTATTTGAATCCAAATGATTGTTTGGTAATTAATGATACAAAGGTTATTCCTGCAAGATTATATGGAAGCAAGGTTGGCACTGATGCAAAGATTGAAGTTTTGCTTCTAAAGAGAAAGGAAAACGATGTTTGGGAAACATTAGTTAAGCCGGGAAAGAAATGCAAGCCGGGTACTGTTATAAGTTTTGGTGACGGAATTTTAACGGGCGAGGTTATTGATGTTGTTGAAGAAGGCAACAGATTAATTAAGTTTACTTATGAAGGTATTTTTGAAGAAGTGTTGGATAAGCTTGGAGAAATGCCACTTCCACCATATATAACACATAAACTTGAAGACAAAAACAGATATCAGACAGTTTATGCAAAATACGAAGGTTCAGCGGCTGCACCAACAGCAGGTCTTCATTTTACAAAAGAGTTATTAGAAAAGATTAAAGAAAAAGGTATTAAAATAGCTCACGTTACATTACATGTTGGTCTTGGAACTTTCAGACCGGTTAAGGTTGAAAATATTCTTGAACACCATATGCATTCTGAATTTTATATGGTTGACGAGGAAGATGCAAATATGATTAATGAGTGCAGGGCTAATGGTGGCAGAGTTATTGCTGTTGGAACTACAAGCACAAGAACATTGGAAACTGTAACAGACGAAAATGGTATTGTACATCCTGGAAGCGGATGGACACAGATATTTATTTATCCGGGATATCAGTTTAAGGCTATTGATTGCCTTATTACTAATTTCCATTTGCCTGAATCAACATTATTAATGCTTGTTTCAGCGTTGGCCGGAAGAGAGAACATTCTTAACGCATACAATAAGGCTGTAGAAGAAAAATACAGATTTTTTAGCTTTGGCGATGCAATGTTTATAAAGGAATAGCATCCTATGGAAAAATATGCAGTAAAGAAATTAAACAAAAAAAATAATATAAATGCGTCAGTGCCGGGCTCTAAAAGTATCACTAACAGAGCTTTAATGCTGGCGGCTATGTCAGATGGCATATGCACACTTAACGGTGTATTGTTTAGCAGTGATTCAAGAGCTTTTCTTGACTGCCTTATTTCATTAGGTTTTAGTGTTCAGATAGATGAAGAAAGTGCTAAGGTAGTGATTAAGGGTGAAAATGGAAGAATCCCTAACAGGAAGGCTACAATTAATGTTCAAAGTGCAGGAACAGCAGCAAGATTCATGACTGTTTTTCTTGCTGTGGCAGGTGGTGACTATACTCTTCAATCTTCAGAACAGATGAAGAAGCGTCCAATGAGTGAGCTTCTAGGCAGCCTGACAGCTAAGGGTGTAGAGATTAAGTGTTTAGAAGAAGAAGGACATTTTCCTTTTGAAATTCATTCTAAGGGAATTAAGTCAGGTAGCATTAAAATCGACACGACTACCAGCAGTCAGTATGCCAGCGCATTGCTTATGGCATCTGTAATGAATGGTATGAATGTGGAACTTACGGGTTCAAGAGTGGACGGTGCCTATATTAAGATTACAACAAATATGCTTAAGCAGTTTGACATTGATTTTGATAGAGAAGGCAATACATATATAATAAAGAAGCAAAGTTATATTTGTAATGTATATAATGTTGAACCGGATATGTCTGCTGCATGTTATTTTTATGCTATGGCAGCTATTCTTGGTGTTAAATCTATTGTTAAGGGAATACATAAAGATTCAATGCAGGGGGATATTAAGTTTATTTATGCTCTTGAAAGAATCGGTTGTGTAATAACAGATAAGCCGGAAGGTCTTGAAGTGGATGGAACAAGTGCTGTAGGATATGAAGGCATTGATATAGATATGTCTGATTTTTCAGACCAGGCGCTTACAATGGCTGTTGTGGCAGCTTTTGGAAAGACTGAGACAAGAATCAGAAATATTGGTCATATAAGAGGTCAGGAATCAGACCGTGTTCAGGTTATTGTTAACGAACTTAACAGAATGGGATGTGATGCTAAGATTGTGGAAGAAGGCGGTAGTACAGATGTAATTATAACGCCGGGCAAACTTCACGGAGCAGAAATTGAAACTTATGACGACCACCGTGTGGCAATGAGTTTTGCAGTGGCAGGTCTTGCAGTTGATGGAATTGTAATAAAGAATCCAATGTGCTGCAGAAAGACTTTTGAAAACTACTTTGATGTTTTGGAAACAATTGAAAAGGAAGACGAATAGATTTTAGTCACATGGATTGTAATATAAAATAAATATTTGTTGCATATTTGCTATTTTTATAATAGAATGAAAAAAGTTATGAGTAGTAAGTAATTCATAATGAGTTAAATTATAAAATTAAAGAACGTGTAACAAACGAAAAAGGAGAATTACAAATGAAAGATAAGATTAAAGAAATTATTTTAAGTGTAAATCCCGGCATGGATGTTGAAGATGAGGATTTTAACATTGCAGAAGATATGGACTCAATGGATATTCTTGCATTAATGGAAGAATTAGAGGACGCTTTTGATATTGAAATTACAATGGAAGAAAAGAATGAAGAGAACTTTAGCAGCATTGATGCATTAGCAGAAATGATTGAAAGACTTCAGCAATAATATGACGAATATGATTATAGGGCTCTTAAGTTAACTTAGGGGCCTAATTTTTTGCCAAATAAAGTAGAAAAAGAGAAACAAAAGTTTCATTTTGTAAAAATCATAAAATCTTTGTAAAACTTTTTGGTTATCACAATTATATAAAAATTATTATATATTATATTTTTGTTTTTGAGTGTAAAGGGGACTAATGTGTGTGAAAAAACAATAAAAGATTAAGCAGTGGAGTTTATTATGAAATTAAAATTAGTTCGTATTACAAAAATCATAAGTTTTTGCATGGTGGCAGTTTTAATGGTTGGAGGGTTAACAGACCTTTTAAAGCCTAAGTGGTTAGAAAACAGATGGGTATCGGCGAAAACAAACAAAAGTTTTTATGAATTGCAGGATAACAGCGCAGAGGTTGTCTTTTTTGGAGCAAGTATTATTTCAGCAGCAATGGATCCGTTCCAGCTATATGAGGAGCAGGGAATTTCTTCATATAATCTAGGTGTTATGTCTCAGCCAATGATTGGAACTTATTATTGGTTTAAGGAAGCACTAAAAACTCAGAATATGAAATTAGCAGTAATAGAGATTAAGTCTGCCGGACGTTCTTCTGAAAAAGCAGAAGAAAAGGCAAGAAAGTCTTATGATTATATGAAATGGGGTAAGAACAAGATTCAATATGCCTTGGATTACAAGGACTTCCATAAGGAAGCTGATGGCACAGACGAAGAAGTTGATTTGTGGTCATATCTTTTCCCATTATCTTTGTATCACACAAGATGGTCTGAACTGTCTTATGATGACTATGATTTCTTCTTAGGAAAAAACAATAGTAATACTAAGGGATTTTCAGTACTTTCAACACAGTTTAAAAATTCAACAAGTTTTGACGCTGAAAAAGAAGCAAAAGGAAAGTATGATGGATTTGAAGTTAAGTCTAATGATAAGGAAACACCAAATCCTATTAATGAAGAATATGCTCTTAAGCTTATTAAGGAAGCAAAACAACAGGGTGTGGAATTATTATTTGTAAGAACACCTGACACAACATGGCATGAAGACCAGCACAATTATATACAGGAACTTGCCGACAAGAATAATATTAAATTTCTTGATTTGAATTTGAAATCAAATATGGACAAGATGCAGTTTGATTATTCAGAGGATGCGGCAGATACGGTTCACGTAAATATTTTAGGGGCAAAGAAGATTACTAAGTTCGTAGGTCAGTATATTGCTGATAATTACAAACTTACAGATTATAGAAAAACAGATAATAGTATAAAGAAGGATTTTGAGTCACAGAAATCAAACTATCAGGCCGCTTTAAATGAAGGAAAGTTAAATCTTATAACTAACTTTGATGAATACCTTAAGGCTATTAATACTGATGAATATTCAGTAATTATTACTTCTGGTTCAAATGTTAGGAATATTACATTTACTGACAGTCAGAAGAAGACTTTGATTAGTATGGGAGCTGATGAAGCGTTATTTACAGACAGTACTTATGGAAATAATGTTATTTGTGTTCTTGATGGAGATAACACTAAGAATAAAGTAAAGAAACAGCTTGAAGATAACTCAAAAGTTACAACCCTTGGAGGAACACTTACCTGTGGTACGGATTATGATATAACAGCTAATTCCAAGGGTGGAACAATGAGATTAAACAATAGTGAATACACAGGATTAACTTTTTGGGGAATGAACATTATTGTTTATGACAAGAAACTAAAAGAGGTTGCAGATTCAGTATATCTTCATTCTGATTATAATGTAACTGCAATGTACCGAGGAGAGTAGTAAGATGGGTTTTAACACATTATCATTTATCCCTTTTCTATTAATTGTTATACTATTATATTTTACAATATTTAGAAAATGTCAGTGGGTATTTTTACTTTTGGCAAGTATAGCATTTTATTTATTTGCCGGACCTAAATACATAATATTTATTTTTATTTCATCACTTAGCACATATATATTGGCAGGAAAAATTCAGAAGTTGCATGATGATGAAAGCCGAATAACAAAGACAAGAGAATTTTCATCAAAGGAAGCCAAGAAGGCTTTTAAGAAAAGATTCACTAAGAGAAGAAAAAGAATTTTACTTCTTGACTTTGCAATAAATCTTGGAATTTTATGTGTAATTAAATATACTGATTTTATTTTGTCAGGAGTTTCTTCAGCTCTTGGAAAATTTGGACTTGACTGGAGTAAGGAGTTTAATTTTGTATTACCTTTAGGAATATCTTTCTATACATTTATGGTAGTTGGATATATTCTTGATATTTATTGGAAAAGATATAGAGCAGAGACTAATTATTTGAAACTGGCATTGTTTACAATGTATTTTCCACATATAGTACAGGGACCTATTGGTCGTTATAATAAGTTGGCACCACAGTTTTTAGAAGATCATCCATTTGATTATGACAGAGTAACTAAGGGATTCCAGTTAATTCTCTGGGGTTACTTTGAAAAAATGGTTATTTCTGACAGATTGCAGACTTTCACTAATGGTGCTCTTGCAAAATGGAACCAGATTACAGGTTTCCCACTTATTCTTGCAATATCATTGTTCTCAATTCAGATGTATTTGGATTGGATGGGATGTATGGATATTGCTCATGGCGTATCGGAAATATTTGGCATTAATTTGGACAAGAACTTCTGGCATCCGTTCTTCTCAAAGAATATGCCGGAATTCTGGAGAAGATGGCATATTTCACTTGGTGCATGGTTTAAGGATTATTTATTATATCCTGTATCAATGTCAGCATTGTGTAAGAAGATTAATAAATTCACAAGAAAGAAATGGGGCAATCAGGTTTCACGTTCACTTTCAGTTGTAATTCCTGCATCATGTGTATGGATTGTTACAGGTGTTTGGCACGGAGCGGCAAGTTGTTTTGTACTTTGGGGCATTTACCACGGTATTTTAATCGTATCAAGTGGATTGTTTGAAATTCCAATTCAGAAATTATGCAAGTTCTTGCATATGGATACAGAATGTTTCAGCTTTAATCTTTTCAGAATGGCAAGAACATTTATGTTATCAACTATTGGACGTATATTCTTTGCAGTTTCTGCAGGATTTACAACATTCTTTGAATTTTTAAAGAGAATGTTTAATTTCAGACAGTTTGGACTTCATACTCTTTTGGATGAAAGTTTGTATTCTTATGGACTTGACCAGCATAATTTTACATTGGCAATGCTTTTAGTTGCATTAGTTTGGTGTGTAAGTATGTTGCAGGAAAAATTTAACAAGGACGGAATGACAATAAGAGATGTTATTGCAAAACAGAATATTTTATTCAGATGGTTATTGTACTTAGCTCTTATTGCAGGTATTCTTGTATTTGGAATGTACGGCTCAGGATATAATGCAGGTGCATTCTTCTATGGTAAGTTCTAAGGTATGTAGAGTTTTGAAATACAATTATTGTAATGAATAGTTTTGTGATATAGAACTTTGAAATACATGGTTTTAGGAGGTTGTAATGAGTTACAGTTCAATTTTGGAAGCCATAAAGAGTGCTTCAGAAGTAACTCCTGACAAAATATGCTTAGGAGACAAAAAAAATAAAGTTACATATAAACAGTTTTGGAAAATGATTAACAAAGGGGCTTCATTTTTGGAAGAAAATGGAGTAAAAAAAGGAGATGTTGTTGTTTTAAAGGGAGCTCAGAAGGTTGAGTATCTTTTTGCAATGTTTTCAATACAACTTTTAGGTGCAGTTGCATGCCCACTTGAAAAAGCAGTTAAGGAAGACAGGATTCTTGAAATTATGGATTTTGTTGAAACAGATTATTTCCTTGATAAGAAGAAATTAAAGAATGAAAACAAGAAATCAATTAGCTTAAAAGATATGTTTAATGAAGCAATTGATTTTGATAGCTATGAGGTTGAATATAAGTTTGATTTGCCTAAGGAAAATGATTTGTCAGAGATTCTTTTTACAACAGGAACAACAGGTAAGTCAAAGGGAATTAAGATTGTTTATAGAAATAATGTTGCCATAGCACAGAATGTTAGCGAAGCAATTGGCATAACAAATGATGATGTGGAAATGGTTACAGCACCAATGAATCATTCTATGGCACTTAGAAGAACTTATACAGTTTTCTACAAAGGTGGAACTGTAGTTTTAACAGACGGAGTTAAGTTTATTGAAGATTTCTTTAAACTTCTTGATATGTATAATGTTACAGGTCTTACATTTGCACCTGCTATACTTGAACAGTTACTTAAGTTTGCAAAGGACAGATTTGGAACATATAGTGACAGACTTAGATATATTCAGTTAGGTTCAGCACCGTTAAGTGAAAAAGCTAAGGAAACTTTAAAAGAGATGTTCCCTAATACTAAGTTGTTTAATATCTATGGTGCAACAGAATCAGGATGTACAGTAAGCCTTGAGTTTAGTAAGTATGGAGATAAGAAGGGCAGTATTGGTAAACCTAATGTTAATGCTGAAATTATTTTCGTTGACGATAATAGAAATATTGTTAAGGCTTCAGCACAGAATCCGGGCAATCTTGCTTTTAAGGGAGCAATGAATATGCCGGGATATTTGAAAGAGCCTGAGATTACAAAAGAAGTAATGGATGATGAAGGAACTCTTTACACTAACGATTTAGGTTATATGGGTGAAGACGGATTTGTTTATTTGCTTGGAAGAAAAGGCGATGTAATTAATATGGGTGGAATTAAGATTGCACCATCTGAAATAGAAGAAGTTGTAGCACAGAATGAAATGATTAAGGAATGTGCATGTATTCCAATTCCTGATGAAATTACAGGGGAAGCACCTAAGCTTTTCATTGTAATTAATGAAGGTTTTGAATATGACGAAAAATCTTTATATAGATTTATGCTTGAAAAGCTTGAAGCTATCAAAGTCCCAAAGGTAGTACAGGTTATTGATGCATTACCAAGAACTTTTAATGGAAAAGTTATTAAGCGTATGCTTAAGGAAATGTAGAGGATAGAAAACAGAGATTAAATAAAAGACGTAAATGTATACTTAAAAAAGGAGAAAAATATGTCAAAAACAAAACAGCGAATTTATTTAATAATAGGACCAGTCCTATTTGTATTATGTTGTCTTGCAATACCTAAAAGTGCTTTTCCGGTGTTAGCGGAAAGAGCGGCAATAGGTACTGTTGCATGGATGGCGTTTTGGTGGGTAACAGCACCTATAGATTATGCTGTAACAGCATTTCTTCCAATAGCAATAAATGCATTGGTTACAATGTGCGATATGTCTGCAGTAATATCAAATTATGCTTCAGAAACTATTTTGTTATTATTAGGAGCATCAATTCTTACTGTTTCATGGGAAGAAACAGGACTTGATAAGAGAATAGCAGCATCTTTACTGGGATTAATTGGTGATAATTTAAGAATTCAGTTAATATTCTGGTTTATGCTTTCAACTTTATTGTCAGCAATTTTGCCTAACGCAGTTGTATGTGCAACAATTACACCTATTGCAGTGTCAATGTTAAAATATATTGGTGAAGGAGATATTGCAAATAGCCGTATAGGTTCAAAGTTATTGTTATATATTGCATATGGTGCAGGTCTTGGAGGACTTACATCACCACTTGGCGGTGCAATGAATCTTGTGACAGTTGATTATTTACAACAGTTAACAGGTAAGGAATATATGTATGCATCATGGGTTGTAAGATTCCTTCCTATTATGATTGTCCTTTTATTAATAAATATTATATTTATGATAAGAGATGTTAAAAAAGGAGAAAGCCTTGGTGGTTCAAGAGAGTATTTTAAGAAAGAGTACAAGAAGTTTCCACCGACAACTATAGAGGAAAAAATCTCTTTGGCTTTATTTGTAATTGCTACAGTATTGGCATTTACAAGACAGTTCTATCAGAATTTATTGCCGGGACTTAAGCCGGCATATGTATTTATTATATGTGCAATTTTATCATTTTTAATAACACGTTCTGATGGAGAAAGGCTTATGCTTTGGAAGTCAGTTCAGACAAAAATTATTTGGGAAATGATTTATATCTTCGCAGGGGGTCTTGCAGTTGGTACATTAATTAATGAATCAGGGGCAGCAGAAAGAATTGGTGAATTGGTATCAGGCATGGGACTTACAGGTGGTCTTACAACAGTATTTGTTATTGTTACAGTTACATTATTAATGTCAGACGTAACATCTAATACTGCAACAGCGGCAGTTGCAATTCCTATTGTAATCTCAATTGTAAAAGGTATGGGACTGAATCCTATTCCATATGTATATGTTGCATCAGTTGGTGTAAACTTATCATATATGCTTCCAACATCTATTAGAGCAATTCCTGTTGGATACGGATTACAGCCTAAGTATATGCTTAAGGAAGGTTGGAAGATGACAGTATTTATTATTGTATCAATGACAATCGTATGTACATTATTACTTAAATTCTGGCCTGCATTTAGTACAGTTTAAAAAAAATAGTGAAACTAAGAGGATGAAAAACAGTTGAGAGGAGTTATGGAAAGATGAAGAATAAGTATGGATTTTGTAAAGGATTGGCAGCTTTAGTTCTTTTGATGTTATGTGCTTTAACAATAAAAGACAATGCATATGCACAGACAGCAAAGACATACAAAGTATTATTTATTGGAAACAGTCATACATATTATAATGATATGCCAAATATTTTTAAGGGAATAGCCAAGGCAGATGGCATTGATTGTGAGGTGTCATCAATTACTTCTGCAGGATACAAACTTAGTCAGTTTGCAGACACAACAGACACATATGGAGCACTGGTATACGAAGCTCTTACAAAGAATACATGGGATTATGTTGTTGTACAGGAGAACCGTGCTGTTTTAGTTGAAAAAGAGTATAAAGCAGAGTCAGCAGTAAATACTCTTCATTCTTTAATTAAAAAAGCAGGTGCCAAGATGATTATTTATGCTACACAGCCTAATAATATCGGCAGCACTTTTAGTGTTAATTCAACATCTTTTTATTTAACTGATTTGCAGATTGAACAGATTCTTACAAGAAATAACTTTAAAATAGCTAATGACTATGAAGGTCTTGTTGCTGCATCAGGAACAAACTTTATGAGAGTAATGAATGATTATCCTGACATAACTTTGTATCGTACAGATAATCTTCATCCTACAGTTGCAGGAAGTTATTTGGCAGCCTGCACAATTTACTATAGAATGTTTAACAAGAGTCCTTATGGAAATAAGTTTTTGCCGGGAAGCGAATATGACACTGACAAGTTAATATCAAAGTTGGCAATGGATGATGCTTTAATTTTACAGCAGATTGCTGATGGCAGATTATTAATTAACACTCATTATACAACCATTAATAAAGGTCAAAGTTCAAAGCTTACAGCAACATTTACAGCTAATGCTAAGAATGAAACATTGACAGATTATAAGAATAACATTATATGGGATAGCACTGATTTAACAGGCGTATCCATTAATAAGCTGACAGGTGAATTTACAGCTCTTAAAACAGGAAAATATCAGGTTATGGCAACTACAGATAGTGGTCTTATCTGTTATTCAACAATTGATGTAAAGCAGCCTGCCACATCTTTAACTATTAAAGAAGACAAAATCCTTAAAGTAGTAAAAGGTTATAGTGGTCAGTATACTACAGAAATGGGACCTAGTGATACAACAGATAAGATAACATGGAAAAGTGACTTGCCAAGCGTTGTAAGCGTAAACAGCAATGGGAACATTACCGCAAATAAAGTAGGAATTGCAAAAATTACAGCAACAACAACCAGTGGCATTAAAGTTGTTCATTATGTTCGTGTAAAATTAAAAACACCTACAGGTGTTAAGCTTACAAAGAAATCTAAGAAGATTACAAAGAAGAAAAAATCCTATAGAGTTACAGTTAAATGGACTAAAAATACAAATGCTGTTAAGTATTATGTATATAGAAGACTTTCAACTAAGAGCTCATATACAAGAATTGCAACAACTACTAAACCTAAGTACATAGACACAAAGGTTAAGAAGAATAAAAAGTATTATTACAAGATTAAAGCAATATATTCAAATACAAAACTTAACAGTGATAAGACGCCGGCATATGCCATTGTAATAGGAAAATAAAAGATTTTGAATATCCCACAATTCTAAGTGTAAATAGCACAAAGAATTGTGGGATATTTTTTTTGACAAAAAATAATAACGGTGCTATATTTTATATAGTTAGCAAATACTAACACAAGTAAGACATATGTAATTTCTGAAAGGGCAATCTAATTTGCAAAAGATATAACTAATAAAAAATAGTTAAACATATTTAATTGAAGGGAGAAGAAAATGTATCTGGAACTTAAAGATATTAAAAAGTCATTTGGAACAGGGGAGAACAGAACCCAGGTTTTAAAGGGAATTAGTTGTGGTATAGAAAAAGGGAAGATATGTGTGTTACTTGGACCATCAGGTTCAGGTAAATCAACACTTCTTAATATCATAGGTGGAATTGAAAAGGCAGACTGGGGAAGTATTTCAATTGATGGCGAGTTAATGGAGTCAATGAATGAAAAGAAACTTTCTCTTTATAGAAGAAAGCATTTGGGATATGTATTTCAGTCTTACAACCTGATTCCAAATCTTACAGTTAGGGAAAATATTGAAGTTGGAGCTTATTTAAGCAGTAATCCATTACCTATTGATGATATGATTAAAACTTTAGGTTTATGGGAACACCAGAATAAGACTCCAAATCAGTTATCAGGTGGACAGCAGCAGAGAACTGCCATTGGTCGTGCGATTATAAAGAATCCGGGCATTCTTCTCTGTGATGAACCAACAGGAGCCCTTGATTACAACACTTCAAAAGAGATATTAAAGTTAATTGAAGATGTAAATAAGAAATATGGAAACACTGTAATTCTTGTTACGCATAATGATGCCATAAAGAACATGGCTGACTATGTAATTAAGTTAAAAGACGGTCAGATTAGAAAGACAGACATTAATGAAAATAAAATACCTGCAATGGAATTAGAATGGTAAGGAGGCAGACATGAAAAATCCTCTTAATAAAAGATATTTCAGAGAATTAAAAAATGATTTTGGCAAGTATATAGCATTGTGTCTCTTTCTTATAGTTACCATTGGATTCTGTTCAGGATTTTTAGTTGCCGATGGAAGTACAAAGGGCGCATATGATGAAAGTTTCGAGAAGTACAATATAGAAGACGGTCATTTTATTCTTGCAAAAGAAGCAGACAGCAGCCTTATAGATAAGCTTGAAAAAGAAAATCTTTCAATAGGTCAGTTGTTCTATAAGGATGTGGACAGAAAGAATAATCACACAATCAGATTATACAAGAATCGTACTAAGGTTAATAAAGCATGTTTAATGGATGGCAATATGCCAAAAGCAGATGATGAAATTGCAATTGACAGACTTTATGGAGAAAATAATAATATTGTAATTGGCGATAAAATCGATATAGGTAATAAAGACTACAAAGTTACTGGCTATATTGCATTATCAGATTACAGTGCATTATTTAAAAACAATACTGATATGATGTTTGATGCAAATAAGTTCTCAGTTGCTATTGTAACAGACAAGGCTTTTGATGATGTAGAAACAGAGGCGAAGTATTGTTATACATGGAATTATACTAGTGATTCAGAAAAGAATATGTCAGACAAGCAACTTACAAAAAAGTCTGAAAAGATTCAGGATATTCTTACAGAATCAGGTCTTTTGACAGATTATGTTTTACAAAGAGATAATCAGGCAATTAAATTTACAGGTGAAGATATGGGTGGCGATATGGTAATGGTTATGGTATTACTTTATATCGTTATGGCAATTATAGCTTTTGTATTTGGTATAACAACAAGAAATACAATTGAACAGGAAGCAGGAGCAATCGGAACACTTAGAGCTTCAGGTTACACAAAACAGGAAATGGTAAGACATTACTTCGTATTGCCGGCACTTATTACTTTTATTGCGGCAGTAATCGGTAACATCCTTGGCTATACAGTAATGAAATTTTATGTTGCTTCAATGTATTACGGAAGTTATTCACTTCCAACTTATGTAACAAAATGGAACGCAGACGCTTTCATTCTTACAACTGTAATACCTTGCATAATTGTATTTGTTGTAACATTAATTGTACTTAATGTTTCACTTAGAATTTCACCGTTACAGTTTTTACGTCACGACTTAAGGAAAAACAAGAAGAGCAAAGTAGTAAAACTTCCAAACTTTAAGTTCAAAACAAGATTTAGATTAAGAATAATTTTTCAAAATACATCAACGTATATAACATTATTCTTAGGAATATTGTTTGCCAGTGTCCTTCTCATGTTTGGTATGATGATGTCACCTTTACTTACAAACTTTAAGGATAGAGTATTGGATTCAAAAATTGCAAACTACCAATATATTTTGAAAGCACCAATTGAAGTAGATGACAAAGATACTGAAAAGTATGCAGTATCAGCACTTAATACAACAGACAGCGAAGAAGAAATAACAATATACGGTGTTAACGAAGATTCTAAATATATTAACACTAAGGATATTCCTGACACAAGGAATCAGGTACTTGTATCAAAAGGATATATGGAGAAGTATGGTTTAAAAGAAAACCAGACAATAGAGCTTAAAGAAAAATTTGGCAGTAAAAAATACAAATTTACAATAAAAGGAACTTACATTTATCCGGCATCATTATGTATCTTTATGACAAGAGAGAACTTTAACAAAGTATTCGATAAGGATAAAGATTATTTCTGTGGATATTTTTCAAATAAGAAGCTGGATATAGATGATATGTATGTGGCATCAATTATTACTGAAAAAGACTTAACAGTTATGTCAGACCAGTTAGAAGACTCAATGGGGCAGGCATTTTATTTGTTCTGGGGATTTGCCACATTAATCTATATCATAGTAATCTACATCCTTGCAAAGATGATTATAGAAAAGAACAAACAGTCAATTTCAATGATAAAAATTCTTGGATACACAGACAAAGAAGTAAGCTCACTTTACAACATTGCCACAGCAATAATAGTTATTGCATCAATGATTATATGCGTGCCAATCTCAACATATATAATTAAATATATATATTATGTAATGATGAAAGATTTTAATGGATGGCTTGATTACTATATTGCACCATGGATATATCCGGGTATGGTATTAATAGGCGTTGTATGTTACTTTGTGGTTCATATAATTCAGATGAAGAAAATCAAGAAAATACCAATGGAACAGGCGCTAAAGAATGTGGAATAGAATGTAAGCAAATGCCCCCTCTAAACGAGGGGGCAAAATTATAACTCTATTTTCTTTTTATTACATTATATCTATGGCGTTCAAGTTGTTCCACAGCTTTGTCGGCTGATGTTTCATCATAGAATGAAATCTTTAATACGCCATCTTCAAATTCTCTATTATGTATAATGCCGATGTTTTTGATGCTGACTCCGTTTGTTGCAAGTATTGTGGCAATTGTAGCTATTGCACCGGACTCATCTATAATGTCGCAGTAAACATTGTAGCTTCTTGAAATAAGACTGTTGTTACGGTCTTCAATGCTGTCGCGGTAGTCACGGCTTTCTGAAATTAAATCAAAAATGCCCTGTCCCTTATGCTGATCAAGGTCTTCTTTAATTTCAAGAAGGCTGTCAACATATTTCTGTAACATGTCACTAATATTAGTATTGTTTGTCATACAAATCTGTTCCCACATTTCAGGTGAAGAAGAAGCAATTCTTGTAATATCCTTAAAACCACCGGCCGCCATAGTTTTCATATATTCATTTTTTGAATCATTATGCTTAACCAGATTGACAAGGCTGGCAGCAATAAGATGTGGCAGGTGACTGATTGTAGCAACTACCTTATCATGTTCTTCATATGATATATTAATTGGAATAGCCCCAATACCCTGAACGATTTCGGTAAACTCTTCAACACGCTCTTTACTAACAGCGTCAGTAGGAGTAATGGCATAGTATGCATTTTCAACCAGACGGTCGTTAGCATAAGTGTAGCTTGTTTTTTCAGAACCGGCCATTGGATGTCCGCCAATAAAATTTTTCTCCAGCCCAAGTTCTTTAACAGCCCTATGGATATTGCCTTTAACACTTCCCACGTCAGTGATAATGCAATCATCTTTTATAATATCTTTAAGAATCTTTAAATATTCAACATTTTTTTCAACAGGAGTGCAAAGAAAAATATAATCACACTCATTAAAAGTTTCATCAACTTGTGGAACAGCAACATTGGCAGTTCCGTCATTGATAGCCATAACTCTAGGCTCAGCGCTTCGATTGTATACAATAATCTTACAACTTGGGTAAACACGTCTAAGTGCCTTAGCAACTGAACCCCCTATTAAACCAATTCCTACAAATCCAAAAGTAATATGTTCTCTCATAACTCTATTAAACTCTGATAAATCAGATTTCCTCCTCTTTTAACTTTAACGCTTTAAAGTTTAACACTTTAAAGTTAAAACCGCAAGCACAAATTTAGAATTATCTAAAATTATTAAAAAAATATATTCTAAAATATAAAAATTAAAAAACAAAGTTATAAATATATAATAAAAACAGTATATACAAATTAAAAAATTAGAGAACCCCAAAAATTTGCTTACACGGATTGTTAAAGATTTAACTTTGTTGTAAAGAACCGGCATATAGAGTAAAATATATTACATAGAATTGTAACGGATTTTAAAAATTAAATAAGGAGGCCGGAGTTATGAACGTATATGAAACATCCAGTATTAGAAATGTTGTTTTTCTTGGTCACGGAGGATCCGGAAAGACTACTTTGGCAGAAGCCATTTCTTATTCTACAGGAGTAATTACCAGAATGGGACGGGTGCAGGACGGTAATACTATCAGTGATTATGATAAGGAGGAGATTAAACGAAAGTTTTCCATAAATGCTTCAGTTATACCGGTAGAGTGGAATGGTTTGAAGATTAACATTCTTGACGCACCGGGATATTTTGATTTTGTGGGTCAGATGGAAGATGCAATGAGTGTTGCTGATGCAGCAGTTATTGTTGTAAATGGCAAGGCGGGAATCGAAGTTGGAACAATTAAGGCTTGGGAGATTTGTGAGAGAAGGCAGATTCCAAGAATATTTTTTATTACCAACATGGATGATCCTAATGCTAAATATATGGAAATCGTGGAGCAGTTGAAAGAAAGATTTGGAAAGAAAGTGGCTCCATTCCATTTGCCTATTATTGAAGATGGAAAGTTAACAGGATATGTTAACGTGGTAAAAATGGGAGGTAGAAAGTTTACCGACGACCTTGGAAGCTATACGGAAAGAGATATTCCTGAGGATTTAACACCAGAACTTGAACCTTGTAGGGAACAGTTAATGGAAGCAGTGGCAGAATCAGACGAAGTTCTTATGGATAAATATTTTTCAGGGGAAGAATTTACATACGAGGAGATTTCAATGGCTCTTAGAAGAAGTGTTATTAAGTGTGACATTGTTCCGGTACAGATTGGCTCAGGAGTAAATTGTCAGGGCGTTAACAGCTTTCTTCAAACTTGTGAGAAATATTTTCCATCAGCAGATAAAGCTGAAGTAATGAAGATTGCCACAAACTTAGAAACAGGAGAAGAAGTTATAGGTGATTTTGATTGGAACAAACCTGTTTCAGCATATGTATTTAAAACTATAATGGATCCTTTTGTTGGTAAGTATTCTCTTGTAAAAGTTAGAACCGGAGTGTTGTGTGCAGGGGATACAGTTTACAACGCCACAAAAGATGTAGAAGAAAAACTAAGTAAGCTTTACGTAATGCGTGGCAAGAATGTAATAGAGGTTCAAAAACTATACGCAGGAGATATTGGAGCAATTGGCAAGCTTGCTAGCACAAGAACAGGAGATACCTTATCAACTAAGGAATGGCCTATAGAATATCATCCAACAACAATGTCAAAGCCTTATACATATGTAAGATATAAAGCAGTTAACAAGGGTGAGGAAGAAAAAATAGCCCAGGCTTTAAACAAGCTTACAATTGAAGATTTAACATTGAAGGTGGTTGTAGATGATGAAAATAAGCAGACATTACTTTATGGAATAGGTGAACAGCAGTTAGAAGTTGCAGCATCCAAGCTTGAAGAAAGATATAAGGTTAAGATTACATTAGAGAAACCTAGAATTGCTTTTAGAGAAACAATAAAGAAGAAAGTTCAGGTTCAGGGCAAACACAAGAAACAGTCAGGTGGTCATGGTCAGTATGGAGATGTTGTAATGGAATTTGAGCCGTCAGGAGATTTGTCGAAACCTTATGAGTTTGAGGAGAAGATTTTTGGTGGAGCAGTTCCAAGAAATTATTTCCCTGCCGTAGAAAAAGGTATTCAGGAATGTGTTAAAGCAGGTCCACTTGCGGGGTACCCTGTAGTTGGAATTAAGGCTACTTTAATTGATGGCTCATATCACCCTGTTGATTCATCTGAAATGGCATTTAAGATGGCTACAGTATTAGCATTTAAGAAAGGTTTTATGGAAGCTAACCCGGTATTGCTTGAGCCTATTGCACTTTTAAGCGTTACAGCACCTGATAAATATTCAGGAGACATAATGGGCGATTTAAATAAGAGAAGAGGAAGAATAACTAACATGATTCCAACAGATACAGGAAAGCAGATTATAGAGGCTGAAGTCCCAATGTTAGAATTGTCGGGTTATTCAACTTCACTACGTTCAATTACCGGAGGAAGTGGAGATTTTGAATATGTAGTATCAAAATACGAGCAGACACCGGCAGATGTTCAAAACAGAGTGATTGAAGAGCAGAAATAATCAAACTTAAAAAATAAATGACTACGATGTCTAATCAAACAATACAATGAAATCAAAATAAAGTAAAAATAGTGAAATAATAAAAATAATCAATTGATTAGATAAAAATAGTCATTGATTTTTAGAAAAAAACAATATAGAATTGTTCCAACAATGATTAAACCGTTGATCGGGAGTAAGTAGTTACAAGAGATGTTTTTCAGAGAGTTGTCGGTTGGTGTGAGACAATAAACTATCAGTAATGAATGGACCTGAGAGGGCAGCTTGAAACCAATATGATAATCATAGGAAGTAGACGCTGACGGATCCTTACCGTTATAGAAGGTAGCATATGATGGTATGCGATGAGTGAATGTGTTATACATTAATTTGGGTGGCACCGCAGAAGTTTATTATAGCTTTTGTCCCTTTACGAGAAGTAGAGGGACGAAAGCTTTTTCTTTTGTCCCAAAATAAAAATAAGGAGGACAACATGAAAACACAATCGTTTAACGAAATCGAAAATTTGACTAAAGAGTACAATATGATTCCAATATGCAAGGAGATTTATGCAGACGTAATTACACCAATTCAGTTGCTTAGAAAGATGGAAGCTTTCGATAAGAATTTCTTCCTTCTTGAAAGTGTGGAAGGTGGAGAAAAGTGGGCGAGATATTCTTTTTTAGGATACGAGCCGGTTCTTCATATAACATGCAAGAATGGAAAGGTTACTCAGAAAAGCGGCGAAATTGAACATACAGTTATAGTGGATCCAATGGATGCATTAAGACAGTTGTTACATAAATACAAATCTCCCAAAATTGAGGGAATGCCTACATTTACAGGTGGCTTTGTTGGATATTTCGGTTACGAGATGATAGGATATGCGGAACCAAAGTTAAATATTAAAGATAGTGAATTTGATGACTATAACTTAATGCTTTTTGATAAGGTTATAGTTTATGATCACTTAAAGCAGAAAATAATGGTTATAGCTAATATGAAGTCAAAAGATGGAATTCAGGGATATAACACAGCATTATTAGAAATTGAAAAGATGATAGCCTTAATAAACGACCAGAGAAAACTTCCGGTTTTAGAGGCAGATAAAGATGTTAAGTTTAAATGTAATGTTACAAAAGAAGAATATTGTCGGATGATTGAAAAAACAAAACATTACATAAAAGAAGGAGATATTTTCCAGGGAGTAATTTCAAGAAGATTTGTGGCGGATTATAAGAGTAGTCTTATTAATGCATACAGAGTTTTAAGAACAACAAATCCTTCACCTTATATGTATTTTATTCAGTCAGATGATTTGCAGATAGCAGGCGCTTCACCGGAAACAATGGTAAAACTTGTAGATGGAAAGCTTACAACATTTCCTGTTGCAGGAACAAGACCAAGAGGTGTTAATGATGAGCAGGATAAGACATTAGAAAAAGAATTATTATCAGATGAAAAGGAATTAGCAGAGCATAACATGTTAGTGGACCTTGCAAGAAATGATATAGGAAGAATTGCAAAATATGGTAGTGTTTATTTAGAAGATTATATGAAAATACATAGATTTTCAAAGGTTATGCACATTGCTTCAACAGTTTGTGGACAGATTAGAGAAGACAAAGATGGATGCGATACGGTGGCAGCACTTCTTCCGGCAGGAACATTATCAGGGGCACCTAAGTTTAGGGCATGTCAGATAATTGATGAACTTGAAAAAGAACCTAGGGGTGTGTATGGAGGAGCAATTGGATATATTGACTTGTCAGGAAATCTTGATGTATGTATAGCAATTAGAACTGCTGTAAAGAAGGAGAACAAGGTATATGTTCAGGCAGGAGCAGGAATTGTTGCAGACAGTGTGCCTGAAAGTGAATATATGGAATGCGCTCATAAGGCAGGAGCAGTTATAGACGCAATCAAACGGGGAAGTGAGGTGAACGGATAATGGTACTTTTAATAGACAATTACGATAGTTTTTCTTATAACCTGGTTCAGTTAATTGGAGAATTAACTAATGGAAATATAAAGGTAGTGAGAAACGACGAAATAACAATAGATGAAATAAGAAAATTAAATCCGGAAAGCATTATATTGTCACCGGGCCCCGGAAAACCGGAAGATGCAGGTATATGCGAGGACGTTGTAAGACAGCTTAAAGACGAATATCCAATTTTTGGTGTATGTTTGGGACATCAAAGTATATGTGAAGTTTTTGGAGCAAAGGTTACATATGCAAAACAGTTAATGCATGGTAAACAAAGTGAAATGACAATTTTAAAAGAAGATCCTATTTTTGAAGGGTTAGGTGAAAGTTTTAAGGGAGCAAGGTATCATTCTCTTTCAGCAGATAGAAATACAATACCTGATGAGTTAGAAGTAATAGCCATTGACGGGAAAGACGGAGAAGTAATGGCTGTAAAGCACAAAGAATATCCTATATATGGATTACAGTTTCATCCGGAATCAGTTTTGACACCGGAAGGAAAGAAACTGGTAAATAATTTTTTGAAACTAAATAACTAATACGAAAATCTTAAAATACAAAATTATTAAATTAATATAAAAGAAGATACATTTTAAGTAAGATGAAAAACAATAAGAATGGGAGGATTAAAATGATTAAAGAGGCAATAAATAAATTAGTAAACGGAGAAGATTTATCATACGAAACAGTAGAAACTGTTATGGACGAAATAATGAGTGGGGAAACACCAAATGAATTAATTAGTTCATATCTTGTTGCACTTAGAATGAAGGGTGAAACAATTGACGAAATATCAGGCTCGGCTATGGGAATGAGAAATAACGGAATAAAGCTTGAACATAATATGGATGTACTTGAAATAGTTGGTACAGGCGGAGATGAAGCGTTTACTTTTAACATTTCAACAACATCGGCAATTGTTGCAGCTGCTGCAGGTTGCAAAGTAGCAAAGCATGGAAACAGAAGTGTTTCAAGTAAGTCAGGTGCAGCAGATGTACTTGAAGCTTTAGGAGTTGACATTACAATTAAGCCTGATCAAAGCAAGGAGTTACTTGATAAAATAGGAATTTGTTTCTTATTTGCACAGAAATATCATTCATCAATGCGATTTGTGGGACCTGTAAGAAAGCAACTTGGAATAAGAACAATCTTTAATATTCTTGGACCTTTAACAAATCCGGCAGATGCTAATATGGAAATACTTGGCGTGTATGATGAAGCGTTAGTTGAACCATTGGCGGAAGTTCTTATAAAATTAGGAGTAAAAAAGGGAATGGTTGTTTTCGGACAAGATGTTATGGACGAAATTACACTTAGTGCAAAAACAACAGTATGTGAAATTAGAAATGGAAAAACAAAGAAATACGAAATTAATCCTGAGGATTATGGATTTAAGATTTGTAGCAAGGATGATTTGGTAGGTGGAGATGCAGTCAAGAATGCAGAAATTACAAGAGAGATTTTAAATGGTAAGAAAGGACCAAAGACAGATGCAGTATTATTAAATGCAGGTGCCTGTATTTATATGACAAGAGATGATGTTACATACAAAGAAGCAATTAATATAGCAAGAGAAACAATTAAAAGTGGAAAAGCAAAGGAAAAGCTTGAACAATTTATTGAAATGTCTAATTCATTTAAATAAGCCTGAAAGGAGACAAGAATGATTCTTGATAAATTAGCACAATCCACATACAAAAGAGTAGAAGAAGAAAAAAATCAGATTTCCCCTGAAGAGGTAAAAGCTAAAGCACTGTCAATGAAAAAAGGAAATTTTGAGTTTGAAAATGCATTAAGAAGCAACGACATAACCTTTATATGTGAGGTGAAAAAAGCTTCACCATCTAAGGGAATTATTGCAGAGAATTTCCCATATGTTCAGATTGCAAAGGAATATGAACAGGCAGGGGCAGGATGCATATCTGTTTTGACAGAGCCGGAATATTTTAAGGGCGATAAAAAATATTTAAAGGAAATAAGTGAAAATGTGTCTTTGCCGTTAATAAGAAAAGATTTCGTAATAGACGAATATATGATATATGATGGAAAGCTTCATGGTGCATCCTGTGTATTACTTATTTGTTCTCTCCTTAGTGAAAGTACAATAAGAAATTATATAGGAATATGTGACACCCTTGGAATTTCAGCATTAGTTGAGGCTCACGATGAAATGGAAATAAACAAGGCAATAAGGGCAGGAGCAAGAATTATCGGTGTAAACAATAGAGATTTGAAAACATTTACAGTTGATATATCAAATAGCGAACGTTTACGGAATCTAGTACCTGAAAACATTCTTTTCGTAGCAGAAAGCGGAATTAAAAATAACGAAGATATAAAAAGACTTAGGAAAGCAAAGGTTGACGGTGTTCTTATAGGAGAAAGCTTTATGAAATCGGAAAACAAGAAGGAAATGCTTAAGGAGCTTGCAGCAATGAGGAATTGGTTACAAGGTATTGGAGAGTTTTATGACAAAGATTAAAATATGTGGCTTGAAAAGATTACAGGACATAGAGTATGTAAATGAACTGTTACCGGATTTTATAGGTTTTGTTTTTGCAGGAACTAAGCGTAAAATAACTGATGAAAAAGCAAAAGAGTTTAAAACTGTATTAAATCCAAGAATTAAAGCAGTTGGTGTTTTTGTAAATGACACATTAGAGCATATTAGTTTCTTAGCAAACAATAACATAATTGATATTATTCAGCTACACGGTGACGAAGACAAAGAGTATATAGAAAATTTAAGAAAGATTACGAATAAGCAAATTATAAAAGCTGTAAGGGTGAAAAATTCTCAGTCAGTTATAGAAACAAAAAAAATAAAGGCAGATTATTTATTGCTGGATACTTTTTCAGACAGTGGAGAATACGGCGGAACAGGTAAGACTTTTAATAGAGAATATATTCCAAAAAATATTGGAAATTATTTTCTTGCAGGAGGTTTAAACGCAGAAAATCTTAAGGAGATAATTAAAGATACTAATCCATATGCAGTGGATTTAAGTAGTGGAGTTGAAACTGACGGATTTAAAGACAGAGAAAAAATTAAAAAAGTTATAGAAATTGTAAGGCAATAATTGCAGATAGGAGATAAAATGAGCAATACAAATAATACAAACTCAAAAGGAAGATTTGGAAGATATGGTGGACAGTATGTTCCGGAAACATTAATGAACGCAGTAAATGAATTGGAAGAAGCATATAATCATTACAAGGACGATCCGGAATTTAATAAGGAATTAACAGACCTTTTAAATAACTATGTAGGCAGACCATCTTTGCTTTATTATGCAGAAAAAATGACAAAGGATTTAGGTGGCGCAAAGGTTTATTTAAAGAGAGAAGATTTAAACCATACAGGTTCTCACAAACTTAACAATGCCATGGGTCAGGTTTTACTTGCAAAGAAAATGGGAAAAACAAGAGTTATAGCTGAAACAGGTGCAGGACAGCATGGTGTGGCAACAGCAACGGCAGCAGCTTTAATGGGAATGGAATGTGAAGTCTTCATGGGAAAAGAAGACTGCCAAAGACAGGCACTTAACGTATTTAGAATGGAACTTTTAGGAGCAAAAGTTCATCCTGTAACAAGTGGAACAATGACATTAAAAGATGCAGTAAACGAAACTATGAAGGAATGGACTAACAGAATTGATGACACACATTATGTTTTAGGTTCAGTAATGGGACCACATCCTTTCCCAACTATTGTACGTGATTTTCAGGCAATAATCAGCAAGGAAATAAAAGAACAGTTAATGGAAAAAGAAGGCAAATTACCTGATGCAGTAATTGCCTGTGTAGGTGGAGGTTCAAACGCAATCGGTGCTTTCTACAATTTCATTGAAGATAAAGACGTTAAATTAATCGGTTGTGAGGCAGCAGGACTTGGAGTTGATAATCCAAAGAACGCAGCAACAATGGCTAACGGTTCAGAAGCTATTTTCCACGGAATGAAGTCTTTATTCTGCCAGAATGAATATGGTCAGATTGCCCCTGTTTATTCAATTTCAGCAGGACTTGATTATCCGGGAATCGGACCTGAACATGCAATGCTTCAGGCAGAAAAAAGAGCAGAATATGTGGCAATTACAGATGACGAGGCAGTGGAGGCTTTTGAATATTTATCAAAGACAGAGGGAATTATTCCTGCAATTGAAAGTTCTCACGCAATTGCATATGCAATGAAGTATGTGCCAACTTTGGACAAAGATAAAATCGTAGTAGTTAACGTGTCAGGCCGTGGTGACAAGGACGTGGCAGCAATAGCAAGATATAGAGGAGTACAGATTTATGAGTAAAATAAAAGAAGCATTTAAAAATGGAAAAGCATTTATACCTTTTATAACAGGAGGAGATCCTGACCTTGAAACAACAAAGAAACTTATTGTTGAAATGCAGAATGCAGGGGCAGATATAATTGAAGTGGGGATACCTTTTTCAGACCCAATCGCAGAAGGACAGGTTATTCAGGAAGCAGATTTAAGATCATTGGAAGCAGGCTGTACAACAGATAAGCTAATGGATGCTTTAATTGAAATAAAAGACCGGATTCATATTCCATTAGTTTTTATGACATACATAAATGTTATTTACAAATATGGAAAAAAGAAATTTATGGACAGGTGTAATGAATGTGGAATTTGTGGAATAATTGTTCCGGATTGTCCTTATGAAGAAAAAAATGAACTTTTGCCTGAATGCACAGAGGCAGGAATTGAATTGATTTCTATGATAGCTCCGACATCTCACGACAGAATAAAAATGATTGCAAAGGAAGCTCAGGGATTTCTTTACTGCGTATCTTCACTTGGAGTTACAGGTGTTAGAAAAGAAATAAAAACAGACATTAACGGAATGATTGAACTTGTTAAGGAAGTTTCAGATGTACCTTGTGCAGTAGGTTTTGGAATTTCCACACCAAAGCAGGCAGAGGATGTATGTAAATATGCTGATGGAGCAATTGTTGGTAGTGCTATTGTAAGAATTGTGGCAGAACACGGCAAAGAATGCGTGCCTTACGTTTCACAGTATGTAAAAGAAATGAAAGAGGCTGTAAGAGGGTAATATTCTGTTAGAATAGTTATTTTGATTATAAAAAAATTTTTTGATGCTCTTGGGGAAACCATTTTAAATTTGTATGGTCAATATATTAATGGTACTCAATATGTTTTTCCTAGAAATCCAATTAAGCAAGAATGGATGATAGAAAATATTATTAACTTATAGGTTTTATTCCACTCTTCAGTTCCACGAACAGTTTCGGGATATGCACGTAGATTTTTTCAGGATAAATGTAAACCATTCGTCCACATTTTGAAGTAGTGCAAGGGTCATCACAGAAAGCATCATGAGGACAACAAGGTATTCCATCCTCATTGATAGTATAATCCTGATTTTCAAGACCGGATCTTGCATTAAGAGGAATGAATGCTTTTGTAAAATGTTTATTATTACCAAAAGTATCACCGGTAAGAAGAGTTTTATATAACGCTACAGTATCAAAAGCTGCATCACCGGGAAATGTTTTTGGATTAATCAAAGGATGCTTAGAAAAGAAATCTTTAAGTGTGGGAATCAAAAGTTTAGAATCATGAACTGATTTGTCTTCATCAGGAGAATCAGATTTCTTTTCAACAACAATAGATGATTAAGCAGATAGCGGCTGAAAAAGAATTAGCAGATATGTATGAGGAATTAAAAATAGTTTAAAATGTGGCTGACTTAGGAAAAAATGTGAAAAACAGTGGAGTAAATACAAACAATAGTAAAATCAAAATAAAAATGTTACAAAAGATTTTTGTTAGTGTGCATATTGGAAAAACATGTTATGATGGAAGAGAAGGATGGGTAAGGATAATTAATGCAGGAAGATTATTCTTACTGTACGGAAATTTCATGCTAATTATTTAGGAAGGAGTAACAGAGGTAGTATGAGAATAAGAAACATAAGCAAAAAATTGGTGTCGCTTGCATTAACAATAGCGATAATTGGAACAGGTTCGGGAATTAATACGTTAGCCAATTCCGTTAATGGTGGCAAGAATTCACAAAAAGCAGCTGATAACAAAGTAACAGTAGTCAAGGAACTGACAGATGAGCGAACAGAAAATTCAAACACGTATCTGTTGTCTGACGGATCTAAGAAAACAGAATTATTCTTATCAAACATCAGATATGAAAAAGACGGACAATTGAAAGATTATGAAAATGAAATTGTTGACATTGGAAAAACGGGAAAAAGTCTATAAGTACCTACGGGTCGGGTGACAAATCTTCATACAAATATGTAAACAAATCCAGTGATAACAAGGCATATTTTTCAGATGACATTGAAGACGGCATAATGTTAAGCCATGGGAAGTACATTTTAAAGATGACACCTGTTATAGAAGAAGAAAATGATGACATAAACAGAGATGATAAAAATACATCTCAATCAAATGAAAATAATGAGTTTGAATGCATAAAAAATGAGGAATCAAATGAATTAAAATATATATCGGAATCAAAAAACATGGAATATCAATATTCCGTAAACAACTGTGGCGTGAAAGAGAATATTGTATTAAATGAAAAGCCTGAAACAAATATATTTGAATACAAAATTGAAACAAAGAATCTCTATTTGAAAAAACAGGAAAATGATAAAGGTCTGTTGGTGTATGACAAAAATACAAATAAAATCATAGGAACAATAGAAGCCCCATTCTTAGTCGATGCAGACGGAAAAGAAGATTACAAAAGTGTAGAATATAAACTAGAAAAAGATGGCGAAAATGAAATGTTAAAAGTAATTGTAAGTAATGATTATTTTGAAAACGAAGCCACAAAGTATCCGGTTACAATTGATCCTACAATGGTATGGATGTTTGACTACCTAACTACTGCATCAGTTTGGTCTGTTGATTTTCAGCAAAATGTGAACATGCATAATCATTATCTGGGTGCCATGAACAACATGATATCAAGTTATCCATACAATTCAGAGGAACATGTATATTTGGATACTTCAAATCTGTTAACAGGAAGTGCGTTGGTGGGCAGTGGACTGAACATAAGGGGAAAATACATTGAATCTGCATCATTAAATCTGTATGAAAGCAGTTACCGTGCACCGTATCAGGTGGGAACACTGGAGCTTCGTACGGCAAAGGACTCATGGAATCCTGATACAATCACGTGGAACAATAAACCGGGGGCTTCTGAAGAGGTACTTCTTGAAGAAAAGTTTACGGGAGTTGAGAGCACAAGACATTGTCTTGACATAACAAAATGGGTGCAGGATATAGCCGATGAACAGATAGAAAACAACGGACTGGTGTTTACGGCAAAAAAAGGCGGAGCAGCATTGTTTTATGGCCCGGAAGCACATTACATACAGGACGAAAATGGAAAGAACAGTGACTCAAGACACATGTCAATTTCTTTAATATATAGAGATTTTGAATCATATGATGCTTCCATAAACATAAGTGCTGAATATGATAAACAGAGTAACAGCTTTACTACTTCCATAGAAGATGATAATAAACTTAAGGAAGGGGTATCGGTAACAGGATACAAGATATTTACAAGAAAAGATAATGCATTAAAATTTAACGCAAAGTATAAGGGAACAGACATTTCACAAGATGCTAAAATAAATGCATCCAACGTGGATGAATGCATAGACATTAGAGCAGCGGTATTATATTCAGACGGTACGGTAAAGGTTTCAAACATTGTAACCTTGGAAAAGACAGAAAATGGAGATTCAGATGACGGGGGAAATTCCTTTGAAATAACTTCAAAGGATACAGACGGAGACGGTCTTGAGGACGGATATGAAATATGGGACTTTAAGACCATGTGGAACACTGAAACAGCAGACAGCACGGAGGACAATCCAAAGTATGAGCAGGATACGGATGGAGACGGACTGCCTGACGGATATGAGGTATTTACATTAGGAACAGACCCTGCAGTGGAAAATGAAGAAAATGCAGACAGTGACGGAGACGGATGGACTGACCTGAAGGAATATCAGGAGGGAACAGATCCGTGGCTGTATGATTCAGACTTTGACGGATTAAGAGACAAGGATGATGTTGGAGACAACAATCCAAGAAAAACAGATAACCCACGCTTAAAGGGAACGGACAGGTCAGTTGCATCAGCAGCAAAGGTTCACAAGGGGCTTTATGACAGGGAATACTCTGAAAATAAAAATGGCGTAACGGTTACATACATTGCAAACATTTACAGGGGAGACATAAAGAGCATTTACAGTGATTATGGAGATGCAAAAATAAACAAAAGGCTGAAATATTTCTATGATGCAAAGGGAAACAATACGGCAATAGTTGAACAATATGACGACAATGACACCCAGACCATCTGCATAACATATACATATGATGAAAATGGAAATGTGGAATTTATCTGTGATCAGCAGACAAAATACACAATGGAATATAATTCCGACAACAAAATCACAAACCTTCAGGTGGGTGACAGGACACTTGTGTCATACGAGTACAGTCACACACAGAATGATTCCGGCAATGAATCAGGAGAAAGTACAGGGACTTCTGTTGAAAATACTGATGAACAGATAACTTATTACGGTACGGGAGATGACAGACAGAAGGTAAGGACCGTAACCACGGAATATAAAGTTGATTCAGAAGATGATAGCGCGGTTGCGGAAAAGACGGAAGTTTTCTATAATGATGAAAAGACACCTTCATATGTAACGACAGTAAACAGCTCAGGACAGATGCTTAATCTTACCGATAACACGGAAAGTGCACAGCTGGCGTACAATTATGAATATAATGAAAATACAACAAGAGTGACAAGAAGTGACGGATTCATAAAGGAAGTTGTACAGAACGAGGATGAAGAAAATAAGAAAAGCACACTGACCACAAAATATGAATATAAGGCACTTGATGACAAAAAGGAAACATTGGTTTCAAAAATTGAAACCGACAGTTCAGATGGTGACAAAATAAAGAACAGGACAACATTATACAATGGTGATGTATTAAGCGAGACAATGTCAGATGACGGAAAGTCATGTGCAACAAATTTATATTCAGATAAATATAAAAAGAACATATTAAAGTACAATTCAGTGGAAGACGATTCCACACACAGAACATTTGACATAGAAAAGTATGGCGAAAACAAAAACATTGATTACACATATGACAGGGCAGGAAACATTACCAAAATAAAAACTGACGGTAAGCTTACAAATGCATATGAATATGATGCACACGGAAGACTTACATGGGAATATGACTATGATGTTTCAAGGGCATATGAGTATGGATACACCACAACGGGAAACGTTGAGGCAAAGCACACATATGTGATAAATGCCAACGGTAGCTTGGTTGAACAGGATGATGAACTAAGAAAATATTCATACAGAAACAGTGACTGGCCTGATCAGCTGACAAAGTACTGTGGAAAGGAAATCACATATGACAGCAGTGGCAATCCGAAGGAATACTATAACGGAATGTCATTTAACTGGTACAGGGGAAGACAGTTGCAGGAAGCAACTCTTGCCAATGGAAACAGGGTAACATATAAATACAATGAGGACGGACTTAGAACTTATAAGGATACAGAAAAAACAACAACCGCATATGAATGGGATGAGACAAAGCTTATAAGGGAAACCGTTACATACAAAAAGACCGGAAAGAAGTATGACATCTGGTATATGTATGATTCAGATAATAATGTTATCGGCTTTGAATACAGTCAGTTAAGTGAGATAAATGAAACATTAAAAACCACAAGAATTTATTATGAAAAGAACCTGCAGGGAGATGTGACAGGTCTGCTTGATGCCAGGGGAG
>OGYW01000416.1_pt1 | contig 39725 bp, 30 predicted proteins | sample 1576621 | NCBI WGS metagenome assembly OGYW01 (sample SAMEA3541528, study PRJEB24748) | human gut metagenome | biome: human gut; feature: human-associated habitat; material: faeces | place: China | collected 2012 | reverse complement strand
CAGCTCTAGAAAAGCGAAGAGTGCTAAATCTGAGCTTTTAGGCGTAGTCGTATCCTTTGGGTAAAACTTCTAAGCGCTTTAGCTCACTCGGGAATTAGACGTTTTGCTCATTCAGAAATTAGACGCTTTAGCTCGCTCAAAAATTAGGTGCTTTTAGGTGCTTTCGCTTGCTCAGGAATAAGATGCTTTTGTTCATTAAAAAAATAGGTATTTTCGGTCATTTAAAAAAGCGCTTTTGGTCGCTCAAGAATTAGGCGTTTTCTAGGTGCTTTCACTTACCTCAAGAAGTAGGCGCTTTCGGCAACGCGATAATTAGGCGCTCTCGTTGGTTTCATAAATCAAGTTATAGTTGCAATTTTCGTTATGAATGCTAGGGAATTATAGCCTGATGAGTGGATGCTGCGGTATCCTATGAAGGTATGCAAAAAACTAGAAGGATTCATTGAATGAAAACCTATATATCAGATGATCGTCCGCAACCAGAAAGCCAAATTGGTGCGGCGTTGGAATCTCTTGCTCATACCATCCATGAGCGTCGCAAAGCGGGTGAAAAAAGCTACACCTATCGTCTTTTGACGGGTGATCTGGATAAATTGCTCAAAAAGCTTGTCGAGGAAGCTCACGAAACCACGCTTGCAGCAAAAGATATTGCAGCATTAGATGCTGTTGCAGCAGCTGGTCATGACGCAACAGTGGAGAATTCTGCAGCATCTGACGAGTACAATCAGGCGCGTAGCGCCGAAATCGATCACCTGCGCTACGAAGCGGGCGATGTGGTGTATCACCTTATGGTTTTGCTAGAGCGCTGTGGTATTTCGCTTGATGAATTTGCAGCTGAAATGAATTCACGTATGACAGAAGACGAAATCAAGCTACGTGGGGGCGTAGTGATGTTAAAGCCTGAGCACGTGAATCGCGGACATCACGAGGAGTAGGGGATCATGACTAAATTATTTGGAACTGATGGCGCCCGTGGCGTTGCTAATACTGAATTAACCTGCGACATTGCCTTCAAGCTTGGTCAGGCAGCGGTCGAATTTCTTGGTAAGACCATTGTTGTTGGCAAGGATACGCGTCTTTCTGGCGACATGCTCGAATGCGCACTAAATGCAGGCATCATGAGCAGGGGAGGTACGGTACTTGCGGCAGGCATTATTCCTACCCCAGGTGTCGCACTGTTGACTCGCGAGCTTCATGCCGATGGGGGTGTGGTAATTTCTGCTTCTCACAATCCACCTGAGTACAACGGCATCAAGTTCTTTGATGGTCAGGGTTTCAAGTTGCCTGACGAAGTAGAGGCGTCACTCGAAGAATTCGTTGAGGCGGGAGGCACGCCCGCTGATCAGCTTCCATCAGGCGATGAAGTTGGCGTTATTGTCCCTGTTGAAAACGCTTGCGATATTTACATCAACCATGCAGTGTCGCTGGTGCGCGATGAAGGTGTGTCGTTCGAGGGCTTAAAGATTGCGCTGGATACAGGCCACGGTGCCTCTTCGCTTACTACGGCACGTGCGCTTGAAGAACTGGGTGCAGAAGTAATTGTTATCAACGACGATTTCGACGGCACCGATATTAATGTTCAGTGCGGATCGACTCATCTTGAACCTCTTAAGAATTTAATGAAGGCTACGAACGCTCACATCGGTATCGCGCACGATGGCGATGCGGATCGCGTTATGTTTGTCGATGAGTTAGGTAACGAAATTGATGGCGACGTGGTAGAAGCGGTTTGCGCAATCGACTTAAAGGAGCGCAACGAGCTTCCTGGCAACACCGTAGTATCTACGGTTATGTGCAATCTGGGCTTTACCAAAGCCATGAAAGATGCCGATATCGACGTTATCCAAACGCAGGTAGGCGATCGCTACGTACTCCAGCAGCTTCGCGAAGGTGGCTTTGTGCTTGGTGGCGAACAGAGTGGCCACATGATTTTCTTGAAGTACAATTCCACCGGTGATGGTCTTGTTACGGCATGCCAATTCGTTTCTGCTTGCTTGCGCAAGGGAGGTACGGTGTCTGAGGTTGCAAGCGTTATGCAGCGCTTCCCTCAAGAGCTGATCAACGTAAAGGTAACTGACAAGCATGCGGTAACTGACAATAGTACGGTTGCACAAGCTATCGAGGCCGGTAATGGCGAACTTGGCGACAGCGGCCGCATTTTGGTTCGTCCGAGTGGTACTGAGCCATTGGTGCGTGTCATGGTTGAAGCTCCAACTCATGAGCAGGCTCATGAAGTAGCTGCGAAGATCGCGCAGGTTATTGAAGCAGAGTTGGGTGCCTAAGTAGACTAGGCGCTTAAAGTAAGCACGCACTGCTTGAACTAGATACATGCTAAAAACGGCTGTCTGGGTTTTTCCAGACAGCCGTTTGTTTGTTATGGATATTTGTTTTATTAGGTGCTTTATTAGGTTTACACGATTGGCCAAATGCCCGAGAAGTGCAAATAGAGCGAAAGCAGTGCAAAGCCAATGATAATAACTGCGATAACCTTGTCGTGCAACTTAGGCAAAATTGCTTCGTTGTGTTCGTGCTGACCAATAGCGTGAATAAGCAGACCAGGTGCAAGCAAGATAGAAATAATCATGACACCCTGTAAACCGCATGACCAGGTTAAGAAAATGGTATAAATCACACACAGTGTACCAACCAAGCGAGCAAACCAAAGCTTCGGAGCACCAGGTCCATCCATGCGTTCATTCTTCCAAGAAATAATGGCGTAGTACAGTGCCGAGCAAACATACGCAATCAAGATCATGGAAACTGCGCATGCATAGAAGAACTGATAAGTACTCTCAGCTGCAGCGGAAAGAACTAGGAATAACTGAATAATTGCAACGCTGGTAACAATAGTCACGATAGGAGCACCATGCTTGTTGGTGCGTGCAAAAATACGAGGGAAAGCACCCCAGCGCGCAGCCTGGAAAGGTGTTTCGGAAGCGATAATGACGTATCCAAGCATTGCGCCTACCAAGGAAAGAACAACACCTAAGTTAACGATAATGGCGCCAACAGGACCAATAGCTGCTTCCAGAATGCCCGCCATGGAAGGCGTAGCCAGCTCGGCCATTTCAGCGCGAGGCATGATACCCATGGAAAGCAGAGAAATAATCAGGTATAGAACGAATACAGAAATAAAGCCGTAAATGGTTGCGCGACCAACGTCTTTTACGTATTTTGCGCGACCAGAAATGGTAATTGCGCCCTCAATACCTACAAATACCCATACCAGAGCAACCATAGTTGAAGTGATTTGTGTGAAGAAATCAGGACCACCTGGTTCGCCCCAGAAATTGTCCATAAAGATTGCAGGATCGAATTTACCAAGCAAAACAATGGAAACGATAAACAACGACAGAGGAACCAATTTTGCAATGGTTACTACAACATTGATGCCCGTTGCTTCTTTAACACCGCGGGATACCAAATAGGCGATAAACCACAAGAAAATAGAGGCGCAAATAAGAGAAGGAATGTTGTTGCCTGCGCCAAAAACGGGGAAAAAGTAGCCCAGTGCGCTGAACAGCATAATTGCATAGCCAGCATTGGTTAAACAGGAGCTAATCCAATAACCCCAAGCAGAGTTGAAGCCCACATACTTACCAAATGCTGCTGCGGCGTAAGCGTAAATGCCGCCTGTTAAGTTAGGGCGAACACGGGATAGGCCATAGAATACGAGCGCTAAGGTAAGAACGCCCACAAAACAAATAACCCAGGAAACCAAAACTGCTGCAGTGTTTGCGCCGCCTGCAGCCAAGTCGCCAGCGAGAGAGAAGATACCGCCGCAAACACTAGCGGTAATAACCATCATGGTTAAACGAAAAACGCTAAGACCATTCGGATCGATGATGCCCTTTTCGGTGTCAGCAAGGGCGGGAGCTTTATCAGAGGTTGACATTCGCTATCCTTTCAGAGGCGAACTAGGTGTTTTACAAATCAAATCTCAGCAAAACACCTAGTTACTTAAGGCCGAAATCTAGATACGATCAATAAATAAGTTTGAAAAAGAATTAGAAGCGCAAGCTCAAGCAGGAAAGACCGCCGTCAATCTTGCGATATTCAGACGTATCAACAACAAGCGTCTTGTAGCCCAAATCCTGAACAGCCTTCAAAACTGAAGGGTAGCCTTCAGCAACGATAACGGTATCGTTTACCCAAATGCAGTTAGCGCCATATGCTTCTTCTTCTGGAACAATTACCTTGTTGTACTGAGCAAATTCAGGCTTGTCGATAAATTCGCCCGATACCAACATGTTGTTGTTTTCCAGATAGTTAACACCAGTCTTTAGATGAAGTACTTTTTCCAGAGGAACCTCAGAGCCTTCAAGACCCCAACCTTCGAGAATCTCGATAAACTGGCGAATGCCTTCTTCGTTGGTGCGAGCAGAACGGCCAACATAGAAGTGGTCGCCAACCATCATGACGTCGCCGCCTTCAAGCGTGCCAGGTGCAGTGATGTGCTTGATGTGATCATCGTCGAAGAAACGGCGAATTACTGGTTCAATTTCGTTCTTTTCGCCATTACGAGACTCAGCGCCAGGATTGGTGATAATTGCGCCCATGCGGGTGATAACAGCAGGGTCTTCTACGAAGCATGCGTCAGGGTATTCCTCCAAAGCAGGAAGAAGAGTTACGTCAACACCGCATTGTTCAAGAGCGTGAACATAGTCGCGGTGTTCTTCAAGTGCGCGCTCATAGATTGGCTGGCCGAGCTCAGGTGCGCTTGTGATGCCGTCGCAAAGAGATTTGCCAGGACGGCGCACAATTACGTGGCTAAATTTAGTCATGATAACCTTTCCATTGGTTTTGATTTGCTTCTATTTGATGAACTTATCCATATTACTCTTTTTGTATCTATTTGTAATCATCGGCTTTTACATTTGTAACCAATAACACTTGCAACCATTAACTTTTGCGGCTATTAACTCTTGTTCGCGTTGTTTGTAGTGCGGTATTTATGTTTGTGCAGCTTTATGTCGCGTAATTTGTGTTCGTGGTTTTTGCGCTGTTACTGAAAAAAGTGGGTCGCCGAATAAGGTGGCGTGGGGTATCGCCGAGAGAGCTTTTCGATGCATTGGGCGGAGTAATCGCGCTAGTAAAGGTAAAATAATCTGGCAAGTTTTCTCAAAGAAAGAGTCCGTTCATGAAAACTATTACGCTTGGATCAACAGGAATTACTACTCCTCAAAATGCTTTTGGCGCTTTGCCGTTGCAGCGTTGTACCGAAGAAGAAGCGGTGGCGCTATTAAGAAAGGCCTATGAAGGGGGCATGACCTTCTTCGACACCGCGCGTGCTTACTCAAACAGCGAAGAGCGCGTGGGTAAGACATTTGAAGGTATGCGCGACAAGGTTTGTATTGCCAGCAAAACGCAAGCTAAAACTCCTGAGGATTTTTGGCGCGATTTAGAAACGTCTTTGTCGCTTTTAAAGACCGACTACATTGATATTTATCAGCTTCATTGTGTGCCGCAGTGCTATAAACCTGGCGATGGTACGGGGATGTATGAATGCCTGCAAGAAGCAAAGCGCCAGGGGAAAATCCGCCACATTGCAATTACGGCGCATCTTATTGCAGTGGCGGAAGAAATTGCACAGTCGGGGTTGTATGAAACGCTTCAGTTCCCGTTGAGCTATTTAGCAACCGATCGCGAAGTTGAATTGGTGCGTACTTGCGAAAAGAACAACGTCGGCTTCATTGCGATGAAGGGTCTTGCGGGTGGTCTTATCACCAATTCAAAAGCCGCTATGGCCTATATGACTCAGTTCGACAACGTGGTGCCAATTTGGGGTGTGCAGCGCATGAGCGAATTGGACGAATGGCTTTCCTATATGGATAACACTCCTGAAATCACCCCTGAAATTGAGGAGTTTTTCGCTAAAGAACGTGAAGAATTGCAGGGTGAATTCTGTCGCGGCTGTGGATACTGCATGCCATGTGCTGCAGATATTCCTATCAACAATTGCGCACGCATGTCTTTAATGATTCGTCGTGCTCCGTCTGCGGCATGGCTCTCGGATGAATGGCAAGACAATATGGCACGTATCGAAGACTGCACGGAATGCGGCGTTTGCAAAGAGCGTTGCCCTTATGGTTTAGATGTGCCGAATTTGTTGCGCAAGAATTGGGAAGATTATCAAAAGATTGTTGCTGGCGAAATCGAGCCAGTGTAATTAAGTTACAAAAACCGCCCGCACGTTTCCCAGAAGGCAACTGCACTAGCGGCGGCAACGTTAAGTGAATCAACCTCATGTGTCATGGGGATGCGTACGGTATAGTCGCAGGCGGCGATGGTTTGTGTGGCTAAGCCATCGCCTTCAGTGCCTAGTACTAAGGCAAGCTTTTCTGCTTCGGCAATGCGCGGGTCTTTCAGCGAAATAGAATCATCACTGAGTGCCAAAGCGGCAACGTGGAATCCTGCATCATGAAGAAGCGCAACGCCTTCGCTCGCCCAAGAATGGTTGGCGCCGATTCTGGTCCACGGAACTTGAAATACGGTTCCCATAGAAACACGCGCAGCTCGACGATAAAACGGATCATGGCAGCCTGGGGTTACCAGCACCGCATCAATTCCAAGTGCTGCAGCGCTACGGAATATAGCTCCGATATTGGTGAAGTTGGTAATGTCTTCAAGGATTGCAACGCGACGTGCATGCTGAAGAAGCGCTTCAGGTAAGGGTAAAGCAGGGCGATGAAAAGCCGCAATGGGCCCAACGGTGCGCTTGAATCCCGTGAGCTTTTCGATATCGGTATGGCTTCCTATAAATTGCGGGATTGAAGCATGACCAGCAGGTGCTGCTCCTGATTGTTCAAGTGCATCAATCCGCTCAAACAAATTGCGATGCGGTTCAAGCCAGCGTTTTTCACTTATAAGAGCAAAAGGCTTCAACCCTGCGTTGAGGGCGCGCTCAATTACGTTACGCGATTCTGCGACAAAAATACCTTCTTCGCTAAACGTAATTCCTGTTGCAAGCGAAAGTCCTACGAGCTGTTTTGGATCACGAAGCTCAGAATCGGTCATGCGGGAAAACACGCGCAAAAGTGGATCGTCAATATGTTCGGAAAGTGAAAGTAACATAGCAGAAATTGTAATAGGTAAAAGCGCATCTGTATTGATATTTTTGCTTGGGAAGTTGTTGTTTTGTATACGACAAGCCATCTTTAGAAAATGTTGTGTACTCTTTTCGCAGCGACCTGCATTTTCCGCATTGTGTGGAGGTATGTGGTAATATATTCGGTCGGTAGATAACCGAATAGTCGGTACATAATCGATAAGTGACACATAGTCGAAAGGTACATACATGTCAGGGCATTCAAAATGGGCAACCACCAAGCATCGTAAAGCAGCGCAGGACGCCAAGCGCTCCGCTTTGTTCTCCAAGCTTTCTCGTAACATCACGGTAGCAGCGAAAGAGGGCGGCGATCCTAACCCTGACAACAATGCTTCTTTGGCTGCAGCTATTGATAAGGCAAAAAGCTATTCTTTGCCAAAAGACAAAATCAAGACCGCTATCGATAAGGCTTTTGGTTCTGGTAAAGATGCTGCTAACTACGAAACCGTTGTATACGAAGGTTATGGTCCTTGCGGCGTAGCAATTTATTGTGAAGCTTTGACCGACAACCGCAACCGCACTGCAGCTGATGTTCGCGCAGCATTCAATCATCATGGTGGGAACTTGGGCACCTCTGGTTCTGTTGCATTCCAGTTTGAGCGCAAGGGTCAGATTTTGGTTGAAAAGGTAATCAAGTCTGAAGAAAAGAAAGTCGCTGACAAGGAAAATGCGGTAGACGAAGACGAATTCATGATGGCTGTTGCAGAAGCTGGTGGTTCTGACTACGAAGATGCGGGCGATGAATGGATTGTATATACCGCTCCGACTGAGTTAATGTCAGTTAAGAATGGCCTTACTGATCAGGGTATTGAAGTTAAGGGTGCAGAATTTATTATGGAGCCTACTACTCCTGCTGAGGTATCTGTGGCTGACGCAAAGAAGGTTATGCGCCTTGTTGATAAGCTAGAAGAACTCGAAGATCTTCAGAATGTTTATCACACGATGGACATTACCGATGAAATTGCAGAGGCTCTTGACGAAGAGTAGTTCGCTTTTCGTTAGCTAATAATGTAGCGGCTGTTTGGTGCTATAGCGACTGTTTAGCGCTTGGCATTAAATATAAGAAAATAAGTAATTAAAGCGGCGCTTATCAGAGCGTCGCTTTTATATTTATGACGTGCTGTTTTTGTAAAAAATTGCATTGGTTTATATAAATTGCTGATTCATCGTGAAGTTTTTATTATTTAAGGCAAAGTTAACCTCTTGAGCGTGATATAGTAGAGCGACTAAAGCATTAATCACACTACTTAAACACACTACGATGCTCAAGGGGCTTTTTTCGTGACGCAAAAAGCGAACATTCTCTCATTTAACGAGGTTAAAGCCCGTGGGGCTTCGTCGCCGCGTACTGTTTCTTCTAGGCGTCCCTCTCATGCGTCGAATTTTCAGATTCAACCAAAGAATTCCTCTTCTGCGCGTACGCAATCTTCACGTGCAGTAGATGCTTTGCGTGCGTCAAATGCTGCGCATGCTTCATATGGTTCACGTTCATATAATTCTGGCTCTTATAATCCCAGTTCATCCTATTCTTCTGGATATAGTGGCCGCTCATCGAGTGGTAGTAGTGGAAAAAGTGCATTTGGTCACAACTGGGATGCTGCTACCTCTTTTGCAGACCAGAATGTTAGAGAGCCTTCTTGGCTGAAGTCTTCTAGCGCATCAAGCCGTATGGCTCAGTCTTTTAGCGGTGCTGCAGGTTCAATTGGGCGTAGTGGTGCGAAAAGCGACGTGCGCTATAGCGGTACAACAAGTGACGCGCGCTATAGTGGCGTGCGTTTTGGTAGCGCGAAAACAGATTCGCGCTTAAATGACGCTCACTTTAGTGGCGCGCGATTTAACGATGCTCGTTTCGATGCTGCTCGTGATTATGAAGAGGATCAGCGCCAGTCAGGACGTAATCGCGCTACGCAAAAGGCAGAAAAGGAAAGCTTTACGCAGCGTATGCGCAAGAAATTCCGATCGGCAAAGGCGGAACGCGATTTCAATCGCACTATTGGGGCACGCGAGCGCAAAGCTCAAACCGATGCTGCAAATGCACAAGCAAGCAGGGCAGCGGTCTACGAAATGCGTATGGGTGCTACTCATAGGAAATCTGCGCGCATGCAAGATGGCGGGAAAGCCAACGCGAAGTTTGGCTTCGGTGGTTTTGGTCTTCCGTTCAGTTTGCCTGTGGCGTCACTTTCTGCTGCAGCGACACGAGGCATTGTTGCTCTAGCGGTTGTGGGTCTTACGGTGTTTATGTTGTATCCATCGTGTCAGAATTACTACACTGAAACGCGCCAGTTACAACAGCTTCAGGCGGAGTATCAGGCGCTAACGGAATATAACGCGCAAATGCAGTCGCAAATTGATTACCTCAACACCGATGAGGGTCTTGAAGAATATGCCCGTTCTGAATTAGGCTGGATTCGCGAAGATGAACGTATGGCCACGGTTGAAGGTGTGAAATCTTCTGTGGACGGATCGACACAGGCAAACACGACCTATTCACCCTTGAATGAAGAAATTCCTGCCCCTGATACGTGGTATTCAGGTGTTTTGGATGTGTTTTTCGGATATGGAAAATAAACAATCAAGCGCACGACAAAACTCGCAGCAAGGCTTAGGCCAAAACGTGCAACAAAACTCGCAGCAAGACGTGCAGCAAAACGTACAGCGGAATGTGCAGCAAAATGTACAGCGTAAGGCATCACTTGATATTGGTACGGTAACGTGTCGTTTGCTTTTGGCAGATGTTTCAGAAACGTCGTTTGTCGAGTTGGAGCGTCGCGTTGCCATTACCAATTTAGGTATTGGAGTAGATAAAACCCATCTGCTCCAAGACGATGCCATAGCGCGTGTTGAGCATCAAATTGCTGAATATGTTTCAGTAATCAATTCGTACAAAACTTTCGAGCATCCCGTTATTCCTATAACAGCGGTCGCTACCAGCGCCGCACGTGATGCGCAAAATTCTGACGAGTTAGTAGAGCGTCTTCGGGCGCTTGGGGTAGAACTTTCCATTATTGAAGGAACGCATGAAGCGGCGCTTTCTTTCAGAGGTGCCGCTCAAGGTCATGAAGGTGAAAACTTACTGGTGGTGGATATTGGCGGCGGCTCCACTGAAATCGTGTTAGGTATTGGTGGAGGTAGACCTAAGTTTTCTCATTCATTTAATATTGGCTGCCGTCGTATGACTGAACGCTTTATGGAATCGGATCCTCCCACAACTGGTCAGTGTGATGCTTTGCGTGCTTACGTAAACAAAGAAATGAAACCGTATTTTGAGCAGGCACGAGCAGAAGGTAATACTATCGATCGCATTATTGCGGTGGCAGGAACTCCGACCAGTGTTGTTGCTATTGACAAGCACTTGGAAATTTACGATTCTTCCAAGGTTCATAATACGCAGGTCAGTCGCGAAACGCTTGAGCGAATTTATGATGAACTGCGTGCTATGCCCCTTGAGGTGCGCAAGCAAGTGGTAGGGCTCGAACCAGCGCGTGCAGGGGTGATCGTTGCAGGTTTGGCGATTTTGTTAGAAGTGCTTACTTTGACAAATTGTTCTTCATTTACGGTGAGTGAATCTGATATATTACAAGGGATGCTTCTCTTAGATTGAGATCCGCAAAGGTAAAAGGCGCTGGTCTGTCAGGCTTTTTCGAAGAAGGCTTCATGAAGTCGTAAGAAAACAGACTAAGTCTTTCATATAACTTCGTCGCCTAAGGCTTGCAAATTATTATTTTTGCTATGATAATAGGCGTTCGTTACGAAGAATCATGGGAGCGTGGCGGAATTGGCATACGCAGCGGACTTAAAATCCGCCGCCTTCGGGCTTGTGGGTTCGAGTCCCACCGCTCCTACCAGTTCATTTTTAACGGGCAATCTGCATAACGGGCTTATCCTTTTGCGCACTGAGCTTTGTCATGCGAAATAAGGTAAAGTTGACTTTTCTTAAGGGAAAGCGTTTGATATGTCAGGTATTTCCTCACACGTGGAAGCTCTCAATGAAGCAACAATCGATTTCAAAGATTTTGAAACGCTTGCAAGCGAAGTAGAAGCAGAAGCAAATTCTCCTAAACTCTTTGAAATGTATCTGAATCGCTACGCTGATAAAGCAGGCGAAATTATAAATCGTTTTATCCCTGTTGGAACTCACCCCGACATGGATACCTATCTTTATAATCCTCTTCGTAAATATAGCGAAAACGGCGGTAAGCGCCATCGTCCCCTTATTTGCGTAGCTGCTTGTGCAGCGGTTGGTGGCAACCCTTCGCGGGCTTTTTCTTCTGCAGCAGCTATTGAGCATTTTCACACTGCTGCGTTAATTCACGATGACATTGCAGATGATGCAACCCTGCGTCGCTCTGAGCCTTGCATGCATTTAACGCAGGGCGTTGGGCTTGCTATCAATGCAGGTGATTTAGCTCTCTCCATTGTTAATGGCATTGTTATGCGCGATCCGCTTTTGGAAGATTCTCTAAAGGTTCGCGTGGCAATCGAACTAGTTTCCATGGCACAGTACACGGTAGAAGGTCAGGCGCTTGATATTGGATGGGCGCGTGATGGTCGTTATGACATTACGCCTGAAGATTATCTTGCTATGGCTATCCATAAAACAGCTCATTATTCTGGTGCTGTTCCGCTGGCTGTAGGTGCACTTGTTGGTGGCGGCAGCGAAGAACAAATTGAAGGTTTGCGCTCTTATGGCCTTGACACAGGTCTTGCGTTCCAAATTCAAGACGACTTGTTGAATTTGGTTGGCACCAAGGAAGCCAAAGAAAAAGACTTTCGTAGCGATATTACTGAAGGCAAGCGCACTCTTGTAGTGGTACATGCACTCAAGCATTCCGATAAGCGCGACCGCTTGATTGAAATTCTTTCTTCAAAAGAAACTGATCCTACCATTTTGGAAGAAGCGGTAACTATCATGCGCGAGGCAGGCAGCATTGATTATGCTCGTTCGTATGCTGAAAAGCTTACGGCAGATGCGCAAGCACGTTTAGAGGCATTGTTGCCGGTATCTCCTGCGCGTAATTTACTTGTGTCTATGGCAAATTGGTTTGTTGATCGTTTGAAGTAGTGGTGAAGTATGGATCCTATTCGTAAGAATGATTCTGGTGCTGCGGTTTTAGACGTTCAGCGAAGGCTGGTTGTGGCAGGTTATCTTGCCGAAGAAGCAGTATCGGGTACCTTTGATGCTAAAACAGCTAATGCAGTAGCTCAACTTTGTGTAGCATGCGGTATTGATCCACGCTCTGAAGTTGATGAACTGGTTTGGAATAAGTTGGTAGACGAATCGTTTGAATTGGGCGATCGTAATTTATATTTGCGCGTTCCGTTCTTTCATGGTCGTGATGTGCGCACTCTTCAGGAAGCACTATCAGCTTTGGGTTTTTCTTGTGGCGAAAAGGACGGTATCTTTGGTGCTCATACCGAAGATGCGGTTCGTCGTTTCCAGCTGAATATGGGTCTTCCTACCGATGGCATTGTGGGCGCATTTACGTTTCGTGCGCTTATTAACTTGCAGCATTCGTGGAAGGGTAAAGATTCGTTTACTTCCATGCCTCATTTAGGGTTTGCTCGTGCAGCAGATGTGTTGGAATCAACCATGATTTGCCTGTTTGGGGTAAGTAAGTTTACTCGTTCGGTTGCTGCGCGTATGTCTAACTTGGCGCTGGCAACCAATCCTACCTCTAAGGTTATGAGTGCTGATTCTTTATTGGTTCCTCCCGAGAAAAATACGCTGTTCGTTCAGATTCTGGTAGGAAAAGAAATGCCTGCTTCGGTTCTTCCTATTGTTGAATTTGAAAACGAAAATAGCTTAGGTGTGCGTATGGCGCAGGCAATTAAGGTGACCGAACACCATGAGCGCCGCATTGCAGTTCGCCTTCCTAATGAAGGTTGGGAAGATGCGGGCGAGGCACGCTCTGCGCAGCATTATGCCATTGTTCTGCTTGATGCCTTGTGTAGTGCGCTTCTTCTTTTAGAACAGTAAAGCTCTTTATTGCAACAAGCAATAAGGGTTTTGGAATAATAAGAATCTTTGGAACAGTAAGGTTTACGTATTCCTTTTTCTGCTAGTTGGTAAGGACTGCTATACTGTGGACGCACAATAATTGAAGGGAAGGCGTTCATTGGAAGCATCAGCACTAATTCTTGCTGCGGGTGCAGGCACTCGTATGAAGTCGTCGAAGCCCAAGGTTGCTCATGAAATTTTGGGGAAACCTCTTGTTCGTTGGGTAGTAGATGCAGCTCACGCAGCTGGTATTGATTCGGTAGTAAGTATTGTCGGTCATGGTCGCGACCAGGTAGAACCTCTTTTAACTGATACCACTATGGTGGTTCAGGAAGAACAGCTTGGCACTGCACATGCGGTTTTGGTTGCGCGGGATGCATTGGCAGGCAAAACAGGTTCCTTGGTTGTTCTAACGGGTGATTCTCCTTTGGTGAAGCCTTCAACTATTGAAGAGCTTGTTCGTATGCGTGAAGAAGCGAATGCGGCTGTGGTAGTTTTTACCATGGAGGCGGAAAATCCTTTTGGTTATGGTCGTATCGTTCGTGATGATGCGGGCGATGTATTAGCCATTGTTGAACAGAAGGACTGCACGCCCGAGCAGGCTGAAATCACTGAATGCAATTCTGGCTTTTATTGCTTTGATATTGAACTTCTATTCTCTGCATTGGAAGAAGTTTCTACCGATAATGCGCAAGGAGAATATTACTTAACTGATGTATTGGGTATTGCGCGAAATCGGGGTCAGCGGGTGCTGGCTTGCAAGGCGCAAGATCCTACTGAATGTTTAGGCGTTAATTCTCGTATTCAGTTGGCTCAGGCAACAGAAATCTTACAGCAGCGCATCAATGAGGCTCATATGGCTGCAGGCGTTACGCTGATGGATCCAAAGACTACTTGGATTGGACCTGACGTAACCATTGAACAGGATGTCGAAATTCTTCCTATGACCTTCTTGCTTGGTAAGACTTCCGTAGCTACGGGTAGTGTTCTTGGTCCTAATACTCGTTTGACCGATGTTGTAGTTGGTTCTAACTGTACTGTTGAAGAAACAGTTGGTTTGGAAACCACTATGGAAACAGGCGTTACGTGCGGTCCTCGTGCCTACCTTCGTCCTGGCACGTATCTGTGTGAAAACGCAAAAGCGGGTACTCATGTAGAGATTAAAAAATCTACCATTGGTCCTGGTTCAAAGGTGCCTCACTTGTCTTACATTGGTGATGCTACCGTTGGACGCGATGTTAATATTGGCGCGGGTAGCATTACCTGTAATTACGATGGCGAAAAGAAATGGCCTACTACTATTGGTGATAATTGCTTTGTGGGTAGTGACGTTATGATGGTAGCGCCGGTAAATCTTGGTGAAAACTCGCTTATTGGTGCGGGTTCGGTTATTACAAAGGACGTATCTGCGGGGGCTCTTGGTTTAGGACGCGCTCGTCAGACGGAGATTGAGCACTGGAACGAGAGGAAGAACAACAAATGAGCAATATGACAAAAACCATGGCTATCTTCGCGGGTTCTACGTGCCCCGATCTTGCCGAGGAAATTGCAACCAAACTAGGTACTACGCTTGGTAATGTAAAGCTTGAAAAATTTTCTAACGGCGAAATTTACGCACGCTATTTAGAAAGCGTTCGTGGTGCCGATGTATTTATTGTTCAATCTACCTCTACCCCTAACGTAAACGAAGCTTTGATGGAGCTTCTTATTATGGCTGACGCCGCAAAGCGCGCTTCTGCTCGTACGGTAAATGCGGTAGTTCCTTGTTATGGTTATGCTCGTCAGGACCGCAAGGCAGCTGCTCGCGAGCCTATTACGGCAAAGTTGGTCGCTAATTTGATGACGGTTTCTGGTATTGATCGTATGATTACCATTGACTTGCACCAGGGTCAGATTCAGGGTTTTTTTGACACTCCAGTAGATCACTTAACGGCACTGCCTATTTTTGCTGATTACTTCAGAAAGAAGGATTTGGATCCTGAAAAGCTGTGCGTGGTAAGCCCTGACGTTGGTCGCGCAAAGGCTGCTAAGAAGCTTTGCGATATGCTTCATGCGGATTTGGCTATTATGCACAAGGGTCGCCCTGGTCATAACAAGGCAGAAATTACGGCTTTGATTGGTGATGTTGAAGGCAAGATCTGTATCGTAAATGACGATATCATTGATACTGCTGGTACTTTGTGCGCTGCGGTGGCAACGCTTAAAGAAAAGGGTGCAGAACGTGTCTTTGTATGCGCAAGCCATCCAGTATTTTCTGGTCCTGCTTATGATCGTCTGGAAAAATCCCAGATTGAAGAAGTGGTAGTTTGCAATACAATTGCTGTTCCCGAAGAACGCCAGACGGGCAAAATTCGCGTTATTTCAGTAGCTCCGCTGTTAGCAAACGCTATTAGCAATGTATATACCAATGCTTCTGTTGCTTCCTTGTTCGATCCCGAGTTTGCACTGTAATTTATGCAAGTAATTGTTGGATTGGGAAACCCAGGCGAAGAATACGCACATACGCGCCACAACGCTGGCTTTGAGGTTATTGACCTTTTGGCTGAGCGTTGGGGCGTTTCCTATTGGAAAAATGCGTGTGGTGCTTTAGTGGGTGAAGCTAAGGTGCGCCTTAAGTCGGGCGATATCGAAAAAGTAATTTTGGCTAAGCCGCAAAGTTTTATGAACCTATCGGGCGGGCCTGTTTCGCATCTTTGTCGTGAGTATGATGAAGATCCTGGTGAGTTGATTGTCATTCATGATGAATTGGATATTAATCCTGGTACGGTTCGTGTGAAAAAGGGTGGTGGCCATGCGGGACACAATGGTCTGCGCTCGATTATTGAAAAGCTAGGCACTCGCGACTTTTTACGCGTACGTACGGGCATTGGTCGTCCTCCAGGGCGCATGAGTGTGGTCGATTTCGTGTTGCAGGCTCCCAAAAAAGAAGCCAAGGATGATTTTGACGAGGCATGTGTTTTGGCGGCGGATGCGGTGGAATCGCTTCTCAATGAGGGGCTAGAACGCACGCAAAATTCCTTTAATAGGTAAGACGTAACGAAGGTAAGACAAAACGGACGTAAGCCAAAGCGGACAAGTGTTAGCTTTAAAAGTTGCAGCTTAAAAACACTAGCTAAAAAACACTAGCTAAAAACCAGCCGCTAGAAAGCGCAGGTTAAAAACAGCCGCTAAAAAAGCGTCCGCTTTATCTACCTAATATGACAGACAAATTACCGCTTAACTTCAAAGAGCTTCTCGTGTTTCGAGAAGCTCTTTTCTTGTGCGACAATAGACCACGAGAAAAGAACATATGGTAGGTATTAAGTATGAATGCGCGTATTAATTTGGCTACGGCAGATGAAGCTGTCGTTACTCGTCTTGTAACAACTCTAGATTTACCGCACTTTATAGCGGCTACATTGGTTTCTCGTGGTATTGATACCCCTGAAAAGGCAGAGCTATTTCTTCATCCTAACTTGGAAGTGGATTGGCAAGATCCTTACCTTATTGATGGCATGGATGCGGCAGTGGATCGTATTGCTCAGGCAATACGTGCCGAAGAGCATATCTTAGTATATGGCGACTTTGACTTAGATGGTGTTTCCGCAACTACACTTATGACACGCGGACTTCGTGCTTGCGGTGGGCGGGTAACTCCTTTTATTCCGTTGCGTTTTGAAGAAGGTTACGGATTGTCGGATGCTTCTATAGAACGAGTAGCTACCTATAATCCGCAGCTGGTAGTTACGGTTGACAACGGTATTGCCGCAAAACGAGAAGTGCAGCTGCTCTTAGAGCATGGGATAGATGTGGTTATTACCGACCACCATGAACCAGCAGATTTGGTTCCTGTTGGTGTGCCGGTAGTGGATCCGAAATGCAGTGATAATCCTAGTGCTATCCTGGCTGGAGCAGGCGTTGCGCTAAAGGTGATGCAGGCGGTTGGTTCGCGTTTTGGAAAGCCAAATTTATGGCGTGAACTTATAGACCTAGCTACATTAGGTACCGTTGCCGACCTTATGCCTATGCGCGAGCAGAACCGTGCTTTGGTAAGCGAAGGCTTGCGCATGATAAACGAAAACCCAAGGCCTTGCATTGCGGCGCTTTTAGGCGAATCAGGCTTTGCAGATAAGCCAGTTACCTCTTCAAATTTAAGCTTTACTTTGGTGCCACGTTTGAATGCGGCTGGACGTATGGGTAATGCTCAGCTGGCGCTAGATTTGTTGTTGAGTGATGATTTTGCTGATTCTGCTCATTTGGCATCCGAATTAGAAGACACTAATACACGCCGTAGAACCATTGAGGCAGAATTAGCTGAAGTTGCTTCTGAGCAGGCAGAACAGGTGTTTAAGGGACAGCGTGCTTTGGTGGTTGCTGGCGAGGGCTGGCATGAGGGCGTGAAGGGTATTGTGGCATCGCGCTTGGCAAACCGCTATGGTGTTCCTACCTTGCTGTTTACTATTGAAGGAGACGAAGCGCATGGGTCTGGCCGTAGTGTTGGTCAGGTGAACTTATTCCAAGCGGTAACCAGCTGCCAAGACATTTTGGTGCGCTTTGGTGGGCACCATGCCGCAGTTGGCGTAACGCTTAAAGCAGATAAAATCCCGGAATTCACTGAGCGATTGTGCGCGTATATGGATGCGCTACCGCCAGAAGATTTCATTCCTCGTATTGATGTGGATGCCTCGGTGGATTTGAGCGAACTTACCCTGGCAAATGTAGAAAAGCTTGATTTATTGGCGCCGTTTGGCCAGGAAAATTCGAGTCCCCATTTTTTGGCTCATGGGGTAATGATGGCAGGTGGTCGTGCTGTTGGCGCGGATAAGAATCATCTTTCTTGCACGCTAACTGATGGCATGCACTCGCTTAATTGCATAATGTTTCATTGCTCCGATGTGGCAGCGCTGCTGAATTGCGGCTGTGCGTTGGATGCGGTTTTCGAATTACAGATAGATACGTGGAAGGGGCGCCGTTCGGTTAAGGCGGTAGTGTCTTCCTTAAAGCCTGTTTCGCCATGTGCGGCACTTGAGGCGTGCCTAGAAGACAAAGATAAAAACTTCGTAACTGGCCTTATTGCTGCTGGTATGGCGGAGCGTGATATGCGCGATGTTCCCGAATGGGAAAGCCCGGAATCTGATCGCTTGATGTGGGAAGAACGGGCGCAGTCTAATCCTGCGGGCTTCAGACAGGATTTAATTCAAGCATTTCTTGGTGAAGGGAACTTGCACGCTGCTCAACAGCAGGCGCTTGACCTATTAGATGCGGGACATTCGGTGTTTACGGTTATGGGCACCGGGCGTGGAAAGTCGCTTATTTTCTATATTCATGCTGCAGAATTGGCACTCGCAAAACAGAAGACAAGCTTGTTTGTGTATCCACTTCGCGCGCTTGTGGCAGACCAGGCTTTTCATTTAGAGCGAACCTTGGGTTCATTCGGCTTAACAATTGGCACGCTTACGGGTGCGACGGATACACCCGAGCGCGCTCGAGTGATGCAAGATTTAGCGGCAGGGAAACTTGATATTGTTTTAACCACGCCTGAATACTTGGATATTCATGCTAATGAATTAGCGCAAGTATCCACAATAGGTTTTGTGGTTATTGACGAAGCGCATCATGTGGGCACCTCTAAGGCAGGTTTTCGTCCTTCTTACACCCGACTAGGGAATGCAATTTGCAGATTAGGTAATCCGCAGGTGCTTGCGCTTACCGCTACGGCTGATGACGCCATTGCAGAAGACATTCGTCACGCTTTTGGCTTGGATGATATGGTGTTTGATAATACCGAGCGTTCAAATTTGCAGGTAATTGACCAGCGCAACAGTAAAAAACGTGAACGCTATTTGGCAAGTTTAGTTGCGCAGGGTGAAAAAACGCTTATCTATGTCAATTCCCGTATGGAAACCGTGGCGCTGGTTCGCCGTCTTCGCAAACAGGAACCCCATATTGCATCCTTGATTGGTTTTTATAATGCAGGGCTTTCTCGTGCAGAACGTGAGCGTGTTGAAACGCTGTTCCGTGAAGGTGGCTTGCAAGTGCTGGTAGCAACGTCTGCCTTTGGGGAAGGGGTGGATATCCCAGGGGTTCGTCATGTAGTGCTGTATCACCTGCCCTTTAGTGAAGTTGAATTTAATCAGATGAGTGGTCGCGCGGGGCGCGATGGCAACGAAGCGCAGATTCATTTGCTTTTCGGTAAAGCGGATGTTCATCTGAATACGGCACTTTTGCACAGAATTGCTCCTGACCATGATGAAATGGCACAAATTTATAGAGGATTGCGCGCACTTCAGCAGACATCGCGGCAATCGTTTTTCGAATTGGACGCCGAAGATGTGGCGCGGCGTGCAACGCGTTTGTTTGGCACAACAGTAACGCCCGAACAAGTAACTCTTGGTGTTTCGGTATTTGAAGAGTTGGGCTTGGTTGAAACTAAAACCGAAGATAGAAAGCAGGATTCGCGGGATTCTTCTGCGAGTTCTTCTGCCAAGCGTTTTATATATGTCGTAGACTATAAAGGAAAAGTTGAACTGAGCGATAGTGTGCAGTATAGTGAAGGTTTAGACGAATTTGATTCATTCATGACATTTAAAGACTGGGTGCTGGGGAGTTCTGCGGATCAATTGCAAGACCGCATTAGGCACCCCTTACTTCCGTTTGATACTGACGGAGAGGGGAGGTAGATCATGGCGCATTCTTCTTATGTTCACCAAGTGGGCTTGGTACCATCCGCTGTTGATCCCACCATTAAATCGTCCACTTCTGCTCCTGTTGGTTCCGACCCGAAAGAACGTTTTTTGGAATTGGAACGTCTAACCTCTTCGTATTTGGATGACGACGACCGTGCCTTGCTGGAAAAGGCATTTCGTTTTGCCGATGAAATGCATGCCGGCCAGAAGCGCAAATCGGGCGAAGCATTTGTAATTCATCCTGTTGAAGTTGCTATTATTTTGGCAGACTTGCACATGGATGTTGAAACGTTGTGTGCAGCACTGCTGCACGATACTGTGGAAGACACGGTTGCTACCAAGCAGCAGGTTACGGAACTTTTCGGCGAATCTATTGCAAACTTGGTTGATGGTGTTACCAAAATTGCCAAGCTTTCTGTAGAAACGTTATCCGATGAGCAGGCCGAAACATTCCGTAAGATGCTCATCGCAATGAATAAAGATATTCGCGTGGTTGTAATTAAGCTGGCAGACCGCCTGCATAATATGCGCACGCTTTCTGCTTTGCGTGAAGACAGGCGCATTTTTAAGGCGCGCGAAACCCTAGAAATCTATGCTCCGATTGCTCATCGTTTAGGCATTAGTTCTATTAAGTGGGAATTGGAAGATTTGGCATTCTTCTATTTGGAGCCCACGAAGTTCAAGCAGGTTTCTCGCATGGTTGCAGAAACCAGAAAAGAGCGCGAAGAGTATCTGGAAAGCATCATTGATATTCTTCATGGGGAAATGGAAAAGATTGGGGTAGAGGCACAAATTATGGGCCGTCCCAAGCATTTGTATTCCATTTATCAGAAAATGACCAAACGCGGTAAGGGTTTTTCGGAAATTTATGACCTTAGTGCAGTGCGTATTATTACCACTTCCGTGAAGGATTGCTATTCGGCTCTGGGCGCGGTGCATAGTTTGTGGCATCCAATGCCTGGTCGTTTTAAAGACTATATTGCCATGCCTAAGTTCAATATGTATCAGAGCTTGCACACTACCGTTATTGGTCCTACGGGTCGCCCGCTCGAGGTACAAATTCGTACCGAAGAAATGCATCGTATGAGTGAATACGGTGTTGCTGCGCACTGGCGCTACAAGGAAAAGGGCGGCAAGGGTTCTAATGATGCGTTTGATAAGCAAATTGCCTGGCTGCGTGAAATGGTTGACTGGCAGGATGAAACCAAGGATTCTCGTGAATTCTTGAAGTCTCTAAAGACCGACCTTGATCCTAAGGAAGTGTTTGTATTTACGCCGAAGGGTAAGGCTATGAGCTTGCGCTTTGGTTCAACGCCAGTGGACTTTGCCTATGCTATTCATACTGAGGTAGGACATCACTGCGTTGGCGCTAAGGTAAATGGTTTAATCGTTCCTTTGAGCTATCAGCTGCAGATGGGCGATCGCGTTGAAATTTTGACGCAGAAAAGCGCAACTCCTTCGCGCGACTGGCTCAATATTGTTAAGACGCCTTCGGCTCGTTCGAAGATTCGCTCATACTTCTCGAAGATGAGCCGCTCGGATGATTTGCAAACAGGACGCGATAAGTTGGTCCACGAAATGCGCAAACATGGTTTGGGTATTTCATCGGCACAGAGCATGCGTGCCATGAAGCAAGTTGCGGAAGCAATGGGCTTCAAGAGCGCCGACGATATGCTGGTTAATATTGGTTCGGGCAAAGAAAACCCCATGCATGTGGCAAACCGCATGCTAAAGATTTTGGTGGATAAGGGTACCGAAGATGCTGAAAAGCCTCTGATGGGCATGTCTGCTTCTTCAACGGGCAAGATGCCACCGATGCTCACCAGTGTCAAGCGACCGAAAAAGCATGAAACTCATGCTTCGAATGGCGTTGTGGTGCGCGGTATCGATGATGTGCTGGTTCGTCTTTCGCGTTGTTGCAATCCTGTTCCTGGCGACAAGATTATTGGTTTTGTAACGCGCGGACGTGGCGTTTCGGTTCATCGAGATGACTGCCCGAATGCGGTAGAGCTTAAGCAGCATCCTGAACGTATTATTGAAGTGCATTGGGAAGATAGTGTGCCTGATGCAATTTATAACGTGGAGATTATTGTTGAGGCGCTTGACCGCATGAATTTGCTTATTGATGTAGCTTCGGTTCTTTCTGAATACGGCGCTAACATGCTCAACGTTTCTTCGACAACACATCGCGATGGCATGGCAGAAATGCGTTTCTTGTTCCAGATTTCCGATATTAGTAAAATTGAGCGAATTCTTTCTAAGATTAATGCGGTTGAAGGAGTATTTGATGCTCGTCGTATGATGTCGGGATCGTCGAATAAATAATTTGTTAGTGTTTTGTTCGGCAACAGATTGGCTGGTTCGTAAAGCTGAAAGTAGCATAGCGCAGCGTAAAGTAACATGGCACAGCAGAAAGCATCATAACCATAACGCAGAGAACAATTGTTAAGGCAGGAATTAAGGCGGAAATTAAGGCAGAATTAAGGCGGGAATCTTTTGTAGGATGTCTTGCTAGGATAAATACTTACGAAGGGATTCGTTTTATGAAAGTACAGGTTAAGCGTAAAAGCCGTGGCGTATATAGCGTCACCGGTGCTTGTGTGGATATTGAATATAGTGTATTGGGTCCTATTGCTAACAATACCTATGTAATTTCTGATGGGGATTTTACTTTTGTGGTCGATCCTTCTCATGATGCCGATGCCATTTTGAAAATGGTAGGCAACCGTTCGGTGGACGCCATTGTAGTTACCCATCATCATGCCGACCATACGAGTGCGCTCAAAGCGCTTAAGGATAAAACGGGAGCTCCTGTATATGCTTCCGCCATTGATACGCCTGTAATTGAAAACCAACCAAAAGATTTTCCTCCAGCGGAATCCTGCAAGGTTGACGTGCAGTTGAAAGACAAGGAAACGGTAAAGCTTGGCAACATGGCTTGGAAGGTACTTGCAACACCTGGCCATACTCCAGGCGGCATTTGCTTGTTCCTGGAATCTGATAAGGGTAAGTACCTTGATGGCGCTAATGTTTTGATTTCGGGCGACACGTTATTCTGCGGATCCATTGGTAGGACGGATTTTGAAGGCGGTAACGATAAACAGATGCGTGCATCGCTTCGTCGCTTGTCTCAGTTGCCCAACGATACTCTGGTGCTTCCTGGACATAATTCGCTTACCACGATTGCCGATGAACAGCGTCGTGTTTTTGCGTATTTCTGTTAGGGCTACATAGTTGGAACTACATAGTTAGAGTTACATAGTTGGAGCTACATAGCTAGAGATACATAGCCACAGTTAAAAAAATAAGTGCCGATACGTAATTTGTATCGGCACTTTTGTATTCATTACTTTTGTATTCAGTATTTTTGTTTTTATTTAGGATCATAATTTTTACTGGTGATCTCCCAAGAAGTCTTACAAGCGTTTACAATTATTTAATAATAGAACCGCTAACTATTTAGCGAGGCTATATCTGGACCTATATCTGCTGAAAAATTCAGCGCATCAGGGGGGATCTACATGGCTAAACTGACCAAGAAAGAACTAAAAAAGAAAAAGAAGAAGTTCGACTATTACGATGCTTTTGAGGCTCAGGCAGCTATCGCGGTAAAGGAAGCTAAGCTTTTAAAAGAAATCGTTGATGATTTTGAGTCAGTAGAACAGATTGAATCTCGTCTTGAGCGTGCTCATGTTCTTGAGCGTGAGGCAGATGGGGTGTGCCACAGCATTTTCGAAAACTTGATTACCGACTTCGTAACGCCTATTGATCGCGAAGACGTAATCGGCATTGCCGAAAATCTTGACGAAGTAATTGACTTAACTGAAGAAATAATCCAGCGTTTTTACATGTACGATATTCATTTTATGCACGACGATGCAAAGAAGTTTGTAAAACTGATTGTTCGTTCCTGCGAAGCGCTTTCTAATGCAATGGCGGATTTCCGCAACTGCAAGAAATCTGACAAGTTTAAGTCGCTCATTTATCAGGTAAACAAGCTTGAGGATGAAGCAGATGAGCTCTACATTAAGCTTATCCGTCAGCTCTATACCGAAGAGCATGCACATACCATGCGTGTTATTGTTTGGACCCGTTTGCTGGATGCAATGGAGGATTGCGTAGACCAGTGCGAAGTGGTTGCCAACAAGATGAACATGGTCATGGTTAAGTATGCCTAATTAGTTGCGCCGACTTGTACAGTCGGTGCAACATATGCACGAAACGTCATGACACTGCACGCCTCTCTGGCGGGCATCTTGCTTTTCAATCGATACTCGCGTACCGAAGTACGTGTCGCATCGCTTTTACAGCAAGGTGTTCCACCGGTGTGGCGTTTGTTGTTTTTGCCAATAATCTGCAGGGGTAGGCCTAAAAACGCAAAAAAGAGTATCGAGTGGATGGAAATCAAAGACTGCTATTCCGCTGCTTCTACCTGCGATACCGTATAGGAGTAAGTTAACCTCTTCGACAAGTGTTTTTGGTACTATATATCCATTGTTCTCACGTGAGAAAGAAGACCATGTCGTTAATAGTTTCAAAATTTGGTGGCACTTCAGTTGCTTCCCCCGAAAGAATTAAAAACGTAGCAAAACGCCTTATTGCTATGAAGCAGCAGGGCAACGATGTGGTGGCAGTTGTGTCGGCAATGGGTAAGACAACCGATGAATTGGTTGGGCTTGCGGCTGCACTTAACGACCATCCTTCGAAGCGTGAAATGGATATGCTGCTTTCTACAGGCGAGCAGGTAAGTATGTCGCTTCTTGCTATGGCTATTCAGGCGCTTGGCTACAATGCGGTTAGCTTTACGGGATGGCAAGCAGGTATTACTACCGACAACGATTTTTCTAGTGCAAAAATTGAAGATATCGATGCAAACAAAATCCGTAAAGCCTTATCTACGGGGGCTATCGTAGTTGTTGCTGGTTTTCAGGGAGTATCTGAAAACGGCGACATCACTACGCTTGGTAGAGGTGGCTCCGACACGACGGCGGTCGCGCTTGCTTATGGTATTGACGCTGATGTTTGCGAGATTTATTCGGATGTTGAAGGCATCTATACGGCAGACCCTCGCGTTGCGCCCCGCGCCCGCAAGTTAAGCTGCATCTCTTATGATGACATGCTTGAGCTTTCAAGTGGGGGAGCTGGCGTTTTGCAGGCACGTGCGGTGGAGTTCGCGCGTAAATACAATGTGGTAATTCATTCCCGTTCTGCTTTCTCTGACGAAGAAGGCACACTTATCAAGGAGGTTGTTCCTTCCATGGAGCAGGCAGTTATTTCTGGTATTGCACACGATACATCCGAGATGAAAATTACGCTTCGCGGTCTTCCTGATGAGTTGGGAATTGCAGCACGCGTATTTTCTATTCTGGCATCCAGCGATGTTTCGGTTGATATGATCATCCAAAACGTTACCAACGATGGCAAGGCCAACATTTCCTTTACATTCCCTGGCTCTCAGAAAGAACAGGCCTTATCTGCAGTTGAACGCATTACTCAGCAGTTTGGTGCTACTTCTTTAATGGACGACAACATTGCTAAGGTTTCGTTGGTTGGCACGGGCATGAAGTCAAGTCCAGGTGTTGCTGCTAAGGCTTTTGCGGCGTTGGCAGAAAACAACGTCAACATCATGATGATTTCCACCAGCCCCATCCGTATTTCTGTTGTGGTTGAGGGTAGCCAGGTACAGACGGCGGTTCGTTGTTTGCATACCGCGTTTGGCTTGGATTCCGATAGTATCTTCGAGGAGACGCAGCTTTCCCCAGAAGAAATTGCTGCAAAGATGGCAAAGGGTCGTTAATAGAAGTAAAGTGGTTGCGTTTGTCCTGGATATGGCAAAGGGTCGCTAATAAAATCATAAAGAGTTTCGTATTAAGGCGCTGCTCGAAATATCGGGCAGCGCATTTTTTTATTTTGAGCGCAGAAATTCCGAAGCTGTGTAAACTTTAATTAAAACCGAATAGCAAAGTGTAATAGTTATGATCAATTGATGTGTCAATTTATTACCAAATATGGTAATATTTCGTCATGACTTACTTTGACGATATATACGAAATTGCTGCTGATAACTATGGCATCATAACAACTACCCAAGCGAACGAAATCGGTGCAACTAATAAAGATCTTACCCGTTATGTAAAAAACGGAAGACTTATGAGACTTGGACATGGGATTTATCAAGTGCGATATTGGGTGCCGACTGAGTACGATCCATACGCCATTGCGGTTGCGCTTGTGGGAGATGGCGCCTATCTGTTTGGCGAATCGGTTATAGCAATGCATGGGCTTGCGCCAACTGATCCTTCGAGGATAGATGTTGCTACTACGCGACGTGTTCGAAGATGCTTGCCTAAAACAATTCGTTTAGTAAAGGGAAAGGCGTGCGATGAAGTGACGGTTTATGAGGGCATTCCGTCGCAAAGCATCTCTTCGGCTATTCGTTCCTGCAAGGAGACAATGATGTCTGAACGTCTTGTTAGTGCTGTAAGAAACGCACGTGATCAAGGTCTTATACGAGTGACGGAAGAAAAAAGTCTCCTCGAAGAATTGAGGGAAAAGTGATAAAAATTCCAAACAGTAGAAGGAATCTTGATGAGGCAATCCGTCGTGTTGCAGGTCTTGATGCGGGGTACGTTAGAGTAAAAACAGTGATCGCTAACACAATTGTAGGGCAGATGCTTCCTGACGGTGTTGTTAAGGGCGGAAGTGCACTGAAGTTGCGTTTTGGCGATACCAATACGAGATTCACCACCGATCTCGACGTTGCAAGGAAAAGCACATTAGAGGAATACATAAGCAAACTAGATGAACGCCTTGCGAAGGGATGGCATGGCTTTACTGGAAAAATAGTGGAACGCAAACCCGCGAAGCCAAAAGGGGTACCTTCGCAATACGTGATGCGGCCCTTTGATATCAAGCTCTCGTATTTGGGTAAATCTTGGCTTACCGTTTCGCTTGAGATTGGTCATGACGAAATTGGGGATGCCGACGAGGCGGAGATGGGACTTGCTTCGGCTGTTGCTGAGCTTTTTGAAATGATCGGTCTCTCTCAGCCCGACCCTGTTCCGCTTATGTCTCTTCATCACCAGGTCGCGCAGAAGCTTCATGCTCTTACTGAACTACATAGTATGCGTGCTCACGATCTCGTTGACCTGCAGATTATCGCGGCAGGTGCAAGTCTTGATTTCGCTAAGATCAACGAAACATGCAAGAGGCTTTTTTCGTATAGGCGCTCCCAGTCGTGGCCATCTAAGGTTATTAAAAGTGAAGGATGGGATAGGTTGTACTCCGAGCGCGCAAATGGACTCAATGTGATGCAGGATGGTGATGAGGCAATTGAATGGGCCAATAGGTTTATTGATAAGATTGCGAGCGCCTGAGTGCAAAATAAAAGTACTATTGCTATTTTTTTTGGATTATATAGGCGAGGTTTTAAAAGCCGCTCGATATGAGCGGCTTTTATTATTTGATTATAGAAATTTCGATATGCCAAATGCTCAGGGCATTCGTTATGCACTTGTTTACGCTAGCTTGAGCATTTGTTGCGCTGAGAATGAGTAAAAATTTGTGAGCTAGAGATAATATTTTGTGAGCCAGCTCACAAAATTTGTGAGATACTTTAATAAGATTTGTGAGATAGGAATATCAAAATGGCTTATCAGCGCTCAATAGTTGAAATAATTAAAAAAAGAATTGCAGAACCAAGGCGCTTTATTCAAATAGTTATAGGTCCGCGCCAAACAGGGAAAACCACTGCAGTAAATCAAGCTGTGTCACAGGTGGATTGTCCTTGCGTGTTTGCCGAGGCAACAAAAAACGAATCAACGCAGGATTGGGTAAGAGCGCAATGGTATCAGGCAAGAAATATGGCTGCGTCAATAAAACAGCCTGTACTCTTGGTTATTGATGAGGTGCAGTATGTCCGCAGCTGGTCTTCTGTTGTTAAAACTCTTTGGGATGAAGATACTCGCACGGCAATGGAGATAAAGGTTGTTCTAACGGGATCATCCGCTTCCCTTATCCAGGATGGATTAAACGAATCTCTTATGGGTAGGTTTGAGCTTATTTACTCACCTCATTGGTCTTATTCGGAGTGCGCAGATGCCTTTGGATATAGTCTTGAAGACTTTCTGTATTTCGGCGGTTATCCCGGTGCTGCCATGCTTAAGGATGAGCAAAACCGATGGCTATCCTACATGCATTCATCAATAATTGAGCCCAGTATAGCTAATGACGTGTTGCAACTTGCCGATGTAAGAAAACCTGAACTAATGCGCCGTTTATTTGAGGTGGGAGCTCCGTATTCTGGTCAAGAGATTTCGTACCGTAAATTGTTGGGGCAACTTGACGATAAAGGCAATGCTGCCACTGTTGCACATTACCTGTCTCTTTTGTCAAAGGCAGGCCTTATGAGTGGTTTACAGAAATACGATTCGAAGCTTATACGTGAAAAAGCAAGCTCACCACGTCTTATGGTACACGACACTTCTTTGATGGTTGCGGAATTTGGCAGAAAGCGCAGTAAGCTTCTGACGGATGCGACTTTAAAGGGGCATCTTATTGAAAGCGCTGTGGGGGCTTATTTGATTAATCGAGCAACAGCAGAAGGATTTTCGGTATTTTGGTGGCGCGATGGAAGCGATGAAGTGGATTTTGTAATAGCGGACAAAGAAGCGGTAACTGCTATTGAGGTGAAAAGCGGCAGAGTAAAGTCTACGAAAGGCATGACAAGACTCCTTGTTGAAAACCCTGACGCACATTCAATTGTTGTTGGTTCGGCGGGATGCAGTATAGAGAAGTTCTTACTAGGTGAAGTAGAGTTGTTTGTATAAGTGTTACGTAGCAAATGATCAGGGTGTTTGTTGCGGGTTATTTCTTGGACTGGGAAATTTCGAGTCTATGGCAGCTTTCATTTGAAAATCAACTGATGAAACATTTGAAAATCAACCGACAAATCATTTGAAAAAAACAAGTATCGCCTGATAAGATAGCTAATCAAGATAAGATTTAAGCCCTATCTCTCAATATTTGTGAGATAGGGCTTAATGTTTTTGCATTAGTGTTTGTTTGAGCTGCTATGTTTCGCTTGTACTGTGTGGAGTTTCCTGTAGGCTACTACGCTTACGATTGAAGCAAGAACGATGAGCGCTGCAAAGAAAACTATATAGCCAAATAGAGCATCGCTTGTTTGGGGAGTGCTCGACTTAGTTGCCGATTTATCTTTGGTGTTCTTGGCGCTGTCTTCAGCAGCTGGTTCATCTTTGGCAGGGCTAGTTGGTTCCTGATAGTTCGGATCAGTATCTCCGCAAACCGTGCATTTGCCATCTTTATAGTTGTGGCTGGTAGTAGGAATTACAGTATCTGCCGAGCTAATCTCAGTTTTGCCCTCAGCGTCACTGAAAATCTTTCCGCAGGTTTCGCAGGTATAGTAAGCTAACTTACCTTGAGCCGTACAGGTAGCATCCTTTTGTGGAGTAAGAATCATATTGCCATGCTTCACGCTCACTTTGCAGGTGTCTGTGAAGCTGCCATCCTCCGTGGTGACGGTGATGGTGGCGGCGCCTGCGCTTACGGCGGCGACGTTGCCGTTTGCGTCCACCATGGCGACGGCTTCATTATCGCTGCTCCAAGTTACGTCTTTGTTGGTGGCGTTAGTCGGCTCCACCGTGGCGGTAAGTTGGGTGGTGTCATCCTCGGTCAAGGTCAAGGTGTTTCGATCCAACGACACGCCGATAACCGAAACCGAGGCGGGTTCGTTGATCGTAATGTTCAATTCCTTGCTGTCACTGCCGTAACTGTTTTCGGCTTTCACGGTAAAGGTGCTCGAGCCCTCCGCGGTGGGGGTGCCGATTATCTCGCCGATGCTTTCGTCCAGGCTCAAGCCTTCCGTCAGGGAACCGCTGGTGACGCTCCATGTAATCGGAGCCGTACCATCTGCCAAAAGAGTTGTGCTGTACGCTGCCTCTGCAGTACCGTTTGGTAGGCTTGTTGTTGTAATTGTCGGCGTATACTTCACACTGTCGCCCAGGTTGTTCTTTATCCCTTCGTCCAGTGTGCCGCCGTCCACGATCACGTTGTGGCCATTCGCATCCAGGCTTGCCTCATGATCCAATGTCAGGCTCTCACCCTCGCCGATGGTCAAATCCTCCTGCAAGGTCACATCGCCGTACACGGTGCCTTCGTCGCCGTCAAAGACGATGCCAACACTGCTATCAGTAGGTGATACTTCACTGAGGTTTGTAATACTTCCGGCACCGATTCCACCGCCTCTTGCGTCCACGAGGGCACTGTTGCTGATGGTTAAATTAACTGTGTTAGGCACGGAATCATTGCCACTAGAATCATATAGAATCCCTGAAGACCCACTGGCAATCAGGCTGCTGCCCTCCACAGTCAGCGAGGCGGTCGAACTACTGTGGGATATCACATTAACACCATAGCCGTATATACCTCCGTTAGCCGTGACATCGGCGTTCTGGATAGTCAGGGTGGCATTGCTGCTGTTGCTATGAACTTGGATTCCGCTCTGGCTGCCGCTGGTATCCAGACTGCCGCTACCCATGATGGTCAGGCTGGCGTTGCTGTCAGAAACGGAGCTCGCCAACACATAAATCCCCGCTCTGACCTCTGCGATTGTATTGGTGCCCTCCAGTTGTATGGTCAACTCCGCAGCGCCGTTCTGATTGAACACGCCAATGGCCGCGTCCTCGACATAAGTGCTGGTATCAGAAGGCACACTCTCTTTAATAGTGGCGTTGTGTAGGGTCAGGGTATTGTTGGCCGTGTCGTAATGGATATAGTTGTCCGTCGGCGTGCCGTCGCCAGAGTAGGCGGTGACGTGTCCGTTGTCGTCCGTTGTCCAGTAGCCGCCACTTGTCACATCTACGTTGCCGACATAGATCACCTGTCCGTTGGGCGCAGTCGCCAGCGCCGTGGCGGGGAGCAGGCCTCCCAGCGCAAATACAGTCAGGAAGCAAATTGCAAGTGCGGAAAGATGTTTTCTGATAGCCATATCAAAACCCTTTAGTCATGAAGTAAAGCAAAGATTTTATTTCTCAACTCTACGTGACAAACGGTTGATGCACATCATCTGTTCGAGGACAAAATTGGGTATAAAACTCCTGATAAGGATATTTGTTTATGCCAGCATATGCTTTTTCAAATCTTGTCGACGGGTAAGGTGCAACTTTTGGAGCGATGAGGAAATATAGCTTTTTACAGTATTGATTGAAACACCCATGTGATCGACAATTTCCTGGTTTGTCCATCCACGCGCTGCAAGCATAGAAGCGGCAAATTCAGTGGTAGTTAGATTGTCGGCAACATCATCTCCCGTGGTGGGGTTATGGATGCGGCGCCAGCCAGCAGAAAAGCGGTAGGTAATAGCAATAATGCGCTTAAAATCTTCGGGCCAAGCAGGTTTGATTACCGCTTCTAGCATGCCGCCCAAGAGCCCATGATGTTCACCAAATCCTTCAATTAAATCGTCAGGACACGCCAAATCCCACGCCTCCAATAAATGAACATGTGCTTCATCGGTGCGACGCAGGCTCATTAAGTCCATTACCGCTACCAAATGCAAATAGATTGCAGGAATAGGGTAGAGGTCTTCCATACCTAATAGTGCGGTTTCTGCTATGCCAAGGCTGCGGGCGTAATCTCCTTCAAGATAAACCGCATGTGCTTGAACATAAAAGGCAAAGCTTCTCAGTCCTGGCGGAAGCAAGGGCAATACTTCTTTCGCGTTGGGTGAATTGGTTGGTGCTGGCAGATGGAGAAGCGTGCTTGCGGTTTGTGCGATAAATGCTTCAGCCGCGCGAAGCTGGTGGGGGGGGGTTGTAGTAGATGCTTGAACAAGGGCATCACGCGCTATGGTTAGCGCTTGCTGAGCTTTGGTAATGCGTCCAAGCGGCAAATTGGCATAAGTACAAATAAGGCAGGCGGAAAGTTTGATTTCAGAATCGTGGTGCTCTAAATAAGCGCTTGCAATACGATCTGCTTCCTGCGCGTTGCCTGAAAAGTAAGCATATTCAGTAGCGGCTATATCTTTGCGAGGCCCTTCTTCAAGAGATTGTATAAATTCTTTTGCATGACCTGGCTCAAAGGCGGTGTTCATAAGCGGCATAAGATTCGTATGACTCTCTCGGGTACGGCGGGAAGGATGTGTGGTTGTGGGTGTGCCATCATCGCGGCGAGGGTCAAGCGGCTTTTTTGTGCTTAGGGGGATCTTCCAAGAACGACCAAACTTCACAGCGCCTTCGATGCGTTCTTCAGCACAAAGGCGCTGCACTAAACGCTCGGAAACCTTCCAGCGTTTGGCTGCTTCTTTTACGGTCATGTACTCCACAGAAAGTCCTTTAAAATGTACGTCAGCAGGTATTGCTACCCACTATGATACAAGACTAGGGGCGGGTATAGTTCTGTTCGTTTATGCGAACAGTTTTTAGGGTGCCTATATTGTAACAAATGCCTTGGGGGTTTGTTACGCCTGCATTACCGCCTCTTTCATGGAACGTACGTATTCTTCAACATAAGGTACACAGTCTTTTCCGTATTGCGCACAAAGCTTCACAATGGCACTGCCCACAATAGCGCCATCGCTTTGTGCAGCCATGGTGCGGGCTTGTTCTGGGGTGGAAATACCAAAACCTACCGCGCAGGGAATGTCTTGCTGTTCTTTTACGAGCGCTACCATAGCCCCAATATCGGTGGTGATGTTGGAGCGCACCCCAGTTACACCCAAAGAAGAAACGCAGTACACAAATCCGTGAGCCTTCTTGGCGATAGCTGCAATACGTTCGTGGGAAGTGGGGGCAATCATAGAAATGCGATCAACTCCCACGGCGGTAAACGGCGCGTCAAATTCGTCGGCTTCTTCGAAGGGAACATCGGGCAGGATAATGCCATCAACACCTGCTTCAGCAGCTGTTTTTGCAAACTGGTCAATGCCGTAGGAGAAAATTACGTTGGCGTACGTCATAAATACCAAAGGTATTTGAGTGGTTTTCCTTACGCGACGTACCAGATCAAACACCTTATCGGTGGTGGTGCCAGCTGAAAGGGATCGAATATTGGCTTCTTGGATAACGGGTCCTTCGGCGGTAGGGTCTGAAAACGGAATACCCAGTTCGATGAGATCAGCTCCTGCGCGTTCCATGGCGTAGATTAGCTGTTCGGTGGTTTCTAGATCTGGGTCGCCGCAGGTTATAAAGGGAATAAATGCTTTGCCGTTTTCAAAAGCGCGGGCTATGTTGCTCATGTTGTATCTCCTTAGGAGTTGTTCATTTCAGAAAAGTTCTTGTGTAGTCTTGCTGGGGTTAGTTTGGTTTAATGTGAGTTCGTTTGTTTGCTTGCGCTATTCGTGAATTTCTTCGCCACGGTAGCGTGCAATAGCTGCGCAGTCTTTGTCGCCGCGACCTGAAAGCGTAATAACGATGGTTTGATCGGGGTTCATGGTTGGAGCAAGTTTGCGCGCATAGGCAACCGCGTGGGCACTTTCAATAGCAGGAATAATACCTTCAGTACGGGAGAGGTATTCGAAAGCGTCAACGGCTTCATCGTCGGTGATGGCTACGTATTCGGCACGTCCTGCATCGTGAAGTGCGGCATGTTCAGGGCCAATGCCGGGATAGTCAAGACCAGCGGAAATAGAATACACGGGGGCAATTTGTCCGTGTTCGTCCTGACAGAAATAGCTTTTCATACCATGGAATATTCCTAGCTTTCCTGTGGCGATGGTAGCGGCAGTTTCAAAGGTATCAATGCCGCGGCCTGCTGCTTCGCAACCAATAAGGCGTACCTCAGGGTCGTTGATGAAGTGATAAAACGATCCAATAGCATTAGATCCGCCGCCTACGCACGCCATCACTACATCGGGAAGCTTTCCTTCAAGTTCCAACATCTGTTCTTTAATCTCTGACGAGATAACAGCCTGGAAATCGCGCACGATAGTAGGGAAGGGATGGGGACCCATGCAGGAGCCAAGGCAATAGTGAGTGTCGTCAATGCGGTTGGTCCATTCGCGGAAGGTTTCGCTTACTGCATCTTTAAGCGTGCCTGTGCCACTATCGACAGGGTGTACTTCGGCACCCAGCAGGCGCATTTTGTAAACGTTGAGCGCTTGACGTTCGGTGTCTTCGCGACCCATAAACACCACGCATTCCATATCAAGTAAGGCTGCGGCGGTAGCGGTGGCAACACCGTGCTGTCCAGCTCCAGTTTCGGCAATCAGGCGGGTTTTGCCCATCTTTTTTGCCAGAAGTGCCTGACCCAATACGTTGTTGATTTTATGAGCGCCTGTGTGGTTAAGGTCTTCGCGCTTGAGGTAGATTTTTGCTCCACCTAAGTCTTCGCTCATGCGGCGCGCATAGTACAGACGCGATGGGCGACCTGCGTAATCATTTAAAAGCTTTTGGAGCTCTGCTTTGAATTCGGGGTCATCTTTGAAATGAGTGTAGGCTTCATCAAGTTCAATGATGGCATTCATTAATGTTTCAGGAATGTACTGGCCGCCGTGAATGCCGAAACGTCCTTTGCTGGTGTTCTGTGTGGTCATGTGTTGCTCCTTAGATTCGGTAGGGTTGGTGTTTGAGGTGGTTTGGGGTGCGTTTGTGGTTGCCAGGCCTGCGACTGTGGCAGTGTGGTGCGCGGTTGCCGTGGTTTGATGCACGATTGCGGTGGCGCATTGTATTTTTTCGCGATCTTTTAGCCCGTTAGTTTCCAGTCCACTGCTTAGATCTACTCCCCAGGGATTGAGGTTGTTGAGTGCTTTGGGAATGGTTTGCGGATTTAAGCCGCCCGCTAAAAGGTAGGGGCGGGTAAAGGTTTTAAGTAAAGACCAATCGAAGGACTTACCGCTGCCTTGTCCGCTGTCGAGCAAAACCATATCGGCACTCGATGCTTCAGCTTTGGCAAGATCATTGGTGGTTTTAATCTGGAATGCTTTGATAATAGGCAGGGTGCACTGCTTGCGGAGGTGTGCTATGTAGTCTTCATCTTCGTTGCCATGAAGCTGTATTGCTTGAATGCTTCCAATCTGTGCAAGTGCGACTATCTGATTGATGGGTGTGTCAACAAACACGCCAACCGAGCAGATGGTTGGATCAAGGCGCGAGGCAAGTTCAATCTGTTGTTCTGCGCTAACGCTGCGCTTGCTCTTCGGAAAATCAATAATGAAGCCGCACATATCGGGATGCGCTTCATTTACTGCAGCAATGTCTTCAAGTCGTGTCATGCCGCAGGTTTTGATATAGGTGCGCTCGGTAGTAGGTGATGCGTTGCGAAGATAATCAGAGCAGGTGGTTTGCGTGTTTGCGGAAGATGCTGCAGTGTTTGGTTCGGCATCGTGGGCGGTGTCGCTGGGGCAATCACCACGAAGAATGCTAAGGGTTTTAGCTTTGTTGGTGCTGCGCATAAGTGTTTCGCCAATAAGAACGGCATCTACGCCAATGCTTTCAAGTTGCGCAACATCTTCGCGCGTTTTAATTCCGCTTTCTGAAACAAACAAAACATCTTTAGCACGCTTGCGTAAACGCAGGCTATTGGTGGTGTCTACCTCAAACGTTGCCAGGTTACGATTGTTTACTCCAATAATGCGGGCGCCTGCAGCAAGGGCGCGGTCAATTTCGTCAGCGTCATGGGCTTCTACCAACGCAGAAAGCCCCAAGGCGTGTGCAAGATGTACATATTCGCTGAGTTCTTCATCGTTAAGAATCGAACAGATAAGCAACACTGCGCTTGCGCCTAATACTTTTACTTCGTAGATCATGCGCGCATCCACCGTGAAGTCTTTTCGCAGAACGGGGATAGAAACGTTTGCGGCGATGGCTTTTAAATACTCGTTTGATCCCAAGAAAAAGTAGGGCTCCGTTAAGCACGATATGGCAGCAGCACCACTGCTTTCGTAGGCTTTAGCGATGTCTTGATACGGAAACTCTTTAGCTATAACTCCCTTAGAAGGGGAGGCTTTTTTCACCTCGCAAATAAAGGATGTGCCGCATTGAGCAAGTGCCTGCTCAAAGGGGAACGCGAAAGGTCCTTGGCTCAATTCTTCGTTTGCACGAGCATGCGCTTGTTTGATTAAAGCCTCATCGCAGATAAGGGTTCGTTCGTATTCGATGCGTTGGCGCGTTTTTTCTGCAATGCGTTGAAGTATGTTGTCGTGGTTGGTGTGTACGTGATTGCTCATCGGTTGGTCTCCTGAATAAATTCTTCAAGCTTTGCTGCGGCTTTGCCTGCATCAATAATTTGTTCAGCAAGGCGAACGCCTGCTTCCATGGTTTCTGCGGCTCCTGTGATATAGAGTGCAGCTCCTGCGTTCAGGCAAACAGCGCAGCGTTTTGGTCCGCGATCTTCGCCATTAATAATGGCTCGGGTAATAGCGGCATTAACATCGGGCGTTCCGCCAACCAAATCCTGTTTTGCGCAGCGCTCATACCCGAACTGTTCTGGGGTTATTTCATAGGATTGGAACCAGCCATCTTTAATTTCACAAACGCTGGTGGGACCTGCCATGGAAATTTCATCAAGGCTGTCCTGGCCGTAGACCACCATGCCGCGGCGAACACCCAGTTTCATCATTACCTGCGCAAGCGGTTCCACTAATTCCTGGTCGTAGACCCCCATTAGTTCCATGTTTGCGCCTGCGGGGTTGCTTAAGGGGCCCAAGATATTAAACACGGTGCGGATTCCCAGCTCTTTGCGAACGGGTGCAACGTATTTCATGGCGATGTGATAGTTCTGTGCGAACAGAAAACAGATATTAATCTTTTGCAGAAGCTCAGCGCTTCGTTCAGGAGTAATGTCAATTTTTACTCCAAGCTCTTCCAAAACATCAGCGGCACCACATTTAGATGAAGCGGCACGGTTGCCATGCTTTGCAACGGGAACTCCTGCTGCTGCAATAACAAGCGAAGCAGTGGTGGAAATGTTGAACGAATTCGATCCATCGCCGCCCGTGCCCACGATTTCAAGGGCATCCACTTCGTGGAGAAGCTTTACGCAATGAGCGCGCATACCTGCTGCTGAAGCAGTGATTTCGTCGATAGTTTCACCTTTCATAGCAAGCGCAGTTAGATAGGCTGCCATTTGAACGGGAGTGGCTTTTCCGCTCATGATTTCGTCCATTACAGCTTCGGCTTCTTCGTAAGGAAGGTTTTGCTTTTGGGCTACTTTTTTGATGGCTTCTTTAATCATGGGAGATCTCCTTTTTGTTGGATTGAGTTGGATTGTTGAATTGCGTTTCGCTATTGAATTGAGTTGCGGTGTCGAACCGAGCCGTGGTGCCGAACCGAGCCGTGGTGCCGAACCGAGCCGTGGTGCTGAACCGAGTTGCGGTGTTAAATTGAGCTGCGACATCTAAGAAGTTTTGTAGTATCTGCCCTCCGTCAGGAGTCAAAATTGATTCGGGATGGAACTGAACCCCGTAGGTGGGATGAAGGCGGTGAGCTACCGCCATAACTTCATCTTGTGCGTGAGCAATAACATGAAGGTCGGCGGGAAGCGTTTCTTTATCTGCCGCAAGCGAGTGATAGCGCGCAACCGATATGGTGTGGGGTAGGTCTTTAAAGAGGGGTGAAGTTGTATCTAGATTGGCAGGGGAAGATTTTCCGTGCATAAGGTGTTTTGCGTGGCCCACCACCGCACCAAATGCCTCGCAAATTGCTTGATGTCCAAGACAAACGCCGAGCAGGGGGATTGTTCCCGATAGGCACTGGACTACCTCAACGCAAATTCCTGCGTCGGCAGGTTTTCCAGGGCCAGGGGAAAGTACGATGGCATTGGGGTTTAAAGATGCAAGTTTTTCTGTACTGATGGTGTCGTTTCGGTACACCACTACGTTGGGATCAAGAGAGCCAAGCAACTGGTAGAGGTTATAAACAAAGCTGTCGTAGTTATCGATTAAAACAATCATCTTACAGACCTCCATTTGCGGTGGTGAGCGCAGAAATTACGGCTGCCGCTTTGTTTTGGCATTCGCGATATTCTGATGCAGGATCGCTGTCGGCAACGATGCCCGCTCCTGATTGAATGCAGATTTGGTTGTGCTTTTTGTAGGCAAGGCGAATAGCAATGCAGATGTCCATATTTCCAGAGAAATCGAGATACCCAAGTGCGCCGCCATAGATGCCTCGGGGCGTGGGTTCTAGTTCGTTGATAATTTCGCAGGCGCGAATTTTTGGTGCGCCCGATAAAGTTCCTGCGGGAAGTACGGCATCAACGGCATCGAGGGCATCTTTGTCGGGGCTGATGGTTCCTTTTACAGTGGATCCAATGTGCATGACGCGTGAAAATTCCAGCACATTAAGATAGGTATCCACGTGAACCGAACCGAGCGAACAAACACGTCCAAGATCGTTTCGGCCTAGATCGACCAACATGTTGTGTTCGGCGAGTTCTTTTTCATCGGCAAGAAGTTCTTCCTTAATGCGCTTGTTTTCTTCTGGGGTGGCACCGCGTGGGCGCGTGCCTGCAAGGGGGAAGGTTTGAAGTTGGTCGCCTTCCAGGCGCACGAGTGTTTCAGGCGATGCTCCTGCGATTTCTACAGAATCGCTGGTGAAATACAGCATGTAGGGCGAAGGATTTTCGCTTCGCAGTACACGATAGGCATCAAAGAGGCTTCCTGTTGCAGGAGCGGTAAGGGGGTTTGAAAGAACGACCTGGAAGATGTCGCCTTCATAGATATGATCTTTAGCTTTTTCGATCATGGTGCAGTATTGCGACTCGTCTAGGGAGGGTACAAAGTCGTGTTCTAGGTGGAGCGTTTCGAAGGTATGACGTGGCCCCTGTAAAAGAATGTTTTCAATGTAGGCGAGCTTTTTTTCTGCCTGCTTATAGGATTGCTCGAGGGCATCAAGGTTGCCAAGGGTCTCAGAGTTATTGAGGTTGCCGCGGTTTTCAAGGTTGTGCGCAGTGTTTTGGGTATTAGGGTCAGATGAAGTGCCCTGGGCATCAAGGCGCCCTGCGCTGAAATCCTGGTTCGCGCAAGGATAAACGCCGATAATAAGCACTACTTTTTGGCGATAGGAATCAAATACGATTACGCTATCGAATGCCATAAGGTCTACATCTAAGAAGTCTTCTTCGGCAAGCTGCTTTTCTGTGGGCTGTTCCTTGCGAAGGGTTGGCTCGCTGTAGGCAAAGTAGTCAAAAGAAAAATATCCAACCAAACCGCCCGCAAAGGGTGGAAAATCGGCAAGTTGGGGGCTTTTATAATCTTCGATAATGCGGCGGATGGCGCTATTGGGGTGATCAAGGGTGAACGTTTGACAAGTTTCTTTGTCTGTTCCCAGGTTTGTTCTGATGCGCGCATTTCCTACTGAGCAAGTAAATTCTAAGGTTGGCTCAAAGCCAAGGAAGGTATAGCGACCGCGTGCGCCATTGGCTTCTGCGCTTTCAAGCAAAAAGCAGTGATGGCTTGCGCCGCGAAGAGCGCGCAATGCTTCAGTGGGGGTTATATGATCTGCGAAAAGCTCCTTTTTAACAGGGATACGACGGTAATCACCTTCTTTGGCAATCGTGCGTATTTGTTCAAGTGTGGGCTCCATGTATGAGCATCCTTCCTGTTCGGTTTTGCCGTAGCTTTTGGGTACTAGCTCCGTTAAAACAGGGAGGAGTTATTGCGTTGTTCAAGGTGTGCGCAATAAAAAAACCCCGTCCCTGACGTTTTAACGTTCAAGGACGGGTTGAAAGCTTTGCTTTATATCACCCGCGGTGCCACCTTGATTCATAAATAAACTCGTAAGAAATACCTTCGAAAATAAAAAACTCCATGGTTTGTTCGGTTGATAGAATTCCGAAAACCTATGGAGTGTGATTACCTTCAGGCTGTAAGCATAACGAGTTATCTATGCCCTTAGCGAGATGCCATCACATCTCCGACAACTAACGTATGTCCCCACGTCGCATCCTACTTCTACCTTGATTGCCAAAATGTGTTTTGCAGCGAATCTTTTGTTCT
>OGYW01000405.1_pt1 | contig 40145 bp, 30 predicted proteins | sample 1576621 | NCBI WGS metagenome assembly OGYW01 (sample SAMEA3541528, study PRJEB24748) | human gut metagenome | biome: human gut; feature: human-associated habitat; material: faeces | place: China | collected 2012 | reverse complement strand
TCATCTATATACTTTCAAAAAAATGTCTGATATAATAGGGACTGTTACAAGAACAAACAGTAAAAATATGACAGGACCGGAGGTTAGTATTTTCAATATTTCCGATTGCTGTTTTATCTACAAATATTAGTTTTGTGACTTTTATTCGTAACGAGGTGATAAACACATCTATTCACTACAAAAATGAGCTTTTCGTTACGAATCCGGATACGAATTTTTGGCTGATATTGGTCATAGTAAAAGTCACAAATGGAGGAATTTACCATGAATGAGTTCAAATTAAAAGCCCCATATAAGCCAACCGGAGACCAGCCACAGGCGATTGCAGAGCTTGTGAAAGGGTTCAAGGAAGGCAATCAATGCCAGACTTTACTAGGGGTTACGGGTTCTGGAAAGACTTTTACGATGGCAAATGTGATTCAGCAATTACAGAAGCCGACGCTTGTCATCGCTCATAATAAGACGTTAGCAGCTCAGTTGTACGGAGAGTTCAAGGAGATGTTCCCTGAGAACGCAGTGGAATATTTTGTTTCCTACTACGACTACTACCAGCCGGAAGCTTATGTTCCGTCATCCGACACTTACATTGCCAAGGACTCTGCCATCAACGATGAGATCGACAAGCTCCGCCACTCTGCGACAGCAGCGCTTTCTGAGCGGAATGATGTCATCATTGTGGCAAGTGTGTCCTGCATTTACGGACTGGGTTCGCCGATTGATTACAAGGAGATGGTGATTTCACTTAGACCGGGCATGATCAAAGACAGAGATGAAGTTCTGAAGAAGTTGGTTGAGATCCAGTATGACCGCAATGATATGGATTTCAAGCGTGGAACGTTCCGGGTGCGAGGAGATGTGGTTGAGATTTTCCCGGCGTATTCGGAAAAAATTGCATACAGAGTTGAATTTTTCGGTGATGAGATAGACAGAATAACAGAGATTGATACATTGACCGGTGAAGTGTTGAATGTGATCGGGCATGTGGCAATTTTCCCGGCATCTCATTATGTAGTGTCCAAGGAGAATATGGAGCGTGCCATCAGGGAGATTGAAGAAGAACTGGAGCAGCAGATTCGTTATTTTAAAGGGGAAGATAAGCTTCTGGAAGCACAGCGTATTTCTGAGAGAACGAATTTTGATATAGAAATGATGCGAGAGACAGGATTTTGTTCCGGAATTGAAAACTATTCGAGGCATCTGACCGGGCAGAAAGCAGGAGAGCCGCCATGTACATTGATTGACTATTTTCCGGATGATTTTCTGATCATGATCGACGAGTCGCATAAGACGATTCCACAGATTGGAGCCATGTATCACGGCGATCAGTCGAGAAAGACAACACTGGTAGATTATGGATTCCGTCTGCCATCGGCAAAGGATAACAGACCGCTCAGCTTTGGGGAATTTGAAAGTAAGATTGACCAGGTACTGTTTGTATCGGCGACACCGGGAGAGTACGAGGAGTCTCATGAACTGCTGCGGGCAGAGCAGGTAATCCGACCGACAGGTCTTCTGGATCCGGAAGTAGAAGTGCGTCCGATCGAAGGACAGATTGATGATCTGATCAGTGAGGTAAATAAAGAAACAGCGAAGAAGAATAAGGTACTGATCACAACGCTGACAAAGCGTATGGCGGAAGATCTGACCGATTATATGCGGGAGCTTGGCATTCGTGTGAAATATTTACATTCGGATATTGATACTCTGGAAAGGACAGAGATCATCCGGGATATGCGTTTGGATGTATTTGATGTACTGGTTGGAATTAACCTGCTTCGAGAAGGTCTGGATATTCCGGAGATCACACTGGTAGCGATTCTGGATGCGGACAAAGAAGGTTTTCTGCGTTCGGAAACTTCATTGATCCAGACCATTGGCCGTGCGGCGAGAAATGCAGAGGGGCATGTTATCATGTATGCGGATAACATGACGGATTCGATGCGGATGGCGATTGATGAGACGATGCGCCGTCGTGAGATTCAGATGAAATACAATGAAGAACATGGAATCACGCCACAGACGATCAAGAAGTCGGTGCGTGATCTGATCAGTATTTCAAAGAAGGTTGCAGCAGAAGAGATGAAGCTGGAAAAAGATCCGGAATCCATGAGTGCGGCAGAGCTGGAGAAGCTGATCAAGAAGCTGGAAAAGCAGATGAAGAAAGCGGCAGCAGAGCTGAATTTCGAGGCAGCAGCAGAGCTGCGTGATAAGCTGATCGAGCTGAAAAAGCATTTGAATGAGATGGAGTAAAGCGAAGAGATAGAAGAGGAAGAACAGATGGCTGAAGAAAAGAAAGAACTGATAAAGATCAGAGGTGCGAACGAGCACAATCTGAAGAATCTTGATGTAGATATTCCGAGAAACAAACTGGTAGTACTGACCGGTCTCAGTGGTTCCGGCAAATCATCCCTTGCATTTGATACAATTTATGCAGAGGGACAAAGACGATATATGGAATCTCTGTCTTCTTACGCAAGGCAGTTCCTTGGGCAGATGGAGAAGCCGAATGTAGAAAGTATTGAAGGGCTTTCACCGGCGATTTCCATCGACCAGAAGTCTACGAACCGCAATCCGAGATCCACAGTCGGAACCGTGACGGAGATTTACGATTATTTTCGACTGCTGTATGCAAGAATCGGGATTCCGCATTGTCCGAAGTGTGGAAGAGAGATCAAGAAGCAGACGGCAGATGAGATGACCGATCAGATCATGGCACTTCCGGAAGGAACAAAGATCCAGCTGATGGCACCGGTTGTGCGGGGGAGAAAAGGAACCCATGTCAAGCTTCTGGACAGAGCAAAGAAAAGCGGTTATGTCCGTGTAAGGATTGACGGAAATATGTATGAGCTTTCCGAAGAAATCTCATTGGACAAGAATATAAAACATAATATTGAGATTGTTGTAGACCGTCTGGTTGTCAGACCGGGGATTGAAAAAAGACTTGCAGATTCCATAGAAAGTGTATTAAGTCTTGCGGAGGGGCTTCTGGTTGTGGATGTGATCGGAGGGGAACCGCTGAATTTCAGCCAGAATTTTGCCTGCCCGGACTGCGGAATCAGTATTGATGAGATCGAGCCGAGAAGCTTTTCGTTTAACAATCCATTTGGTGCCTGCCCGGTATGTTTCGGACTCGGATATAAAATGGAGTTTGATGAAGATCTGATGATTCCGGACAAATCACTCAGCATCAATGAAGGAGCAATCGTGGTGACAGGATGGCAGTCCTGTACCGATAAGAGCAGTTTTACTCACGCGATTCTGGAAGCACTCTGCAAGGAATATCATTTTGACCTGGATACGCCGTTTGAACAGTATCCGAAAGAAATCCAGGATGTTTTACTTCGTGGGACTAATGGAAAAGAAGTCAAGGTCTATTATAAAGGACAACGCGGGGAAGGGATCTATGACGTTGCATTTGATGGGCTGATCCGGAATGTGGAGCGAAGATACCGTGAAACGGGATCGGAGACTATGAAAGCAGAATATGAGAGTTTTATGCAGATCACACCTTGCCGAGAATGTGGCGGACAGCGACTGAAAAAGGGTGCACTTGCGGTAACGGTCGGAGATAAAAATATTTCAGACGTAACAGCAATGTCGATTGAACGGCTTCAGCGGTTTATCAGCAGTCTGGAACTGTCAAAGACGCAGCAGATGATCGGCGGACAGATATTAAAAGAGATCAAAGCGCGCCTGCAGTTCCTTCTGGATGTGGGTCTGGAATATCTGACACTTGCCCGTGCAACAGGAACTCTTTCCGGTGGAGAAGCACAGAGAATCCGGCTTGCGACGCAGATCGGTTCCGGTCTTGTGGGTGTGGCTTATATTCTGGATGAGCCAAGTATCGGTCTGCACCAGAGAGATAATGGCAAACTTCTCGCAACACTCAAGCATCTCCGTGATCTTGGAAATACACTGATCGTGGTTGAGCATGATGAAGATACCATGTTTGCGGCAGACCAGGTAATCGATATCGGACCGGGAGCCGGAGAACACGGTGGAGAACTAGTTGCCCAGGGAACGGCACAGGAGATCATGAAAGTAGAACGGTCGATCACAGGTGCATATTTAAGCGGAAAGATCAAGATCCCGGTTCCGGAAACCCGCGCAGTTCCGACCGGCTGGATCAAAGTTGTAGGTGCAGCAGAGAATAACCTGAAAAATATTGACGTGAAGTTCCCACTTGGCGTGATGACCTGTGTAACCGGCGTATCAGGTTCCGGTAAGAGTTCATTGGTGAATGAAATCCTTTACAAGAGTATGGCGAAAAAGCTAAACCGTGCCCGTGTGATTCCTGGAAAGTATAAGCGGATTGAAGGACTGGAAATGCTGGACAAAGTGATCGACATTGACCAGTCTCCAATCGGAAGGACGCCAAGATCCAATCCGGCGACATATACCGGAGTATTCGACCTGATCCGGGATCTGTTTGCGGCAACCGCGGATGCGAAGGCGAAAGGCTATAAAAAAGGAAGATTCAGCTTTAACGTCAAGGGCGGACGCTGTGAAGCGTGTAGCGGAGATGGAATCATCAAGATTGAGATGCATTTCCTTCCGGATGTATATGTGCCGTGTGAGGTATGCGGCGGAAAGCGCTACAACCGTGAGACACTGGAGGTAAAATATAAAGGAAAAAGCATTTATGATGTTCTGAATATGACGGTAGAAGAGGCGCTTCATTTCTTTGAAAATGTACCGAGTATCCGTAGAAAAATGGAGACACTTTACGATGTAGGACTTTCTTATATTCGTCTTGGCCAGCCGTCTACAACCCTTTCCGGCGGTGAAGCACAGCGGATCAAGCTTGCAACTGAACTGAGCCGGAGAAGCACTGGGAAGACAGTGTACATTCTGGATGAACCGACAACCGGACTTCATTTTGCAGATGTGCACAAGTTGACGGAAATCCTGCGCAGACTCGCGGCAGATGGCAATACGGTTATCGTGATCGAACATAATCTGGATGTGATCAAGACAGCAGATTATATTATCGATATCGGACCGGAAGGCGGTGACAAGGGGGGCACAGTTGTTGCGTGCGGTACACCGGAAGAAGTGACAGAAAACCCGAATTCATATACAGGAAAATACATCAAAATGATGCTGGACAGAAAATGATACAGAAATCTTAAAAAATCCTGAACTTGAAAAAAAGACTTCCTATTTACTAGAGATTTGATTATAATAAGGTGAGTATGTGAAAGGGGAATCGTGATGTCAATAGATTTAGGAATTGATTTAGGAACAGCAAGTATCCTCGTTTATGTGAAAGGAAAGGGAGTTGTACTGAAAGAACCTTCAGTCGTTGCCTTTGACAGAGATACCAATATGATAAAAGCAATCGGTGAAGAAGCAAGGCTGATGCTTGGAAGGACACCGGGGAACATTGTTGCGGTAAGACCTCTCAGACAGGGCGTTATTTCCGATTACATTGTCACAGAAAAAATGATCAAATATTTTGTTCAGAAAGCACTGGGAAAGCGTACATTTAAGAAGCCGAATATCAGTATCTGTGTGCCAAGCGGTGTTACAGAGGTTGAAAAAAAGGCGGTAGAAGAGGCTGCTTTTGCAGCCGGTGCGCGGGAAGTACATTTGATTGAAGAACCGGTTGCGGCGGCAATCGGAGCCGGAATAGATATTTCAAAACCATGTGGCAACATGATCGTGGATATCGGTGGTGGTACATCCGACATTGCGGTGATTTCCCTTGGAGGAACTGTTGTGAATACATCATTAAAAGTTGCAGGTGATGATTTTGATGAAGCAATCGTCCGTTATGTCCGGAAAAAGCACAATCTGCTGATCGGAGACAGGACAGCAGAAGATATCAAGATCAAGATCGGAACGACATATCCTCTTGTAGAAGATGAATCAATGGAAGTAAGGGGACGAAACCTGGTAACAGGATTGCCAAAGACGGTCACGGTAACGGCTTCTGAGACCGAAGAAGCACTGCATGAGACTACAAGTCAGATCGTCGAAGCGGTCATTGGGGTTCTGGAGAGAACACCGCCGGAACTTTCCGCGGATATTCTGGATCGTGGAATTGTACTGACAGGTGGAGGTGCGCTGCTTCGCGGGCTGGAAGAACTGATCGAAGAAAGGACGGGCATCAATACGATGACAGCGGAAGACCCGATGAAGGTTGTTGCAATCGGTACCGGTCAGTATGTGGAGTTTATGAACGGAAAAAAAGATTTCTAGTGATAAGCACATGAGAAGGCTGTTTCTGTAGAGAGACAGCCTTTTTAAAAAGGAAAAAAGTATGGAAACAGTAAAAGGTTACGTAGAACACATTGTATTTCGCAATGAAGACAATGGATATACCGTATTTAATTTGAATAATGATGATGGCGATCTGACCTGTGTCGGAAACTTTAACTATTTATCAGAGGGAGAGCTGGTTGAGGTGAACGGAGAATATGTGGTTCACAGTGTATATGGAACACAGCTCCGAGTGCTGAATTATGAGATCAAAGCACCGGAAGATCTGCTTTCGATTGAACGCTATCTGGGATCAGGGGCGATCAAAGGGGTTGGTGCATCTCTTGCCGGCAGGATTGTGAAAAAATTCAGGGAAGACACCTTCCGGATCATCGAAGAAGAACCAGAAAGACTTGCGGAGGTGCGTGGGATCAGCGAACGTATGGCAAGAGAGATCGCAGTACAGGTAGAAGAGAAAAAAGATATGCGGAAGGCAATGATCTATCTTCAGAAATTTGGGATTTCAACGACACTTGCAGCAAAGATTTATCAGTTTTACGGTCCGAAGACCTATCAGGTATTGGAAGGAAATCCATACCAGCTTGCAGATCAGATTCAGGGGATCGGATTTAAGATTGCTGATGAAATCGCAACGAAGATCGGCATTCATTCAGACTCGGATTTCCGTATCCGGAGTGGTATTTTTTATACCTTACAGCAGAGTGTTGCCGAAGGGCATGTCTATCTGACAAAGGACGTGTTGCTTCGTCGGGCATCTGCACTTCTGGAAGTGGAGATTAAGGATATTGAGAAATATCTGATGGATCTGTCGATGGAAAAGAAGATCGTACTCAAAGAATCTGAAGAAGGTCTGCGGGTATACGTGTCCCACTTCTATTATCTGGAACTCAATACCGCGAAAATGCTGCATGATCTGAATCTGGAATATGAAGAAGCCAATGTGGTGATCGAAAAAAAGATCCATCAGATTGAAAAAGAAGCCGAAATGCAGCTTGACGAGAAGCAGGAAAATGCGGTCATGGCGGCTGTGCGGAATGGAATTATGATTCTCACAGGAGGTCCTGGAACCGGAAAAACGACGACGATCAATGCCATGATCGAATATTTTCACAGTGAGAATATGGAAATTATGCTGGCAGCACCAACCGGGCGTGCCGCAAAAAGAATGACAGAGGCAACCGGATGGGAAGCGCAGACGATCCACCGGCTTCTGGAGGTGAACGGTAATCCGGAGGAGGATGAGAACCCGAACCGGAACGGATTTGCAAGAAATGCAGACAATCCACTGGAAACCGACGTGATCATCATCGATGAGATGTCTATGGTAGACCTGCCTCTGATGAATGCACTTCTTACCGCAATTGTACCGGGGACAAGGCTGATCCTGGTAGGGGACTGTAACCAGCTCCCATCAGTAGGCCCGGGAAGTATTTTGAAGGATCTCATCGCATCGGAATGTTTTCCGGTTGTCATGCTGACCCGGATTTTCCGACAGGCACAGGAGAGTGATATTGTGGTAAATGCACATAAGATCAATCGGGGAGAACCGGTCCTTTTGGATAATAAGAGCCGGGATTTCTTCTTTTTGAAAAGACAGGATCCGAATGTGATCATTAGTGTTCTGCTGACACTGATCCAGAAGAAGCTTCCCAAATATGTCAATGCAAAACCATATGATATCCAGGTACTCACACCGATGCGGAAAGGACTGCTGGGAGTGGAAAGGCTGAACAGTATTTTGCAGGAGTATTTGAATCCACCGGAGCCGGGAAAAGCGGAAAAAGAATATGGCGATCACAAATTCCGCGTGGGCGACAAGGTGATGCAGATCAAGAATAACTATCAGCTTGAATGGGAGATCACAACCAAGTATGGACTGACGGTGGATAAAGGAATGGGGATTTTTAATGGCGATATGGGAATTGTCACCGAGATCAATACATATACTGAAACACTGGAAGTTGAATACGATGAAAAGAGAAAAGTAAAGTATCCGTTTGAATTGCTGGAAGAACTGGAGCTTGCCTATGCGATCACCATTCACAAGTCGCAGGGAAGCGAATATCCGGCGGTTGTCATCCCTCTTCTGAGCGGACCGAGACAGCTGTTTCACAGGAATCTTCTTTACACGGCAATCACAAGAGCCAGAAAATGTGTGACAATTGTCGGAAATGACCAGACCTTCCAGGAGATGATCCGGAATACCAATGAACACAACCGGAATACCAGTCTGGCAGAACGGATCCGGGAGTTCTGCGGATAGTTACACAGAAAATGTAGAAAATCAAATCCGAAAAGCGGATGGAAAACTTAAAAAAGGTCAAAGAAACAATTCTGGAACTAATTTATCCCTCAAAATGTCCGTTTTGTGGAGAAATTGTAAGTGCAGGAAAGAAACATTCTACGGAACACAATGGAATCTGCAAGGCGTGCCGTGAAAAACTTCCTTATATTGGTGAAGTAAGATGCATGTGCTGTGGAAAGCCTTTGACAGATCCGGCTGAAGAATATTGCTATGACTGTACCAGGCAGAAGCATCTTTTTGGTGATGGCAGAAGCCTCTGGGTGCATAAAGATGCAGTGGAAAATGCAGTTTATGCAATGAAATATCAGAATAGGAGGATTTACGGACAAACGTTCGGAAAAGAAATGGCAGAGCATTTTCTTTCTTATCTATGGGAAAGAAAGATCACCTTGATCGTGCCGGTTCCGCTGCATTCCCGGCGAAAAAGAAAGCGGGGATTTAATCAGGCAGAAATTGTAGCAAAGGTATTATCAGAAAATACCGGAATTGCCATGGATGTAGGTGCTGTTAAGAGAATTAAGGCGACTAGTCCTCAGAAAGAGCTGGGCGATAAAGGGAGAAAACGAAATATCAGGGGAGCATTTGCAGTGCAGAAAAATGTAAAAGGAGAAAATATCGTTTTGATCGACGACATTTATACGACAGGAAGTACCTTAGACGAGGCGGCGAGAGTGCTGAAAAAGGCAGGAGCCGAAAATGTATACTTTTTGACGGTAAGTATTGGACAAGGAATCTGATATTTGTTATACTGAAAGTAATGCATATACGAATAAAACGTATGAGGTGACAAAATGTTAAATGAAAGCAAAGTTAAGCTGATGACAAGGATGGCGATGTACGAAAGCAAACAGGGAGAGGAAGATTTTAAGATCAGTTCTTATTATAAGAAAGATTACCGGAGCTTTCACACCATTGCTACGATCATATGGGTCACGGTCGGCTATGCTGTTGCAGTGGGAATCGGAGTTATTGCTTTTCTGGATGAACTGATGGGAAATCTGAATATGCAGTTTCTTGTGATGCTTGCGGCAGCTGTGATAATTGGATATCTGGTACTTGTTATTTTTTATGGAATCGTTGCTTCCCATTTTTACGGAACCAAACATGAAAAAGCAAGAAAGCGTGTGAAACAATTCAATCACGATCTTACAAGACTGAACAGAATGTATGAAAGGGAGAAACGATAATGAATGATCTGATAGTATGGAGAGATAAATTACAGGAATTATACGCGATGAAATCAATCTATATTGATAAAGCTGTGCAGTTTGTTCTGGCACTGGTTACATTTCTTATGATCAACCAGAATATTGGACTGATGAAAGCGGTGGCGACACCGGTTGTAGCGGTGGCACTGGCAGTAATCTGCACCTTTCTTCCACCGGTTGTAACGGCGTATGTGGCGGCAGGACTTGTAATTGTGCATCTGTTCAAACTGTCTATAGGAGTGGCAGCGGCAGCGGCACTGATCTTTGTGGTAATGTTTATCTTTTACTGCAGATTTACTCCGAAAAAGGCACTTCTTCTGCTGGTCACACCGGTAGCATTTATGCTTCATGTTCCGTATGTGGTGCCGGTTGCCTGTGCGCTTGTACTTGGACCGATTTCAGCAGTACCGGTTGTATTTGGAACGATCATTTACTATATGATCGAATGTGTGAGAACTTCGGCAACAGCGATCACCAGTGCGGATGGAATTACCAGGCAGATTTCGCTGTTTGTGAAGACGGTATTCCAGGATAAGACTCTGTGGATCACTGTGATCGCATTTATTATCTCTATTTTTGTGGTGTATACAGTGCGCCGGCTTTCGGTAGATCATGCGTGGAAAATCGCAGCAGCATCCGGTGCGGTTGTGAATATTGTTGTAATTGTGATCGGAGATATTGTATTCGATATACATACCTCTTATAATATGCTGATCATTGGAAATATTGCAGCAGTCGTGATTGGTTTTATCATGGAATTTTTCCTGTTCTCGGTGGATTATTCCAGAACAGAACGTCTCCAGTTTGAGGATGATGAATATTACTATTATGTAAAAGCCATCCCTAAGATTTCGGTGACAGCTCCGGAGAAGACGGTCAAACATATCAATGAGCGGAAAGAAACAGGTGAGATTGCGGGAACAGAGCCGGAGAGAAGACAGAGGTCGAAGAGTGGGCAGACGGAAAAACCGGCAGTACGCAAAACAAAAACGGTTTCTAAGGTAAAACGGCCAAAGAGTCCGGCAGTTCAGCGACCGACAAGAGTTGGGGGCAATACAGATGAAATCCTTCTTGCACAGAGCCTGAAGGAAGAACTGGATATTCAGAGCATTGTGGAAAATGAACTGAATAGCGATAACAAATAGGGAAATATTATAAAAACAGGGGTATAAATAACGGATAGAAAAAGGGGGTACACTGTTGAACACAGTATTAACACAGGTTTTAAAAGAATTTGTATCAGAATCGTGGTACTTCCCGCAGATCCGGGTAGTAGATGCTGTTGAGATACTGATTATTACATTTTTATTCTATCAGATTATTCTCTGGATAAAGAATACAAAAGCCTGGATGCTGCTGAGGGGGATTCTGGTTGTTGCATTGTTTATTCTGGTGGCTGCAGTTTTTAAAATGTATACGATTTTGTGGATTGCACAGAATTCACTTCCGGTCATGGCAACCGCAGTCGTGATCATTTTCCAGCCTGAGCTCAGAAGAGCATTGGAAAAACTGGGGGAAAAACAATTTGTTCCCAATATGGTGGCACTGGATAAAAGAGGAAAAGATAATGTACGTTTCAGCCAGAAAACGATCGATGGAATCGTAGAAGCATCCTTTGCGATGGGAGCAGTGAAGACAGGAGCACTTATCGTCGTAGAGCAGGCAATCATGCTGACAGAATACGAGAGCACCGGAATTGCGCTGGACTGTATTGTATCACCGCAGGTATTGATCAATATTTTTGAACACAACACACCACTTCATGATGGTGCAATCATTGTCCGTGGAGACAGGATCGTATCAGCGACCTGCTATCTTCCATTGTCAGACAATATGGGAATCAGTAAGGAGCTGGGGACCAGACATCGTGCAGCAGTCGGAATGAGTGAGGTGAGTGATGCTCTGATCGTCACCGTATCAGAAGAGACCGGGGATGTATCTGTAGCGATGGGAGGACAGCTTGTGCGCAATGTTACACCGGAATATCTGAAAAAACGTCTGGAATCTATCAGTAAGAAGAGTGTGGAGATCGGACGTTTGAAAAAAATATGGAAAGGATGGAGATCGCATGAAAAGGGCGTTGACTAAAAACTGGGGTCTTAAGTTGTTGGCATTTGTATTCTCTGTCCTTTTATGGATAATTGTTATGAATATTGAAGATCCGGTGGACGAACGGACATTTTCCGGAATCCAGGTGACAGTGACACATCCGGAAATCGTAACAAATCCGGGCAATACATATCAGATTCTGGATGACAGCAGGACGGTATCCGTAACAGTAAAGGCAAAACGTTCTATTTTAAATAAAATTAAAACTGATGATATCAGGGCAACAGCGGATATGAAGAATCTGGATGTCAGAACCAGATCCCTGATCCCGATCGATATATCGATCCCTTCTTATGCAGGAAGGTTTGAGGCAACTGCCAACCCGATCAATCTGCGAGTAAGCATTGAACTTGGAAAATCAGAGACTTTCCCGATCACTGCAACCAGTTCGGGAACACCGAGAGACGGATATCAGGTGGGTGAGCTGAAAGCAAATCCGGAGAAGATTAAGATCAGCGGGCCAGAATCAGTAATCGATTCAATCGATAAGGTGGTAGCACTTGTCGATGTTTCAGGACAGTCTAAAGATGAGGAAAAAGAAGCAGAGCTGATTCTTTATGATAACAATGGAAAGATCATAGATTCGACACAGATTGAGAATAACCTGGGAGACGAAGGACTGAAGGTAAAAATCACCATGCTTCAGACAAAGAGTATTCCGGTAGAATTTGATACTTCACTGATCGGTACTGCGAGCGGATATCATTTCAGCGGAATCAGTATCCAGCCGGAAAGTATTCAGATCGTAGGCACAGAGGAGCAACTGGAAACGGTGGATTCTATTGAAATTCCGGCAGAAGAGCTGGCAGAAGATGGTCTGGACCAGACAATAGAGAAGACAGTAGATATCGCCAATTATCTTCCGTACTGGGCAAAGACAGACCAGGACAGCGCAGGAGGCGTACCGATCGTTATAAAGATCCAGGTAGAGAAATTCGGAACTAAGACAGTCGAATTCCCATACAATTCCATTGCGCTGCTGAATGCACCAAAGGATTACAAGGTGTCATATGCAGAACAGGGCAATCTGGAAATTGTTGTGCGTGGTTCTAAAGAGGATCTGGATGATTTTACTCTTGAAAAAGGAAACGTGTCAATCAATCTGAACGATTGCAAGACAGCGGGAACCTATAATGTTCCGATTCAGGTTACACTTCCTGACGGAATTGAACTTGAAGATACGATCAATGTACAGATCACATTGACAAAGAGCAGTGGAGGAGAAAATGATCAGTAAAAAGGTAACGATCAAAAATCCGACGGGATTACATTTGAGACCGGCAGGACTTTTCTGCAAGATGGCACTGGAATATGAAAGTAAGATCACTTTTCATTACCGGGATACGGAAGGAAACGCGAAAAGTGTTCTGAGCGTGCTTGGTGCATGCATTAAGTCCGGAGATACGATTGAGATCGTGTGTGAGGGAAAAGATGAAGAGAAGGCACTTGAAGCGATGGTAGAACTGGTGGAGAGTGGGATTGGAGAATAGCAGGAAAAGCGAATCAGGAGGTATAGAAAAGATGAGCAAAGCTACATTAGTTGTTATGGCAGCAGGAATTGGAAGCCGTTTCGGAGGAGGAATCAAGCAGCTGGAGCCGGTAGGACCAAATGGTGAAATTATCATGGATTATTCGATCTATGATGCAATGGAAGCCGGATTTGATAAAGTGGTATTTGTTATTCGAAAAGATCTGGAAAAGGATTTTCGTGAAATTATCGGAAACCGGATTGAAAAGAAAGTTGAAGTTGCATATGCATTCCAGGAAGTTGATGATATTCCGGAAGCATTTAAAGAAAAATTTGCAGAAAGAACAAAACCATGGGGAACCGGTCAGGCAATTCTCTGCTGTAAGGATGTGGTAAAAGAACCATTCTTGGTAATCAATGCGGATGATTATTATGGAAAAGAAGCTTATGTGGAAGCATTCAAAGAACTGACAACACCGAAAAAGCAGGCAGATAAAATGCAGATCAGCATGGTTGGATTCGTACTGAAGAACACATTAAGTGAAAATGGCGGAGTAACCCGTGGAGTGTGCAAGGTTGATGCGAATCAGATGCTTACAGAAATCGTGGAGACATCAAATATCATCAAGACACAGGCAGGTGCAGCAGTTGCAACAGATGGAAAAGAGACACCGATCGATGCAGACACGCCGGTTTCCATGAATATGTGGGGACTCACACCAGAATTCTTTGAGATCCTCGAAAAAGGATTCGCAGAATTTGTGGCAGCACAGGAAGAAGGCAATCTGAAAGGGGAGTATCTGCTTCCAACGATTATCGGAGATCTTCTGAAAGAAGGAAAAGTCGAAGTAAAAGTGCTGAAATCACATGATAAGTGGTTCGGGGTGACTTATAAAGAAGATAAAGAACTGGTTGTGAATGAAGTGGAGGCGCTGGTTGAAAAGGGATTGTATCCGGAGAAGTAAATAGTGTGAGATTAAGAAGGCAAGCAACATGGGATGAGACTATGGAGCTTGCCTTGCTGATTTTGAAGGGAAATATGGCATAAAACAAAATGTTCGTTGAAAAAGGGTGGAGATAAATTCCTGCTTTTTAATAAATATCCATTTTCGGGAAATTATTTCGTGTCGAAAATAGACAAAAATTGTGAACTATTGTATAATAGACAAGATTAAGGAAGGAGGTGCGAGATGAGGAAAATATTGGTATTTGTAATGGCATTGAGTCTCAGTGTTATGCTCTTGGGATGCAGTGGTACAGATACTTCAAAAGAAGTAACGGATACGACGCAAGATGCAAAGCAAGAGGAAAAGCAAGACACCAGTCAGGAAAAGACAGAACCAACGCAGGACAAAACAGAACAAAAGGATGAGCAGGCGGAAGAAAATGACAGCAAAGCGGAAGACAGCGGAGACCATGAAGCTCAGGATCAGATTCTGAAATTATATTATATATCCGACAGTGAAGAAATCGAATGCGCAGAGATCAGAACAAATCTGCTCCAGACAACCGATATCTGGAACGGCTTAATAGGGGAAGGCGTTCTTAGCAGTGAGTGTAAGATGAACAGCTGTAATGTTGATCAGAAACAGAAAACGATTGATCTCGATGTAGATTCAGGAACTGGTTCTTACATCAGAAGCATGGGGACGACAGGAGAAGAACAAATACTCACATGTATTAAAAAGTCTTTCCTGAAAACGTATGAATGTGAACGATTTAAGATTACGGAAAACGGGCAGCCTTTAGAGACCGGACATACCGTACTCAAAGGATACATGACAGCAGATGAGTAAGAGAAGAGGAGTATATAATGAAGAACTGGTTGAAAAAATGCAGTGTGGCATTGCTGGTCTTTTCAATGATTGGTACAACAATGCCGGTATATGCGGCGGATGCGCCAGCTGCAAAAACACAGACGACAACAGAGGACCAGACAGAAGAGCAGAAGTCTGAAGTACAGGCAGAAGAATCACAGGTAGAAGAACCACAGCAGCAGGAACAAACTTCAGAAGAACAACAATCAGTTGATGAAAATGTTGAAGGGGAACAGGATGTTCAGGAGCAGGGAGCGCCAGAGCAGGAAACGACAGAACAGGAAGCCCAACCAGAAGAAAGCAGCATGAATTATGCTTACGTGGAAAGTCCATATCTGCAGACACCGGAGACACAGCGAATTGTTGTATCCTGGGGAACAGAAGACGAGTACATAGCGCAGATGGTACTTCATGTACGAAAAGATGATGATACCTGGGAAGACTGGTGTATCAGTAGATCGGAAGGAAATCTGTATCTGTTTGAAAAGTATTACGAAGATGAGTATCAGAGTGGAACCTATGAAGTTGTTTCCATCAGTGTAACAGAAAATGGAGAAACTACAGACTATGCACTTGCTGATCTTGGAATGGAAGCAAAATTCGGTGTGAATCAGGAGTATGATGGAATCGATGAATTGCAGCCGATTGATGAAGAGCAGGAAGAAGCAGAATCTGAGGATGCGGTTGGTATATCCGTTTCTACATTGAATGAAGACGGAACAATTGAAGAGCAGAACAGTATCGAGGATGCACTTGATGCAGCACGGACAGATGTCCTTGCATCAACCCCGGCGATGATGTCGCTTGATGATGATTCTGGAATCAGTACCCAGGCTGCAAGATCAGGCAAGATTGTTGTGGCACTGGATCCGGGACATGATGACAGGGATGCCGGGGCATCAGCAAATGGTTTGCGGGAGGAAGCACTTACACTGAAAATTGCAAATTATTGTAAAGCAGAACTGGAGCAGTATTATGGTGTAGAAGTATACATGACAAGAACTTCTTCAGCTTGCCCGTATCCAAATGAAACGCCGGCAGGAGGTTGTATTACCGCAAGAGCAAATGCAGCAGCCAAAGCAGGTGCAAAGATTTTTGTGAGTTTTCATTTGAATGCGGCAGCTACAACAGCGGCTTATGGGGCAGAAGTTATTATTCCAAACTATAACTGGAAATCAGATGTAGGTGCACAGGGAAGAGAGCTTGCGTCTAAGATTTTGAGTGAACTGACTTCACTTGGTTTGTATAACAGAGGACTGTATTATAAGACAGGAACAGATCCGGAGTACAAGTATCCAGATGGTTCACTTGAAGATTGGTTTACAGTACAGGTTGCTAATAAATATAATGGAATTCCTGGTATTATTGTCGAACATGCATTCATCACGAATAGTGGTGATGTGAATAATGTCTTAAATACAGAGGCTGGACTGAAAAGATTAGGTGTTGCAGATGCAACTGGAATTGCAAATTATCTGGGACTATCAAAAGAAAAAGTAGAATGGAAAACTGTCAATGGAAAGAAATATTGCTATGTAAATGATCAGAAAGTAACAGGTGAACGTCAGATTGGTGGACATTGGTACTATTTTGATGGAAACGGAATAATGCAGACTGGATTTGTGAATCTGGGAAGTAAGACGGTTTATTATAATTCAGATGGACAGATGCAGTATGGAGAACAATGTATCAATGGTTCATGGTATTATCTTAATCCAATAACAGGAGCACGAACAACCGGTTTTTGCAATTTACCAGGAAAAACAGTATATTACAATACAGATGGGAAAATGCTCTATAAAGAACAAAAGATAGGAAGCTACTATTATTATTTTGATGCTGTTACAGGGGCAATGATAAAAAACACCACAGTAAATGGAAGATATTATAATAGTGAAGGAAAAAGAGTAGAAAAACAACAAGACGCAAGCCATTTAATTGTAAATAATGCTACTACAAATGTAACACAAATGGTACAGTTTTATAAAAATACAGGCAATGTATATCCGGCTGATAAATTAAAAAAAGGTGGAGCTGATAGCATTGAAAAATTTGCCAATATTTATTACGAAGAAGCAACGGCAGAAGGTGTGGATCCAGCAGTTGCATGGTGCCAAAGTATGAAAGAAACTGGATGGTTACGATTTGGAGGGCAGGTAAAAATAGAACAGTTTAATTTTGCTGGATTAGGAGCCACAGACAATGGTGCTTCGGGAGCTGATTTTAGTAAATACGGAGAAAATGGTGTTAGAATGGGAGTTAGAGCTCAAATTCAGCATCTTAAAGCATATGCAGTTTCAGGTTTAACGGAAAAAGATTTGAAATATGCCTGTGTTGATCCAAGATTTAGCTTAGTAAATAAAGGATCAGCAAAATATGTAGAGTGGTTGGGTACACATGAAAATCCGATAGGAGCTGGCTGGGCAACAGGAGTAGATTACGGTCCAGATATTATTAAATTGATGAATCAGTTGGAAAGATAGATAAATACCATAATATCTTGAAAAAGTAGTACTGAAAGCATAAATAGCGTTTTGATGAAAAAGGATTGATTAGGAAAATAGTCAATCCTTTTTTGCTAGAATTAACGCTTTTATTTTAGTTCAGCAGTTTTCATAAAAACTGAATTCTATTAGTATATAAATTTTTTTAAAAATGTAATAGGGGAAGAGAATATGAGTATCTTTCTTCTGAAAAATGTGGTATACTGCTAAAGTGATTAAAAATGGAGGTCGTGAGATGAAAAAACCAGTACTTTATATAGTAATTCCTTGTTATAATGAAGAAAAGGTACTTCCTATAACATGTAAGTTGTTTTTGGATAAAATAGAAGAACTTATAAGTAAGGGAAAAATAGATTCTAATAGTAAAATACTTTTTGTGAATGATGGTAGCAAGGACAATACATGGAATATAATATGTGATTTGGCAAAAGAAAATGGACATTATATTGGAATAAGCCAAAGTAGGAATCGCGGACATCAGAATAGCGTATTGGCGGGACTTATGGAAGCTAAAGATCTGTGCGATATAACTATTTCGATAGATTGTGATGGACAAGATGATATTAATGCGATGAACGATATGGTAGATGCATATTTAGAAGGCTGTGAGGTGGTGTATGGTGTACGGAGTAAAAGAGATACAGATACTTTCTTTAAGCGTTTTACAGCGGAATCTTTTTATAAGATTTTAAATAAATTGGGTGCAGAAGTTGTTTATAATCATGCAGATTACAGATTGATTTCAAGCAGAGTCTTGCAAGAGTTCGCAAATTTTAAAGAAGTAAATATTTTTTTACGGGGAATGGTTCCGTTGGTAGGATTTAAAAGTACCAGTGTGTATTATGAAAGACATGAGCGAATTGCAGGAGAAAGCCATTATCCATTGACAAAAATGTTGGCACTTGCTTTTGAAGGAATAACAAGTTTAAGTGTGAAACCGATTCGTATGATTACGGGATTAGGTGTAGGAGTATCTCTTCTTGGAGTTATAGGTGTTATATGGGCAATAATAGCATATCTGCATGGAAATGTTGTTGCAGGATGGGCAAGTATTATTTGTATTAGTTGCTTTATAGGTGGAGTAAATATGCTTTGCTTGGGCGTAATTGGAGAATATATAGGAAAAATATATATGGAAACTAAACACAGACCAAGATGGATTATTAGTGAGCGAACTTGGGAAAAAGATGAACAGTAAAATAAAGAGCAAATTATGAATAAAGTTATTCATGGTTTGCTCTTTATTGGAGTTGAGTTGGAACTTGCTTACAATAAAAAGTGGAGGAATAAAAGTGACAAAGAGAATGGTGATGAAAAAAGAAAAAAATGTAAAATGGGCAGCAATTGCATTTGGATTAAGTTTTTTATGTGCATTTATTTCGATAGTCCCATTTTTGATAAAGGGGAATGGAATATTAACTTTATCGAATGATTTTAATGCACAAGAACTTGCATTTAATATGTTTGCTAATAATGCAATAAAAAAGGGAGAAATTTTTTGGAATTGGAATATTGATATTGGCTCAGATTTTATAACGACATTTAGTTTTTACAATATAGGAAGTCCATTCTTTTGGATTACAATGCTTTTCCCTGCAAAAGTATTTCCATATTTAATGGGCTGGGTTTATATGTTAAAATATGCGGTAGCTGGAATGACGGCTTTTTTGTATATCAATAGATTTGCAAAAAATAAAAAGTATGCTGTAGTAGGTGCGTTATTATATGCATTTTCAGGATTCCAGACTATGAATATGGTTTTTTATCATTTTCATGATGTGGTTGCTTTATTTCCATTGCTTTTACTTGGATTAGAAAAATTAATGGAAGATAATAATAAAGTATTTTTTATATTTGCAGTATTTGTTAATGCAGTTTTGAATTATTTTTTCTTTTTTGGTGAAGTGATTTTTCTTATTATATATTATATAATAAGGTTTTTGATAGGGAAAAAGGAAAATTGGAAGAAAGTTCCTTTGTGCATTATAGAAGGAATAATAGGGATAGGAATGTCTGCAGTTTTATTCCTTCCGTCTTGTATTAGTGTAATGAGTAATTCAAGAGTGGGAAATAAATTATCTGGGAAAGCATTATTTCTTTATGCAGCGAAGGATTATATATATACATTGAAAACATTCTTTTTGCCAGGCGAAAATATGGCAAGGGTATCATCAATGGTAAGTGTTGATTGGTATTCGAGATCAACATATCTTGTGCTAGTTGGAATGACAATGGTTATTGCATATGTAGTAGTAAATAAGAAAAGTTGGCTTTCAAAAATGCTGATAGTATGTTTGATTATGGCATACATTCCTGCGCTAAATAATGTTTTTGTATTACTTAATGTAGAACTGTATCGAAGATGGTATTATATGCCAATTTTGATGATGGCATTAGCAAGTGAACAAATATTGGAAAAACCAGAAAAAAAAGGGATTGCTATTGGGTGTATAAGTACTGGAATTATAGTAGTATTATTTGCTGTTGGAATTCCTGTATATGCAAAAATTAGCAGTAATGTAGATGAATTGACTAGACCTGTAATATTTTTTGCTTTTTGTATAATTGCATTTGTTGGAACGGTTTATACAGAAATCTTGTTTTTGCCGAGATTAAAGAAAATAAGAGAAACAGGATTTTTGGTAGGCGTAATGGGAATGGCAATTGTTACAACAGCTGGAATGATTTATTCATATCGAGGTGGCGATGAGCACGGTTCAACACAAGAGGTTTACGCAGATGTGATAGGAACAGGAAATGAATTGGAAAATGATGTTTTGCCATATCGATATAAGATGTGGGAAAATTATTATAATCGAGGACTTGCAGGATACATTCCAACCAGAAATTCATTTTGTACAACGGTTTCTTCTTCTATAATTGAGTTATATAGTGAATTAGGAACGCCGAGACATACAATTGGTGTGGATGGTCCGAAAGGAACAGATCAACTTTTGGGAGTAGGACATCTTGTATCGAACGTAGAATTAGAGGGAGAGGAAGAAAAAGTATATAATAATGGTTGGCAAGATATTTGGGTATATAATACAGAAAAATTACCAGTAGGGTTTGCTTATGATAAGTATATGTTGAAAAAAGACTTTGAAAAGTTGGATTCGGAAGTACGTGCAGCTGCGATGTTAGATACACTTGTTATTGATGAGAAAGATGAAAATGCTGTGAGAAATGTACTCAAAAAATATGACCAAAAAGACGAGGGTGTTATATCAGTAAAAAAAATAGATCAATATGTTAATGAACATTCAGAAAAAATATATGATTTCAAAAAGGATACAACTTCATTTTCGTCAAAGATAACTGTTGATAATGAAAAATATGTATATTTTAGTGTTCCTTATGATAAACAATGGAGTGTTTGTGTCAATGGAAAAGAAACTGAGATTTTGAATATAAATGGGTTAATGGCAGTGCATGTAAGTGAAGGCGAAAACACAATAAAATTTACGTATTCAGCAATATTTGTAAAATTGGGAGCTGTAATTAGTTTAATATCATTGTGTATTTGGTTAACAATAGTGGCTGTGAATTACAGAAGGAGAAAATATGAAAGATAGGATACGTTATTTTGATATTGCAAAAGGTCTAGCAATATTATGTGTTATTGCAGGCCATCTTGGAATTAAGGGGATAAACTCTGTTGTTTTTACGTTTCATATGCCCGTTTTTTTTGTGATTAGCGGCTATTTTTTATCTGATAAAGGAAATGTGGAAGAATTTATACAAAAAAAAGTACAACAGCTACTCATACCGTATATCTTAGCGGTTTTTGGAATAATTATGGGAGATATATTGTACAAAATTTTTGTTATAAAAAATGCAGACGGTATTTTTGAAATGATAGTTAATTGGATGAAAGCAGGATTATATGGTTCGGGAACGGTCTTCAATCCAACATTAATTGATGTCTGGCAAATTGGTGCAGTATGGTTTTTGTTAGCGAGTTTTGTAGCTACGATAGAGGTGAGAATATTATCGCAATATAAATATGGAATAATAGTAATTGGAGTATTGGCATATTGGGCATATAAAAGTGCTTCAGTTGTATGGCTTCCATTTGATATTCAGGCTGGATTTGCAGCAGCAATTTTTGTTTACATAGGGAAAAAATTTAAAGAGTATGGCGTTTTTGAAAAAAAAATTCCGTCATATGTTTTAATTCCTGGAATTATAATTTGGGGATATATCATATTAGGTGAAGCTACTCTTTCGCTGACACAAGCAGCATTTCCAAATGGAATATTAGATTTGATAGGAGCTGTGATAGGAAGCTATATTCTTATTACAGTATCTCAAAGTATAGATAATCATTGCTTTAAATTGGCTGAGATATTAGAATATTATGGAAAAAATACATTGATTGTATTATGTGCACATATTATTGAGTTGTCGGTTATACCATGGGATGAAAAATGGATGCAGTTAAATGAAAAAGGAATACCATATATTTTACAAGTATGGATTATACTTGGAGTTAAAATTATATGGGCAACTATGTGGGTTGTAGTTATCAATAAAATTACGATTTTATCAAATGTTTTTCATGGGAAAGGTGTTGGAACAGGAAAAAATAGATTATTTGAAACAAATAATGAAGTAAAAAAGGAAAAATCAACAAAAGGAATAGGAATACTGTGTATCATTATAGGGGAATGTTTTGGTGGAAATGTATTTGTAATGATGGCAGGAGTGATGTTGTTTTTGTTTGATGGGGAATGGTTAAAATACAGTTTAAAAAAACAGCGGAAAATACTGCTTATGATTATAAGTGTAATAGTGTGTATGGAGGTAACAAAAACAGCAAGTTTTATTAGTAATAGAAATGAAAAAGTGGAAGGATTCATAATTGCATTAGGGATTAGTATGATAATTTCATTAGTAATATCTAAAATTACAAAGAATGTCAATCGTTTGAATTTGATAATGGGAATTGGATTTGGAGGAGCAGGAATTGTTATAGGACAGATATTCGGAAAAGTTCCAGGAAATATAGATTATAGTTTAATTATGACTGGAATTATATTGTGTGGAGATGCAATTAATAATGGGAGGTATATGAATGAAGTGAACGATATTCTATTAGAGGTAAAAAAATTTTTATTTTCAATGATAATAGTTGTGTTTGCAGTTAAATATCATATATACTTTAATATATGGGAAAGAGAATATTCTTACTTGCCAATTTGTATAGTTATAATGTTGGCATTGTATGTATTGGGCGCAGAAAGTATAAAAATTATTGTTATGAATAGAATGCTTGAAAAAGTAGTTAAATGGTTGAATAGAAATTGTTGGATATTGTTAGGAATATATATGGTAGAGAACAGTTTCAATTTTTGGAAAACCAAAGTATTTACTTTTTTGCCAATAGATGTGACGCAGGGGAGAGTGATAGTGTTGGAATTGATAATTATAATATTGTGCACGTTTGTGGGCGATAAAATATTCTATGGAAGAGGGAGAAAAAATGCAGTTTAGAAAATTTGTAAAAACAATAGTTCTAGTGGCAGCGGTAGCTTTTGTCTATCATGGAGAAGTCCAGGCGATGGATGGAACGGAAAATGTTTATTCTACAATAGAAGAACAGAATGAATTATTGGAAGGAGAATCGGATGGAGAAAATATTTTGGATATAGAAGAAAAAGAAGAGAAAAGTGATGAAATAAATACTGATGACTCAGTAATAAATAATCCGCAAGATGATATGCAAGCTGGAATGGATAGTACAGAAGAGACTATAATGGATGAAAAAGAAATAGATTCATCTAATGAGACTAATAATGAAATTGTTGAGACTGAAAAAGAAGCTGAAAATTTAGAGAGTAAAGAATCGGAAGAAGTAAAGCTACAAGGTTGGAAGAATGAGGAGGGAAAAACATATTATTATAAAGATGGAGAAAAATATAAAGGTGAGTTATATGAAAATGGATACTGGTATTTTTTAGATTCAGATACTGGTGAGTTGAAAAGAAATGGTTTTGCTTATTTAAGAGATAATAATAAATGGTGTTATTATAATAAGGCCGGACAAATGTTATATGGAGAAGCTTGCATAAATGCAGGATGGTATTATTTGACACCTGAAACAGGTGCTGTTACTTATAAATTTCAATATCTTTCAGATGGAAATAAGTGGGTATATTATGGAGCAATTGATGGAAGAATGAACTATGGTGAGCAGTATATTGATGCGGGATGGTATTATTTGACGCCTGGAACAGGTGCTGTTGATTACGAATGGTCATATATTCCGACACAGAATAAATGGGTATATTATGATCCAATTAATGGTAGGATGCAGTATGGACAGCATAAAATTGACGGGAAATGGTATTATTTTGATGAGTGTACTGGAAGGGTGTATTCAGAAAATGAAATAGCGAATAGATTGGTTAGAATGGCATATTCAGAATTACATAAAAATACGAATGTGGTTGAAGCAATTCAGAAAGCAGGAGGAATCGTGTGCCCATATGAACCATGCATGACATTTGTATGGTATACATTTAATAAAGCAGGATTATCAGGATTTCTTTGCGATGGTGCGATAACAGGATACCCGCATCATAATTATGATTGGTATAATTGTAGAGGGAAAATTACCTGGGTACCAAAGGTTGGAGATATTGCTTTTTTTAGATGGAATGGTTGGGCAGATGAAATTGGAGCGTCAAGTAGTCATGCAGGAATAATTGTAGGTGTTAACGGAGGGTATATACAGGTTATTGATGCAATGGCAGATGGTTTAGGCCCACATAATTATTCGATGAATGATTATGCGTTGATAGGATATGCGAATCCATTTGTATAAGAAAATAAGTTGTTAGCAGGCACTGTTTGTATTATAAAGAAATACAAACAGTGCTATGTTTTTCGTATTTGGATGATTATTATAGTATTCAAAAAAGGAAAAAGGTTGTATATATGACGGAAATTTGCTATTATATAGCAGAGAATAAAAATGTAATAATTTGTAATAAAATGTAATAAATCAAAATTATTTAAGCGGAGGAACAGTATGAAAAGAAATTGGGGACTTCAAAGTTCCAGAGGAAGAATGATGGCGCTTTTTATTGTTGATATACTATCGGTTATTATAGATTCATATTTGGCAATCATATTACGCTTTAAACTGGATGGGATATGGGTACCGGAAGAATATATGAATAGTGTTGAACACTATATGATTATAAATGTAATTACAACGGTAGTTATATTTGCTATTCTTAATTTATATAATAGAGTATGGTCATATGCAAGCGTATATGAAATGTTTTTAATAATAGGAGCAGCAATGCTGTCGACGGCTTTTCAGGCGTTTGGTTTTGGTATGCTTTATATGCCGATACCAAGAAGTTATTACTTTTTTTATTTTATTTTACTTAGTATTACGACGTTGGCAACACGGTTTTCCTATAGAATTCTTCATGCATTACAGAATGGATGGAAAAAATCTACAAGACATTCGAGAAATACAATTGTAATTGGTGCCGGTGAAGCGGGCAATATGATTATAAAAGAATTAAAAAGTAGTAGATATTTAAATCAAAGAGTAGTATGTGTGATTGATGATAATCCGTCTAAAAAAGGAAAGTATATTCATGGTATCCGAATAATCGGTGGAAGAGACATGATTCAACAGGCGGCAAAAAAATATGATGCGGAAGAAATAATTTTGGCGATACCGTCAGCGAGTACAAAGGATACACGTGATATTTTGAGAATATGTAATTTAACAGAATGTAAACTCAAAATCTTACCAGGAATGTATCAGTTGATAAATGATGAAGTAGGTGTGTCTAACTTAAGAGAGGTATCTATAGAGGACCTCCTTGGAAGAGATACGATAAATATTGATTTGGAAAGTGTTGGTCAATATGTAAGTAATAAGCGGATACTGGTGACTGGAGGAGGAGGCTCTATAGGAAGTGAATTGTGCAGACAGATCGCATCGCATAATCCCAAATTGCTTGTTATATTTGATATTTATGAGAATAATGCTTATGATATTCAACAAGAATTGATACGAAAATATCCTAATTTAAAATTAGAAGTATTAATTGGTTCAGTTAGAAATACAAGTAGAATTGAAAGCGTTATGGAATATTATCGTCCAGATGTGGTATTTCATGCGGCTGCGCATAAACACGTACCGCTTATGGAAGATAGTCCAAATGAAGCAATTAAAAATAATGTATTTGGAACGTATAAGACAGCCAGAGCAGCAGACAAATATGGGGTGAAAAAATTTGTTTTGATTTCTACAGACAAAGCTGTGAACCCAACAAATATTATGGGAGCGTCAAAGCGGCTGTGTGAAATGATAGTTCAAACATTTAGCAAGTATTCTAGGACTGAGTATGTAATAGTAAGATTCGGAAATGTATTAGGAAGTAATGGAAGTGTAATTCCTCTTTTTAAAAAGCAAATGGAGGCGGGGGGACCTGTAACAGTTACGCATCCGGATGTGATTAGATATTTTATGACAATTCCAGAAGCAGTTTCTTTGGTGCTTCAAGCAGGAGCTTATGCACATGGAGGAGAGATTTTTGTATTGGATATGGGAGAACCTGTAAAAATTGCAGATTTGGCTAAGAATTTAATTAGACTATCTGGATATACTCTTGGTGTTAATATGGAAATAAAATATACAGGATTACGACCTGGAGAAAAGTTGTATGAAGAATTATTGACTAAAGAAGAAGGATTACAGAAAACTGAAAATGATTTAATATTTATAGGAAAACCATTGGAATTTGATGAAGTACATTTCTTGAGTCAGTTAAGGGAACTTGAAAAAGAAGCAATGGAAGAAAGCCCACATATTAAAGAAAGGGTAGCAAGTATTATATCAACTTACCATATTCGACCAGAAGATAAGAAGAGAGACAGTGAAATTTTTAAAGAATTATTGAATATGGGGAAAATCAGTCATGAAGGACCAAGTGTTGAGACTGATCATAAGGGTATATAGAATTGAAAGAGCGTGAATTTGACAAAGAAGCCTGTATTTGATATAATCATTGCATCTAAGGAAAAGGGTAGCATAATTAAGTAATCAAAATAAAAGTTGGTGATTCAGATAGATAAAGTATCTGTAAAACCAACTTTTTTTGAGAAGAATATTAAATATATAAGTAAGGAGAATAATGGAAGAGAAGATATTAACAATAACCATTCCAAGTTACAATGTTGAAGCGTATCTGGAAGATTGCCTGGAATCTTTTGTGAATTCTGAAGTTATGGAAGAGATTGAAGTTTTGGTTGTAAATGATGGATCCAGTGATCATACAGCTGAAATCGCACAAAGATATGTAGATAAATACCCAGATACATTCCGACTGATTAATAAGGAAAACGGGGGACATGGATCAACAATTAACACAGGGATAAAAGAAGCCAAAGGTAAGTATTTTAAAGTTGTTGACGGTGATGATTGGGTAGACACCAGAAACTTTATTCGTCTAGTGAAAGTTTTGAAAGAAAGCGAGGCAGACATTGTTGCCTCAAATTATACATGGATCAATCATGCAACGAGATTACCGGAAAAGAGACAGGAATATCCGTTTGAAAAAATAGAATATAACAAATTATATAAATTTGAAGAGATTGTAGGTAAGACGATCATTGATATGCATGCGACAACAGTAAAAACGGAATTGTTCAGAAAAGCAAACGAAAAAATTGATGAACATACATTCTATGTAGATGTAGAATTCATTGCATTTCCTATCCCGTATGTAAGGACAGTGTATTTTATTGAAGATGCGGTTTATCAATACCGATTGGGACTTCCGGGACAAAGTATGTCGATTCAAAAGATGCAGAAGAATATGAAAAATCATTTGAGAGTTCTTATGAGACTGAATCGGTACTGCAAAAAAGTGGAAAGCATTGCTCCGGCGGCAAATCTGGAGTATATCAGAGAATTGACAGCTACAATTTTTACCAGTCAGATGAAAATATATATCAGTTTCCCATTGAAAAGTGGAATGAAAAAAGAAGCAATAAAGTTGGATGCATATTTTTATCATAAGAATAGAGAAGTATATGAAAAAGTGAAGAATCCTGCAGTTTTAATATTAAGAAAAACGAGATATTCAGTTTTTCCGCTGGCTGTTCTTGCATTTAAAAGCAGAAGAAATTCTTATTAAAAGATAATGGAGAAAAAAGATGAGCATAGTAAAAGATAGAATAAATACATTTTTTAAATATAAAGATCTTCTTAGAGAGCTAGTAGTAAGGGATGTAAAATTAAAATACAGACGTAGTTTCCTGGGATATGTGTGGAGTATTTTGAATCCGTTATTGATTATGCTTGTAATGACTTTAGTATTTTCACAGATGTTTCAGAGGGGAATTGCTAACTTCCCGGTTTATCTGTTAACCGGACAGGCTTTGTTTGATTTTATGAATAATGCAACACATATGTCAATGTATTCGGTATTAGATAATGGAGCGTTGATTAAAAAAATATATGTTCCGAAATATATTTTTACATTATCTAAAGTTACTAGTTCATTGATCGATCTTATTTTTTCAATGGGCGCGCTGGTTTTAGTCATGTTGATAACAAGAGCTCAGTTTTCACCATATATTTTATTGTTTCCACTGGTTGTAATACCATTGTATATTTTTGTATGTGGAATGGGATTTTTCCTTTCGGCTGCAAATGTATTTTTTAGAGATATCCAGTATATTTACAATGCGATAACGGTTGCATGGATGTATGTTACACCAATGTTTTATCCAATAGAGCTTTTGCCGGACTGGTTAAGAAAATTGGTTGAGTATTGCAATCCGATGTATTATTATATTCAGTTTTTCAGGGATCTTGTTTTGTACAGACATTTTACGACTCCGAGAATATTTATAGGTTGTTGGGCAATGGCTGTTATTATGCTGGCTATTGGCCTGGGCGTGTTTAAAAAAGTGCAGGATAATTTTATTTTATACATTTAATGGGAGAAAGCAAGATGAGCGAAGAGTATGTAGTAGATGTTGATCACCTTACGATACGTTTTAATATGGCGTCAGAGAAGGTGGATAATCTTAAAGAATATGTAATTAAACTGATCAAACATGAGTTGATGTTCCAAGAATTTTTGGCATTGAAAGATATTAATTTGAAAGTAAAAAAAGGTGAGGCGTGGGGACTCATTGGAACTAATGGTTCGGGAAAATCCACGCTATTGAAAGCGTGCTGCGGTATTTTGAAGCCGTACAAGGGAACGGTTACGACTCATGGAACGATAGCTCCATTGATTGAATTAGGCGCAGGATTTGATATGAACATGACGGCCAGAGAAAATGTTTTTCTTAATGGAACAGTATTAGGACATTCCAGAAAATTTATGGAAGAACATTTTGACGAAATAATAGAATTTGCTGAATTGCAGGACTTCTTAGATGTTCCGATAAAGAATTTTTCATCAGGTATGCAGGCAAGACTGGGATTTGCAATTGCAACAATGGTTCGTCCGGATATTTTGGTAGTTGATGAAATCTTATCGGTAGGGGATTATCAGTTCCAGCAAAAATGTTATGAAAGAATGGGGCAGATGCTCAGCGGAGGTACCACATTATTATATGTGTCACATGATGTGGATTCGGTGAGAAAACTTTGTGATCATGCAATTTGGATTGATCATGGCAATATGAAAATGAGTGGTTTGGTAGAAGATGTAACCAGAGAGTATATGAAGATGGCATAATAGCGGAGGAACAAGCCAGTATGATTTTACAGAAAATGGTATTTACAACTCCGATGGAGAAAACAAACGAGTTATGTTTTCAAGGAGAAAAGGTTAGTGTTGTTGATGAAACTCTTTTTATAGAAAAGGGAGGAAAAGTACAATTAAATACGTTTTATAATCTTTTTTCAATGAAGAAGTGGACGAAGTACACAAAAGTCAGCAGCGTTATACCGGCAATAGAATGTTGTGGAAAATGTCAGATTAATGTATTTGAATATCACAATCATGATGACAAAGTAAAACAGAAAAAAATATATTCAGAAATACTTGATAGTGACGCAAGGAAAGTTTTTGAACTAAAAGAAATTGCCTTATTGGGTGATGCGGTTTTGGGACTTGAGATTATTGCATTAGAGAGTACACATATTTATTCGGGGTATTATAAAACAGATTCAGATATTGTGAGTAGAGAAGTTCAACTTGGGATTTGTATCTGTACATTTAAAAGAGAAGAATTTGTAGAAAGAAATATGAAGGCAATGACGGAAGGAATTTTGAAAAATCCAGAAGCATTGTCTTATGGTCATGTCCAGATTATTATATCGGATAATGCGCAGAGTTTGCAACCTGAAGAAATCGAAAATGATGAAATAATAATTGTAAAAAATCGAAATTTGGGTGGTGTAGGTGGATTTACCCGAGCAATGATAGAGCATTTGCATGGAGAAAACAACATTACACATTTTTTACTGATGGATGATGATGCGACAATTGATCCAGAAGCAGTAGAAAGAACCTATCGTTTTTTAACCGTGTTAAAGCCGGAATATTATGATTATCTGATGGGTGGATCTTTGATTAGAAAAGACTCTTCATTGATTCAGTATGAGAGAGGAGCTGTGTGGAATAATGGACAGCTGCTGATCAATGGATGCGACATAAATTTAGGAATTACTGAAAATGCTGTTTTGAGCGAATGGGAGAATTTTTCTGATTATGCTGCGTGGTGTTATTGCTGTATTCCAAAAGAGCATATAACCAAGAATGGGTTACCGTTGCCGATATTTATTCATATGGATGATGCAGAATATGGACTTCGTGCAGAAGGTAAATTTATGTTTCTAAATGGTGTGTGTGTGTGGCATGATGCGTATGGCTGTAAAATGCCGGGGACGATGGAATACTACGATGTGAGAAATCCGGCAATTGTAAATGCTATCCATAGACCAGATTATACCGCAAAAGATTTTAAAGTTTTTTTATTAAAGCAGGTTAGTAGAAATGTAGGAAAATATAGATACCAATATATTGATATGAATTTGAAAGCTGCGGTTGACTTTTTAAGAGGATTTGACTGGTTCTATCATTTGGATACTTTGAAATTACAAGGTGAGTTGTTAAAATATAATTATCAAATGGATGATGCAGAAAAATATCTGGGGTATGAGGGAATAGAAGAATCAGATTTTGATTGGTATGGAGTTAAGGTCAAAGAAGATCCTAAATGGATGAAAATTTTGAAATCATTAAGTGTAAACGGATATTTTCTGCCGGCGAAGAAACAAAAAATTAAGGTTTCAAGACCAGATCCACCGGTATTTGAATTGTTCCGTTACAAAGAAGTATTATATGTAGATGCGAACCGAAAAGCTTTGCATGTAAAAAGAAGTTTATGGCAGTTCGTAGGGGCATATGTCAAATTATTCAAGGTTTGTAGAATCATAGATAAGCGTTACGCGCAAGTATGTGAAGAATATAGAGAAAAGTATCATCTATTGACAGAAGAAACGTTTTGGAATGATTATTTAGGTTTGTAAGGAGGAACTAATGGAAATTAAGTTGCAGAATATACTTTTTCCAGATAAGGAAAAGTATAAAAATAATGATAAGCTGTTCTTTAAAAGTGTACAGACAGTATATGATGATGAGAAGAAGTGTTTAGCTACAGCAAAATATAATGTGTGTGAGTTTGTAACTTATTTGAATGGTCTTTCGATAAAAAAATGGAAAAAATATTGCAATGTAGAAGACATTTTTTTGAGACTTGATATAGAAGGAGCATTTGAACTCAAAATTACCGGATACCATTTAGAGGCAGATGGAAGAGATAAGGGTAGAATTTATTATAAAAAGAGATATAATGAGACAGACCGTCGAACAATAGAGATTCCCATTCCGGAAATGAAGGAAACTATAGCGGGATTTGAAATTAATACTTTAACAAATTGTTTTTTATATGGCGGAGCTTATTATACGAATGCTGATGAAGAAAATCTGAATAAAGTGAATTTGTCTATTGCAACAACTACCTTTAAAAAAGAAGACTTTATCAAAAGAAATATAAAATTATATAAAGAAGAACTTTTGTCGGAAGAAAATATTGGTGAACATATTTTTGTGCATGTTGTAGATAATGGAAGAACTTTAAAACGAGAAGAGATTGAGGGAGAACATGTATTTTATCATCCAAACAAAAATGTTGGTGGATCAGGTGGATTTTCTAGAGGAATGATGGAGTCTATGTATCAGAATCCAAAAGCAACTAATGTTCTTTTAATGGATGATGATGTGGAGATTTTGCCAGAGTCAATTCGCAGGACGTATATATTGTTATTATTACAAAAGGAAAGATATAAAGATTATTTTATAAGCGGTGCTATGCTTCGATATGAGCATATGACAGAATTTAGTGAAGATGTCGGTTATCTTACACCGGAAGGATATCAGGTAACGTTAAAGGGTTCAAAGTTAATAGAAAAAAAATCAGATCTTTTGGCCAATGAGGAATTTTACACAGAGAAAATAGAGAATAAATATGCAGGGTGGTGGTATTGCTGTATTCCAATGTGTATTATTGAAAAAAGTGGTTTTTCTTTGCCTTTGTTTGTACGTGGTGATGATACGGAATATAGTTTGCGAAATCATGCAAAATTTATTACTATGAATGGAATTTGTGTCTGGCATTTAGGATTTGCTACAAAATTTAATTATTTTATGGAATATTACCAAGTATTTCGCAATTTGTTGATAATATGTGCATGCAATCATAAAAAAGATATGCAGGCAAGAATTTTGGATAATTTTGTTGGATTGTTTTGGAATGAAATTACACGATTTAATTATCAGGCAGCGGAATTTTTCATTGATGCGATAAGAGACTATATGAAGGGACCTGAATTTATCGAAGAAGAAAAGTGTCAAGAGAGACTACAGGCTTTTTCTAGACGTAATGCAGAACTGAAGGATATAAATGAATTTCCAGAGTTGTCTGTTGATGTGAATTCAGTATACCAATTTGAGACACAAAGTTTAATAGGCAAGTTTATCTATAGAATTACCTGGAATGGTCAGCGGTTTATACCAAAGAGATATTTACGGAAAGGACCAGCTGTAGTAGCGTCTGATTTCTTTCATAATCCGCAGCGCCAATATTTACAGGAAAGTGTAATTGCTGTTAATCCATATTCTAAGACTGGAGAAATCAGAAAACAGGATAGAAAACGCTGCAAAAAAGTTGTAAAAGAGTTCGAGAGTTTATTGAATGAATATAAGAAAAAAAATAATATAGTTATAGAAGCTTATTATGCAAAACGTAAATATTTAATTTCAGAAGAGTTTTGGAAAAACTATTTGGAAATCGAAAAATATCAATAGTAATAATAGAAATAATATGGAGGATATGTAATGGCAGAAAAAAGACTTTCAATACAGAAGATTTTATTACCAGATAAAGAACCACAGGCAAGTCAGTGGAATTTGTATTATCAGGGCGCAGAGTTGGTTTGCGATATTTGTGAAGATGGAACAAGTCGTTTATTGATGGGAAGCTTTAAAGAGTATAATTTTTGTTCTTATTTCAATGCAATTTCACTTGAAAAGTGGAAAAAATATACGAATGTAAAAAAAGTGTATCTAAAATTGGAAATTAAGGGTGATTTTGAAGTCGCTGTAGAAGGATATCATTTAACAGCAGAGGCGGAACAGAGAAAAACTTATTCACGAAAAAGATTTAAAAATGCAGAGAAAAAATATGTTGAAGTAGAAATCCCTATAGATAATAAAGAAATGTTGTTTGCTTTTTCAATTAAAACATATAGTGATTGTGCTTTCTATGGTGGAACTTATGATGCTACCGTGGATGAAGAACTGTTACATGAAGTGAGTATTGCAATTTCTACAACAACATTTAAAAAAGAAGATTATATAAAGAAAAATGTAGAAATGGTTCGTAAAGAATTAATAGCGGATTCATATATGGGACAACATTGGTATATGCATGTTGTTGATAATGGACGTACATTAGATAAAGATGAAATTGAAAGTGATCATATTTATTATCATCCAAATAAAAATGTTGGTGGTGCAGGTGGATTCGCACGTGGTATGATTGAAGTATTAGATCAGAAAGAGCCAGTTACACATGTGTTGCTAATGGATGATGATGTCTTAATTTATGCTGAGGCATTAAGAAGAACTTATTATCTTTTGCATATGATCAAGGATGAATACAAAGAGCATTTCATCAGTGGTGCAATGATGAAGCTTGAAGAAATGAACGTCTTTTGGGAGGATAGTGCATATATTAGTGGGGGAATTAACAGAGCAGCAAAGATCCCTAGAGATATGCGATTCATTAGAGAACTATTGTTGAATGAAAATATTAATGCAGATTTAAACAATGCATATGCAGCATGGTGGTACTGCTGTATTCCGATTGATAAGGTGAAAGAAAATGGATTGCCGTTGCCTGTATTTATCAGAGGTGATGATATCGAATTTGGAATCAGAAATAATGCTAAGATGATTTCGATGAATGGTATTTCTTTATGGCATATGGGATTTGCGACAAAGTACAGTGCATTTATGAATGGATATCAAGCATTTAGAAATTTATTGATCATGAATGCATGTAATAATAAGGGATTAGCAGATGAGATAATAGCTCATTTTGAAGATCGCATTGTTGTTGAATTACATCGGTTTAACTATAATGTAGTTAAAGCGATACTGGATGCATGGAATGATTATATGAAAGGACCTAAGTTTATCGAGATTGAGCAGTGCGAAAAAATGCTGAAAGAGAAGTCGGCATTAAATGCAAAAATGAAGGATCTCAGTGAATTTGATGTTAATGTTAATCTGGCAGATGTATATAGACCGGATCCGACAAATTATATTCAGCGTGCCCTTTACCGGTTAACACAGAATGGTCAAAGGTTTTGGAAAAACAAATGGATGGATGATTCTCCGGCAGTTATTTCGTTTGACGAATTTTATAATCCACAAAGAGAAACTTTTCACAGTAATTTGTTGGCTGTAGATGTTTTTGCAAAGAAAGCTGAAATGCGTTCTATTGACAAGAAAAAATATAAACTTCTGAAAAAGCGATACAAATATATCAAAAACAAATATGAAAAAAATAAAGAGAAGATAGAACGCGAGTACAGAGAAGAGCAACCGTATCTTGTATCAAGAGAGTTCTGGAATAAGTATTTGGAAATTGAAAAATATCAATAAGGGGATAAGAAAATGAAGTACGATTATTTAGTAGTAGGATCAGGATTATACGGAGCAGTATTTGCTTACGAAGCAAAGAAAAAAGGAAAAACCTGTCTGGTAATTGACAAGCGTCCGCATATCGGTGGAAATATTTATTGTGAAAATATTGAAGGAATCAATGTTCACAAATACGGTGCACATATTTTCCACACATCCAACAAACAGGTTTGGGATTATATCAACCAGTTCGCAGAGTTCAACAATTACATCAACTCACCGGTAGCGATTTACAAGGACGAGCTTTACAACCTGCCGTTCAACATGAACACATTCAGCAAAATGTGGAATATCAAGACACCACAGGAAGCGAAAGATATGATCGCAAAACAGGTTGCAGAGACAGGAATCACAGAGCCGAAGAACCTGGAAGAACAGGGATTATCTCTGGTAGGAAAAGATGTATTTGAAAAACTGGTAAAAGGTTATACCGAAAAACAGTGGGGACGTGCTTGCAAAGACCTTCCGGCATTCATCATCAAACGTTTACCGGTAAGATTTACATTTGACAATAACTACTTCAATGACAGATATCAGGGAATCCCGATCGGAGGATATACAAAGATTATTGAAAAGATGCTGGACGGAATCGAAGTAAAGACAGATACCGACTACTTTGAATTTATCAAAGAAAATCCGGATATCGCAGAGAAGACACTGTTTACCGGAATGATTGATGAATACTTCGGATACAAGCTTGGAGCACTGGAATATCGTTCCGTAAGATTCGAGACCGAAGTACTTGATACGGATAACTATCAGGGGAATGCAGTCGTAAACTATACCGAAAGAGAAGTTCCTTATACACGTATCATCGAACACAAGCATTTTGAATTTGGAAAACAGGAAAAAACTGTTATCTCCAGAGAGTATTCTTCCGAATGGAAAGTAGGAATGGAACCGTATTATCCGGTAAATAACGAACAGAACAATAAGCTGTTTGAAGAATATAGAAAGCTTGCAGACCAGGAAAAGAATGTGATCTTTGGTGGACGTCTTGGAAATTACAAGTATTATGATATGGATAAGGTAATTGAGGCTGCGTTAGAAACTGTAGAAAAAGAATTAGCATAAGTTTTGTGGTTTGGAGTAGGCTTATTAAGCAGAGCCATCTGTTTTATACAGATGGCTCTTATAATGAATATTCATGAAACTTTTGATAAGATAAATTAGAGAAGGCAGTATAAAATGAAGAAAGAAAAAGATATTTTTGACCGTATCATGGAACTTCCAGTTTTACGGATTTTCAATCCATTTTACAAAAAGAACAAAGAAATATTATTATATCTATTTTTCGGTGGTTTAACTTTTTTAGTCAGTATCATTTCATATGCATTTTTCAATATCCAGTTAGGATGGAATGCATTAATAGCGAATATTGGTTCATGGATTCTGGCTGTTTCATTTGCTTATGTAACAAACAGAGTCTGGGTATTTGATTCCAACGCTGAAACTACGGCTGATTTTGTCAAAGAAATCACCAGTTTCGTAGGCGGCCGAGTAGCAACCCTTGTAATTGAAGAACTGATCTTATTCATATTCATCACAAATCTGGGAATGAACAGTATGCTGGTTAAGGTAGTAGCACAGGTGATTGTAATTGTGCTTAATTATGTGATCAGCAAGCTGATTGTGTTCAAAAAATAGCAGAAAAGCAGTTAAGAAATAGTTTTAATTGTATTTTATGGAGTTTTTTGGTAGTATATACTATGTAATAATTTTGTAATAATTGTTACATAGTATATTTTATTTTAAAGAAAGAAGATTATTTATGGAGAATATGCATATCGCTTTTTCACCTCCGGATATCACAGAGGAAGAAATAGCAGAAGTTGTAGATACGTTAAGAAGTGGTTGGATCACAACCGGACCAAAGACAAAGCTTTTTGAAAAACAGTTGGCAGAATATATAGGGACTAATAGAGTAGTCTGTCTGAATTCGGCAACAGCCTGTCTGGAGATGACACTTCGCCTGTTGGGAATCGGACCGGGAGATGAAGTAATTACAACTGCCTATACTTATACTGCATCCGCCAGTGTAGTAGAGCATGTAGGTGCAAAACTGGTTCTGGTGGATGTGGCAAAAGATTCTTACGAGATGGATTATGAGAAGCTGGCAGATGCAATCACAGAGAAGACGAAAGCAGTTATCCCGGTAGATCTTGCCGGAATTATGTGTGACTATGATAAGATATTTGAAATTGTAGAAGCAAAGAAATCACTGTTCCATCCGGCAAATGAACTTCAGGAGAAGTTTGGCAGAGTGATCGTAGTGGCAGATGCAGCGCATGCATTTGGCGCAGAGCGAAAAGGAAAGAAATGTGGACAGGCTGCAGATTTCACAAGCTTTTCCTTCCATGCGGTAAAGAACCTGACGACAGCGGAAGGTGGCGCAGTCACATGGCGTTTGATCGAAGGTGTGGATGACGAAGAGATTTATAAAAAATATATGCTTTTTTCACTGCACGGTCAATCCAAAGATGCGCTAGCAAAGACGCAGCTTGGCGCATGGGAGTATGATGTTGTGGCACCTTATTTCAAATGCAATATGACCGATATCATGGCTTCTATTGGATTGGTACAGTTAAAACGCTATGATGCATTATTAGCACGGCGCCGGGAAATCATAGGAATGTATGATAAAGCACTGGAAAGTCTGCCTGTGAATGTACTGAATCATTTTGGTACAGATCATAAGTCCAGCGGACATTTGTATTTGATCCGTGTTCAGGAAAAAACACGGGAAGAATGTAATGAGATCATTACGAAGATGGCAGAGCATGGCGTAGCAACGAATGTGCATTACAAACCGTTACCGTTGTTATCTGCATACAAAAATATGGGATTTGATATTAAAGATTATCCAAATGCTTATGCTTTATTTGAAAATGCAATTACATTACCGCTTCATACGAAACTTACCGATGAAGAGGTAAAATACGTGACAGATGTATTGAAGGAATGCATCGGATAGGAATGCTGTATGAGAAAATGGGACGAACTTCCGAAGTTTATGAGAACAGACGAAGTAAAACAATACTATGATATTCTGATCAGACACGAAAAAGAATTAAGATTAAAGAGATATTTTGACATTCTGCTTTCGATGATTTTACTTGTCATTTTATCACCGATCATGTTAGTCATCAGTATTGCAATCAAGCTGGATTCACCGGGACCGGTGATTTACAAGCAGGTGCGTGTGACACAGTATGGAAAGAAATTTCACATTCTAAAGTTCCGTACTATGGTGCAGAATGCAGACAAGATGGGAACACAGGTTACGATCAGTCAGGATTCCAGACTGACACGGGTTGGAAAAGTGATCCGTGGCTGCAGGATTGATGAATTTCCGCAGCTTATCAATGTTCTTCGCGGAGAGATGAGTTTTGTTGGAACCAGACCGGAAGTTGTGAAGTATGTAAAAGGATATACGAAAGAAATGTATGCGACTCTTTTGTTACCGGCAGGAATCACTTCCAGAGCCAGCGTATGCTACAAAGATGAGGGTGAAATGCTGGAGCATGTAGAAGATGTGGATTATGCTTATATTCATGAAGTGCTTCCGGAGAAGATGAGTTATAATCTGGAAGATCTGCGCAAATACAGTCTGTGGAGAGATTTTATGACCATGTTTATGACAGTATTTGCAGTATTACGATAAGAACTACAGTATAGGAGAAATGTATGTTAGTATCAGTTTGCACGATTGCGCGCAATGAAGAAGAGTATCTTCCACATTTGCTGGAGGATATCACAAAACAGGATTACCCGGCAGAGCAGATCGAAGTTGTGATGGTGGACAGCAGTTCAACAGATGGAACCAGACGGATTATGGAACGCTTTGCAGAAAAAAATCCGCAGTATCATAACTGCGTTGTTACGGAAAATCCGGGGAACAATCAGGCATCCGGCTGGAATCAGGCAATCCGTAGTTCAACCGGAGATATTATTATCCGTCTGGACGCACATGGACGCATTCCAGAGGATTTTGTTTCCAAGAACGTAGAATGCATGGAAAGCGGAGAATATGTCACTGGTGGACCAAGACCGAATCTTCCGGAGAAGGACACACCGTGGCAGAGACTTCTACTGAGTGCGGAAAGTTCGATGTTCGGAAGTGGAATCGCAGGTTTCCGGAGAGAGAATGAAAAGAAATATGTAAAGTCCATGTTCCATGCAGCGTATCGGAGAGAAGTATTTGAAAAGGTTGGACTTTTCAATGAAAATCTGGGAAGAACGGAAGATAATGAGATGCATTACCGGATCCGGCAGGCAGGATACCGCTTATGCTACGATCCGCAGATTCATTCCTGGCAATATGTGAGAAGTTCGATTCCGGGAATGATGAAGCAGAAATACGGCAATGGAGACTGGGTAGCAAGAACTCTTGGCGTATGTCCTGGATGTCTCAGCATTTATCATTTTGTGCCGTTTGCTTTTGTGATTGCGATTCTTGTGACATCCATTTTGGTAGCACTAAAGAAGCCATTTCTGGCGATTGCCATGTGGATCACTTATTGGTGTGGTGCAATCGGAATGGCAATTCTGTCTGTAAAAAATGAGGCGAAGCATATATGTCAGCTTTTGCTTCCGGGAATCTTCTTTTTACTTCATTTAAGCTATGGAGTGGGAAGTGTCGTCGGAATGGGAAAGATGATAAAAGATAAAATTACAAAGAAATAAAAGAGAGGATTTAGTATTATGAAGTATGATTATTTAGTAGTAGGATCAGGATTATACGGGGCAGTATTTGCTCACGAAGCAAAGAAAAAAGGAAAAACCTGTCTGGTAATTGACAAGCGTTCGCATATCGGTGGAAATATTTACTGTGAAAATATTGAAGGAATCAATGTTCACAAATATGGTGCACATATTTTCCACACATCCAACAAACAGGTTTGGGATTACATCAATCAGTTCGCAGAGTTCAATAATTACATTAACTCACCGGTAGCAATTTACAAGGATGAGCTTTACAATCTGCCATTCAACATGAATACATTCAGCAAAATGTGGAATATCAAGACACCACAGGAAGCAAAAGATATGATCGCAAAACAGGTTGCAGAGACTGGAATCACAGAGCCGAAGAACCTGGAAGAACAGGGATTATCTCTTGTAGGAAAAGATGTATTTGAGAAATTGGTAAAAGGTTATACCGAAAAACAGTGGGGACGTGCCTGCAAAGACCTTCCGGCATTCATCATCAAACGTTTACCGGTAAGATTTACATTTG
>OGYW01000394.1_pt1 | contig 40915 bp, 28 predicted proteins | sample 1576621 | NCBI WGS metagenome assembly OGYW01 (sample SAMEA3541528, study PRJEB24748) | human gut metagenome | biome: human gut; feature: human-associated habitat; material: faeces | place: China | collected 2012 | reverse complement strand
CACCCAAAATCAAAATAATGAGCGTTACTTTTTGTTTGCTGGTTAATCCCCAACCCATAGGTGACCTTTCTTAGTTGTGTACTAGTGATCCAACCCGTTCTTGTTTGAAAGAATATTTGGAAAGATTGTTGGTTTGCGCCTTGTAGGTGATAATATTACACACAGTGTATTTATATAGTAAGTATAAATTTAAAAGAAATAGCGTGAGTGGCGCATTTATCATCATTTAAGCAAATAGTTAAAGCGCAGATGCAAGAGGCAAAGAAGACTGTGCAAAAAGTAAAGGTGCTGACGTAAGAAGCGAAAGCGTTAGCGTAAGAGACATAAGTGCCAACGCAAGAAGTAAAGCGTAGGCCAAAAGCGAAATCGTCAACACGAGAAGCAAGAACCAACGCAAGAAGCGATAAAAAAAGGAATAAAGAAACAGTGGAACCAGAGAAAACAAAACCAGAACATCCTTTGCAACCCTGTGGTTTGCGCGAGCGTAAAAAAGAACAAACGCGCCAAGCCATCGAAAAGACCATTCTTTGTTTGGTGATAGAGAAGGGCTACGAAGAAGTAACGGTTGAAGAAGTGTGTGAAAAGGTAGGAATTTCTCGAAAGACGTTTTTCAACTACTTTTCTTCGAAACGCGCTGCAGTTATTGGGCGTTCATACATCCCAAGTAAAGAGATGTTTTTGAAGGCGATTGAAACTCATCCCGACGCTGATTACGTTGATGTAATCACGGGATGTATTGAACACGGACTAACAGCAGAAGATGCTTCGCCAGAAATCAAAGACTTGCGCAAGGCAGCTATGCTGAATTCTCCAGAAATTTTCTTTCGTAGCAATAAGAGCTCTTTAGTGCTGCAACCTGCCATTATGGAAGCGTTGTATGCTTTTTTCTTAGAGCATCCTGAAAAAAGAAAAATCCCCGAGCTTTCTTTAAAAGAAGAATGCCTTTTGGGAACCTCTTCGATTATTTGCGTGATGCGCTCACACATTATGCTTTCGAGTTTTAAAGATCATCCCGCCAAAATTAGCGAAGCACGTTCTTTGGTGAAGGTCTTTTTATCGTAAAAATTATCAAAATTAACCATCTAAATTAAAAACAATTAAAATAACGAAACTGTGTGTTTTAACTAAGACGGCGCTACGGGCGCCGTTTTTGATGGAGGAATAAAGGACGGTTTCGTGGAATATAGTACTGGTCGCACCAAATTAGCTACGGTTGCTTTGGTAACGGTTGGATTTGCTCTAGGCTTTGCTGAATTTATCGTTATTGGCATTACGCCTGATATTGCAGAAATTTACAACATTCCTCTTTCAGATGCGGGTAACCTTGTGGGTTATTTTGCCGTGGCCTATGCGGTGTCGACGCCAATTATCGTGCTTTCGACGGGCAGATTTAGGCGCTTTCCGCTGTTCGTTATTTTTCTTGCGGTATTCAATATAGGCAACCTGCTTGCAATTTTGGCGCCTAGCTATGAAGTGCTTATGTTGGCGCGAATTTGTACCGCAATCGTTTCGGGCGTGACGCTTTCTACGGTTATGACGTTCATTAATGACATCATTCCGCAGGATCAGGCGCCGCGCATTATTTCCTTTGTGTATGCAGGTTTTTCGGTTGCTAGCGTTTTGGGTACTCCGATTGGTACGCTCTTATCCGATGCCTTCGGTATCAAGTCTGCCTTTATTGCGGTAGAGGCAGTGGCGCTTTTGGTGACGGTTCTTCTGCTGATTTCGGTTCCTCGTTCAGGATCCACTGACGTTTCGTCGAGCGTGCGTGAGCAGCTGGTTATCCTGAAAGATCGCCGTATCATTTTGGTGCTGGTTATGAAGGCCTTCGGCATGGCGGCAACGTATGTGTTCTACGTATATGTAACGCCTATTCTGGAAGATTCAGTAGGGCTTTCGGTTTGGATGGTAAGTCTGGTGTTGTTCTTCTATGGTGGCGCCACGATTGTGTCCAACTTGGGCAGTGGATCGCTCGCACAGCGCTATGGTTTAGGTAAGTTACCTTTGATGTTTGCCTTGCAGGCGGTAGTCCTGGCGCTTTTGGGATTAAGCCTGGCTTCGGGCAATACCATCTTATGCATTATTAATGTGGTACTAACGGGCGTGTTTATTTACCACATGAATGCGCCTTTACAGTCGTATCTGCTGCAAGTATCTGCAAAGGACTATCCTCGCGCTTTAACGCTGGCATCTGCCGTTATGCCAACCTCGTCCGATATTGGTATTGCGACTGGTTCTTTTATGGGCGGTGTTGTGGCTACGAATCTAGGCTTTGCATGGTCTGGCCCAATTGGCGCTTTGCTTGCGGTAGTTTCCGTTATTGCTGCTTTTATGATTTTGCAGCCAGAAAGCCGTATGGGTGGATCGCTTCGTTCGCGCCTTCGTCGTAAAAACTAGCAGCATAAAACATGATGGTGCACAAAAGTATGTGCACCATCTCATAGAAAAATCTGAAGATACTATCGTGTTGCAGAAAGTACGAGCTTAGTACAAAATACCGAGCTTCTTTGCCTCATGGGTAAGTTCATCACGGAAATCGGGATGCGCGATGTTGATCAAGCGCTGCGCTCGGGTGGGGATATCAGCCCAACGAAGATCGGCTATGCCATATTCGGTAACAACATATTGTAAGTCGTTACGCAGCGAAGTGATGGCGCTACCAGGAGTCAGCGTTGGAACAATCTTGGAAACATCGCCCTTTTTGGTATGAGCAACGCTGGTAACCGCAATAAAACCGCGTCCATTTTTGGAATTCTTTACACCACGTACAAAGTCGAATTGACCGCCGCTTGCAGAGTATTGACGCGGACCAATGCTTTCTGCGCAAACCTGCCCCGTAAGATCAATGCTTACTGCGGTGTTTACCGAAACCAGGTTATCGTTTTGCGCGATATTAACGGGATTGCAGACGGTTTCGTATGAGCAGTAATACATATCAGGGTTGTCGTTAATAAAGTCGTACAAACGCTGAGTGCCCGTAGAGTAACCACCAACAGAAACGCCAGGCATATAATTCTTGCGCGAATTGTCGATGACACCTTTCATTTGCAATTGTACAAACGCATCGGAAAACATTTCGGTGAATACGCCAAGGTGCTGCTTGCAATCCAAACCTGCGGCAATAGCGTTAATGATGCCGCCAATGCCTAACTGGATGCAGTCGCCATCGTTTACACGATCAACAATAAGTTCGGCAACCTTTACCTCTTCAGGGGTAGGTGCGGGCGTTACGATATCTTCAAGAAGTTCGTCTTGCACAAAGAAGGCGTCAATATCATTAACGTGGTAGTTGTGGGAATCGCCAAACACGCGGGGTAGACGCGTGTTAATTTGGGCGATGATGTGCTTGGCGCCGCGTAGTGCTCCCTGTTCGAATCCAAGAGGACCAATGTTGCAATATCCCTGATCGTTAGGTGGAGTCATCTGAACTACCGCATAGTCAAGACCAATTTCTTCCAGCATGCGATTAGTGTCAGAAAAATGAACGGGAATATGCGTTACACATTGGGATCCATTGGCAAATCCCGTGCGCTCATTGGGTCCTGCGAAATAGGTGTGGTAGCGAAACTGATCGGGAGTTACCTCCATATCAGCGAAGGTAATATCTCCATTCATGTAGTTGCCATACATGTCTATGCCAACAAGGTTGCCGCTTTTTATGCGCGCAAGGAGCTCATTGATAATAGTGGTAGGTACATGAAGACCGCCCATATATATTTTCTGATTTTGACCAGCGCTGGTTCTACCGGTTAAATGTTGCTCGAAAACCTGATCAAGCGTGATTTGTTTACGTTCATAGTCCTGTTGCCAGTTCATGGATTTCTCCTGACTCATACTGCCCCTACTAAGATGTACTTAGTTATTTCCCCTAATAAGTAAGTGTATCACGGGAGCCGAATACAAAGTGAACTTAGCCGCAAGAGTTGTAAGCTTTGGGTACGGGTGTTTGAGTGGGGTGAAGCGAGTGAAAAATACGAAGAAGCAAAAGTTGCAGATACGGAGCGGGGCTGGTTGAGTAACAAAGAGTTGCAGGTTCGGAGCGGGGCTGTTTGAGTAACAATTTGATTGCAAGCTACCGTTCGTCTCTATATCGAAACACATGCGAAACCTTATCGCTTTAGTTCGGTGTAGAATTGGGTCTTGGTAAATCTCGTAATTAGGCAATTAGCAAAGTTAGTAATCGGTAAAGTTTGTAATTGATTGAACTTGCAATTGGTGCGTCGGCAGGTTTGTACGGCCAGCGCGCAAACTCGTAAGTAAACACGCTGAAAAGACGGGGCAGGATTACCCAGAAACATGGGTGCCGTATCGAAAGACGCAAGAGTCGCGCCGAAAGGAATTTTCATGGAAGAACGTAAGCTTTCCTTGTACGACAACATCACTAAAGTAAATTCCGTCGATCCAGAATTGTACGAGCGCTATCCCGTCAAACGTGGTCTTCGCAATAGCGATGGCTCTGGTGTAATTGCGGGTATTACGAATATTTCTAACGTACATGGTTACATGATGAGTGAAGGCGATAAAATCGCCGATGAAGGAAAGCTGACACTTCGTGGATACGATCTCTATGATTTGCTAGGTGGCGATGAAGACAAGCGTTTCCGCTATGAGGAGATTGCCTACCTATTGCTCATGGGAGATTTACCCACGCAAGACCAGTTGGATTTCTTCATTTCTCGCTTGGATGCCCATCGCGAACTGCCTGATGGCTTTACCGCTTCTAAGATTATGGGTACCCCTTCGCCTGACATCATGAACTTGCTTGCTCGTTCGGTGTTGGTGCTTTACGCAGACGACCCCAAAGCTGAAGATCGCAGCTATGAGCATGAAATTTCTACAGCAGTTACGCTTATTTCGCGTTTGCCGCGCATTATGGTGCTTGCTTACTACGCAAAGCAGGCTGCATTCAACGGTCAGTCTATGATTATGCATCGTTTTGTTCCTGGCGAATCTACCGCAGAAACCATTCTTTCCATGTTGCGTCCCGATCGCCATTACACCGCAGAAGAAGCGCGTATGCTCGATATTATGATGTGCTTGCACGCTGAACATGGTGGTGGTAATAACTCCACGTTCACCTGTCGTGTTCTGTCTTCGTCCGATACCGATCCTTACTCTGCTTATGCAGGTGCTATTGGTTCTTTGAAGGGATCCAAGCATGGTGGTGCAAATCATCAGGTGCTGGCAATGCAGAAGGAAATCAAAGAAAACGTTTCTGACTGGGAAAACGAAGACGAAGTAGCATCGTATATTGCCAAGATTGTTAATAAAGAAGCCTTTGATCATACGGGTCTTATTTATGGTATGGGCCATGCGGTTTACACCAAGTCCGATCCGCGCGCTGTTGTTTTGAAGAAGTTCGCTACCAAGATGGCAGAAGGCACTGAATTTGAGGCGGAATTGAATCTGCTCAAGCTCATTGAACGCATTAGCCCTGAGGTTATCTTGCGCGAAAAGGGAACCAAAAAAGACATGTGTGCAAATGTGGATATGTATTCTGGTTTTGTATATTCCTTACTGGGCATTCCGACTGATCTTATTACGCCGTTGTTCGCTTGTTCGCGTATGGCAGGTTGGGCAGCGCATCGCTTCGAGGAATTGGTAAGTGGCAAGCGCATTATTCGTCCTGCTTACAAGACGGGCATGAAACCACGCGAATACAAGCCTATTGAAGAGCGCTAGAAACCTTCTGAAACTCACTAAAACTGCCTGCTTGAGCAGCGTTCGCGATTTGCTATGATTGGTGAGGCTAGTTAGTGCGATTAAATAACGAGAAAAGGGGCGCCCATGGAAGCCTATAAGCAGGAATTTATCGAATTCATGGTAGAAAGCCAGGTTTTGAAATTTGGTGAATTTACCTTAAAGAGTGGGCGCAAATCCCCGTTTTTCATGAATGCAGGTGCCTATGTAACAGGCGGTCAGCTTAAGCGCTTGGGCGAGTATTATGCACGCGCTATTCACGACAACTTCGGGCTTGATTTCGATGTTGTTTTTGGCCCAGCTTATAAGGGTATTCCGCTGGCGGTAGTAACGGCTATTGCGCTTGAAGAACTCTACGGCAAAGAAGTTCGTTATTGCTCAAACCGTAAGGAAGTAAAGGATCATGGCGCTGACGCGGGCAACCTCTTGGGTTCTGAGCTTCATGATCGCGATCGTGTGGTTATGGTAGAAGATGTTACCACTTCTGGTAAGTCCATCGACGAGACCTATCCTATCTTGAAAGCAGCCGCCGACGTTGACGTAAAAGGCTTGATTGTTTCCCTGAATCGTATGGAAGTAGGCAAGGGTGGCATTGTTACCGCTCAACAGGAAGTACAGGAAAAATATGGCTTCCCGGTAGCATCTATTGTAAGTATGGCTGAAGTTACCGAAATGCTCTACAACCACGAAGTTCAGGGCAAGGTTGTTATCGATGATGACATCAAAGCAGCACTTGATGCCTATTACGAACAGTATGGTGTGAAGTAGCAATCTTTCTCTGTATTGCTTTTGTATTAAAACGTAAAACTTTCTTTAAGAGTCCGCACATACTGTGTGGACTCTTGACGTTGTGTCACTTAAAAGTAATATTACATACAACACGAAAATAAAAGGAGCCCAACTATGACAAATTTGCTTGAAACGCCCAAATTGGGTTTTGGTTGTATGCGTCTTCCCCTGACGGATCCTAACGATCAAACTTCAATTGACCTTGATCAGTTCAAAGCAATGGTTGACACCTTCATGGAAGCAGGCGGCACCTATTTTGATACGGCGTATGTTTATCATGAAGGTACTTCAGAAATTGCAGTACGTGAGGCACTGGTAAAGCGTTATCCTCGTGATTCGTTCACTATTGCTACCAAATGTTTGGCATGGGCACAGCCCGATGCCGAATCCGCAAAAGCTTGCTTGGATACTTCCCTTGAACGTCTCGGTGTTGATTATGTTGATTTCTACTTGCTCCACAATGTAGGCGGCGTTCGCACAAAGAAGTTTGATGAATACGGTATGTGGGAGTGGGCTCAGCAGAAAAAAGACGAAGGCATCATTAAGCATCTGGGTTTCTCTATGCATGATGGAGCCGATGCTCTTGAGGCTTTGTTGACCGAACATCCTAATATGGACTTTGTCCAGCTTCAGGTTAACTATCTTGACTGGGAAGACCCTGTTGTCGAGGCGCGTAAATGTATGGAAGTTGCCGAAAAGCATGGCGTGCCCGTAGTCATTATGGAGCCTGCTCGCGGTGGTCGTTTAGCGAATTTACCTGAACGTGGCAAACAGATTCTTAAAACTGCCGAGCCTGATCTAAGCGAAGTTTCTTGGGCTTATCGTTTCTGCTACTTCTTGCCCAATGTCGTTTCTGTTCTCTCAGGTATGTCTACTTTGGATCAGGTTAAGGAAAATGTTGCTGAATGGAAGACGGCAAAACCCTTGTCTGACGCTGATAAGAAGGTAGTTGAACAGGCATTAGAGGCTCTGCGTAGCGTTGGTATGATCGATTGCACGAATTGTCGTTACTGCGCTAAGGATTGTCCTGCGGGAGTAAAAATTCCAGAAATTATGTCCTTGATGAATCTGGAAAAGATGACAGAAGATCGCGCATTCGTAAAAGGTCTCTACGATTGGCAGGCCAAAGATGGTTATGCTTCGCAGTGCACGCAGTGCGGTAATTGCGAAGAAATGTGTCCGCAAGGCATTAACATCATCGAGTTGCTTGAAGAAGCAGCGGACGCTTACGAGGATTAGAAAGAAGCAGCGGACGCTTACGAAGACAAAAAGAGAACCAGTAGCGTCATTTAAAGTTGAACCAGCGACGTCACGTGAAGTAAATCAGTGGCATCGCACGGATATCAAGTACAAAAAGCGGTCTTGTACAAAGACCGCTTTTTAGATGCCAAGCCCACCCATGTTGTGGAAGCGCTTCTGCAACATGTCGGTGGGGTAGGTGTAGTCGATGTATTGTTCGAAAGCGTTTTGTGGTGGAACGCCGCTGGCGCGATCGTCGGTGCGGATCAAAACGCAGATAGTCATCACGATGTTGAGCACAAGAAATACCGAAAGCGCTGCGGTTAGGAACTGGAAAACCTTGCTTTTTAGGTTGATAAAGCTAAAGCCTTTTTCGCATAACGGAAGTCCAATTTTCACCCAGAGGGTACCCAGTGTTCCCCAAACTAAGGCATGAAACAGATCGGTTCTGCCATCGAAATTGAAGGGGTTGTTAAGGTAACTCCACGCTACAATTCCGCCAAACGTTTCCATTGCCCAACTGGCAAAATATTCTAGTCCGCCGCCTACGATTGCTCCTATCGCAATAAGCACAAGAGGGTTTTTCTTTTGGAAGGGTTCCAAAATCAAGGTGAGTAGAACTGCAGCAGTGCCATAAATAGGCGAAAGTGGTCCCCAAATAAAACCAGGACGACTTTCCCATTCGTTAAATGCGAAATAGTGCTGCAGTGTTTCGCCTACAAGTCCAACAAATGACATAAGGAGAAAGACCCAAACCATTTTACTGAAGCTTTCACGGATATATGTGCGTTCAGGTAAAAACGCGCTTGTTTCGCGATCAACAGCAGTGGCTTGATCCATAGTTCCCTCCCCGTGTAAATCGTAGTGTCTGTAATAATCGTTGTGTTAGCGTGTGTTCACTATTGTACTAAGCCGCTAAGAGGGTCTAGCTTAGTTACCAACAAATAGGAAAAATGTACACATTGTTCAATTATTACGCTGCGTTCTGTGGGATGACCTGCTTTGAGATGTGTTCATAAAGCGCTTCCAATCAAGTTGTGTGTCATAAGTTGTTCACGTCTTTTCTTTGATTTTGTTTCTGTTGCACTTTTGTCTTTGCCCTCGAATCCGTTTCGTTTATGAAAACTTTAGATAGTTCCTTATAAGGGCGCGGTATTATTGCCTCATGAGAAACTCCCACTCCAACAAAGACCTACTCGATGCGATTCGTAGTGCTATTCAAAAAGCCGCTCAAAGATCAGCTTGCTTCGTTTGTGCGGCTTTGAAAGATGGCAACGTAATTCCGACGGAACTTAAAAATGGAAATGCAAAGCAGTATTTCAAAGACGTATTACAGCGCAAGATTCGTCAAGGAAAAACATATGTTTGCCAACATCGCATATCGGTACTTGCGGGTGGTTTGGGCCTTATTCTGGTTTGCGTTTGTACGGGGGTATCGTTCACGCTAGGGGATCGCGCGGTGCAAGAGAGCATTCCTTCAGTGGAATCTTCCACCATTGCGCAAAGTGTTTTTCGCAAACAAGTAGTAGAGCAGGCTGCCTTGGATGCAGCAAAGACGGGTGCCTCTTGCCTGACACAAAGTGCAGAGCGCAGTGCGCAAAGCGCTTTAGCGAAAATGTATATTACTGTGGATGCTCTCCAGGAGGTCGATGGCGCCAACCAGGCTGCGCAGGCTTTTTCTTTAATCGAGGGTCAATCTTTAGGTCAGAATGAAGAAAAAGACATGGCAGCTCTTGATGCGGCAATTGATTCAATGGAATCTGAAGGCTATTCGGTTGGTTGTTTCTTCTTGAATCTAAGTACAGGTCAAGGCGTTGCTTACAACTTGGATACTCGCATCTATGGGGCAAGTTCTTTTAAGGGAATATACGCGGCATATCTAAGTGAGCATTTGGCGGACGGGGAAGCAGGGCTGTCTTCTTCTGCGGTAAGTCTTATGGATGCGTCGGTGCGCTATTCAGATAACAATGCTTTTTCGAATTTGCGAAATCGCTATGATGGTGCGGGATTTGCAAGTTGGATTGAATCGTGCGGGATAAATTCAGATATCGTGCACGACACGCACTTCCCGCGCTATTCGGCAAGAGAGTCTGCCTTGCTGTGGTTCCATATTTACAATTATCTACAAAGTGGCACTTCGGCAGCGCAGCACCTGCGTGAAATTTACACTCAGACTAACGTTTCCTTTATTCGTGATGGGGTAGGAGAAGTTATCACTTCGGAAGCGGCAGGGTTAACCACTGATGTTGCAGCCTCTACTGACACTTCGGGTTCTGGCGCGGGTTCTGCCGACGCTACGGGTTCTGCCGACGCTACGGGTTCTGCCGACGCTACGAGTTCCGCTAATTCAGCAGCGAATCCTTTAGGTGCCGGCAGTTCAGCAACAGTTATGAATAAGGCGGGATGGATTGCGTCTAGCCCCCGTTTTAGTGGTTTGTGCGATGCGGGATTAATTGAATGCAACGGAACAACCTATGTAATGTCGGTTATGAGTAGCGCGCCTGATAGTGCAGGCCACAGAGAAAAACTTACCAGCATTATCGGAGAGCTTTTTAAGCTGCGCTAAGTTTGTGAAGACGTCACGTCTGCCCCGAAGATAATTGACAAAGCTTTCCGCATTGATACCATGATGTATTAGCGAATTGGAACGCGTTCGATGTTTGTCCAGTAGTCGAGGAAATACTTGGGGGAACGTTTAAGAAGCGCTACCGATTCGACTGAACATTAGTTCGCGATGGAAACAGTTCTGTGCTGTTACCAGATAAGGAGATTTAGCTGTCGTGAATGACTCCGACGGCGGCGGTCGATGTTGTTCGGCTCGAAAACGCTTTGTAGCACATACGTATTTTGCATCTAGTCCAGCGCGGTCTATGTCTTTGTGTGACAAGACTGCGTTTTCTTATGCTCAAATGCGCTCCTTTGCAGAGGAGCTCGGTTTTGTTTCGCATCTTTCCCTAAAGGGGGAGATTGCCGTGTAGTAGTTCAAGGCAAGTATTTGGAAATTTCTTAAGGCTTGTTGAAAGGAACGATTAATACATGCCAATCTGGGTAAGTCTTTTATTAGTAGTTTTCTTCTTGTTGATGAACGCCTTTTTCGTTATGGCGGAATTTTCTTTAGTGCGCGTGCGTAAATCGCAGGTAGAACTTCTTGTTGAAGAAGGAAAACCGGGCGCAAAACGAGCAGCTCATATTGCAGATAATGTAAACGCGTATTTGTCTGCTTGTCAGCTGGGCATTACGTTAGCTTCGCTGGCATTAGGTTGGTTGGGTGAACCAGCGATTTCTGCTCTTTTCCATCCGGTGTTTGCTGCACTTAATTTGCCTAGCGCTGCCGTAACAGCAATTTCGGTTGCTATTGGCTACTTCATCATGACAGCGCTTCATGTTGTGGTAGGCGAATTGGTACCTAAGTCCATGGCTATTTTGAATACCGAAAGCTACGCGCTGCATACTGCAGGTCCTCTGCATGCGTTCTACATGATGACTTATCCCATTATGTGGTTGTTCAATACGTTGACCAATGGCATTATGCGTCTGACGGGTCATGATGTATCTAAAGAACACGATGCGTATACCGAAGAGGAAATTAAGATTCTTTTGGAAGAAAGCGCAGAATCGGGCTCTATTGAGCAGGATCAGTATCAGTATTTGGATAATATCTTTGATTTGGACGACAAGGATGCCGAATCAATCATGACTCCTCGTACCGAGGTTGTGGCAATTGACTTGGATGAAAGTCTTGAAACTAATCTCGAAATCATGGGTGCGAACAAATTCACGCGCTACCCTGTGTATAAAGAAGACAAAGACAATATCATTGGCTTTGTTCACATTAAGGATGCTTACATGCTTTCTGAGGATTCTACGATGAAAGATCTTCGCATCCGTACTATTCAAGCAGTTCCCGAAAGCTTATCTCTTTCTAAGCTGATGCAGATGCTTCAGGCAAAGCACACCAAGATTGCTGTGGTTGTTGATGAGCATGGTGGCACGTCTGGCATCGTAACCATGAGTGATGTTGTTGAGCAGATTATTGGTCGTATGGAAGATGAATACTTGCATGATGATCAGGATGAAATCTTAAAGGTTCGCGAAAATCAGTACGTGGTAGACGGATCGCTTCCTGTTGATCAGTTCGTTGAGTTCTTGGGCTTCGAACCAGTTCCTGTGTATGACTATGAAACTGCGGGTGGCTTAATGCTTGATTTGCTCGACAAGATTCCTGAAGAAGGCGACCAGTACGAACTTATTCATGAAGATAAGAAGTTTACGCTTGTAACCAATATTATGGATGGTTATCGCATCGATAAGATCAGTGTACTTATTGAGCATATTGATCCTCCGTCAGAAGAATAAACCCAGATCAATAATTCCAGATTAACAGCCACAGATCAATAACCCCAGATCAGGAATAATTTTCAAGAGCGAGCAGCCTACGGAAGTAGCTGTTCGTTTCTTTTAGTTTTTCAGGACTTCCGTCTAAGCGAAGGTTGCCCTGATTCAAGAACAGCACGCGGTCCATAAACGATATGCCCTGCAAGTGATGGGTAATCATAATGATGGTTTTGTCTTTCAGGGTAGAAAAGATAGCTTCGAGAACCTGTTGTTCGGTTTCAGGGTCAAGCCCTACCATGGGCTCGTCAAAGATAATAATAGGCGCATCTTGAAGAAGAACGCGCGCTAGAGCTATGCGGTGGCGTTCTCCGCCAGAAAAGCCAAATCCCGCTTCGTTAACAAGAGTGTCAAGTCCTTTAGGAAGACGCTCAAACAAAGCTTTTAGCCCAACGTTATGCAGGGTTTCGATGAGCAATTCATCGCTAGCGTTAGGGTTTCCGATGCGAAGATTTTCGCGCAAGGTGGCATTAAACAGATAAGTGCGTTGCTGAATAACGCCAAAGTAGCGGGCGGCATTATCGTCAAGTGTACAGGTTGGGAAAAGGGCGGCGTTGTTCGGCGTATGTGGCGCATCGTTCGGTATGCGTGATGCGTCGTTCGGCGTATGTGGCGTGTCGTTCGATACGTGTTCTTTTTCATGAACCTGCTCAGAGATAAGAACCTGCCCCAAGGTCGGAATAAGATCGCCTCGAATAAGGGAAGCTAGGGTAGATTTCCCAGCTCCGCTTCTTCCCAAAACTGCTACTTTTTCTCCTGCGTGAATTCGCAAAGATAGATTATCGATAAGCAGTCGGGTCGATCCCGGATAAGAGAACGAAACGTTTTCAAGTATCACATCGCAGGGGTTTTGTTTTACGTCAGGCGTGATTGTGCTTGACTTGCTTGAGGCAGACGAGCTTACATCTGACGCGCTTCCGTTCGACACGCTTGCACCCGGCACACTTGCATCAGACACGCCTGCCTCCGGCTCGCTTACGTCCAATGCGCGATCAGTTTCGTGCTGCAGCGTAGCTGCCGTGGCGTCTTCTTCGATCTGAGGAAGATTATTAAGACGTTCTATCGAATCTTGATGCGATCGTGCTTCGGTGGCTGCGGCAGATAGGGGCGCGAAGGCATCAATCAAGGGGAAGTAGCCCAGCACAAAGGCAAGTATCCAGTTGGAATTTCCTCCTGTTTGTCCACCGAACTGCATTGCCGCCCAGAAAAGGACCACGACTGCTCCGAGTCCAAAAAATACCTGCAGCAAAATGTCACGCTTTTTATCAAACGCGTGACCTGCGTGCTCAAGCGCACGTAGTTTTTGCTGGGTTTTCTTGTGGTGGGAAAGGTAGTCGCTGAAACGTCCCGATAAAATCCAGTCGGTTATACCCAGTACATCATCAGTGACTTCGGTATACAAGGACGCTTTAAGGGATTTATGCTGTGCTAGGCGCGCCCCATTTACGGACACGGAAATAAGGGGAACTATTATCAGCTCAACAAGGAGCAGCAATAATACAAGAATACCCATCCACCAGGTAAAACAACCAAAGCCAATAACAAGAAGCGCTCCTAAAATCCAGGCAATTAGCGTGGGGAATATGGTTCGAAGATACAAATTCTGAATATGGCCAATGTCTTCTGCTAGCAAGCCAAGAGCATCGCCCAAGCGATAGAGTGAATGGAAGAAAATGCCATTAGATTCAAAAGAGCGGTAGAGTTTTACACGCAGACTTGAAGTCATGCGTAATACCCAATCGTGGCTGGTGAGACGTTCGGCGTACTGAAGTAGAGGTTTGCCAATGCCGAATATGCGAACGCAGAGCAGCGGGGTTCCCAGCAGCAAAATGGAATAAGGCATTTCTGCGGATTGTCCGATTAACAGGCCAGCAGTAAACATCAACGCGGCGGCAAACCCAATGGTGAGCACTCCTAAAAAGATTGCAAGACAAAGTGTCTTTTTATAGCGACTCAGGTAGGGCTTCACCCATGAATCGTTTTTCCAGGAAAAGGTGGCCTCTTTGCTGGAGACTTTGTTGGAGTTGCTACTCATGGGGTTCACCTCCTTGCGTGGTCTGCTGCGCGAACTGCGATGCGGCTGAATGTTCGAGGCGCTGCGTAGTACGACGCTGTGCGGCCTGCGGTTCGGTTTGCTGCGCAACCAGCTTACCGTTGCGCAAGATTAGCACCGTATCCATGGCGGACAACCAGTGCAATCTATGCGTTGCGAAGAAAACTAGTTTCCCTTCCATCAAAGAAAGCATCTGCTCTTTAAGTTCGAGTTCGGTTTCAATATCTAAATGTGCGGTAGGTTCGTCAAAAATCAGAACCTTGCATTCATCCTTCAAAAAGGCGCGTGCGAAGGCAATGCGCTGCGCTTGGCCACCACTTAGAGTGTGACCTCCTTCTCCAATGATGGTGTCAATTCCCTGAGGTAGCTCTTCGATGAGCGAATTAAGACCCATCATGGTACATACCTGAGCAAGCGCGTCATCGGAAGCGCCAGGATGATAAAACGCAAGGTTATCACGCAAAGAGGCATGGAAAATGTGCGGATCTTGAGGGATGTAGGCAACTTGGTGGTGCCATGATGCGGTATTGAGCGTCGAGATGGCAGTGCCATTCAAGACGAATTCCCCTGAAGTGGGATTGTTTAATCCTGCCAATATATGTGCCAACGTGCTTTTTCCGCTTCCGGAAGGCCCGATAATCCCTACGCGTTGTGCGCCAGAAAACGAGGCAGATATATTGTCTAAGACAAACGATGGTGCAGAAGTTGAGGTGCTTTCAGAGGTCTCGCTAGATGTATTTGGTTCAGACCCACTGCTTTTCGCGTTTGCGATAGGCATATTACCGCTTGAAGAGGTTTCGCCATTAGGCTTGCTATAAGCAAACGAAATAGCGCGAAGCTCAAGCGAAGGCAAGGCGCTTTCTTCACTGGAAGACTCTTTCGCTGCTTGGGGATCTTTCGCCGTCGGGGGCTCTTCTGGCATCTGGGGTTTTTCGAATTTATTAGGCTTTGCTTCTGCCCTTAGTGTTCCTGCCGTCTGGGATTTTTCACCTTGGGATTTTTCGTCTCGATATTTTTCGCTTTCAAATTCATTGCTGCGTTCAATTTCTTCGCTAGCTTTAATTACCGCGCCACCGTCTAACACATTCAGAATAGATTTCAGCGAGTTCTTTCCGTCTAAGGATGCGTGATAGTCTGAGGCGAACTCGCGGATGGGTTTGAAATAGTCAGGCATTATTACCAGCACAAACAGCGCTGGGTACAAGGCAAGTGACCCGTCAACCAAGCGAAAGCCAAGCATAACAGCAATGGCGGCAATCGAAATAGTAGAAAAAGCATCAAGCACAGCGCCAGATAAGGTAGCAACACGTAGCGTTTTGATGGTGGCTTTACGGAAACGCTCGCTTGAATCGTAAATTCGCTGAGCATGCGCCTTACTTCTGCCGAAGAATTTGAGGGTATCTATGCCGCGGACGGAATCAAGGAAATGGTTCGCCAAACGCTGATATTCGCTGTGCTGTTTTCCTGCTTCAAGACTTGCGGTATGGCCAATTAACACCATCTGCAAAATGATGGCAGGAAAGACTAAAAGCCCGATGAGCGCAGATACCCAGTCGAAAATAAACAACAGCACCAATAGCATCATGGGAATGACTACAAGTTTGGTCATGCGAGGAAGAATCATACGAAGGTATGACTCAACTTGGTCAACGCCTTCAATTAAGAGGGTGGCAAATCCGCCTGTGCCTTTTTCTTGAATGAGTGTTTGCCCCTGCTTGAAAAGTTTTTCGAAAAGAGCATCTCTGAATTCATCGGCGCGCTGTCCAGCGAATTTTTCAAGCCAGCCTGCTTGGGTGTTGTCAAGAATTTGGCGAGCAATAAGGCAACATAAGAACCCTGCAATGTAAGGGATCTGCTCAATAAGCGCATGGCTGTACCACAGATTAACAAGGGTAGTAGTAAGGCACAGCGCTTCTATGATAATTAGGGCGCCTGCAACAAAGGAAAAGAACACGCAGTTTCGCAAAGCTGCGTGAACTCCTTTGATAGTGAAAAGCAGGCGGTCAATCATAGCAGGGTTCCTCTTCAACAGTTAGACAATAAGGCATTCCTCTTCGACGGTTAAATAATAAGGCCGCTGCAAAGAAGCACTCCGCAGCGGCCTTGGATGTTCACTCAAGATTAGTATTCTTGAAGATCTTCGTCGGTCAAACGACCGCGGAAGGTGCGATAAATAATTACATGGTAAATCAGTACAAGCGGCAAGCCGATGCACGTAATGATGGTCATCCAGGTAAGTGCCAAATCGGATGATGCAGCAGTTGCAATGGTAATGCTTTCACCAGCGGTTGCTACTACCAAGTTCGGGAACATGGAAGCTGCGAACAGCACGATCAAAAGCAAAGCAGAGGCACTGCTGATAATAAACGGAACAAGATCGTTTCCGCCTTCCTTAGAGGTGGCAATTACGCCAATGAATGCAGCAGCTACGAGCACGAATACTACCCGACGAACTATCTCAAGCATAGGATCCATAGTTGGCTGAATTCCTACTAAAGCGTAAATGGTCACTACGATAAACAGTACCAAGCTTACGCAAGCCAGAGGACGGCGCAATCCTGCAGTGCGAGCCTGAATAGCGGAAGGCTTTGGAGCCTTCAGAGCAAGCCAGGTTGCACCCTGAGTAAGGAAGATGGACAAGCCTAGCAATCCGCAAAGCAGGGTGAAAGGAGTTACCAAGCCAAGCAGCGGAATGCCAATGTAGTCGCCATTTGCATTCATAGGAATACCTGCATAAACGTTGCCAATTGCTACGCCGAACAACAAAGCGGGGAGCAAAGAGCCAATGAAGAACAGGGCATCCCAAATGCCCTTCCATTTAGGATCATGAGCACGATATTCAAGTGATACTGCACGCACAATCAGGCCAAACAGAACCAGCATTACGGCTAAGTAGAAGCCAGAAAATGTCGTTGCATAGGCGGGAGCAAATGCGGCAAACAATGCACCACCAGCAGTAAGCAGCCAAACTTCGTTACCGTCCCAAACAGGACCAACGCTGCGGCGTACGACTGCTTTTTCTTTTTCGTCCTTAGCTACAAAAGGAGAAAGAACACCGGCACCAAGGTCGAATCCGTCCAGAATGAAGTATCCCGCAATAAGGACGGCAATAAGGATGAACCAAAGAATTCCTAACGCAGTCATGCCTATTCACCATCCTTCTGTACTTCTTCAGAACGAGGACCGTTCTTAATAAGATGGATAACAATGCGAGCCCAGCCAATAATCAAGAACAGATAAATCAGGCAGAACAAGGTAATGGTAATAGCAAGTTCTGGTGAAGATACTGCCAGCGAATTAGCCTGGTCGGTAAGAAGGCTAATGCCACTAGGGCTGCTTTCAGCAGGGTATACAACCCAAGGCTGACGGCCAATTTCTGCGGTTATCCAGCCACCCTGAATTGCCAGGAAGGGGAACAGTGGCGAAATAATAGCCAGGTTCTGCAGCCAACGCATATTCTTAATGCGGCCTTTTCTGTAGGTGAAAATAAAGGCCAGGATGGTGGTAAGAGCAATAAGGCCAAACATGACAACCATCAAGTGGTAGCTCTGGAATACGGTGTTTACCGGAAGCTGATCAATGGTTTCTTCGGTGAATTCATCACCATAAACGCCACTTGCTGCTAAGTCATTTAAGCCAGCGTATTCAGCTTCGAAATCCCAAGATGCCAAGAATGAAGTGCCACCTGGAATTGCAAATGGAGTAATAACTTCCTGATTTTCTTCGTCAACCCAGCCAAGAGCATACAGCGGCATGGCTTCGGTTTCGTAAGCACCTTCCATCATGGCAAATTTGGTGGGCTGCTCTTCAGCAACTACTACTGCAGACTGGTGAGCAAATACAATCATGAGGCAGGTAGTAACCAGGCCGATTGCGGAAGCTACGCGCACTGTTTTCATGGCAAATTCGGTGTGGCGGCCCTTCTTCAGGTACCAAGCACCAATTGCCAGCGCCATGAATGCGCCCATGATGAGCAACGCATCAACGGTGTGCAAGTAGCGAGGAATCGTGGTTGCGTTGAAGGCAGCAGCTATAAAGTCAGTCAGAATTGCCTGTGTTCCGTCGGCGGAAAGTTCAGCGCCTGCAGGGGTCTGCATCCAGGAGTTCGCAATGATAATCCACAGAGCGGACAAACAAGAGCCGAACCATACAAGCCAAGCGGAAACGAGGTAGAATTTTTTGCCAACCTTTTTGCGGCCAAACAAGAGTACGCCCAAAAAGACCGATTCCAAGAAGAAGGCTAGAAGGGCTTCAGCTGCCAGAGGTGCACCAAAGATGTCACCTACGAAGCGAGCGTAATCTGCCCAGTTGGTTCCGAATGAGAATTCCATCGTGATACCGGTGGCAACGCCAAGAGCAAAGGTTGCAGTGAACACTTTGATCCAGAAGCGCGAAGCAGCGGCATCTTCAGGCTTTTGGGAGCGGTAATACTTCGTTTCGAAGATTGCCACGATAAGTCCCAAGCCGATGGATAGTGGCACGAAGATGAAATGATACATGGCAGTAAGCGCAAACTGGATACGCGCTAACAAGACCGGATCAGCTAAAAAATCCATCTGTGCACCTCCTTTACCGTTGCGGTTTTATATGCCAGCTGTGTTCGCTGCACCTTCTTCACTTAAGCGAAGACAAATGGCTCCATAAAACCTTCACTTTTGTCGTATTTTCATACTACCACCGAATTTTCCCAGATAGTGTGTGAAGTCAAAAAATGTTATTAAATTAGTAACATTTGTTGAAAAGAGAGGAAGCTCTGTGTTAAATGGGTAGGTGGTGTTTGTAGGGGTGGGGCGTAAATAACCAAGAACAAGCAGTTTACCTTGGGTTAAGAACAAGTAGCTTGCCTTAGGCTTAGAACAAGCGGCTTGTCTCGAGGTGTGTCATTCGCCCATAAAGTCCAACACGCGGGTACAGTAGGCGGCATCTTTTGTCATGTGTTCAAATTGTTGCTTACCTACTTCAACAATCTGGCTTGCAAGTTCTTCTGGCGCAGCGAAAGCAAATCCTACATTATCGCGCAGATAAGCGTTAAAGCCTGCCGCAGCATAGGCGGCAGATTGTTCCTTTTCGCTGCCAACAAGCACAAACGTTTCGCTATCAATGGTGGCGGTACCATAACAGGCGGCGTAGGGAATATTTGTGGTGCCAGCACCGGAAGAAAGTGTAATGCCTAGTTTGTCTAGGCGTGCAGTAAGGGTGCCGTTGCCTTGCGGCACGAGCTCTTCTGCCAGCTGACGCGCGGCGCGTTTGCGTCCAAAAAATCCGCCTTTGTCGGGGCCGAATGCAAGAAAGCCGAAAAAGATGGTTAGCCCTGGGAAAAGAATATACGCACCGATTAGACCAGCAAAGCCGTTTAGTGTATCGAATAAGTTCAGTCCATCAACGAGACACTTTATAGTTCCAGCAATAACAAGTACGTCAAGGAACAGGCAGAAGATAAAGTAACCTTTGCCGGTACTGCGTCGGTATGCTTTGTTGTGAGCACGGATCATACGCTCGGCATATGCTTCGTCCACATGAATTTCCCAGGTACTGTCGTAGGGAATGTGAAACTTGGTGCTATTTGACTTGCTCTTGTCCATAAAAATCCCTTGCTAAATTGACCTATGGTATTAGCAGCGCGTGCTGCTTTCCGTGTTGCAGCTTGCGTTGTGGTTTGTGCTGCAGTTTATATTGCATTAAATACTGCTGCGTATGTCGCGGCTTATGTCGTGGTGCGTCACAGGGCTGCAACTTTTAGCATAGGCCTTGCATGAATTATTACGGGTTAACTAAATGTAAACTTAGGAGGGTATGCTTATGGCGGATCCCGACATCGGGATCCGCCATAATTAGGTTGAAACCGACATCGGGATCCGCCATAATTAGGTTGAAACCGACATCGGGATCCGCCAATCGGAGGCAGCTATGTATCGAAATGCCATGAAAGAAATCATAGCCTGGAAAGACAATCCTCGCCGTAAGCCCCTCATTGTGAACGGAGCGCGTCAGGTGGGGAAAACGTGGCTTGTATGTGCATTTGGTGCGGAACATTTCGACAAGGTTGCGCATATCGTGTTTCTCGAAAATGAGGAAATGCAGCGTGCTTTTGAAGGTAGCCTCGATCCAAATCGGCTCCTTATGCTCATTAGCGCCGCTACAGGAACTAATCCTCATGATGGGAAAACCCTTGTTTTCTTCGATGAAATTCAAGAATGCCCTCGTGCCCTTACCTCGCTCAAATTCTTTTGCGAGCAATGCCCACATATTCCCGTTATCGCCGCAGGCTCTTTGCTTGGAGTTGCATTGAATAGAGGGCAAAACATGCGCACCCAGGGTACATCTTGGCCAGTTGGTAAAGTGGATTATCTTGATTTGTATCCCCTTACGTTCGATGAATTCGTTCGCGCACGGGGAAACGACGCGCTTGCCGATCTTGTGTTCCACGGGGAAGCCGATATGATCGACGCATTCTCGGAGCGGCTGACCGATTTACTCAAAACATATTTCTTCGTAGGCGGCATGCCTGAAGTGGTTCAGGAATACCTTGATACAGGAGATTTTTCTGCAGCTCGGGCGGTGCAGCAACGTTTGCTCATAGACTATGAACATGACTTCGCAAAACATGTCGAAAGTGCTCTAGAAATTGAACGCATTCGACAGACATGGCACTCCGTTCCTCTGCAGTTGGCGCGCGAAGCCGACATAAAACGCTTTTCTTATGCATCAATTAAGCAAGGCGGGCGTGGGCGCGATTATCGTGATGCTGTCTCTTGGCTTGTAGATGCTGGTCTGGTATCCAAAGTAGAGCGTGTTTCTAAACCTGGTCTTCCCTTAGCGGGGTATGCCGATGATGTGTATTTCAAATTGTATCTGCTCGATATAGGCTTGCTGGGTGCCGCAACAGGGCTTGATGCCGCCACTATTGTTAAGGGAAGCAGCATGTTTACGGAATATAAGGGAGCGTACGCGGAGCAATATGTCTGTCAGCAGCTTAGAGCAGCTGGCGCGAAGCCCTACTATTGGTCAGCGGATGGTAAGCAGACCAAAGGCGAAGTTGATTTCATCATCGAACGCAACGCCGAGTTGCTCCCCATCGAAGTGAAAGCAGAAGAAAACATTACAGGTGGTAGCTTGGCGGCGTTCGTAAAGCGTTACGACCTTAAGAGGGCAGTGAGGTTTTGCCTTCGTGGCTTTAAAGAGCAAGATTGGCTGGTAAACATTCCGCTTTATGCAGTAAATGCGTTTTTGCAGAAGATTGGAAATGGGTAAGGTGCAGTATCGCGTAATTCGCGAAAAAATCGCGGAGGCCTGATCGCAAGCAATAAGCTACGTCTTTCTTTAATAAGATGCCCGCCTTCTCTTGCATTTCGGTGCGACCAAGGCTTTCCACGAAAAGTGGGACTGGATGGTGTATTGGGTGGGCGGCAGGCAGTTCGCCTGCGATTTCATTGCCTTGTCGTCGCCAAGCTGCCCAAGGGCGTTCAGCGCGAGATCGTCGAATAATAGCTTGTCGGGAGCAAGTGCTGCCGCATAACAAGTGGACGAATAAGAGGACGAACTTTTCTGGCTCGTTGCTAGCGCCGAAAACTCAAGCGAGCATCCCCTTGGACGTGCCATTGTTGATTCATATAAGGCAAAACCGAATTCCATAAAGGCAGATTCTGAGAAGTCAGATTCTGCGAAGATAGAGCAATCACTTCAGTCGCCTGCGGGCGCCAAACCCGTTCGTCCTCTTATTCGTCCCCTTGTAAAGTCTGAACAATTCAAAATGTTGCCGGGTCGCGGTATTAAGGCATTTGTTGATGATCGGATGGTCGTTGCAGGCAATGCTGAGCTTATGCAAGAAGAAGGTATTCGCGGTTTTGTTTCACATGCTGCGGCGGCATACGAAAAAGAGGGTTGCACCATTGTTCATGTAGGTGTTGATGGTATTGCTTCGGGGTTTGTGGTGTTGGCGGATCAAGTTCGCGAAGCTTCGCATGGTACGGTGTCTGACATTGCAAAGCTTGGTATTGTTCCTGTGCTTTTGACAGGCGATCATCGAGAAGCAGCACATCATATCGCATCGCTTGTAGGGGTTAAAGAAGTTCATGCAGAGTGTCTGCCCGAAGATAAGCTTTCAGCTATTGAGAATTTTGAAGTAGAAGGTCAGCATACCTGCATGGTAGGAGATGGAATTAATGATGCCCCTGCTTTAAAGCGAGCTTACGTTGGTGTAGCGATGGGTGGTATTGGCAGTGATGTTGCTGTGGATGCTGCAGATATTGCCTTAGTGCGTGACAATATTGATGCGCTACCTCATATGCTTGCACTTTCAAAACGCATGATGACTACTATTAAAGCGAATATGACGTTTTCTCTTGCACTCAATTTTGTTGCCATTATTTTGGCGATGTTGGGTATCTTGAATCCTGTTGTGGGGGCGTTGGTTCATAATGCGGGTTCAGTGCTTGTTATTTGCAATTCAGCATTGTTGCTTCGTTGGGGTATGAAGAAGAATACTTCCGCTTCTGTTTCTTTTTCTGTTGCTGTCGAAAAGGACAGTTGATTTCAGATATCAGCATCTGTTGATAAAACCTTACTTGGAGAGCGCTACTTTAGTGAGTATGATTGGTAAGAAAACAAAATAAGAGAGCGTTAGTGTGAGTACCTAAAGAATGGTGGGTTCCACTTCTTTTCTGGCGTGCAACACGACTCTTTTCGCCGATCGTACAAGGAGGGCGCGATGGGTATTCGAGTAAATGGCAATGTGATCGAAAGCGATCCAAATAAGAAATCGCTCGAGGCAGCTCGCGAGCTTTTGGACAATCCCGATTTTCAACCAGTAGAGCCGCGCTTTGCAGCAACGGTAATGTTGGTGCGCGATTCTAAACCTGGTCAAACCAAGTATCGCATCGAAGACGGCAATTATCCTGAGGATTTTCCAACGGGTCAAGAACTCGAAGTATTTATGCTTCGTCGCGTAAAGACGATGGATTTTGTTCCTGATGCCGTGGTATTCCCTGGCGGTCGTGTTGATGACAAAGACTCAGAAAAAGGTCTTAAATGGGCTGGTCCTACGCCTACCGAATGGGCGGGTTATATGAATGTAGACGAAGAAACTGCTCGTAGGGTCGTTGTGGCAGCCGCTCGCGAAGTGTTTGAAGAATGCGGCGTTTTGCTGGCGGGATATGAAAACGGTGAAATGGTAACTGATTTATCCGATCCTTCTTGGCAAGAAGATCGCAGAGCACTTGAGGCACACGAACTAGCGCTTTCGGAAATGCTCATGCGTCGCGATTTGGTCCTGCGCACCGATCTGCTGGGCCTTATTGCTAATTTCTGCACTCCAGAATTCGAGCACAAACGCTACGATACTTTCTTCTTTTCGGCGTTGATGCCTGAAGGCCAGGTGGCAGACGATAAAACAAGCGAAGCGCAAATTGCTGGTTGGGTTACTCCTTCGTATGCAATGAGGGAAGCAGATGCAAACCGTTGGCTCGTGTTAGCTCCTACGGTGTATAACCTAACGGCGATTGCAAATGCCCATGATGCAGAAACCTTTGTTTCGGCACGTCGTACGTTAAAGAAAATTATGTCAAAGCCGTATTATCGCGAAGATGGTTCTATTGGGCTGCGTGGAGAACTTTCGTAAGGAGAGGAAAGTACATTCGCAAGGAGAGCGCTTTCGTAAGGAGAGAATACGGCGATGAATTTGAATGACATTTCTAAAAAAGATGTAGCAGGTAGCACCGAAAAAGATACGGCAGGCGCCCCTGAAAAAGGTGTAGAGTGCGCTTCCGAAAAAGATACGAAAGACACCCTTGGAAGTTCCGTTGCCGATCGCCTGAAAGCTATTGTTTCGGGAGGGTTCGACGAAGAGGAAGCCCCAGCACAGGACGCTACTTTTATCGTGGATGAAACTCCTTGGCAAGGTGGTCGGGTTAGCAATTTAGTAACGTGCCTTCGCGCGGACAATCCCAGCCCCATGACCTATGTGGGTACGAATACTTGGATCGTCGCTAATCCTGAAAAAGTGCAGGGTGAAGACACGCAAGCTATCGTGATCGATCCATCTCCTGAAGGTGATCAAACGCAGCGCATCTTGGATACCTGTGCAGAAATGGGAGTAAAAGTCGGCGCCATTTTCCTGACACACGATCACCATGACCATACGGCAGGCGCTCGTGAACTTACCGACAAGACAGGTGCTCCTATTTATGGTCCAAAAGAGGAAATGGGTGCGGATGCTCCTTGCGGACCTTTTAAGGTAGATCATCTGCTTCAGGAAGGGCTTTTGTATCCATTCGAGGGTGCTCCCATATTCGAAGTGTACAAATTACCTGGTCATTCAAGCGATTCGATGGGTCTTCTTCTTGCTGAAGAGCAGCTTATGTTCGTAGGTGATGTTGTTTTCCGCCATGGCCCTACGGTGGTGTTTTATCCTGATGGGCATTTGGGCGACTATTTGGCATCGCTTGATTTACTTGAGGATCTAGTTAAGTTGGGTAAGGTGCGCATTTTCTGTCCTGGACACGGATACCCTGTGACTGATCCTATGCGTGCGTTAGAAGCCACGCGCGAACATCGCCTTGAAAGGCTTGATCAGGTTAAAGAGGCACTTGCCTCTGGTGTTTCGCGTGATGCTGATGCTCTTTTTGACGCAGTGTATGAAGGTGTGGACGAATCGCTTCGCTGGGCATCGCTTCGCAGTATTGAGGCACAGCTGGTGTATCTTGCGGCGCAGGACAATTAAAAACACTCCGTTTGGAAGAAAAGCGTGCAGCCAAAGAGTTATCACTCGTACTATTAAGGCATAAAGAAATAAGGGGATCACACTCAGAGGGAGAGGGAAACTATGGGTGGATTGCAAGGACTAAAGGTTGTCGATCTTACTATTTTTGCGGCAGCACCAGGATGCGCTCGTCTTCTAGCTGAATTAGGGGCTACCGTATACAAAATCGAGCGCGAAATAGGCGACGATCAGCGCACTCAAGGTGTGTCTTGGGGTATGAAATTCAAAACCGATATTGATGACGCGGCTTTTGATTGTGGCGGATTCAATCGCAAGTGGATTTCGCTTAATCTCAAAACAGAAAAAGGCATGGAAGCCATGCTGAAGTTGCTCTCCGAAGCCGATGTTTTCATTACCAGTAATCGCACGCCGGCATTAAAGCGTATGGGGCTCGATTACGAAACGCTTCACAAAAAGTTTCCCCGTCTTGTTTGGGCGCAGCTTCGCGGCTACGGCGAGCGAGGAGAAATGGCAGACGAGCAAGGTTATGATGCCATTACTTATTCCGCGCGCGGTGGTGTGACGATGAGTTTCCCTAATGCGGGCGAGCATTTTGAGGTAGGCAATTCACCTGTTGCTTTCGGCGACTGGAATTCATCTAACGCTTTGGCAGTCGGTATTTTGGCAGCGCTGTGGAATGCGCAGCGTACGGGTGTGGGCGATAAAGTGGTAACCAGCTTGTACCACGTTTCTAACTGGGGCATGATGAGCGCTATCTGTGCACAACAGCAAGGTCAGCAGCATCCAAAGAATCGAGCTGAAGCTCCGTGTCCAACCAACAATAGCTACGTTACTTCCGATGGTGTGTGGTTCGTAATGTGCTTCGGTAACTACAACAAATTCCACCGCAAGGTATTCGAAGCTATTGGCATGGATCCTAAATATTGGGAAGACGAGTCCTATACCAGCTTGGAGGCACTTGCTCAAAATGGTAAGAATGTTGAAGTTATTGCAGCAATGGAGGCAATCTTCAAGACCAAGACCTGGGCAGAGTGGGAGCCGTTTTTGATGGAGCAGGAACTTGCGTGCGAAAAGTGCCGCACGGTAGAAGATGTTTTGCAGGACAAGGAAGCTTTCGACAACGATCAGCTTCGTCGCGTATATTACGAAGATCAGGGCTATGGGGAAGATCATTCCTATACCATTACAACGGCGCCTGTTCGTTTGGCAAGTATGGGTGACCCTGTGCTGTATCGTTCTCGCCCTGTTGGCTATGATACGCGTGAGGTTCTGGAAGAACTAGGCTACTCGGATGCGGATATCGACGCGTTCGATGCCGATGGTTCGGTGCGTTGCTATGCGGGCGAGCCAATGCCCGAAAGCGTTTTGCAGCCAAGCTATGGCTTGTATCCTGCTAATGCTGAAGAAGCAGCAGAAATGGCAGCAGCTCGTGCTACCGAAGAAGCCGCTGCTCGCGCCTAGTTAGCAGCAGCTCGTGCTACCGAAGAAGCCGCTACTCGCGCCTAGTGTGGTACAGGTGGCGAAGTGCGGCTAGCGGCACAGGCGCGCAAATTGCGACTCGTCCACCTAGCAGCGCGAGCGCGCGAGCGCTGTCTATTCATGGCACTAGCACCAAAAATTCCACCAAATGCCATCCGAAATGACAAAACAAAGGCGGTTTGTATTATCGCGAATTAGAGCGACGTGCAAACCGCCTTTATGATTGTAACTAAATAGGCGAAATAGGTAGCGAGCCAATGTAAACCTGTAACTTAGTGCTGCCTGAGACTTCGTTTTCGGTGGCAATGATCAAATCAGCAAGAAGAATTAATACAAATCTTCGTTCTTTTGCCAAAGAGGGACTTAAGACATGGAATTTTTGGCTTCGTTCAAACAAAGTGTTGTGAGCACCACTTAGATATCACCTCTAATCAGAGATAGCATCAAGAACGTAATAGGCCCACTCTAAGTCGACTACGTAAGCTGATTTTCCAGCACCTACTTTTGTAATTTGCGCAAGGGCATCTTTGTCAAACGGCTCCAAGGATTTTGCGAAAACTTCGTACGACTCCGTAGACATTGAGCTTGTAAACCCTTCGGTTTCTGTCTGAATATGGAACGTGATTCTTTGGTCGTTTGATTCAATGAAGGACACCATGCAAGGGGTATCTTCAGCAATGCGATTTTGATGCTGCGCGTATCCGAGTACGCTCAGTTTGAGCATTTCTATGATTCTATCGTCATATCCAGCTGCAAAAATAGCTGCTTTATCCGAAAGCTCTTGCATGCTGTCTACAATGCGAAATTCAGTAGAATTCATTACCTCATCAATAGAGGGAAGTGCCGCGAAGGTCTCTTCGGCCTGTTGCGTCATTTCAGGATCGCCGCAAACGTTATAAACCATAAGCTTATGATCGGGATCGACAAACATGCAAGGATGATCCAAAATCGTACGGAATCCGCACCGTGGACAGGTGAAATCAGTAAGAGTTCCTGCGGCTAAGCAAGCTGCTTTTTCTGGGTTTTCTTGGGTATTTAGAATAGTCCATATTTCAAAAGAGGTTTCCTGCCCGCAATTGGGGCAGGAAACAGGTATTTCGGCAGATTCGGAAGGGTTCCAAGTAGGGCCAGATTCAGATAGGTTTTGGACAGAATTAGGCTCGGAGGAACTCCAGACGGAGGCAGACTTAGAAGATGCGATTTGAGAATCCGGCTCGGGGCAAAATGGTGATTCAGGGCAAGATGAGTTTTCGTTTGCTGTTTTATTTTCGGCGCTCACTTAGCGTCCTTTCCATTGTGGCTCGCGCTTTTCGGCGAATGCCTTCGGGCCTTCAAGAGAATCTTCGGTGGCGTTAACGAGTTCTTGATAGTAATCCATAATACCCCAGCCAGCACCAGGGAATTCATCGTCACAAGCAGCTGCTTCTTTCATGGCTGCCTTAGAATACTCGATTGCAAGAGGCGCGCTCTTTACGATGCCTTCAGCTAGTTTGAATGCTGTAGGAAGCAATTCCTCTTCGTCAACAATGCGGCTGACCAGTCCCCATTCGTAGGCTTTTTCGGCATCAATATTGTCGCCAACGAGGATAAGTTCGGCAGCATACTTCTGAGGAATTTGCTGCATCAAACGAAGGATAGCGCCATCGCCAGTGGATGCACGACCGTGGCGTGCTTCGGGCAATCCGAATACCGAATGACTGCTCGCAATAGCGATATCGCACGCAAGCACCAATCCAAGTCCGCCGCCAACGCAAACGCCATTTACTGCTGCAATAAGCGGCTTCTTAAAACGATGCTTTGACATGCCTAGAAGCCCCCAATTTTCCTTACCTTCAGGTAAGTGGTAGGTGCCCGCAGCGAGCTCTTTTAAGTCAGCGCCTGCGCAAAAGCAAGTACCTGCATTGGTGATGATGCAGCAACGTTGCGTTGGGTTGTTGTCCCAGCGTTCAAGCTCGCTGGAGAACTCTTCCATCATCAAAGAGCTCATGGCGTTGCGTGCTTTGGGTCGATTAAACGTGATAAGAAGAATACCGTCACGTTCCTCGGTCAGAATTGTTTCGTAAGCCATAAAGATCCCCTTTCCCCATTAATCCCTAGGTTACAAATTCTATAAAATGCCGATTTTCAAGCTATTCAAACCTTTTGGTCATTCTTATTGTAAATCGCTAGGCAAGGAGTTCTGAGGGTAAAAGTGCTAAAGGCAGAAGTGCTGAAGGCAAAAAAAGAAGTGGCTCCAAAGGGAACCACTTCGTAGGATGTTTGTTGCTCGAATTTGGGTCGAACTTCCAAGTTCGGAACATGTATTCGAATCCGAAACGATTATTCGAAATCGAAATGGACACCTCAAACTCGAAACAAACTCGAATTTAAGCTTCTTGAGGCTTTTTCTTGCCGAAGATCGTCTTAGCGCCCTTGACTGCCAAAACGATAGCTAGAACAAACAGGATAGCCGCAAGAATTGCCTGAACAGCGGCACTGAACAAATCGCCCGTACCTGCCATAAGTACTAGACCCTTGGCGTAGAGTGTCTGAACCAAAGAAGTCAAAGTAACAACAAGCATGAATACCATTGGAATGTAGAACATCTTGTTGTTCTTGCCTGCATTGCCAAGCCATGCGCAAACTGCCAGCAAAGCCAAAGCTGCAAGCAGCTGATTCGCAGCACCGAACAAAGGCCAAATGATGGTGTAGCCCGTCATGCCTAAAACAATACCAATAACAACGGTGATCAGAGTTGCGACGTAAGGATTCGAGAATACCTTGCGAGCGCCCGTTACGCTTTCCATGGTTTCGCTTACTGGGATCCAGAGTTCCTGGAACATATAACGTGCAAGACGAGTAGCAGTGTCGAGTGAGGTCAAGCAGAACGCTGATACTGCCAAAATAAGTAGGGTATAAGCAATGCTCTCAACACCTTCAAGGCCAGGGATGCAAGCAAGCATCTGAGATAAGCCACCAGCGAATACAGCGGTTGGGGAAGCGTAGTCGCCTGCGCAGTATGCCTGCCATACAAAACCTACTGCGCACAAAGAAATAATTGCGAGTAAGCATTCAATCAGCATGCCACCATAAGCAATAGGCTTAGCATGAGATTCTTTTTCCAGCTGCTTAGAAGTGGTACCAGAAGCAACCAAGCTGTGGAAACCAGAAATAGCACCGCAAGCAATGGTAATGAACAGTGCGGGGAACAAGAAACCAGAAGCAGCAGAAAGGTTAGTTACCGCGGCGCCAGTTTCTGGGTTGATGATGGGGTTTCCTGCAGCATCAACTGCAGCGTTGCTTGCATAGAAGCCGGTAAATGCAGGGATGTCAAGGTTGGATGCATTACCAGTCAAGCTTGCGCCTACGATACCAATGATGGAAAGAATAATCATGCCATACAGCAAGAAAGAGCTTAGGTAGTCACGGGGCTGAAGTAAAATCCATACGGGAGCAATTGCTGCAACCATAATGTAGACACCCAGCAAAATCATCCAAGTGGTGTAGTCAAGAGAAATGTAAGGGAAGTTGTAGCCAATAGCTACCAATACCACAATGATCAGAATGGCGATACCGATATTTGCTACCGCTGGTATTTGACGACCGCGGGTAGCAAGGCCATAAATCACAGCAGCTACGATAAACAGCATGGAAATCATAGCGGTACGCTGGTTTGCCAAATTAGAAGCATCGGTTGCATTTGCAAGACCTACTGCAAAGGTATTGGCAACGATTGATGCAAACGCTGCAACCACAAGAAGCAAGGTCAGGTAAGCAAAAATACAAAAGATGCGTTTAGCGGTATTGTCGATATTTTCCGCAATAACTGCTGCGATACTCTGCCCCTTATGACGCAAGGAAGCGAATAGAGCGCCAAAGTCGTGCATTGCGCCGAAGAAAATACCGCCGATAAGAACCCATAAAAGTACAGGCACCCAGCCAAATACTGCTGCCTGAATAGGGCCGTTAATAGGACCAGCGCCTGCGATGGAAGAAAAATGATGACCTAATAATACGTAGGGCTTGGAAGGAACGTAATCTACGCCATCCTCGAGCTCTTGTGCAGGGGTAGGTCTTTTAGGGTCAACACCCCATTGCTTTGCCAGCCATCCGCCGTAGCAAACATAGCCTACAATCAAAACAATGAGGCCGCCGAGTAAAACAAGCATTGCGTTCATGTTTTACCAGCCTTTCTAATCGATTGCCTCTACTTTGCCAATGCTAGGTTGTTGGTAAGTGATTCCTTTAACTGCTTACCAACTGTGTTAGTAGCTACTTCTTTTCCTTGAGGGCGCGACAGATCAACTACCGCTAAGCGTAAATCTGTCCAGCCGCGAAACCCCAACCAAAAGTTTTTACGGAAACGAATTGACTTAACGCGCTTGAACGCTTCGTCGGAGCACCGATTGGCGATAATGACCAACGTAAGAGCAGATGACATATGATTTGAAGAAGGATTCACTTTGCGCAGTGCTTTAGTGGTTATAAAGTCTACGGCGCTAGAAAGTTGATTTTCATCCAGCTCATCTACAATTTCAAAGAACATGAAGTCGTGGGTGTTCACTTCCCACAGTTTGGCACGTTTGGTTAAAACGTACTTTTCTCCATACGTGTGAAATTCTGCAAACGCAGGAAATTGCTTTCCTTCAAAGAGATAGTCCCGCCTGATGTCGTAGTAGGCTTCATGTGCCGCAAGAACGCGGTTAAGCAAATCTTCGCGTTTATCATCTGCGGACATGGGCTACTCCTCTCTTCATCACAAGGGACAATCTTTTCTCTGAAATATGCAAGCCATCTGCATGTTCGAGCGCAAAAATTGTAATAGGGAACATCACGGGAGTGTTACAGATTTGTGTTTTGTGTAGAAAATTACTTTGAACGGCAAAGTAATTCAGGGAATGGCTTGCTCTTCCAGGTAAACGTTCGTAACTGTCTCAGGTAGACACCCATAAAAAAGTAAGCCCGACGTTGCCGAGCTTACTACAAGATACGTATTATTGGTTTTTCGTTATTGTTTGCTAGGTTATTACTGGCAGCTTGCTGGTTGCTTACTGGCAGCTTACTAGCTGCTGGGTTATCAGAAGGATTTATCGTAAGCGACTATTCGCCTTTTTCTGCGCGTTCCTTTAAGCGACGATCAAGTTCATCAGCTAGCTGATGACGCTTTACCTTACCAGATTCAGTCATAGGAATTTCGTCAATGAATTCAATATGTTCAGGACGCAAACGTTTAGCAACACCAATGGAGTCTAAGTATTCAGCAATAGATTCCAGAGTCGGGGTAACGTCGCCCTTCTGAACTATGAAGGTACAGATGCGTTCACCTAAACGATCATCAGGCAAACCGATAGTTGCATGTGACCCTACGCCAGGGCATCCATCAAGGTTATTGTCTACTTCGTTAGCGGAAATGTTGATGCCGCCGCGAATAAGAATTTCCTTCTTGCGACCGTTGATCTTTACGCGACCCTGTTCGTCCTGGATACAAAGGTCGCCAGAGAAGAACCAACCGTCATCGCTCAAATCTTTTGCAGTAGCTTCGGGATTCTTCAAATAGCCACTAAACATATGTGGACCACGAGAAATTTCTTCGCCCTGAGTGCCATAAGGTACTTCGTTGCCCTTTTCGTCAACTACTTTTACCTCGATGCCTTCGCAAGCAATACCGGACCAATCACCATTCCACTCAAGGCAATGCTCGGGTGGAACTAAAAGATGTGGGCAGCTTTCTGTGGAGCCATAGCATTCGCAGAGCTTAAGACCGTGCTTGTCGGCACGATGAACCATTGTGCCAGGAACAGGAGCACCGCCGCAAACGTAAAGCTTCAGTGTCTTAAAGGAAAGGTTGTTCTTTTCTACTACATTGAGCATGTCGTAGATGAAAGGCGTTGCGCCCATAGACCAGGTAACGCCTTCGTTGTTCATAATCTCGATGGATTCTTCAGGATGGAATTCCTGCTGCAAAACAACGCGAGCACCCAAAAGTAGGGGGGTAATAAGGCCGTGGTTGAAGCCTGTTGCGTGATTGAGTGGAGCTGGCATAAACATGACATCTTCACGAGTTAGGTGCAAAGACTTAATAAAGGTTTTCTCGGAGAAGATAAGCGCGTTGTGAGAAATCAATACTGCCTTAGGACGACCCGTAGTACCCGAGGTAGAAAGAATGAGAACAATTTCATCAGAATTGCTTTCAGGTGCTTCAGCCAAAGGCTCGAAAGTTTCAAAGATCTGATTCAAGGTAATGGTGCCATGAGATTCTACGGTCTTGTCATGAACGCAGAATGCCCCATCAAGCAAACTAGTAATTTCGTCCTTGACAGAAAGGAACTGATCTTCAAAGTTGGTCTTGTGGTGGAATGTTGGGCAGATAAATGCCTTAGATTCAACCAAATTCATGGAGTAAACCAAGTCTTCGCCGTTGAAGGTAACGGGAAGTGGGTGGCACACAGCGCCAACTTTCAAGCAGGCAACATATAAGATGCAGAATTCTGACCAAGGTGGCATTTGAAAGCTTACTACGTCGCCATTTTGGACACCAACGCTTTTGAGCCAAGCAGCAAGACGGCTAGCTTTATCATCGATTTCAGCATAGGTGAAACGAACGCCCAAGTTGTCGCTAACGTATTCATTGTTAGGGAACTTAGATACGCGGTCTGTCCAGACATCGAACAAGGTTTGCTCTGTCCAGTAGCCCTTTTCGTAATACTCCTTTTTGTTCTGCTCGTTCACTTTTAGATCGGTAATCATAGATCCTCACTTCATACGACAAGAACGCAAGGGCATGCTTGTCAACTTTTGGAATTTTCCCCTTGGGACTATTCCCCCTCATTCCTGAATACGCACAAATAAACCCCTCGACGTATTCGATGAAAGTATAGCGCGAATCGATGAGTTAGGCAGATTTACTCCTATAGAAAGTACAGGTTCAAACTAAAGGCACAGCCTATAGAATTTATGGATAGAACCTATAATTGCGCGTTTTTAATGCGTTATGGCGAAGTCGCACCCAGATACCGTATTATTTCCCTGATATCTATACGCAGAGAGGGATGCTATGAGCATACGAAAACTATTAGCAAGTTCAGCTTGTTCGGTAAGCACGTGGGGTTTACGTCATCTTGCGAAACGTCCTGCAGCAAACATGCCGGGCAAAATAGCTTTAAAGCTTGACCCTCGAATTATTGCTGAATCTATGAGTAAGATTACCGAAGGTTCCATTGTAGTGGTGGGTACCAACGGTAAAACTACCATTACTAATATGATTGCCGATGCATTGGAGCGTCAGGGTAAAACCGTTGCTTGCAACAGAACGGGTGCTAATCTTGCATACGGCGTTGCTGCTACGCTGCTACAGTCTAAAGGTGCCCAATGGGCAGTTTTCGAATCGGATGAATTGTGGCTTGCCCATACATTGCCGCAGGTGCAGGCAAGCTACGTGTTGCTTTTGAATTTGTTCCGTGACCAGCTTGATCGTTGTGGCGAAATAGACCGCGTGCAGGATGCTATCGTCCAAGCGCTTACCGAATCGCCCGATACGGTATTGCTCTATAACGCTGACGATCCCTTGTGCGCCATGGTTGCTTTGCGTGTTCCTAATAAAGCTATTTCATTTGGCGTTGGAGAGGATTTGCACCAGCAGCAAAATGTCGTAAGCGATGCACAAATGTGCCAGCGCTGTTCGGCAATGTTCACCTATGAATACCGCCAATATGGTCAGCTGGGTACGTATTCTTGTCCAAACTGTGGTTTTAAGCGTCCCGAATTGGATTTTGCGGCAAAACATGCGGTGTTTGGTGACGAAATTATCTTCGACGTAGAAGAGCGCGCTACAGGTGCTAGTGTTTCGTTGCGCGCGCAGCGTGCAGGCGTGTATATGATCTACAACGTTATGGCGGCATGGCTGGCTTCGCATTGTGCCGGGGTGAACGATGAGGTATTCCAGCAGGCGGTGGATCTATTCGATCCGCAGAATGGTCGTTTGCAATCTTTAACTATACAGGGCAGGCCTGTTTTGCTTAATTTGGCGAAGAACCCTACTGGCTTTAATCAAAACATGAAACTTATCACCCAAGCAGAGGGTAAGAAGGTGGCAGCATTCTTTATCAACGATAATGAAGCGGATGGTCACGATATTTCCTGGATTTGGGACTGCGATTTTGAGGAGCTTGCTGAACAGGAAGATGTTGTGGTGTATGCAGGAGGCATTCGCAAGAACGATTTGCAGCTGCGTCTTCGTTATGCAGGTATCGAAGCTCGTACTATTAATAATGTAGACGAAATGGTAGATGAAGCTCTTACCATGCCTGCTGATTGGAAGATGTATGCCATTGCGAATTACACATCGCTTCCTGCGGTGCGTGATTCTTTAATGGCGCGTGCGGATAAAACGGAAGCTGCGCAGGTAACGGAAGGAACCACTGAACCTGTACATAAAACGCATGCACGTGTTCAGCAAGAAGGGGTAGAGGCTCTTGCGGAAAATCCGTTGCGCATCGTTCACCTTTTCCCTGATCTACTTAATCTCTACGGCGATGGTGGCAATGTGCGTGTGTTGGCGCAGCGTTGCGTATGGCGTGGAATTCCTGTTGAAGTGCAGGCGGTGCATTACGGGGAAGAGGCAGATTTAGATAACGCTGACATAGTTATGCTTGGTGGCGGGCCTGATCGCGAACAGAAGCTTGCTTCTGAAGTGCTGTTTGCTATGAAGGAAGATTTGCAACGCTATATTGAAAACGACGGAGCGCTACTTGCTATCTGTGGTGGATATCAGATATTAGGCAGTCGTTGGTTGATGGGCGATGAAGAAGTAGAAGGGTTGTCCATCATTAATGCTGAAACACTTCGCGCGGGTACGGGTTTTGATCGCCTGATAGATAACATCGTACTTTCGTCTCCTTTAGCGCAGTTGCCAGTAGTAGGTTATGAAAACCATGCAGGGCGCACCAAGCTTGGCCTTGGCGTGAAGCCTTTTGGTAAGGTGGTTTCCCAGGTGGGTCACGGAAATGATGATGTATCTGGCGCTGATGGCGTGTTGTATCGCAATTGTATAGGCACCTACTTACATGGTCCTTTATTGGGTAAGAATCCAGAAATTGCTGATCATTTAATTTCGGTGGCATTGCAGCGTAAATTGAAATTAGACGCACCAGTAAAGCTGGCTGCTTTGGATGATTCGGTAGAAAAGGAAGCCAACAATTACATGGTGCAACGTCTAGGGGTTTTGTAGGCAGTTTGTATAGTAGGAGTTTTTTCCTAAACGGGCTAGCTTAAGTTAAACGGGCTAGCTTAAGTTAAACGGGCTAGCTTAAGTTTTTGCTCGTTCGAGTTCGCTTTAGGATTCGCTTCGACCGTTATGGTAAAGGTTGTTAAATCTTTATAAGAGGGTTTCAACTTGTAGCGAAAACCCACAAAACCTACGAAATAGTATCCATTTTCCGTGCAATATATGGTTTTTGCCGAATTTATTTGCGCAAAGTAATAATTATTTGCATTATTGAATGCATGTTTGCTTCAAATAACAAACCAACAAAGCGTTCAAGTCGCTCACGCAAGAATGCCGAACATCCTCATTCCCGTCGCCAGATGGGTAGCTCACGTACTTCTCGTGAGCAGAATGCAGGGTCGTTTGATCGTTCTGCGTATGGGCATCAAAGTGCATCCAATACGCCTCGCCGCAATGGCGCAGGCGTAAATGCGTATAGTGCAAGCAATTATGGCTCGTCAACGCATCGTTCAAATGGTGGTCAAAATAATTATGTGCCTATCACTCCTGCGGGAGCGAATTATCGTTATACACAAAATGCAAAGAGCCGCGAATTTGTTCGTCAGCAACATGAACGCAAAAAGAAAGCTAAACGTAAGCGCATCCTATTTATTTCTCTTGCAGTAGTTTGTGTTTTGTTACTGGGAGGCATGGGTGCCGCCTGGGCATACATCAGTCAAGTTGACAGTTCTTTGCGTGATGATTTGGATGCGGATCTTTTGAACTCTCTTGCTGTAACGGATTCTCCTTCTGATCCATTCTATATGTTATTAATTGGTGCAGATAAATCAGAAGACCGTGAAGCTTCTGGCGAATATGGTGGCGCATACCGAACTGACTCCATGATCCTTGCGCGTGTTGATCCGAAAGAAAAAGAAGTAACCTTAATTTCTATTCCGCGTGATACCAGAATTAATTTGCCTGGTTATGGCGAACAAAAGATAAATGCCGCATATGCCTTTGGTGGTGCATCTCTTGCGGTTGATACGGTATCTGACCTAGCTGATGTGCCTATCAGCCACTATGCAGAAATTGACTTCGATGGTTTCAAAGCGGTCGTAGATGCTTTGGGCGGTATTGAAGTTGATGTTCCTATGGAAATCAATGACGATATGGCGGGCGGACATGTTGATGCTGGTTTGCAAACACTCAACGGTGAACAAGCGCTCATTCTTTGCCGTAGCCGTCACAACTATGATGATATTGGTAATGGCGATGCAATTCGTGCAGCTAATCAGCGCTTAGTACTTTCTGCCATTATGGAAAAAGTTATGAATTCCGATGTGGCTACTATCACTAATACGGTAAGTACTTTGGCTGAATATGTAACAACCGACTATAGCGTTACCGGCTTGATTGGTCTTGCTCAAGCTATGATCGGTATGGATGTTTCAAACAATGTCTATACAGCCGCTGTTCCTACTACTTCGGTATATGAAAATGATATTTGGTGGGAAGAAGTAGATGTTTCTGCATGGGAAGAAATGATGGATCGCGTAAAGCAAGGCTTATCTCCTACTGAAGAAACACAAATTGACGAAGCATCGGGCGCTACTATGTCATCAGCTGGTGGTGGCGGATCGGGCAATACTGATTCTTCAGCGGGATCTTCTAGTTCTTCATCGAGCAGTGCTTCCCTTTCTGGGGTACATATTTCCGTGAAGAATGGCAGTGGTATTGCTGGTTGCGCTAACGAAGCCGCTTCAAAGCTTTCTCCCGATGGCGCCATTATTGAAACAGGCAACGCGGATGATTTCAATTATTCAAAAACCATCATTGTGTATGAAGATTCATCTCAGGCAGCCCAGGCAGAAAAAATTGCTGGCTTGCTTGGTGTAGGTGAAGTTATGCAAAACGATGGCACCTATGCGTTCTCGGGTGATTTCCTTGTTGTGGTTGGATCGGACTGGCGGTAGAGCCAGTTAAGCCAACCAAGCAAGCAAAGGCTGCTGGGTCAGCAAAGGCTGTTGGGTCGGCTACGTCCGGAGAATTAGCAAGCTAACCCAAACCAGCAAAGTTCATTAGTAAGGTAAGTAAGACTAACGATTTGGATTGAATTTGTTTTGCTTACTTGTGATAGGGCTCCCCGCGCGAAATTTTAAATGCACGGTAGATTTGCTCTAGTAGCACAACGCGAGCCAAATTGTGCGGTAATGTGATAGGGCCGAAGCTGATTCGTTCGGTTGCTTTCTGCTTGATTTCTTTAGTTACGCCGTCGCTTCCACCAATGACGAAGACCAGCTGCGATTCTCCCGAAAGTGAGTACGAGTCTAATTTTGTGGCAAGTTCTTCGCTTGAAGTTTCTTTCCCCTTGATATCAAGTAAAAGAATAGGGCAGTGTTCGGGCAGGTTGTGCAGCAAAGCGTCTGCTTCGCGCTCCTTGTTTGAGTCGGGAATTTCGCGAATAGAGACCTTCGCATAGGCTCCTAAACGCTTCAGGTATTCTGCACATGCGTCTTTCCAAAACGATTCTTTCAATTTTCCGACGGCAAAAATCGTTATAGACAGCATGAATACTCCTTTACAATAGGGATAAGCAGCTAAATAGAATACCGCCATAATCATACTGATTGTTATGGGCGCTGCAAATATTGCGAGTACCGCAACTGTTTCGGGTGTCGCAAACGTCTCGAATGCCGTAAACGTTTAAACACTGCGAATATTTTGGCGCTGCGGATGTTTTAGGCGGGATGTTATAAGTGCTGCAAATGCTTGTGTAAACAATGGGGCTACCAATAAGTAGGGATTAGCAACGTGCACGCTTTTGCCGACAAATTATTTCATGGAGCACTGAAGCACCGTCGAGTGGTTATCGTAGTCGCTGCACTATTTTTTGTGTTTTGTGTTGTCTGTATTCCACAGGTAAAAATCAATTATCAATTTTCTGATTATCTGCCAGAAAATTCAGAATCAACGGTTTCTTTGCGCGTAATGGAAGAAGCCTTCGATGCACCAACGCCCAATTCAAACATCATGGTTGAAGGCTTAGCACTAACCGAAGCGCAAGAGCTAGCTAACCAGATGGAAACTACAACAGGTGTTGAAGATGTCATGTGGCTAGGAACCACGTGCGATATTTCTGTGCCGTTGGAAACCTATGATCCTGATGTGGTCGCCGCCTTCAAGAAGGGTGATTCGTATTTATATCAGGTCGCCCTAGATACCTCTCTTGCCGCTGAAACCATGGATGTTATCCGTGACGAAGCTACCTCGCTCGGTGCTACTAATGTTTCTATGTCGGGAGAGGCAATTAACTCTGCTGTGGCCCAGGGTTCATCTGACTTTGAAATTCAGCTTATTCTAATTATGGCGGTCTTCGTTATTTTAGGTTTGCTATTACTCACTAGCGAAGCATGGTTTGAACCAGTGTTGTTCTTGTCGGTCATCGGCATTTCTATTGTGTACAACTTAGGCACCAATATTGTTTTTGGCGAAATATCGTTTATTACCCAGATGTGTGCTGCAGTTTTGCAGCTCGCCGTTTCGATGGACTACGGCATAGTTATGCTCCATGCCTTCCGTAGCTTCAAGGCGGCTGGCATGAATTCATATTCGGCAGCAGTTGCTGCTATGCATAAAGCTGCTGCTGTTATTGCATCTTCTGCAGCAACAACGTTTTTCGGCTTCCTTTCGCTGTGCGTTATGGCGTTTCTTATTGGCGCCGATATGGGCATCGTTCTTGCTAAGGGTATTGTTTTTAGTTTTCTGTGTGTATTGTTCCTACTGCCTATTTTGGTGCTTTCAAGCGAAAAACTTCTTGTCAAAACAGCTCATCGCAATTTCTTGCCCTCGTTTGATGGGTTCGCGCGCGGATGTTTGCGCTTAGCGGTTCCCTTCACTATTATCATCGCGCTTGTTACGGTGCCTGCTTATCTAGGTCAAAAGCAACCTAACTTTGTGTATGGCGCAAGCGGTTTTGTGGAGCCTGGTTCTGAGCTTTATGAAGAAACAAACGCTATACAGAACACGTTTGGTTCTAATGAGCAATGGGTCATGCTGGTGCCTGAGGGCGATTGGGGCCGCGAACTTCAAATGGTGAAGCAAATCGAAGCGCTAGAAAATGTCTCGGCGGTAACTTCCTATGTAACGGCGGTTTCTGCCAACATCCCAAGTGCTGTGGTTCCTGCGGATGAATTATCGCAGTTAGTATCTGGCGGTTATTCACGAATCGTAGTTTCTACTTCGGTTGGAGGAGAAAGTGAAGAGGCGTTTGCGCTAGTGCAGGCATTGCGTGATGTGGGAGACGAATTCTATCCTGGCGAAAACTATTTAGTGGGATCGGCAGTAACTTCGTATGACATGTCACTTATTGTTAATGACGATTCTTTACGCATTTTTATAGCTTCCGTAGTGGCTATTGGTTTGGTTTTGCTTATTATGTTCCGCAGCTTAAGTATTCCGCTTATGCTGTTGCTAACAATTGAAATTTCCATTTGGATTAACTTGGCCATTCCGTACTTTACAGGCGAAACCATTCAGTATATTGGGTACTTAATTATCAGTGCCATTATGCTGGGTGCGACAGTGGACTATACCATTATTTTGTCGCGTGCTTATCTGGATAGGCGTATCGAAATGGAGAAGCGCCCTGCTATGCTATCAGCCATTTCGTATTCTGCAATTACTATCTTAACGTCGGCAACTATTCTTACGGTGTGCGGTGCCTTCATTGGCATTATTTCGAGTAATGGCGTTATGGCGGGATTGGGTACTCTGATTGGCCGAGGTGCCTTTATCGCGGCGCTTAATACGTTCTTGTTGCTTCCAATTTTGTTCTTGTTGCTTGATAAAGTAGTGGAAAAAACTACCTGGAAAGCCCACTTTTATCATGGTGGAGCGTTGGCTTCCAGTAGCGGAGCGGGCAATATTGCAGTGCACTGTGATAAGGCAAACGGTAGTGAGATAACAAGCGGTTAAGCAGGTAACGATATATCAATTTCGAAAGAGGAGTAGAACTATGCGCTACTCAGATTTCAAACATACAGCAAAGCATGCAAGCGCCCAAGCAAAGCATGCAAGCGCCCAGAGAGAACAGACAAACATGCAAGGAAAGCATGCGCGTCGAGAAACTTTCCTGGTTGGTAAAAGGGTAAGTGAGGGCGCGAACATAGGCGCTCATATGGGTGCGCGTACAAATACCTTGTCGTTTGACGGGCGCCTTGTTCATCTGGTTGCAGCTGCGTTGCTCTTGGTTGCTTTAGCGGTTCCCGTTACGGCGGTTCCTGTATTGCTTAATGCTGAAGAGGCAGTTGCCGGACGCCGCCGCACTGTGGACGGATGGCCGCTACTTTTTGCAGGCCTCGCA
>OGYW01000389.1_pt1 | contig 41180 bp, 27 predicted proteins | sample 1576621 | NCBI WGS metagenome assembly OGYW01 (sample SAMEA3541528, study PRJEB24748) | human gut metagenome | biome: human gut; feature: human-associated habitat; material: faeces | place: China | collected 2012 | reverse complement strand
CCACTCAGGGCGTTTCACCCCTGAGAACCCCGAGCAAAGAGTGACCCTCTCTTTGTAATCTCCGCTTATGGGCACAGCCCCTAAGAACCCTATAGCGATTATGAGCGAACAGCGGCAAACAACTTTAGTCAATAACCAAATCAACATAAAAATGGCAACAAAATCAAGCATACATATCAAGCCCTGCAACGTCAAATCAAGCGGGGCTCATAACCGGAGAACAGCCGAGTATATGCGTAATATCGGCAAGTCCAAAATCTACATCGTTCCTGAACAGACTGCCAGTAACGAGCAGTGGATAAATCCCGGCTTCGGCGACCCTGACCTGCAAGTACACTATGACAATATCAAACGGATGGTCAAGGAAAAGACAGGTCGTGCCATGCAGGAAAAGGAACGTGAGCGCAAAGGCAAGAACGGTAAAACCATCAAGGTGGCAGGGTGCTCGCCAATCCGTGAGGGCGTGTTGCTCATCCGACCGGACACGACACTGGCAGACGTGCAAAAATTCGGCGAGGAATGTCAAAGACGCTGGGGCATCACACCGCTCCAAATCTTCCTGCATAAGGACGAGGGGCATTGGCTAAGCGGACAACCCGAAGCCGGGGACAAGGAGAGTTTCAAGGTTGGCGAAAGATGGTTCAAGCCGAATTACCATGCGCACATAGTATTCGACTGGATGAACCACGACACGGGCAAGAGCCAAAAACTCAACGATGACGATATGATGGCGATGCAGACTTTGGCATCTGACATCCTCTCCATGAAACGTGGCCAATCCAAAGCCGAGACGGGTAAGAAGCATTTGGAACGTAACGATTTCATCATCGAGAAGCAGAAAGAGGAGATGAACCGCCTTGATGCTACAAGGCAGTACAGGGAGCATCAGCTGGAAACCGCAAACCAAAAGATGCAGGAGGTTGAAAGCAGAACCAACATCCTTATCGAAACAGCTCATCAAAAGCAACAGCAGAGTAAAGACCTCGACAAGGCTATCAGTGAGAAACGCTCCAAGCTGAACAGGGAAAAAGGGAGCGAACTTCTGAACGCCGCTGTCGGCTGGGCGACCGGAAAGTCAAAAGCCCTGAAAAATGAAATCGAGGATTTACGTAGCGAGATTTCCACGCACGAGGAGACCATTGAACAGTTACAGTGTAAAATCCAGACCATGCAGAGCGACCATAACCGTGAACTGATGAACTTGAAAAGTAAGTACCAGTCCGAGCTGAGCCGCAAGGAGGCGGAACATGCACAGGAGACCACAAGGTTTAAAAACCGGATTGCATGGCAGAATCATATTATTGGCTGTCTGAGTTTCCTGCTGCTCAAAACAAGCGACATTTTCCGTAAGGCAGTAAATTGCATTATTCGTTTGGCAAGGGATTATTACAAGCCACGTTTCGATACGGAGCAAGTATCTGATATCAAAAAGGCCCTTGACCTGTTCGGAGATGAGAGGCAGTCGCACCATGCAGCCGGGGACTTCTTGTATATCACAGCCATGCAGAAAGGCAAACTGGATAATCGGGAGCAAATTAAAGCCAGACGAGAAGTCGAGAACGTGGTGGGAGGCCATTATGACCAGCAACAGAGGAGAGGCTTTTCGATGAGAAGATAAAATTGGCTTTCAGTTATTATAAGTGGCTTTAGAATATAGATATTTTACCTATAATAGAGGACGCCGTATTGTTTGTATAGACAGTCAAGGCAAAAACAAAGAGTAACTTCTACTCAAAAGTAAAAGCTACTCTTCATTCCATATAAGATTGGGGATATTCAGTAAATTTCCCTATTTGTTTGCTTTAATACGTTGCCCGTCCGCCTGAACAGCGTACAGTTCTGCCCCTTTAATGTCTACAGCCTCAGGTACGATAAATACAAACCGATTAGCAAACCATATTCTTTTACCGTCCTTGATTAATTCGAAAGCAACCGCCTGCTCGCCATCAGTCACAGTGTATTCTCTTCCGGAAACAGTATAACTTACAGGTTTGGTGATTTTTACATTGTTCTGGAATGTTTCGAAATACCCTACATCTCCTCCATCTTCGGATATACCTTTTTGATTGCCTTTGGCCCCTGCCTGGTATCTTCGGTCTTCAATGTATTCAATAGGCGGACATTTAGTGGGGAATTTTTTCATATAATCCAGCGTTTGATTAATCATATCCTGTGTCACAGTATATGAAAAGCTTCCGTAAGCATACAACTTGAAACTACTGACCGGAATAAAGAATCCCCAGGCATCGAAGAATTCGGTCATATCCATGTCAGCAGCTTTTGCTACATTGCGCGCATACATCAACTGTGCCGCTCCCGGATCATTGGAAGGTAACCAAAATTCAGGGGTACGTCCTTGTTCGAATATCTTACGGATGGTATTCGGTTTCTTGCCGATACGTTCGAAATATGTCCACAATTGCTGGTTGAGACGCATATGCATTTCGGAGGCTTCCCCTTGATATAATCCGTATTTGTTGGCATCATCAGATGTCATATCTTGAGGGATAAATTCCAGCGTGTTCGGATCGCGAGGATGCATGAATCTGCTCCAAGGGGTCGGAGGTGCATACCGATAAGCAGCCAATGTCCCGATGGAACTACCACGTGACCCCCACTTACCTATCTTATATACCACATAATTAGAAAAGAGATTATTGCTTGATTCCGTAGTGCTGGGCCAGTTAATGGCTCCCTGATGCATATGTCCGAGTTCATGCCCCGGTCCCCATTCATTGTCCTGATTTTGATCCATATCGCGAGGATCAAAGTTGTTTTTGAATCCCCAACCGTCTTTTGTGCTTACATCACCGGCTGCCATGTTAATGTAATAATTGGTAGCATAAAGTCCATCGGTGAAAGTCGTGACATGCATCAGTGAATTGAATTCTCCCGTATTCGAATAGGTGTCGATAGCAGCCAGTTCCTGCTCCCAATCTATCAGATTATCCCATCGTTCGATTCCTTTTACTACTCCATAGTGTTTGAAGTTGTCCTGATTTTGCAACAAGTCTTTCAGTGCTGTAAACAGAATCTTCCTGCCTTTTAATATAAATACACATTTTTTAGATCCGTCCAGAGTGACTGATTTGGCCTTCCGGATATATTCACGGAACTGATCATCGGTCTTATCCACGCTCAGATCCCATACATTGAAGCCTACACGCGCATGTTCCGTTGTCTTTACATACTGTGGGGGAAAATGTATTTTCACCGCCGGCATGCCACGGGGATCAGGTTTCTGATAAATAACAAACAGATTTCCCGCACGTGAAAAAGAAAACTTGTTGATTCCGTTTTTCAAGAATCGTTCTTCACCATCGGGTCCCAGATCCGAACAACACCTTAGTGAAATAGATTCACCTTTCGGTATGCCGTCTACTAAAACAATCATCTCTTCCTCCGCATTAGTTATGATACCAGTAGGGTTGCAAAGAGAAGAGTAGTAGTTAGTTCTCAATTTATCTCCCCAATATTCGGGCACGCTGTATGCCTGATATGACTGTATCCTGAATCTCTTTTCCGCTTCGGGATAAGTATTGCTCTGCAGAGATCTTGCCAGTACACTGAAGAATGCCGGAAGCCGATTGATAGTTTCGTCGGAAACGTCTGGGAGGAGTTCAGTGCATGAACGATCGGTAAATACAGTTGTCAGCTGTTCGTCAAGCGGGTCTTCCGCAGCATGGAAAAATTCCATCTCGTCGCAACTGACGAAATCATATAATCCGCTTTTAACTTTGAATTGAACAGCTGCAGGCACAATCGAATCGTTCAGCAATATCCTGTGGCTGCCTCCTGCTCCCTTAAAATCATAATCTTGTATATGAACAAAATCCGTACTTCCTTGGGGCTTGATGTAAAGTTCGAATGCTCCGAAATTACCGTTACCATTTCGACTGTGATACAGGATATAGTCCAGTGTAAGCTTATTCTGATCGAATTGATATTCAAGAGTAACGGGGAATTTTGCAGATTGATTCCATGTGGAATGATAACAGGTTCCACCGAACTGCCCGTCATAAGATTTCGATATATCCTGCCCCGGCTGATGGTCGGTATCGCGTCCGCCGCTAACTTTCAGCTTTACATCCTTCTCCAGATTTATCTCCGAAATATCATTCGGTTTCTGGACTTGCGGCACCGGCTCTCCCTGTAGCTCCCTGTCATCACTCTTGCAAGCATAAAAAGTAGTGATTCCAGCCAGCAGAACAAGAGATATATTCCATTTTATTAAAAAAAAGGTCTTCATGATATGGGTTATATATTAGATTTATATAAAAAATAGCAGAGTTGAATGGATTTGCTCAACTCTGCTTATTATTGGTTATACTACTTCTTATTCGCCGTAGAATGTCAATTCATGCAGGTTGAAGTAAGAAGCGGAGTTGGTCATGTCCCCGGCTGCACTTACCAATACTGCAAATCGTACGTATGAGAAGCCTTCTTCATCAGTGAAAATGGCTGAAGAGTATTTCGTGTTTCCACTACCGGGTAAACCTTTATTGATATCTTGTAATTTTCTCCAAATACTGCCGTCGTCGCTAACAAATAGACTGATAAAACGGGGAGCACCGTTTCCGTTTTGCTTACGTGTCCAGTAGTCGAAAGATAGGCTGTGGAGCGTTTTGCCAATATTTAAATCGATGTAGTTTCCGTAAACTGCATCTTGAACCGGAGCGCTCCATTTTGAATGGAAATAGCCAGTCCCCTCCAAATCACCGTCTATCAAACCCGACAAACCTGTTCCGTCACCGTCTTCAACGGAATTGGTTGAAAGTTGGCTAACTTTCAAATCCAGCTTCTTAGGAACGTACTTCACGCCTAGCAGAACAATATCATTTTGTGTATCAGTCTCAAAATTCTTGTTCGACAAATTGCACAAATGAAGCGGTAAAATATATTCACCACACGACAATTTGCTTGCGTCGATAGTCACCGACAGGCTCATTGAAGTAGCGTCCTTTGGGAATGAAATACCTTTTCCATTAAATTTGTATGCTTTTTCCGGAAGCAGAGTGAATTTGTTATCAAACTTAGCGTTATATTCGTTGAATGCCTGTATAGCCTGTTCATCTGTGTTCGCATCGAAGGTGAAGTCCCATTGATTCGGCATTGGGAACGTCACATTGAATTCTACCGTCTGAGTTTGGGGATCACTCGAGGTGAAGGAAGAAACCATAGCAAACTTGTTGCCGTCTGCTAAATTAAAGGCTATAGTTGGTGTTTCAACATCCAGTTGGATAAGCAGTAAATTGTTTTTTACTGTACAGTCCGAACTTACCATACGGATGGGAAGTACATATTTTTTCTGCGTTTCGTCCATTAATTTCTTGATGTCGACCGTCTTTAAGGTGACTTCACCAAACTTGTATGTTTCATCTGAAGCGAAGTTCAGTTGCGTTTCATGGATTTTATATTTGTCAGCAGGAAGATACGACTCAGCCACATTGTTGTCTTTGGCATATGTATTGAACTCTTCTTCTGCCATTACTTCGATCTTGGCTGTTGCCGCGTTTCCGACTTCCGAACCGCCTTTCATCACAGTAAACTTGTACACTGCATCTTCACCGGTAGTGTAAAGTGAGAGGCGCTGCATGCCATATTGCTTGAGATTCAAAATGTGATGATATTCTGACGGAACTAGGTCATCGTATGTCTCGCAACTTGAAAACGTCAGTATGCCGCACATCAAGCATGAAAAAAATGCTGAATTTTTCATTATCTTTAGTATAAATAATTATAAGATTAATAACCTGGGAATTGTACAAATTGAGGACCTTTGTAGATTTCATTTTCAAACACCGGAGATGCATACATACGGTTGTGCCATGCAAAAGGCTGGCTGATGAGCACCGGTTTGTTGAATTCTTCAAAAGTAGGATCCTTTTTCTGTAAGGCATTCAGTCCCATACGCACTCCGTAGCTCATGGTTTGAGGAGCAATCATCCAGCGACGAATATCAAAAAAACGGTGACCTTCCAGCCACAGTTCATTGTTACGTTCGTTGCGTACCCATTCTTCCAGTGATTGAGTAGACAGGTCGGTGTGTGTCAATAGTCTTACTCCTGCACGTTCACGAATAACATTCAAGTTTTTAAGTGCATTTTGCTCATCCTTTAATGCTGCATAGCATTCTGCCAGATTCAGATACAATTCAGCCATACGGATTAATGGCCTGGGTTTGGATTCATTTTGCTCACCACCAGGGGTTTGACGATAGTTGGCCGGGAAGAACTTTTGGTTCAGGAATCCTGTTTCGCAGTTGTCTCTGTTGAACAAATCAGGGTTATACCCGTGTAACTCTGAATTCCTCATTTGCAATTTAAGCGGTTGACCATCGGACAGTTCATTGCCGAAATCACCGTCATCGAAAGCTACCCAAGCATAAAATCTGGGTTCGCGGTTTGTGTTGAAGTTAATAATGCCCGGACGGTCCTTGATTTCGGCAGACTGATAGTATTTGGCATCTTGCCAGTCATTGACAGGTGTTCCGTCCTCTTTATAGAAACGGGCTAAAGCATTCAATGTAGGGGCAATTCCCGACCATCCGCCTTTCCAAGTGCCCTGATTGTTCTTGATGGTGCGGTGAGGCAGTGACCCCACCAGGTAGTTACCTTGGTTAGCCAATCCCCAGATTGTTTCTGTGTTACCTTGGTTTACTTTGGTAGTGACCATATAACGCATCAGCATTACATGTTTCAGGAATTCCTTGTTCTTTTCAGCATCTGAGCCTGTCAACGGTTTGTTGGGCACGAAAGGCAACTCTACCTTTTGCTGTTCCCTCAGTTGCTCTGATTGTTCCAGAGTGAAAAGCTTATGTCCGGCAGCCTCGGCTTCTTTCAGGGCGCTCTGACAAGCTGACAAGGCTCTGCGCCATTTCTCTTCATCATAGTTCACACTTACCAGTTCCAATCCATAGCCCGGAGTTTCATAGTTCTTATTTTTCCAGTCTCTGTAAGGGAATCCACCATTCCACAATTTAGAAGCAGCATACAGTCTCAAACGCGCCTGCAAAGCTCTGACCATCGGGCGAGTAGCACGGCCCCAATCGTCTCCTTCGCGGGTAGCAGGCAGGTTGGCATAGGCTTCTTCAAATTTATTGTAGCACCACTCTGTCACGTAGTCATAATGACTTCTGCCCGGAAATTTGCTGGCTGGAGTGTCTTGTTCTATGTAACGGTCGTTAATAGGACACGGACCGTATTGGAACAATACCTGCATGTGATAATAGGCCAGCAAAAAGTCGATTTCAGCTTTCATAGTTACTTTTTCCTCTTCTGATATGGCACGTGCATGGAACAATTCGTTCATGAACAGGTGACACTGACCGACATACCTGTAGTATGACCCCCATCTCCAACCATCAGCCAGGTTGGCGGCTTCGTTCAGATTCCATTGAATTTTTTGTCCTCCGGTTTGCCACAAGCGGGGTAAAACGTATTCGTCCGAACCCATTTCCAATCCTTCATAGTTCATTGGATTTATCACTCCTGCATAACAAGAGTAGAGAAATCCCAATGTTCCTGCACGGTCCTTATTAGCATCTTGCAAGTCGGGTTGTTCGGGTGGCACTATATCCAAATACTCACAAGAAGTCATGCTGCAAGTCATGGCCAATGACAGCAGTGCAACATTTGATAAATTTCTAAAAAAAGACATAATATATTTTTGTTCTTAAAATGTTAATTAAAAGGATAATTGCGCACCGATACAGAAGGTACGTTGCAGCGGGTAGCTGTTCCAACCCAGTTCAGGATCCCACAATTTAAACGGACTGAACACCGCCAGATTGTTTCCAGTAAAGTAGAGGCGTACATGGTCGAAACGGTATCCTATTTCGAGTGTCTTGAAACGCAGGAAGTTACCATTTCTAATCCAGTAAGTGCTGGATTGCGAATTGTTGCTCATCTGTGAATCATTCAATCCCAAACGTGGATATTCCGCATTGGGATTTGGGTTGGCTTCTGTCCAGCGGTTTTCTGCAACGAATTTCATAGCGTTATAGTCATTCTGTCCAAACGGATGTAGCCCGTTGATGTTAATGTCGCGCATAGCCGATCCGTTGAAGAATACACCGAAGTTGAAACGTTTCCAGTCAATGTTCACACCAAAGCCATACTGGATACGTGGCATATTGGCTGTTTTGGAAATCATCACTTGGTCCTTGCTGTCAATCACGCCGTTACCATCGACATCGCGGTATTTGATATCACCCGGCATCGGTTTACTACCTAGATTTTGTGTAGGACTGTTGTCTATTTCTTCCTGGCTTTGGAACAAGCCTTCAGCAATATAACCGTTTCTCCGGTTCAGGGGCTTTCCGGTTGCCGTCTGCCATACGTAAGGATAGATAGGTTCGTCTACGTCTATATATTTGTTCTGTGTGTAGGTAAATGTTCCACGGAAGTCCACAGTCAGATCTTTGGTGAACTGTTTGCGCCAATTGGTACTCACTTCATAACCCCAATTGTCCACTTTACCCTTATTTGACCAAGGTTTGGCTTCGTGGAAGCCCAGTGATTGCGGCCACGCTTCACGATGAAGCAAAATGTTGTATCGCTTGTCATAGAAGAAGTCGAATGTGATGCTTAATTCTCTGAACAGCTCCATATCAAATCCAACGTCTAATTTCTTTACACGCTCCCAACCGCCATTTTGAACGGCCCATTGTTGCACGACGGGGCCATAGTAACTAACATTCAAGTTTTCACCTGTAGTAAATCCCGGACGGCCATTACCAGTAACCTGTACTTGGTCAATGTAAAGGAAGTGAGGTGCATTACTAGGACCTGTCTCGTCGCTACCAACCAAACCGTATGAACCTCTTAGTTTCAAAGAAGAAACGACATCGCTTAGCGGTTCGAAGAATTTTTCGTTGGACACTAACCAGCCTAGAGAAACAGCGGGGAAGAATTCAAAACGGTCACCTTTGCCTAAACGTTCAGTCCCATTGTAACCGAAGTTAAATTCAAACAAGTAGCGTTGGTCGTAATCATAGGTTGCACGTCCGGACAGACCTTGATTGCGGCTGGGCAGCACATTGTTTTTAAATTCACGTTGTGTGTAAAGCAACATGCCCCCAACGTTGTGTTTATCAAAACGGCGGGCATAGTCTATTGTAAATTGCAAGAAGAACGTGTTGTCACCGCCTTTGGTAATATCCGATTGGGCAATATAATCCGTTCCCGATGTACCGAGACGTTCCAGTTCGTATTTATCAGTAGCCGGGTCGTAGCTACCTGTTTTTACCCGATAGAAATAGGGCTCGATAGTACGGGTATATTGGTTGTACGACCAGTTCTTGAAGTTAATCAATGCGGTAGCCTTCAATCCTTTGGTGATGAAATCAAAGTTTTGTGTAATCTTCAAGGAAGTATTCAGTGTGTTTGACTGGTAATTTTTGAATGATGTATTCATAAATGCATACGGGTTTTCCATTAGGGTGTTACCTGTACGGTATGCATTGCCGAAGCGTGGATGCTCGTCACCTTCTTGTGCCGGGAAAATAGCAGGGAAGCTTACCGGATTGGTAGTGCGGGCTTTGGCGAACAAATCAGCGGGGTTATATTGAGGACCGTTGTTGTTTGAGATCTGCGCATTCATCCTCAAATCAATAGTAGTGCTACGCGTCAGCTTGTAACGAATATTGTTTTGGAAATTGTAGGACCAATTGTTAATGTTATTGTTGAAAGAATAGAATTTCTTCGTATTCAACAATCCGGTATCATGGTTTGCCTGAATACTCATATAGTACGTGGCTTTCGAACCACCACCCGATACGTTGATGTTTGCACGTTGGCTCATAGCCATCTTCTTGAAAATATAGTCAGTCCAGTCTATACTGGGGTATATCAGCGGATTGATCCCCTTGCGAGTGTTGTCGATAATTTCTTGGCTGTAGCGTTGAGAAGCATGCGGGTCACGGGTAAGTTGTGCTTCGTTATACATTTCCATCCAGGTAGCTCCATCCACAAATTCCGGGAAACGGTCCATCACGTTGAAGGAGTTTTCAATGCTGGCGTTCACTTTGGTCGTTTCATTTTCCTTACCGGTCTTTGTAGTGACCAACATCACACCATTGGCACCACGAGCACCATAGATAGCTGTGGCAGAGGCATCTTTCAAAATAGAGAAACTTTCAATCGTTTCTGCAGGAATTTTGTTCAGGTCTGATGCTGAAATTTCCACGTCATCCAGCATAATCAGAGGAGTGGCCCGTCCACCAAACGTTCCGATACCACGGATGTAGAAAGCGGCAGCCTCACCCGGAGCACCGCTATTAGTAGTTGAAATAACACCGGCCAGTTTACCGGCAAATGAGTTGGTCAGCGAAGAGGTTGGAGAAGCTAAAGCCAGACCTTTCACCGATGTAATGGCACCTGTCACAGAGACTTTTTTCTGTGTTCCGGCACCGACCACCACAACTTCGCTCAGCAATTCATTCTCTGTCTCCAATTTAATATTGAAAACACCCAGATCCCCTACCTGCACTTCTTTTGTTTTGTATCCCACAAAACTGATTTGAAGTACATCCTTGCTGGTGACTGACAATGAAAAGTCACCATCCAATCCCGAAATTGTACCTGCGGATTGACCTTTGATTTTGATTGTGGCTCCTACCACAGGTGTTCCATCGTTTGCATCGGTGATGACACCGGTAATAGTTCTTTTTTTGGGGACTTCTTTTCCTTGCATTATAGTCTGCTTCATCACCGTTTCAGTGCTATCAGCAGCCCATGCCGTTGAAGATAACGGTGCTGAAAACAACAATGTGCCTGATGTTAGCAACACCCCTCCCGTCTTCATAAAAAAATGATAATTTTTTAAATGCATGAAGTTCGAAACTTTAAGGTTTAACATTATTTTTTATTTTCGGCTCAAAGATAAATAATATATTTAATTAATAAATAGTATTTATTGTATTTTTTATCAAAAAATAATTTACCTATGACAATTAATTATTTTGTCTGGGGCGGGAATATAAAATAATATATCAAAAATAAACGCCAAAATATTTTTTTGATCTACCTATTCTCTTTTTTGTTTCTGTAACCAATAGATTATTATATATACGTATTATCAATTTAGTTATTTTTGCTCGTTCAGTAGTGTTGATGTCTTTTGGGATTTAATCCCTATTGATATATACAAGAATTACATTAAATTTGTGTTTAAGAGAAAATGGCAACGTCGCCATTCTAAAATTCTTTTTCCCGCAAAAATCGGCATAAGGCGCAAAGAAAAGCAAAGTTCTACATAAATAAATGCAGGTCAGCATCTTGTATGCAGAGCGGGTGGAAACGGACTTCGGCATAAAATGCCTGAAAACACCCCTTTCGGACAAAGTTCGGCTACTAAACAGCTACCGGTTCCGAAACAGGGTATATACGACATAACAAGTTCTGTTTCATCGCTTTGCCTTGTTTTGCATAGCTCTTGGTAAGAAATAAGTAACTGAAGCAATATCTTAAAACAAATTGCCACTGGGAAAATCGGGTAATCATAAGCCCGAATGAGCTTATGGCAATTTATTCTAAAGCAAACTACCAACCGACTCCAAAGTTGATAGATTTCCTTATTTATTTCTACAATCAGGAATTTCAGTTTCCAAAAGTGGATGTGCATTTTAATCTAAAGAAAACATTAAACGATAATCCGCATTACTTATTCTACGACCAATTTTGTGAACTACTCCATGTTTCGGATATTTGTCCTTTTGGGGAATACGAACATGGATATATGGTCTTGCTTGTTGATAGTAAAAACAACATATACGGCGTAATGGATGATTATGTTGAACGGTTTGGAAATGATTATTTCAAAATGCTAAATCAACTTTATAATCGGTAAGGCATTGATAACAAACAGCAGACCGACTGAATAAGCGGAACGCTGCCAAACATTATCGTCATTAAAAAAGAATATGGAGAAAGGCATTAGAAAAATTGAGCAGAATGGTGTTCACGTTGCATATTTTACTTGTCCTCAAATCAAATTGAACAAGTATAAAGATGCAACTATGTTATCGTTGTGGCATATCAAAGGCGACTCAATGGATTTTATTTTGGATATGCCCGAATTGCAAGATATTAGGATGTATGCGTGTAAATTCAATGACTATACAGCATTAAGCAAATTGACACATCTAAGGAAATTATGTATTAATGGTATTGCCACAAAGGAAGAGCAAACTTTTGATTATATAGCCAATCTTTCTTCTTTAGAAGAACTAATCATTGGTTACATACAACCGTTTATCAAATTCCCCAATTTATCGAACTTACATAGTTTATATAAATTATTTATTTTTGAATGTAAAAATTTAGTTGATATAAAAAGTATAGCCAATATTCCCAATTTGCGTGTATTTGATTGGTGTTGTTCTCAATTAAAGCCTACTGAATTGGAATTTGTAATGCAAAAAGACAGTATTCAAAAAGTTGCTGCTCAATTTGGAGGCAAGAGGTTAAATGAAGAATTTAAATTATTATTAATGAAGTACAATTTATGACGATAACAAGCGGATTAATCTCTCCGAAAATTGATTATCCACCGAACATTATCGACAACAAGTGAAAATTAATATTTATAGATATGAAACTATTAGATAGCATAATTGAATTTGAAAAGGTTTTCGGTCGTTCAGGGCACGACATTGGAACTATGCAAATTAATATTACATCCTCCGAATCATGTAATTTGGAAACTCTGTACGATATTCTGAATTTTAGTAAGCCATTAACCATCGGAGGTGAATTGTTTATGCATATATACCCTAAAGATATGTTGGATAAAATGCAACAAGGATGGTATTGGGTACTCTCTAAAGAAAATACATGGGTACAGGACGGCCAAAATTGGAATAAGAACTGGATTGTTTTTGCCACCAGAAATGATGCTGCAATATATTTTAACCAGACAGATAACTGTGTATATGGAGCCATTGAAAAAAGTGTATTTTAGAATATTGGAATGAAACAATAAACTCGAAGACCCATATTGCAACTTATGCAAAGATTGATGATATTGGATGTTTGATATGTCACCTTGTAAGGGAAGCAGAATATTCGGAATATACGAGACAATCAATAGGTTTACAATAAGGAAGCTATTTGGGCAATAATCTAGTTATATTTGATAGTTGGCAGTTGAATAATGATTCTTATGTAGCTATTATTAATACTACCTTTTATTGCAGAATATATTTATATAATACCCCTATCTATGAAAGGTTGAATAGTTGCATTATAAGTATAATTCACTACCTTTGCAGCGTGGGTAAATCCTACAAAGGAGATTATTAATTTATTGGATAACTAATCTTGTTCTACATAGTTGATGTAAACCAATATGTAAACCGGAGTATAGTTAGCGTAGGAGAGATTTATAAAGTTTTCATTGTAATGTGTTGATTATTAAAGATATATTGCAATCGTATTCGACCGGCGAAGTTGCCGGCAAGAAGGACTTAAAATCCTTTGGCCATTGCGGCTGTGCGGGTTCAAGTCCCGCTTCGAGTACTCGATTAAGCTCTGTGAATCATTGATTTGCAGAGCTTTTTCTTTATAAGCTCTTGATATGAAAGACCGTTTCCCTATAGCGAACAAAGTGTTTCCCTTAATAGAACAAGTTGTTTCATTATGGCGAACACTTTGTTTCCCTTAACAGAACATTTCGTTTCATCATATGAAAACAGACTGTTTTTCCTTATTGGAACAAACTGTTTCTCTATACTTGAACAAAGTGTTCATCTCTGTGAACTAACAAACTAACTATAATACTATAGTAGATGATATGCGCGTGGCACTTGGTAATATGTGCTTGCAGATGAAATAAAAGAATCTATATAAATAGCCTCCTCTTTATTGTTCAGAACAGCTTGGGGCGTTTGTTATTGAACCGATAGCCGATACCCAACATCAGATAATTGGGCTCATGAAATTCCCGGAGGTTATATCCTATATGGAGATACGAATTGCGTGTTACGTCTATTTTCAGGGCAAGAATCTGATAGAAAGACTTCATGTCACCGCCGCCGTGCAGAACATTGGCTCCCAGACCGATACCTACCGTGAAGTAAGGCATGACAAATTCTCCGCGGGCGGATAAGCCCAATGCCATCTGCTTCTTGGCGGGCGGAGTATAGAAGCCGTTCTCTTCTTCGTACGATTCTTTCATGTTCGCACTGTGGTCGTATACGCCGTCCAGCGCCACACCGGCACGGAATTTATAGCCGAAGTTGTACATGGGTGCAAAGCTGAAACCGAACACGTTGTAAGTGCCGGGTGCGGGTACCTGGCCACTACTGCCCTCATGGGCCACTGCTTTCTTTCGCCAGGAGCCGAACAAAGTCAAGTCGTAGCTGACGTGGCGGGGGAATGGAGGAACGATAGGGCGTTGCCATGATTGGGCGAGTTCATCTGCTCTGCGGTTAAAGTTATATACCAGTCCCACTTTGCAGTCCACCGTGTTCAGGCCGGAGTTGGGATATTGGGTGTTTCCGTTGGAAAAGTGGCTTCCGGTAGCTCCTATCATCAAGTCGAACTTGGGGGAGAGTGCCCACTTTAAGTAGAGGTTCACATTGAGATAGGCATTCACTTTCGAGCCGATAATCTGGTTCTCCGGGTTGTCATATTCATCGTAGGGTTTCCAGCCGAACGATGCGCCGAAGTTCCATTCATAGTTCAAGGATATGCGGGGGCTGAATTGGGCGATGCGTCCCCCTTGAAACAGATAGACCGCCAGCGGGTTGCCCAGCTCTTCCGGATTGCCGAAGTTGAAATAGCCGACTCCAATCCCTTGATAGGCTCCTATATAAGCCTGGTCGGCAACGGTGTGGGGACGGAGCTGGAAGGAGTATTTCAGATGGCCGGCATAGGCATTTTTCATGGCCTTGTATTGGTGGTTGGAGTACTCCAGAAAAGGGTTGGTCTGAAAAATATAGCCAGCACGCCCTTCTACGCCTAATCTGTGGATGAAGCGCTGTGAGAAAGGGAGTGTGTCCCGTTTGTATTCCGAATGGCTATCGGATGTCCATTGTTGGGCGTATATTGTATCAGACAAGAAAAGTACCGCTCCTAAGAAAGCCAGTATTTTCCATATCTGCATGCTATTTTTCATATGCCGTGTCGGTCTTTCTTGTTTATAAATGTTCCGAGTGAAGTTTAATTTCGTGCAAATATAGTTTTTTTATCCTTTTGACATTCACAATGAGACAACTATTTGTAAAAAGAGGGGGTAAAACTGAAATCGCCAATAGAATGGCCGACTTCGGTTTTACCCCCTCCTTATTCATTCACCCGGATGCTGTCTTATGATTCGGATGCTGGGTGGCGAGCATTATTTCCGGTCGTTCTCCCGGATTTCCACCCGGCGGATTTTCCCGCTGATGGTTTTGGGGAGCTCATCAACAAATTCGATGACACGTGGGTATTTGTAGGGAGCCGTCACTTTCTTCACATGGTTCTGCAACTCCTTGACAAGCCCTTCTCCAGCGCGTGCCTTGTACTCTTTTGCCAACACAATCGTAGCTTTTACCACTTGGCCGCGGATTTCATCGGGCACACCGGTAATGGCACATTCCACTACGGCTGGGTGGGTCATCAATGCACTTTCCACTTCGAACGGACCGATGCGGTAGCCGCTACTTTTGATGACGTCGTCGGCGCGGCCTACGAACCAGAGGTAGCCGTCTTCGTCCTTCCAGGCTACGTCTCCCGTGTAGTAAATGCCGTTGTTCCATGCCTCGTGGGTGCGGTTGGCATCGCGGTAGTATTCCTTGAACAATCCCAGCGGTTTGCCTTTGTCGGTACGGATTACAATCTGTCCCTGCTCACCGGCTTCCACGGAACGTCCTTCGTGGTCTATCAGGTCTACCTCGTATTGCGGATTGGGCAATCCCATGCTGCCGGGTTTCGGTTCCATCCATGGCATGGTGGCAACGGTAAGGGTCGTTTCGGTCTGTCCGAATCCCTCCATCAGCTTGATGCCCGTCAACTTCTTGAAGGTCTCGAATACGGCGGGGTTCAATGCTTCTCCGGCGATGGTGCAGTATTCCAGACTGGATAGGTCGTACTTCGTGAGGTCTTCGTGAATGAGGAATCGGAAGATGGTGGGCGGCGCACAAAGCGACGTGACGTGATAATCTTGTATCTTCTCCAGTATGGCTGCGGGAGTGAATTTCTCGTGGTCGTATACAAATACGTTGGCGCCGGCAATCCATTGTCCGTAGAGCTTGCCCCACACGGCTTTTCCCCAACCGGTGTCGGCAATGGTGAGGTGTAGGCTGCTCTCTTTCAGGTTGTGCCAGAAGCTGCCGGTGACGATGTGTCCCAACGGATAGGTGAAGTCGTGGGCCACCATTTTGGGCTCTCCGGTAGTGCCGCTGGTGAAGTACATCAGGGAGATGTCATCGTTCGTATTCGGATGTTCAGGTTTCACGAAAGGAGCGGCAGCCTCGATACCTTTGTGAAAGTCTTCGAATCCTTCGGGAATTTCCGGCCCGACGCTTACGAGGCGTTTCACAGAAGGAGACTCCGGCATGGCTGCCGTGATATGGTCGGTGATGACGCTTTCGCCGGCGCAGACTATCATCTTGATGTCTGCGGCGTTGCAACGGTATACGATGTCTTTCTTCGTCAGCAGGTGGGTGGCGGGAATCACCACTGCACCGAGTTTGTGTAGTGCCACAATGCTGAACCAGAATTCGTAACGGCGCTTCAGTATCAGCATCACCATGTCTCCGTGGCCGATGCCGAGGCTTTGGAAATAGGAAGCCGTCATGTCTGTGTACCGTTTCATGTCGGCAAAGGTAAATTGCCGGCATTCGCCCTGGTCATTGGTCCACAACAGTGCGGGTTTGTCGGGTTGCTCGGCGGCCCAGGCATCCACTACGTCGTAGCCGAAGTTGAAATTCTCCGGTACGTTTATCTTCAAGTTCTTGATGAAGTCCTCCTGTGAGGTGAAGGATGTTTGAGATAAAAATCTTTCTACCATAACTTTATTACATAATTACTGCCAGGAATTTTACAGTCTTTCCGTCAAGCGCCTTCATGCCGTGCGGCAGTTTGGAGTTGAAGTATAGACTGTCTCCTTCGTTTAAGATTAAGTCTTTGCCGTCGATGCTGACCATCATACGGCCTTCCAGTACGAGGTTGAACTCCTGACCGGCATGGCTGTTGTAATGTATCGGCTCGCTGTCCGGTTTCGGTTCTACGGTCACGATGAACGGGTCTGCCGTGCGGTTGATGAAACCGGCTGCCAGTGATTGGTATTTATATGCCTTGGTACGTTCTATACTGGTTCCTTTTCCGGCACGTGTCAGGAAGTAGGAGCTCATTTTGGGCTCTTGCCCAAACATCAGTGCGTCCAGTGATATGCCGTAGTGCCGTGCTATCTTCTGCAGCATGCTGACCGAGATGTCGAATTCTCCGGTTTCGGCCAGGCGGTACTCTTCTGCAGAGATGTCGCAGTCGCGGGCGATATCGTCGGCAGTCAGTTCCAATACGTCACGCAGTCCGCGCAGGCGTTCGGCTATTTGTCTGATTTGTTCGTCCATAATTATATTTGTTTTAAATGGGTTGTTATTGAAATACACCGTTACGCCGCAGGGCATTGGCATATTGGCACATTAAATACTCGCTTTGATAGCTTTAATCACAGTGGAGGTGAATCCTTCGTGTTCCAGTTCGTTGATTCCCTTGATGGTAATTCCTCCGGGAGTACACACCTTGTCAATCTCAACACTGGGGTGTGTGTTACTGTTCAGAATCAGCTCGGCTGCTCCCTTCACGGACTGTGCCACCATGCGCATGCCGTCTTTGGGGTAGATACCCATTTCAATGCCGGCCTGCATAGCTGCCTGGATGTACTTCAGCACATAGGCGATGCCACAGGAAGTCATGGCGGTGGTTGCCGCAATCTTTTCCTCGGGAATGAGCATGGCAAGTCCCATCTGGTTGAAAATGTCCAGCATCAGCTGCTCCTGCTCCTTGGTGGCATTGCGGCTGGCGATGAGTGTCATACTTTCCATTTCGCTGATGGCTGTATTGGGAATAAGGCGGAACATGGTCATTTCCTTGTCTGCTACATAGTGTGTCAGTTCTTCGAAGGGAATACCGGCTGCAACGGAGATAAGAATCTGTGTGCCTCTCAGTTTCAATTCCTTTACCACAAGTTTCATCAGCCATGGCTTCACGGCAAAGATTATCATATCTGCACCGGTCACTGCTTCCTGATTGTCGTTAGTCACTTGCAAAGCGGGGAATTCTGCCTTCAGTTTGTCCAGCTTGTCCTGGGTGGGGTTGGAGACAATGATGTCACCGGCAGGGATGATTGTTCCTTTTGCCAGCCCGCGGGCGATGGAGCCTCCCATATTTCCGGCACCGATAATTGCTATTTTCATATTTTCTTGTTGTTAAAAGAGTTGTCTGTTGGCAAAGGTAGATAAATTAAAGAACTTTCTTGAAGCGTTTCAAGAATTCCTTTGCTTCGTCCATGCTGAGGCACAGAGGCGGCAGCAGGCGGAGCACATTCGTACCGCTTACGCCGGTGAATACATGTTGCTCTTTCAGCAGTCTTAGGCGCAGTACCTTGATGGGGGCTTCAAATTCCAGTCCTATCATCAGTCCTCGTCCGCGAACATCCTTGATTTGCGGGAACTTTCTCAGTTCTGTCATCAGGAAGTCACCGACTTGCGCTGCATTTTCTATCAGTTTTTCTTGCTCTATGACGTCCAGTACGGCAAGGGCGGCACTGCAAGCCAGGTGGTTTCCACCGAAAGTGGTTCCAAGTTGCCCGTATACCGGTGTAAACATTGGGCTGATGAGTACGCCTGCCATCGGGAAACCATTGCCGATGCCTTTTGCCACGGTGACGATGTCGGCTTTGATGCCGTTGTACTGATGGGCGAAGAACTTGCCGCTGCGTCCGTAGCCGCTTTGGATTTCATCGAGAATCAAGACCGTGTTGTGTTCCGTACAAGTCTGGCGGAGAGCCTGCATGAATTCGTCTGTCGGCAGTTGGATGCCGCCTACACCTTGTATGCCTTCGATAATCACTGCGCAGACATCTCCTTTGGACAATTCGGCCTTCATGGCTTCGATGTCGTTCAACGGGAGGTAGGTGACGTGCCCGCAGTTGTTGATGGGAGCGATGATTTTAGGATTGTTCGTTACTTCCACCGCCAGTGAGGTACGTCCGTGGAATGCTTTTGAGAAGGATATCACACGGGTACGGCCATTGTAGAAAGAGGCGAGTTTCAAGGCGTTTTCATTGGCTTCGGCACCGCTGTTGATGAGGAAGAGTGAGTAATCATCATAGCCGCAGACCTTTCCCAAACGCTCTGCCACTTGCTGTTGCAGCTTGTTGATTACTGAGTTTGAGTAGAATCCTAACGTAGCAACTTGATTGCTCACCATCTCTACATAATGTGGATGTGCATGTCCGATTGAGATGACTGCATGGCCACCGTAGAGGTCGAGATATTCGGTACCGTTCTCGTCCCATACATGGCAGCCTTTTCCTTTGACGATGTTGATGTCAAAGAGAGGGTATACGTCGAATAAATTCATTTTTTTTTAGAATGCAGAAGGTTTCAACCGTAAACCTACGGTCTCTTCCAGGTTAAACATTAAATTCATGTTATGGACAGCTTGTCCGCTGGCGCCTTTCAGGAGGTTATCGATGCAGGAAATGATAAGCAGTTTGTCGCCGTGCTTCTCCAGATGGATGAGGCACTTGTTGGTGTTTACCACTTGCTTCAGGTCGATATTCTTCTCCACGATGTGGGTAAAGGAATCTTTGGCGTAATATTCTTCGTACATGCGGACGATTTCTTCCAGGGCCACTTTGGTCTTCACCACAATGGTGGTGAAGATGCCGCGCGGGAAGTCGCCGCGGTAGGGGATGAAGTCAATGTCCGCATCAAAGCTGTTCTGCAGCTGTTTGAGCGATTGCTTGATTTCGGGCACATGCTGGTGCTCGAAAGCTTTGTAGACACTCATGTTGTTGTTGCGCCAGCTGAAGTGGCTCGTGGCGCCCGGTTTCACACCGGCGCCGGTACTTCCGGTAATGGCGTTCACCATGATATCATCATTCAGCATCAGATGTTTGGCAAGCGGTAGCAGCCCCAGCTGTATGCAGGTGGCAAAGCAGCCCGGATTGGCTACGTGCTTCGCTTTGCAGGTGGCACGGCGGTTCAGCTCCGGCAGGCCGTAGATGAAGTCGTGTTCGGGAGAGGCTATGCGGTAGTCCATGGAGAGGTCGATGATTCTCAGTTCCTCGGGCACGTTGTGGCTTTCGAGGAACTTCTTCGTGTCGCCATGTGCCGTACAGAAAAAGAGTACGTCGATTTCTTCCAGCGGGAGCTGGTCGGTAAATACCAAGTCTGTTTCGCCGTACAGTCCTTCGTGTACGTCGGTAATTTTGTTGCCGGCGTTGCTTGAGCTGTTTATGAAGACGATTTCCGCTTCCGGGTGATTTAATAACAGGCGTATCAATTCGCCTGCTGTGTATCCGGCTCCGCCGATGATTCCTACTTTAATCATGTTGATAATATCTATTGGGTTCTTCTGGTATTATAACTAATAGTATGATATATATAAGTGTACCTGCAAACGCAGTGAAGATCGTAGCAAAAACGTAGATGATGCGTACCAGTGACACGTCGAGTCCGAAAAAGTTTGCCAGTCCTGCACATACGCCGGAAAGCATTCTTCCGTTTCGGGGGCGCGTTAATTTTTGCTTCCGGTTCATCATTTAGATTTCTTCGTCTTTGTGGTTTGAGTAATAGGCACGCAGTGCGGTAGAAGTCACCTTGATGAAACCTTTGGCGTCTTCCGCAGTCCAGCCTTTCTGCATTTCACCGTATTCGCCGAATTTGTTCTTTACAAGGTCGTCGTCACTTTCCACGCCTACGGTAGAGAAACAGAGCGGATGAAGTTCGAGAATCGCAGTACCGTTTACATTGCGTTGCGAGGACTCCAGCATGGCTTCGATGTCGCGCATTACCGGTTCCAGGTACTGGCTTTCGTGCAGGAACATACCGTACCAGTTGGCTACCTGGTCTTTCCAGTATTGCTGCCATTTGCTTAATGTGTATTTCTCAAGGAACTTGTGTGCGCCGATAATCAGCATGGGAGCGGCTGCCTCGAAACCTACGCGGCCCTTGATGCCGATAATCGTATCGCCTACGTGCATATCACGGCCGATGCCGTAAGCCGCACCGATTTCCTCTACTTTCTGGATGGCCTTGATAGGGTCGTCGAATTTTTCATCGTTGACCGCTTTAAGCTCACCCTTCTCGAAGGTCAGGCGCAACTGTTCGCTGCCTTCTTTGGTGCAATGTTTCAGATAGGCGCTTTCGGGAAGTCCCTGTGCGGAGTCCAGAATCTCACCGCCGCAAATGGAAGTACCCCACAGACCTACGTTATAGGAATATTTCAGTTTGGCGAAGTCGGCTGCAAAGCCGTGCTTGTTCAGATAATCTATCTCTTCCTGGCGGCTCAAAGCCATGTCGCGTGTCAGCGTGATAATTTCCACGCCCGGAGCCATGACAAGGAAAGTCATGTCGAAACGAATCTGGTCGTTACCCGCACCGGTCGAACCATGTGCAATGGCGTCTGCGCCGATTTCGTTGGCGTAGCGTGCAATGGCCAGCGCCTGGAATATACGTTCGGAGCTTACGGAAATAGGATAAGTACCGTTACGCAATACGTTGCCGAATACCATGTATTTCAAGCTCTTTTCGTAATATTCCTGCGTTACGTCCAAAGTAATATATTTTACAGCACCCAGCTTGTAGGCGTTCTCTTCGTTTGTCTTCAGCTGTTCGGGGCTGAAACCGCCGGTATTGGCACAAGCCGCATATACCTCGTATCCTTTCTCTTTGGCCAGATACATAACTGTGAATGAGGTGTCCAGACCACCGCTGAATGCAACTACTACTTTTTTCTTCTTTTCCATAATACTTATGAATTTTGAATGTTGAATTATAAATTGGGAATCAGGCTTGTAAACGAGTCCGTGTGTTCCCATTCATAATTCAAAATCTATAATTAATTATATTTTATCTTCCTCGTGTAACTTCGGGTCGTAAAGCATTGCCGTGCAAATGCAGAACTTCCGGTTTTTGGCTACCAGTATGTCATGGTTGATACAGCCCTCGCAGCCTTTCCAGAAAGCCTCGTCGTCTGTCAGTTCATTGAAAGTAACAGGTACGTAGCCCAGTTCGGTATTCATTTTCATAACGGCCGCTCCGCTGGTCAGACTGAATATCTTGGCTTTGGGCCACCGCAGGCGTGCCAGGCGGAAAGAAGCCGTCTTGATACGTTTTGCCAGTCCCAAGCCGCGGTAATCGGGATGTACGATGAGGCCCGATGTTGCCACATACTGCTTGTTTCCCCAGCTTTCTATGTAGGTGAAACCTGCAAATTCGTCTCCACATAAAGCTATGATAGCTTTTCCTTCTTTCATTTTAGTCGCCACATATTCGTGTGTGCGTTCTGCGATGCCCGTTCCGCGCACCTTGGCAGCTTCTCGGATGGTATCCAAAATCTTATCCACGTAAACTTCATGTGAGGCGTCGGCCACCATCACATCAATCTGTTTCGAATCCATTTCTTTTATTTCGTTATATATTCGTTGTAATATAGTTGTACAGGTTTACTTTATGTTAGGAATGATTTGTGACAGAAACACGCGTATCTCTTCGTGGGATGCAGCCTCGTGCAGAACCATCATGATCGTATCGTCGCCGGCAATGGTGCCCAGTACGGCGGGACATTCGCGGTTGTCGATGTCATAAGCCATGCTGCTGGCATAGCCGGGCCGGGTGCGGATGACGGCAATGTTCTTGGAGAAATGGAGGGAAATGAAGCCGCTGGTCATCAGCATTTCGCTTGCACTCTGGTCGTTGCTGCGCTTGTACATGATGTTGTTGGGAAGAACATATACATATTTCCCGTTCATGTTGGCCGCTTTGGCTACTTTCAACTGTTTCAAGTCGCGTGATAAGGTGGCTTGTGTCAGCTCAAAGCCCTCTTTGCCCAAAGCCTGCAACAGCTCTTCCTGAGAACTGATGTCTTTGCTTGAGATAATCATCTTGATGGCATCTAACCGATTGGCTTTCTTTTTCATGTTTCTGTATAATTATTCTTAGGTTGGTGCAAAAGTAGGGAATATTTTGGAAAGAATATACAGAAATGGGATTTTTTTATTCTTTAATATGCAAAAAACGTAAAAAAGACGGTATATGTATGCAGGTTTGGAATATAATTAAAGGCCTTTTATCGGAAATCTTTTAATTATATCTTTGCAACAACTTCAGACAGGTAGCCTGAAAAACTCAGTGTGGGGTAAGTGTAGGCTGTCTGCATGCGGTTTGTTCCTGACTGCCGCAAGAGAAACGGCAAGTATAACCGTGTCTTGGGCGGGGTGGAGTAGGTGATAAACGACAAAAACAATAAGAGAACTGCCAAAAGGCTCAGAGTCCGTTTGCCGTGAAGCTCTTATTTTTGCAATACAGAATAAAGTTCATTTCTTAATTCTATTAAAACTATCAAAGGCACATGAAAAAACTACTTGGATTAATTTCCTTTCTTTTAGTATTGGCAGGTTCCGTTTCTGCCAAAGTGGTACTTCCGGCTATCTTTTCCGACAATATGGTATTGCAGCAAAACGCGCAAGTCAATCTGTGGGGAAAGGCAATGCCCGGTGAACGGGTTTCGGTAAAAGCGTCATGGACGGATAAAACCGTGACAACCAAGGCTGCGGCTGACGGCAAATGGACTGTGAAGCTGAAAACGCCTGCGGCTGCAAAAGGGCAGTCTGTTACGGTGAGCGGTGAGAATACGATTACTATTAATAATGTATTGGTAGGTGAAGTATGGCTCTGTACCGGACAATCCAATATGGAATATCCGGTTTGCAAGCATCCCGATAAAAAATGGATGACCGGTATGATAACGGAAGCCGAGGAGATGAAGGACGCGGATTATCCGGAACTTCGTCTGTTCCGGGTGGAACATCAGTTGGCTCCCGACGGTGAAATGGATGACTGTCAAGGCCGGTGGCTGGTGTGCACGCCGAAAAACCTGTATGACTTCTCGGCTGTGGGATTCGTTTTCGGACGCCGGTTGCATAAGGAATTGAATGTGCCGGTAGGTATGATACAGTCTACATGGGGAGGCACGCATGCGGAATCGTGGACGAAGATGAGTGTTATGAAGAACAATCCGCTCTATGCAGATGTACTTGAAGATTTTGCTTTGAAGAATGTGAAGCAGGAGAAGGGATATTGCAAGGTCCCCGCTACGCTTTGGAACGGTATGATTCATCCTATTCTGGGATATACGGTGAAAGGAAATATCTGGTATCAGGGAGAATCGAATGCCATTCGTCATGAAAAATATCAGCAGGTATTCACCAATATGATTAACAGCTGGCGGAAAGAATGGAAGCAACCCGACATGCCGTTCTATTTCATGCAGATTGCTCCGCATAAAGGACAGCCGGCCGGTATTCGTGAAGCACAGCTCAAAACATGGCAAAGCGGGCTGAAGAATGTGGGCATGGCGGTTGTTACGGATGCGGCGGATTCTACGGATATTCATCCGCGTAATAAGCGCGTGGCGGGTGAACGCATGGCTTTGTGGGCGCTTGCCAAACAATATGGGAAGGATGTGGCATACTCCGGCCCGCTCTTCAAAACGATGAAAGTCAGCGGCAATAAGGCTGTATTGAGTTTTGAATATGCCGAAGACGGTTTGATGACACCTGAGAATGCTCCGGTCAAGGGATTTCTGGTTGCGGGAGCCGACCGGCGTTTCTATCCGGCGGTGGCTGTGATAAAAGGCAGCCGGCTGGAAGTTTCCGCTCCGCAGGTGGCGGAGCCGGTTGCCGTACGTTACGGCTTTTGTAACTTCTTCCGTGTAAATCTTTATAATAAGTCGGGTTTGCCCGCAGTGCCTTTCCGTACGGATACATGGGAACAAGGCTCGTATGCACGTTGGTTTGCCGACTCCGAGATGATGCGTTTTCCGCAGGCTTACCGGTTGGATCACGGCAAGCGCCTGTTCTTCGGTTATGCCCAGGGAGTGGGTTGCTGCGCCATGTTGCAGATGTGGAAAGCAACGGGCGAACGTCGTTACTATGATTATGTGAAGCAATGGGCCGACTCTCTGATTAATGAAAAGGGAGAAATCCATCTGTATGATAAGTCCACTTATAACCTGGATTTCATTAACTCCGGAAAGGTGCTGTTTGACCTTTACCGTGAAACCGGCGACCAACGATATAAAGCGGCAATGGATATTCTTATCAAACAGTTGAAGAACCAGCCCCGTACTTTGGAAGGCGGATTCTGGCATAAACTGATTTATCAGCATCAGATGTGGCTGGACGGACTGTATATGGCTTCTCCGTTTATGGCGCAGTATGGTGCGGAATTCAATAAACCGGAATGGATTGATGAGGCGGTGAAGCAGTTCCGTCTCTGCCATAAACATACCTATGATGCCAAGACAGGACTGTATCATCATGCGTGGGACGAAAGCAAGAGCCAGCGTTGGGCGAACCCGGAAACCGGACATTCTCCCAACTTCTGGGGGCGCAGTATAGGCTGGTGGTTTATGGCGCTGGTAGATGCTTTGGACTATATACCCGAAAATCATCCGGGACGTGCCGACATGATTGGCTATATCCGCGGATTGGCGGAGACATTGCCGAAATATCAGGATAAGGCGGGACTTTGGTATCAGGTTATCGACCAACCTAAACGCAAGGGTAATTTCCCTGAGGCATCCGTGACCACCCAATGTATGTATGCTTATGCAAAAGCAGTGAATAAAGGATATATCGATGCCGGATACCGCGCTGTAGCGGAAAAGGCTCTGCAGGGCTTGAAAGATAAATTGCTGGTGGAGAAACAGGACGGAACGCTGACTCTGACCCGTTGTTGCCAGGTTGGCGGTTTGGGCGGTCATCCGTATCGCGACGGAAGTTTTGAATATTATATAGGTGAAAAGATGAGGGATAATGACGCCAAAGCAACGGGACCGTTCATTATGGGATGTCTGGAACTGGAGAAAATAAAATAGGTATGAATCGATTGTTTTGTATTGCCATGTTTGCATTTTGTGCAGGTTTTTTGTCTGCACAAGATGTTTCGTGGCCGGAGATTGGTTTGGATGCCAAACCGGCTGCACGCTGGTGGTGGATGGGAAGTGCGGTGGATAAGGAAAACCTGACCCGTAATCTGGAAGCATATGCTGCGGCGGGAATGGGTACGATGGAGATTACTCCGATTTATGGCGTACAGGGAAATGATGCGAAGGATATTCCGTTTCTCTCCCCCCGATGGATGCAGATGCTGCAATATACGGAAAGTGAAGCGTCCCGTCTGGGCATGCAGATTGATATGAACACCGGTACCGGCTGGCCTTTCGGAGGCCCTGAAGTGGGGATAGAGGATGCCGCCTGCAAACTGTTTGTTACGGAATATCGGTTAGAAGGCGGGAATACGCTTGATAAGAGAATTGAGGTTGCCGATAAAAAACAAAAGCCTTATGCCAAACTGGAGCGTCTGATGGCCTTTTCCGATACGGGGAAGTGTCTGGATTTGACGGATAAGGTAAAAGACGGAATGTTATGCTGGAAAGCTCCGAAAGGGAGCTGGCGTTTGATTGCCGCCTTTTGCGGCAAGACTTTGCAGAAGGTGAAGCGTGCGGCACCCGGCGGTGAGGGGTATGTGATGAATCATTTCTCGGCCCGTGCCGTGAAAAACTATCTCGGACGCTTTGAACGCGCTTTTGACGGAAAGTTCAAGGATACGGCAGGTGGTGCTACAGCTTATCCCCATAATTTCTTTAACGATTCCTATGAGGTTTACGGAGCGGACTGGTCGGAAGGACTTTTTGATGAGTTTCTGGCGCGTCGCGGTTATAAACTGGAAGAACACCTGCTGGAGTTTCTGGCGGCAGGGGAGCGTTCGGACAAGCCCCGGCGTATCATCTCCGATTATCGTGAAACTCTCGGTGAACTGTTGCAGGAGAATTTCACCCGTCAGTGGACGGAGTGGGCGCATCGGCACGGGGCTAAAACCAGAAATCAGGCTCATGGCTCGCCGGGAAATCTGATAGACCTTTATGCCACGGTGGATATTCCGGAGTGCGAAGGTTTCGGTTTGTCTGATTTCGGTATACGGGGATTGCGTAAGGATTCGCTGACGCGTCCCAATGATTCCGACCTCTCCATGTTGAAATACGCATCTTCGGGCGCTCATATTGCCGGTAAACCTTATACTTCTTCGGAAACTTTTACTTGGCTGACGGAACATTTCCGCACTTCTCTGTCACAGTGCAAGCCGGATATTGACCTCATGTTCGTTTCCGGCGTCAACCATACTTTTTTCCATGGTACGACTTATTCTCCTGCTGAGGCTGCCTGGCCCGGCTGGAAGTTTTATGCTACGGTGGATATGAGTCCGACGAACAGCATCTGGCGTGATGCGCCTGCTTTCTTTCAATATATATCCCGTTGCCAGAGTTTTTTGCAGATGGGACAGCCGGATAATGACTTCCTTGTGTATTTGCCGGTATATGATATGTGGCAGGAGCAGGACGGACGTCTGCTGATGTTTGATATTCATAAAATGGCACGGCGTGCTCCGGGCTTTATAGAAGCGGTGCACCGCATTAACGATGCCGGTTATGATATGGATTATATTTCCGATAACTTCATTCGTACGGCCACCTGCCGTGATAAAAAAATTGTGACGTCAGGCGGAACAGCTTATAAAGCATTGGTTGTTCCCGGTGCACGTTTAATGCCTGCGGACGTACTTGCCCGCCTGCTCGAATTGGCAAAAGAGGGGGCGACCGTTGTGTTTCTGGACCGGTATCCGGAGGATGTTCCGGGGTATGCCAGGTTGGAACAGCGCCGTACGGACTTTAAGGGTATTCTGGAGCAGGTAAAGAAATTAGGAAATAAGCAAGGTAAAGGTAAGACGGTGTTCTTCGGTACGGATTATGTCCGTACACTGGCGCAGACTGTTGCTATACCGGAAGCGATGAAAACTTCTTTTGATTTGAGCTGTATCCGTCGGAAGAACCCGGAAGGTTATCATTATTTCATTTCCGCACTGACCGGAAAAGATACGGAAAGTTGGATACCGTTGGCTGTGCCTGCACGTTCGGCCATGCTTTATAATCCGATGAACGGCGTTTCCGGCAGGGCTCGCTTGCGTCAGAAGGATGGAAAGACGGAAGTTTATTTGCAATTGGCTTCCGGAGAATCTGCCATATTGAAAACTTTTACGGAAGTTGACGTACAGGCTCCGGAATGGAAGTATCAGACTGCTGCACGGGGAGCTGTCGAACTGTCCGGCTTATGGAACCTGCGGTTTGTGGAAAGCGCTCCTGCGGTATATAGTGTGCCGGATTCCGTTGCTTTGGGCTCATGGACGGATTTATCCTTTGAAGGTGCTAAAACGGTGATGGGAACAGGCTGTTATACAACCACTTTTGTGATTGAAAATCCGGCATCGGCCCAGGACTGGTTACTCTCACTTGGCGATGTCCGCGAAAGCGCCCGTGTACGTATCAATGGCCGGAATGTTGCCACTTTATGGGCTGTGCCCTATTGTTGCTCCGTCGGGCAATACCTGTGTCCGGGAAAGAATACTTTGGAAATAGAAGTAACCAATCTACCTGCCAATCGCATAGCCGATATGGATCGCCGTGGAGTGAAGTGGCGCATCTTCAAAGATATAAATATTGCAGCGCTTGGTTATAAAAAAGGAACTTATGCCGGCTGGGAACCTGTGCCAAGCGGATTATTAGGCCCTGTACGTATTATACCACTGAAGATAACTAAAAACGAAATGCAATGAAAAAAATCAGTCTGGGCGGAGTAGCGCTTGTTTGCGCTTTCTGCTCCTTATATGCTCAAGACCCGCGTGAACGAAACTATTTCTATGAAATCCTTGATCCTAAGCATGAACCGAAACCGTTGGTAGAGGGATTTGCCCAAGAGCGGATTACTGAAAATTTAAATCGCGGACTGGCGGTTGCCCCTTCCCGGGACGGCAAATCCGTGTATCTCAGCTGGCGTTTGCTGGCATCGGATGCTCCCGCCACGGCTTTCCATGTATATCGTGAGGTGGGCGGAAAGGCTTGCCGCCTGACGAAAAAGGCCGTTTCCCGTACTTGTGACTTTGTGGACACCGCTCCTCATGCACAAGCCGTCTATTGGGTGGAAGCTGTTGCAAAAGGACAGAAGCCGGTTGTATCGGAAAAACGGAAGGTCGTGTTATCCGATTTGAAGCCTTATACATCTATCCGCTTGAAAGATAATGCAAAAGCAGGAAAGATAGCATTGGCCGACCTGAACGGGGACGGAACTTATGATTATATCGTCCGTACTCCCGAAACGAACGTAGATCCGGGCATGCCGGGTGATACTACCGGAAAAACGTATAAAATATCCGCTTATTTGAGTGACGGTACTTACCTATGGACATACGATATGGGACCGGGGATTGAACCGGGTATCTGGTACTCGCCTTTCATCGTATACGATTTCAATGGTGACGGTAAGGCTGAGGTGGCGATTAAAACAGCAGGCACTGACTATGTGAAAAACGAGAAAGGACGTGTTTGCGGCGGGAGTGAATATCTTTCCGTACTGGACGGCATGACCGGACAGGAGATAGACCGGGTGGATTGGCCTGAGCGCAATGACCGTTACGGAAATCTGATTCGTCAGAATCGTAATCAGATGGGGGTTGCCTATTTAGACGGAAAGACCCCGTTTATATTGGCGGCACGCGGCACTTACAAGCTGATGGTTGTGGATGCCTGGATGTTGAAAAACGGTAAATTGGAACGTGCATGGCGTTGGGATGGTGATGAGGAGAATCCTATTGTCCGTAGTATGGGTGCGCACAGCATGGTTACTGCCGATGTGGACGGTGACGGCCGTGATGAGGTTATGTTAGGTTCCTGTATGCTGGATGATAACGGAACACTTTTGTGGTCTTCGGGCTTGGGACATAGCGACAAGGCATATCTTTGCAAGTTGCATCCCGATAGGGAAGGCATGCAGGTGTTTATGGTAAGTGAACCCAAAAAGGAAGATGGCCGTGGCGTTTCAGTAGTGGATGCGGCTACGGGTAAATTGATATGGAGCATCGGTCATACTACTTATCATGTAGGTGACGGTATGGTAACGGATTTTGATCCTGCTCATCCCGGTTTGGAGTGTTTTGCCAGCGAAGACCGTAAGGGGGGAAGTACCGACAGATATTTGCTTACTGCCGACGGGAAGAAACTGCAAGTAGCTCAAGATGAGATACCCGGCTGCCGTAACTGGATATGGTGGGATGCTGATTTGTTGCGTGAGACATTTAAGGGAGACAATAACCGTTGGGGAGCAGGCTCTTCTTCCGGTGGACGTAGCCAGAGCATCTGGAAATGGAAAGGTGAGATATTAACGGAAAATATCAAGGGGGATATATTACTGATGGCTGATATGGAAGGTGACTGGCGCGAGGAACTGATAACGGCTTTGCCCGGCGAACTGCGTATTTACCGCACCGATATTCCTGCGACAGACCGTAGGGTAACGTTGATGCAGGACGCTTTGTACCGTAGTTATGTGGCTCATCGTAGCATGGGGTATCCTCAAGCACCCGTACCGTCTTATTATTTAGGAGATAATTAATACATGTATCGGAATAAGATGTTCCGGTATGTTTGCTAACTTTAAAACGCTATTAAGAATGACAAAACCATTGTATGTAATTGCTGCTGTTTGTTTATGGATATTCAGTTCTTGCCAGTCTGCGGACTATAAGTATGAAGCTGTCTATCGTAACCTGCCTTTTGACATGCCTCGTGTGGAAGCGCCGAGATTTCCCGACCGTACGGTCAATCTGAAAGAGTTTAATGCCGTCGGTAATGGGGAAACTCTATGTACATCGGCTTTTGCCGATGCAATCAATGCCCTTTCCGAACAAGGGGGAGGACATCTTGTTGTTCCTGCCGGTGTTTGGCTTACAGGGCCGATCGTATTGAAAAGTAATATTGACTTGCATTTGGAAAAAGGGGCTGTTATCCTTTTCTCTCCTGATGTGGACCTCTATCCTTTGGTGGAAACAGTGTTTGAGGGGTTGGATACCCGTCGTTGCCAGTCTCCGATTTCCGGCCGTAACCTGGAAAATGTAGCTATAACCGGCGAAGGGGCAATTGACGGAAACGGCCATTACTGGCGTCCGTTGAAGCGTGAGAAGGTTACGGAGAGCGTCTGGAAGCAGACAACAGCCCGTGGCGGTGTATATAAACGTCCTACCTACTGGTTCCCTTATCCTGAAACTTTGAAAGGGGATACTATCAGCAATATGAATGTCCCCCAGAATCTGAAAACGGAGGAAGAGTGGCAAAGTGTCCGTCATTTCCTTCGTCCGGTGATGGTGAGTCTGATAGAGTGTAAGAATGTGTGGTTGCAAGGGGTGATTTTCCAGAACTCTCCGGCATGGAACCTGCATCCGCTGATGTGTGAGAATGTGCTGGTTGAAGATGTGCAGGTGCGTAATCCGAGCTATGCGCAGAACGGTGACGGACTGGATTTGGAATCTTGTAAAAACGCGCTGATTGTGAATTCCACCTTTGATGTGGGAGATGACGGAATCTGTCTGAAAAGCGGTAAGGATGAAGATGGCCGCCGTCGTGCACGTCCTTGCGAAAATGTAGTGGTAGATGGCTGCACGGTATTTAAAGGCCATGGAGGTTTCGTTGTCGGCAGTGAGATGAGTGGCGGGGTACGTAATGTATCCGTCAGCAATTGCCAGTTCCTGGGAACGGATGTGGGACTGCGTTTTAAGAGCAAGCGTGGTCGTGGCGGTATTGTTGAAAATATATGGATTACCAATGTGTCTATGATGGATATTCCGACCGAACCGATTACTTTCAATCTTTATTATGGTGGAAAATCTGCCGTTGAAGTGTTGGAGAGCGGTGAAAAAGTTCCGGCTAAAGTAGATCCTCTTCCTGTGGATGAAACAACTCCTTGTTTCCGGAATATTCATGTGAAGAATTTGGTATGCGCAGGCGCCCGTCGTGCATTGTTCTTCAACGGTATCCCGGAAATGCCGATTGAGAATGTGGTTTTGGAAGATGTTGATATAACTTCCCGATTGGGAGCCGAATTTGTTTATAGCAAGGCCGTTACGATGAAGAACGTAACCATCCGGAATACGGAAGGCGAGCAAATTGTCACCCGTTTTTGTGAGGATGTGAAATAGAAGACCGGATGTGGTAATAGCGGATGAAACGGATTGTCAAATCTGACACCCTTTCAGTCAAAATAAGTACAAGGAATAGGGGATGATTCCCCTATTTTTGTATCATGAAATAGCGACTAAAACTAATTACCATGAAACAATGTTTTTTTGCGGTCGATTTGGGAGCTACCAGCGGCCGTACCATCTTGGGAACTTTCACACCGGAAGGATTGGAAATGGAAGATGTGAATCGGTTCCCGAATCATCTGATTGAAACCGGCGGACATTTTTATTGGGATATATATGAGCTTTACCGGCATATTATCGAAGGACTGAAAATAGTCGCTCAGAAGAAGGATGTGGAAATTACTTCCATCGGTATTGATACATGGGGAGTGGATTTTGTCTGTGTAGGTAAAGACGGCGGATTTCTTCGTCAGCCTTATTCGTACCGTGATCCTCATACGGCCGGAGCGCCTGAGGCTTTCTTTAAAAAGGTTGCCCGCAAGCAGGTCTATGAGTGGACGGGTATTCAAGTGATGAATTTCAACTCTTTGTTCCAGCTTGATACATTGAGACGTAATAATGACAGTGCATTGGCTGCTGCCGATAAATTGCTTTTTATACCGGATGCTTTGAGTTATATGCTGACCGGTGAAATGGTAACGGAATATACCATTGCCAGTACGGCGCAGTTGGTCAATGCAAACACCCGTAAACCGGAAGATGCTTTATTGCGCGAACTCGGACTGACGGAAAGTAATTTCGGTCGTTTTGTTTATTCCGGTGAGAAAATAGGAACATTGACAAAGGAAGTACAGCGCATGACCGGATTGGGAGATATACCTGTAATTGCAGTTGCCGGGCATGATACGGCTTCTGCTGTGGCTTCGGTTCCTGCAATGAATCCTGATTTTGCCTATCTGAGCAGCGGAACCTGGTCTTTAATGGGAGTGGAAACGAAGGGGCCGGTTATTACAGAGGAAACCGAATCTTTGAATTTTACGAATGAAGGCGGTGTGGATGGCACTATCCGTCTATTGAAAAATATTTGTGGAATGTGGCTGTTGGAACGCTGCCGTGCGGCGTGGGGACAGACATCTTATCCGGAACTGATAGCCGAAGCGAATGCCAGTGAGCCGTTCCGCAGTCTGATTAATCCTGATGATGTCCTGTTTGCCAATCCTGCCGATATGGAACAGGCTATAAAGACGTACTGTTCGGATTCTCATCAGCCTGTTCCGCAGACACGGGGGCAAATTGTACGTTGTATCTTTGAGAGCCTTGCTCTGCGCTATCGTCAGGTTTTGGATAATCTTCGCACTCTTTCTCCTCACCCGATAGAGACACTTCATGTTATTGGCGGAGGAAGCCGTAATGATTTGTTGAACCGTTGGACAGCCAATGCTGTCGGTATTCCTGTTGTGGCGGGTCCGTCTGAGGCTACGGCAATCGGTAATATCATGATTCAGGCATTGGCGGCGGGAACAGCAAAGGATATTGCTTCCATGCGCCAGTTAATCAATCGCTCTATTTCTTTGGAAACTTTCTATCCGGAAGATACGAACGTGTGGGATACCGCATATTTACACTTCAAACAGGTGACAATGAATCATTAATGTTTAAAATCATATTAAATAAATCAGTATCATGAAAGAAGAATTAATAACAAAGGCTTATGAAGTGGCAAAGGAACGTTATGCTGCTCTTGGGATAGATGTGGAAAAGGTAATGGAACAGCTCCAGAAGGTTGCAATCTCCATGCACTGCTGGCAGGCCGATGATGTTATCGGCTTTGAGTCGGGCAGCTCGCTGACCGGCGGTATCCAGACTACAGGTAATTATCCCGGTAAGGCCCGTAATATGGAAGAATTGCGTAGCGACATCTTAAAGGCCGCTTCTTATATACCGGGCAAACATCGCTTGAATCTGCATGAAATTTACGGTGATTTCGGCGGTACGTTTGTTGACCGTGACCAGGTGGAAGTGAAACATTTTGAAAGCTGGATGCAATGGGCGGCTGAAAACGGGATGAAACTGGATTTCAACTCGACTTCTTTCTCACATCCTAAAAGCGGTAACTTGTCTTTAGCCAATCCGGATAAAGGCATCCGTGATTTCTGGATTGAACATACCAAACGCTGCCGTGCCATTGCGGAAGAGATGGGACGCCGTCAGGGCGATCCTTGCATCATGAATCTTTGGGTACACGACGGTAGCAAGGATGTTACGGTAAACCGTATGAAATACCGTGAACTGTTTAAAGACTCTCTCGACCGGATTTTTGCTACGGAATATAAAAATATGAAGGACTGTCTGGAATCTAAAGTATTCGGTATCGGTCTGGAAAGCTATACAGTGGGCTCTAATGAATTCTGTGTAGGTTATAGCGTGCAACACCAGAAACTGATAACAATCGATACGGGTCACTTCCATCCTACGGAGAGTGCTGCTGATAAAGTTTCGTCCATGTTGCTGTTCGTACCCGAACTGATGCTTCATGTAAGTCGTCCGATACGTTGGGATTCCGACCATGTGACTATTATGGATGACCCGACTCTCGAACTCTTCCAGGAGATTGTCCGTTGCAATGCCTTGGACCGTGTACACATCGGTCTTGATTATTTCGATGCTTCCATCAACCGTATAGGCGCTTATGTCATCGGTACCCGTGCCGCACAGAAATGTATGTTGCGGGCATTGCTGGAACCGTTGGCTAAACTTCGCGAGTATGAGGCTGCCGGTCAGGGCTTCCAGCGTCTTGCCCTGTTGGAAGAAGCTAAAGCTTTGCCTTGGAATGCCGTTTGGGATATGTTCTGTTTGAAGAATAATGTTCCGGTAGGTGAAGAATTCATTGCTGAAGTAGAGAAATACGAAGCTGAGGTTACATCCAGACGTAACTAAGTTTATCAGAGTTAGTGATAGTGTTTAGCGGGGAAAGCATATCTTTGCCCGCTACTTTCATTACTCATAGAACATTAACCGTTGATTATCATGAATACACTAATAGGATTATTAATTATCGCTGTGGGAAGCTTTGGGCAGAGCAGCTCGTATGTACCTATCAATAAAGTCAAGGGTTGGTCCTGGGAAAACTTCTGGTTGGTACAGGGCATTTTTGCCTGGCTCGTCTTTCCGCTGCTCGGTGCTTTACTTGCCATTCCTGTCGATGGCAGTCTGATAGAACTTTGGGGAGCCGGTGGTGCATTGCCGGCTATTATTTACGGTGTCCTTTGGGGTGTCGGCGGTCTGACATTCGGATTGAGTATGCGCTATTTGGGCGTTGCTTTAGGACAAAGTATAGCTTTGGGTACCTGTGCCGGTTTCGGAACCCTGTTCCCGGCTCTGTTTGCAGGGAAAGATTTGCTGCACGGTGACGGTCTGATGCTCCTTATTGGTGTTTGCATCACTTTGGCGGGAATTGCCATTATCGGTTATGCGGGCAGTCTACGCTCCAGGAATATGAGTGAGGAGGAAAAAAAGGCTGCCGTGAAAGATTTTGCGTTGACAAAAGGGTTGCTGGTTGCTTTGCTGGCAGGTGTGATGAGTGCCTGTTTTGCCCTCGGCCTGGATGCCGGAACGCCTATTAAGGAGGCGGCGCTGGCAGGTGGGGTGGCTCCGTTGTATGCCGGACTTCCTGTTATCTTTCTGGTAACTTTGGGCGGGTTCTGTACGAATGCGGCTTATTGTATCCAGCAAAATATAAAGAATAGGACGGGCAAGGAGTATTTGTCGGTCAGCGGCGATGTCCTTGTGAATAATGTTTTGTTCTGTGCTCTTGCCGGAGTATTATGGTATTCGCAATTCTTCGGTCTGGAAATGGGTAAGAGTTTTTTAGGCGGCAGTCCGATATTGCTTGCATTCTCCTGGAGTATACTGATGTCGCTGAATGTTACATTCAGTAATGTCTGGGGAATCCTGCTGAAAGAATGGAAGGGGTGCGGTTCCCGTACAATAGGCGTATTGATATTGGGATTGGCCGTTCTCATTGCTTCTATTATTGTAGTGGCGATGGCGCAAGCATAAAAATAATATCTAATAAACTGTAATTAAATAGACACATGAAATCAATTCTTGAAAATCGTCCCGAATTGGCTTATGAAGTCAATCAGGCGGCAGAAGTGGCCGGTTATCTTTGGCAAAAAGGTTGGGCGGAACGTAATGGTGGTAATATAACTTTAAACATCACTGAATATGTAGATGATGAAATCCGGGCTTTGCCCGCTATCAGCGAAGTAAAACAGATAGGAAAGGTACTCCCTTATCTGAAAGGTTGTTATTTTTATTGTAAAGGTACTCAGATGCGTATGCGTGATTTGGCACGTTGGCCTATGGCAAACGGTTCAATAATCCGTATTCTGGATGACTGTGCCAGCTACGTAATTATAGCAGACCAGCCTGTAATGCCTACATCGGAATTACCTTCTCATCTTGCCGTGCATAATTATCTGCTTGAAAAAGGCTCTCCTTACAGAGCATCCTTGCATACACATCCTATCGAATTGATTGCTATGACCCATAACAAGAAGTTCCTGGAGAAGGATGTGGCTACCAATCTGCTTTGGAGTATGATTCCGGAAACAAAGGCGTTCTGTCCTCGCGGATTGGGTATAATTCCTTATGAATTGCCAAGTTCGGTAAAATTGGCTGACGCTACTATTGAGGCTTTGAACGATTATGATGTAGCTATGTGGGAAAAGCATGGAGTCTTTGCTGTAGATGTGGATATTATGTCTGCTTTTGACCAGGTAGATGTGTTGAATAAATCTGCACTGATTTACATTGCAGCTAAAAACATGGGCTTTGAACCGGACGGAATGAGTCAGGAACAAATGAAAGAGATGACCGTGGCTTTTAATTTACCCAAATAAAAGTGAAGTATATGTACAGAATGATATTGAACGAAACCTCTTATTTCGGAGCAGGCTGTCGGGAAACAATTGCGATGGAAGCCATGCGTAGAGGTTTTAAGAAAGCGTTCTTTGTGACAGATAAAGACCTGATCCGTTTTAAAGTCGCAGACAAAATAATTGAAGTTTTTGAAAAGAACCGTATTCCTTATGAGCTTTTCAGTGATGTAAAGGCAAATCCGACGATTGCGAACGTACAGAATGGCGTATCCGCTTTTAAAGCATCCGGTGCTGATTTTATTGTAGCGCTGGGCGGTGGCTCTTCCATTGATACGGCAAAAGGTATCGGCATTGTTGTGAATAATCCGGATTTTGCAGATGTGAAGTCATTGGAGGGTGTAGCTGCAACCCGTCATAAGGCTGTCCCGACTTTTGCATTGCCTACAACGGCTGGAACAGCTGCTGAAGTCACTATCAATTATGTGATAATAGATGAAGATGTAAAGAAGAAGATGGTCTGCGTAGACCCTAATGATATTCCGGTTGTGGCGATTGTAGACCCGGAACTGATGTATTCCATGCCGAAAGGGCTGACTGCTGCAACGGGAATGGACGCTTTGACGCATGCCATTGAAAGCTATATAACACCGGGCGCCTGGGCGATGTCCGATATGTTTGAGTTGAAAGCCATCGAGATGATTGCCGCTAATCTGAAAGCTGCGGTAGACAATGGCAATGATGCTGCAGCTCGCGAAGCGATGTCACAGGCTCAGTACATTGCCGGTATGGGATTCAGTAATGTAGGTTTGGGTATTGTTCATTCCATGGCGCATCCGTTGGGTGCTCATTATGATACTCCGCATGGAGTTGCCAATGCATTGCTTTTGCCCTATGTGATGGAATATAATGCAGAGTCTCCGGCTGCTCCCAAATATATTCATATAGCTAAAGCTATGGGAGTAGATACGGTGGGTATGACCGAGGCTGAGGGAGTTCGTGCGGCTGTGGATGCAGTCCGGAAGCTGTCATTGAGCATTGGCATTCCTCAAAAGCTACATGAGATAAATGTAAAAGAGGAAGACTTGCATCAATTGGCTGTTGATGCTTTCAATGACGTTTGTACGGGCGGTAATCCTCGTCCTACTTCTGTCGAAGATATTGAGACTTTGTATCGTAAAGCTTTTTAATTATAATTTGAATTACCATGAAGAAAACTATTATTTCATGTGTGCTGTTTTTAACAGCTGTCACTGCTTTTTCGCAGACACCAATGAAGACGGCAGCAGAAGCTAAGCTTTCGGCTTCTGACCTTGCTGTGAAAATAGCAGACCGTATCCTTGCTACCACTACTTATGAGTTTAAGAATACCAAGACCGGTAAAACCTATAAGTCTGTCAAGAACTTGCCTTTGGATATGAATGTCAAGGTTGCATGTAAGTACAATAATTGGCATTATACCAATGGAGTAACCCATATCGCTTTAATGGAATTGGCCGATAAAACGGGAGCGAAGAAGTATGATGATTATGTTCTTAAAAATATGAATTTCGTATTTAACGAAGGTAATCTTGACTTCTTTAAAAAGCAGTATGAGCAGGCAATGAAAAATGAAGGATGGTATGGCGTTCGTAAGTTGAGTTGGCACATGATATTCCGTGGAAAGCGTTTGGATGATAACGGTCCTATGGGAGCCAGCCTGATTGACCTGCAGATGAAGCATCCGAATAATTCTTTCTTGAATTATATTAATGAAACAGCCGAGCACTTGAACTATGGCGAGCCTCGTTTGGCCGACGGTACTATTGCCCGTATCTGGCCTCATGAAAATACCATCTGGGCAGATGATGCTTTCATGGCTATCTCTTTCCTTGCACGTATGGCTAAGATGACCGGTGACATGAGTTATATCAATGATGCTGCCAATCAGGTAATCAAATATCACAAATATTTGTGGTGTCCCGAAAAACGGATTCTCTATCATTGTTATCATACGGATACGGACGAGCACGGTGTTGCTCATTGGAGCCGTGCCAACGGTTGGGTTTTCATGGCAACTGCCGATTTGCTTGCAGTGATGCCGCAGAATCATCCCATGCGTCCTGAGGTTCTGGAGTGCTTCCGCCGTCAATGTAGCGGTGTAGTGCGTTATCAGGGTAAGAACGGTCTTTGGCATCAGCTTCTTGATAAGGAAGATTCTTATGAGGAAATTACGGGTACGGCCATGTTTGTGTTTGGCATCGCACGTGGTGTAAAGCACGGTTGGCTGCATCCCGATTTCATTTATGCTGCCGAGCAGGGGCTGAAAGGAATGATGACACTGATGTCCGACAAAGGCGATGTGACCAGAATCTGTGTCGGAACGGGTATCATGCCGTCGCCTGCATACTACTACAACCGTCCTACCCAAGAGAATGATCCGATGGGTGAAGGACCTGTTCTCCGCGCATTGATTGAAATGATGGATGCGCCGAAGTATACAGAGATTAAGGCTGAACAGCAATACGATAAAATTGTAGTCAAAAAGTAATAATCCTTTTAGATAGTATGCTAATCCCGTCTGGAAACACAAAGATACTTCCAGGCGGGATTTTTTTATTAAATATTCCATAGGTATCTCTTATTTCATAAATATTTCCTATTTTTGTCCCAAACCCATCATGAAGGACACGTGGTATGACTAAGAATTACAATGATTTAGGAGTGGAATTTAAGTACCTTATCGTAAATGACATGGACCAAAAGTTTGGTCTGTGGGTAAATACTGTCGGCTTTCAATCCATTCAGCCGGACTCTCCGTATCCATTGAAGGATCATCCTTCCGGTTATTTCTTTAATGCCCAGAAAGGACGTGTCTTGCGTGAGTATCAATTGGTTTATATCACGAAAGGACGGGGATTGTTTTCCTCGGAAACAACACCGGAAAAGCAGGTCTGCAAAGGACGTCTGATGGTATTGTTTCCCGGTCAATGGCATACTTATCACCCTTATCGCCAAACCGGATGGAACGAGTATTATATCGGTTTTGAAGGTCCTGTCATTGATAATCTGGTGAAAGGCGGTTTCTTGTCTAAAGACAATCAAGTGCTTGAGGTGGGTTTGAATGAGGAGTTGGTGTCTCTTTTTTCCCGTGCTTTGGAAATAGCGGAAGCGGATAAAATATCTTCCCAACAGTATCTTGGCGGCATAGTGCTGCACATAGTAGGTATGATACTGTCCATTTCTAAAAATAAAATTTTTGAGGTGGGCGATGTTGATCAGAAGATTGAACAGGCCAAGATTATAATGAATGAGAATGTCTTTAAGGATATTGATCCTGAAGAGTTGGCTATGAAATTGAATATCAGCTATTCCTGGTTCCGGAAAGTATTCAAGGACTATACAGGTTATGCACCGGCTAAATATTTCCAGGAGTTGAAGTTGCGTAAAGCCAAACAATTATTGGTTGGTACTTCTCATTCCGTTAAAGAGATTTCTTTTATGCTCGATTATAAATCTACCGAACATTTCTTTTCATTATTTAAAAAACGCACAGGGTTTACCCCATTGGAATATCGTTCTTTTGGTCGGGAGACTGAGGTGGAGAACGAAGATTTTGATTAATGTCAAAATGAATAGTCTACTATCAAAATTGTTATAAAAACTTTGATTGTCAGCTTCTTATTATGTAGGGACATTCATTAAATATTACAAAATTAGCCAACTAATTCATACACAAATTATTGCGAATTAGTTGGCTTTTTTGTATCTTTAGGTATTCCCCCGAAAACAAGGTTTGACGGCCAAAACGGGGGAAATACCCAAACTAATAAGATATGGCAAAGATACACAATATTTCAGAAATTCACCCTACTTTGGGTTTTACAGAATTTGATATTCTGGAAAAATACCGCAAGAGTTTTAATGAGAGTGAGCTTGGCAAGCTTCATTCGGTCTTTCCGTTTGAATGTATGGCAAAAGCCGCAGGCCTGTCGGACCGGCGCCTGGGACGCAGGAACATATTCAGTCCTTCCGCAAAGATCGCCCTTATGGTCCTGAAGGCATACACCGGATTC
>OGYW01000382.1_pt1 | contig 41627 bp, 37 predicted proteins | sample 1576621 | NCBI WGS metagenome assembly OGYW01 (sample SAMEA3541528, study PRJEB24748) | human gut metagenome | biome: human gut; feature: human-associated habitat; material: faeces | place: China | collected 2012 | reverse complement strand
GCCGGCCTTATAACCGCGCACACCCAGCATCGCCGCACCAACGCAGAGCACAACATCAGGAATAACCTGCAGAATACCGCAGTACCAGATAACTGCCCACACAGAAATCGGCGCATTGATTATATAATTGGATACAACGTAGAACCATACAAGTCCGAACAGATAAACAATAACCATACCGGCAAGATTTGCTTCCATCAGACTGCGGAAATTGATTTGCTTAGCCTTGCGCGCCCAAGCACCGTTTACCCAAGCTTGCACGATAAAGCCCAGCAGATAACCGAACGTCGGCTGTGCAATATAACCGGGGCCGCCGCCTGATGCAAAAACAGGAATGCCCACCAGGCCCATGACAACATAAGTACCGACAGCAATCGCTCCCAGACGCGGTCCGAGCAGCAAGCCTGCCAGCAACGTAAACAAAAATTGCAATGTATAGACATCAGTGCCTACCGGAATTTTAATAAACGTTCCCACAGTAATAAGCGCAATAAACAATGCGCATAAAATCAGTTCCTTCGTACTCAAATGCATATTTTACGCCTCCAAAGCTTCTGTAACCTCTGTTACAGTTCATAGTTTATAGGATACGCCAGTTTTTATTTATTGTCAACCTATTTTATTTTCGTGGTTAACATTACTTGCAAAAGAAAAGGGAGACAGCCGTCTCCCTAAATTTTCCTTAGCGCACAAATATGTCGCGCACAATATTGATATCAATGCCCTTGGTCTGCAAAAAGCCAAAGAAATATGCATGCTCCAGGCGTTTCTTGAAGCCTTCAAGTCCGTTACCGTCATCGGCAACGGTTACGCGATACATTTCGAAAGGTGCCTTTTGATACGTAGCCGCCGTATTGACACCTACATGACCAGTCAGCGCCCTGTAAAAACCGTATTTTTTCGCTGCATCAATAACCCTATCGTTATAGCTGCCGTTAGGATAAGCCAGAGTACGTACGATATAGCCGTCAAATTTTTTCTTCAGCCAATAACGTGACGTATCCGTTTCCCACACCAAATATTTTTCATCAATAGCAGCCAACGGATTATGGCTGTAGGTATGCGAGCCAAGCTCCATACCGGCAGCAATCAGCTCCTTGATTTCCTGCTCATTCATATGCAGCTCATCGCCGATATCCCTGTTGATAACAAAGAAAGAACCTTTTGCATCATACTTCTTTAGTAACGGCAGCACTACACTATGATTGTTCTTATAGCCATCATCAAAGCTCAAGGCAACGTACTTATCTACACTTTTTCCCTGCTGCAGACGCTCTGCCAGCTCTGCTACCGTCACAATCGTGTAGCCCTGCTCCTTCAGGTACTGCAAATGCGCTTCAAACAGCTCCGGCTTCATAATCAGCGTTCTAGGCCAATCTGCTCCTTCTTCCGGACCGACAGCGTGATACATCAGTACCGGTGCACCGGTTTTCCTAAAGGCCGCATATTCCTGCTGCCAACGCTCACCGTTAAGCTTCCATGCAACACCTGCAGCCGCCAAAAGTACGACAACCAGCGCCAGGAATACTAAGCATACTTTCTTAATCATTTATCTGCTTTCTCCAATTCCATACCTAAACCGACTGCAATATCCTGCAGCTTCTTCAAACGGTGGTTGATGCCTGATTTACCCAAACCACCGGAGTATTCCACCAAATCATTTAACGATACATCCGGATACTGCAGACGCAGACGCGCCGTATCCTGCAATCCCTGAGGCAGCTCGCTCAGCCCCATATGCTCATCAATATAATGGATACAGCTTACCTGACGCACGGCAGCCTTAACCACCTTGTTCAGGTTCGCAGTTTCACAATTTACCGCTCTATTGACATTGTTGCGCATTTCTTTGACGATACGGACATTTTCCAGCTCCATCATCGCATTATGTGCACCGATAACGCTCAAAAAGCTGATAATGCTTTCGCCATCCTTCAGATAAACAATATACTCGTTTTTTCTGTCGGTCAGCTTAGCCTTCAAGGAAAAGCTCTGCATAACCTTAATAATCGTATGAGCAAAATCCTCGTTGCCGGTAACCATCTCCAAATGATAATCACTTGCCGGACGGCTGATACTGCCACCGCCCAAAAAGGCTCCGCGCAAAAAGGTACGCTTGCCTTCATGATGCGAGAGCAGCGGATTTTTCAAATCGCCCTCTACACTCAGCAGCTGCAGCTCGTTCAGCGCCTTGCTTACTTGCGGCGCCGGCACTACATGTACCTGATAACGGTTATTCTTCTTCAAACGGCGTGAACGGGTAATAACTACCTCCGTCTGCACCTGATAATTGCTCTTCAGCAGTTGCAGTACACGTCTGGCCAAAGCAGCATTTTCTGTTGAAAAGTGGATACCTATATTCATACCGCGGATAACAATTGCACCGCTCATACGCAAAAGACCGAGCAGCTCTGCTTTGTCACCGGTCGCATCGTTAGTTTCTATACGAGATAATTCATTTTTTACATCATTGGAAAAAGACAAGCAGACTCCTCCCTTCTCAGCCGACAAGGCTGCAGCGTCTGTTTTTATTTCTGTTTATACAGCTTCTTCATGCCCGCACGCATAAAGAAATAATCGAAAAACTGCATACCGCGCCCAAAAAGACGCAGACGATAAATCAAAGCAATAAGTACACGCGCTAATTTACGCGGATCATGGCGCACCAAATCATCCTTGCTTATCAGACGCGCCGGTACAACCGTAATTCCCAAGCTGCGGATTTTATCAATATCCGGCGTAATAGGACGCGAGCCCTCAGCATCATACTGACGCAGCTGCTCCGAAGTAACATCCTGGGAATTAACAATAGCGTAATCCAAGAACTGTGTACCAACATGGTCAACCAACGCCTGCACATGGTCATAAGCACCATAGCCGTCGGTTTCGCCTGGCTGTGTCATAACATTGCAGATATAGATTTTGATAGCGTTGGACCTGACAACAGCATCACGGATTCCTTCTACCAAAAGATTAGGAATAACACTGGTATACAGGCTGCCCGGTCCGAAAATAAGCACATCAGCATTTAAAATTGCATCAATAGCTCCGTTTGCCGCCTGTGCATCCGCCGGCAGCATCATCATCTTCTTAATATGCTTGCGCACCTTGGGAATCTCGGATTCGCCTGTCACAATGCTGCCGTCAGTCATCCGCGCCTGCAGACGGATATCCTCCAGCGTAGACGGAATAACCCTGCCGCGCACCTTAAGAATCTGGCTCGTAGCATTGAGTCCGGCCTCCATGCCGCCCTCGGCCTGTGCCATCGCCGCAATAAACAGATTGCCGAAGCAATGCCCTGCAAGCGGGGAATCGCCCTGAAAGCGATACTGCATCAAACGTTCCATCAGCGGCTCACGGTCAGCAAGAGCCGTCAGGCAGTTACGCAAATCACCGGGAGGAATAATACCCAGCTCCTTGCGCAGACGTCCGGAAGAACCGCCGTCATCAGCAGTTGTTACTACGGCCGTACAGTTATTAGTGATATACTTCATGCCGCGCAAAAGCGTCGACAAACCGGTACCTCCGCCGACAACGGTGATAGCAGGTCCGCGTGTCAGCTTGCGCTGCATAAAAATCGTTTCCATCAATGAACCGTTTTTGTCGGGCACTACAACAGATACTACCGAACTGATTAAGCGGCGTGTTCCGTACACCATAATAGCAAAGCCTACAATAAGAAAGCCCACGCCCATCGTCATAATCAGGCCGTTTGAATAGCGTCCTGTTGTCAGATAGGTCATCTGGAAGAGCAGTTCTTCTGCCTTGCCCATCAGCTGATAATTAAAAAACAAAGCCAGTCCCAAAGCACATAAAAGTACACCTACCGCAAAAAGCAGCAGCCAGCGCTTCAAATTAATGCCGGGACAAAGCCAACTAATCCAACCCATTAGGCTCCTCCCTTACTTTCTGTGAGGAATATCACGATGCGTCACATCAACGCTGTAACCCTTTTCACGCAGATATTCGTACAATTTATTGGCAATAAAAACGCTGCGGTGCTGTCCGCCTGTGCAGCCTACGCTGATAACAAGCTGTGCCTTGCCTTCGTTAATATATTGCGGTACAAGAAAATCAAGCAGCTGCTCCTCCAGCTTAAGATACTGGAAGGTCTGCGGATAGCGGCAGATAAAATCTGCTACCGGACGGTCGTTGCCGGTCATATTGCGCAGCTCCTCCACATAAAACGGATTCGGCAAAAAACGCACATCCAGAACCAGATCGCTGTCCAGCGGCAGACCATGCTTGAAGCCGAACGAACGCACAACAATGCCCATACGCTCTTTAGAAGAGCCCTCGCCAAACATTTCCGTTACCTTAGCCTTCAGCTGTGCCGTAGTCAGCGTCGAGGTATCAATAATATGCGTAGCCTTTTCGCGCAGCGGATCAAGCAACTCACGCTCACAGGTAATATTCTTCAGCAAGGTATTGCGCTCACCCAAGGGATGACGACGACGCGTTTCCTTGTAACGGCGCACCAGTGTCGCATCGGAAGCATCCAAAAACAGCAGCTCATATTTTTGGCCGCTGGCCTCCATCTCATCCAAAACCTGCAGCAGCTTATCAAAAAAGCGTCCGCCACGGATATCAACAACAAGAGCTACTTTTTCTTCCGAGGTCTGACGGCACAGCTCCGCAAACTTAGGAATCAAGGTTGCCGGCAAATTGTCAATGCAAAAGAAATTTAAATCCTCCAGGGTACGCACAACCTGCGTTTTGCCTGCACCGGACATACCGGTAATAATAAGAAAGTGTGACTGCATTTTGCTTCACCTCTTGAAAGTCATTAGTAAATTATATTATATCATAAAATTTGCCGTAGAGGGCAGTGCGTAAACAAATAAATGCGTTATCACGCACGCATAAAAAGATAAGCAGACTGGTCGCAACTCCAGTCTGCTTATCTTTTTGAGATTTTAAGGTGTAAGATTTGTATTAAAAATTCATGGAAAACTAATTAATCAAGATTCGGCATGCTGCGCGGACGGTCAAGATCCTTGAGCATCTGCATATCGCGGTCAGTACCGCGGCCGGCAGTAGTCAGATAACCGCCGATCATAATGCCGCTTGCACCGCCATTGAGTGCCAGTGCCTGCAGGTCACGCAGGTTTACTTCGCGACCACCTGCGGTACGGATTTGTGCCTTCGGCAGAACAAAACGGAAAACAGCGAACGCACGCAGAATTTCCAGCGGCGGCAGCGGTTTGTTGTTTTCAAACGGAGTGCCAGGAATCGGAGTCAGCATATTCAGAGGTACACTGTCAATACCAAGCTCCTTCAGAGTGAAGGCCCATTCTACACGCTGCTCACGTGTTTCGCCAAGTCCTAAAATGCCACCGCTGCAAACGCGCAGGCCGGCAGCCTGTGCATTTTTGATGGTAACAAATTTATCAGCATAGGTATGAGTGCTGCAGATATTCGGGAAATTGCTGCCTGCGGTTTCCAGATTGGAATGATAGCGGGTTACACCGGCTTTGCGCAGCTCTTTTGCCTGCTCTACAGTCAAAATGCCCAAAGAAGCGCAAACTTCAATATGCAGTTCTTCTTTAATACGTTTCAGGGTACGGCAGATATTTTCAAAGTCATCGGCCTTGCTCTGTCCGCGACCGCTGGTAACGATGGAGAAGCGTACAGCGCCTGCTTCCTTAGCTTTTTTAGCTGCATTAAAGATTTCCTCTTCGCTCAGCAGACCATATTCCTTAACACCGGTATGATAATGTGCAGATTGTGCGCAGAACTTGCAGTTCTCGCTGCATTTACCGCTGCGGCCGTTGATGATTGCACAGCAGTCAACAGCATCGCCGGCATATTTTTGGCGAATCTTGTCAGCCATGGCCAAAAGCAGCATGGTGTCATCATCGCTCACGTTAATCAAAAATTCAGCTTCTTCTTTAGTAATATCCTGACCGTTTAAAACCTTATCGGCCAGTGCAATAATTTTTTGCATTGTAATTCACATCCCTAACCTTAGTAGTTAACCGATGCACTTCATTGGTTAACTGTATCTATTATATAGCAGAATTTCGTATGCGTCAACCGTTAATTTACTTAAGTTAACATGAGTGTAACAAAAAGCACGCCATGCCGCAAGCCGAAGCTCTCAGCGCAGCGCGCTACTAAAGCAAATATCAGCGGATACCGGCTATACCCAAAATCAAGCCCAAAACACCGCTCATGCACAGTGTACGGATAACGCTTACCTTATGACGGATACACCACAGGGAAATCGGCAGCACGATACAGCCAAGCAAATCCACCTTGGTAAAATCCTTCGGCAGTGTTTCAGTATTCCACAGCGCCAGCATTACAAAGCTCAATCCGGCAGAGCAGATGAGTGCCACAACCGCAGGACGCAGGCCGTTCAGAATACCGCGAATCGGACCGATATCGCCATATTTAAAGAATAATTTTGCGAGTGCCAGTACAATGAACACCGACGGAAAAACAAAACCCACAGTTGCAGCAATAGCACCGGGCAAGCCTGCAACCTTTGTACCTACGAACGTCGCTGCATTGATACCGATAGGACCCGGTGTCATCTGCGAAATCGTAAAAATATCAATAAACTGCGGCATAGTCATCCATGCATGATTTTCAATAACCTCCGCCTGAATCAACGGCATAGAAGCATAACCGCCACCGACGCAAAAGGCACCAACCTTGACAAAGCTCCAGAAAAGCTCCCAATAAATATACATCTCGCTACCTCCTTACGCGTACTTTTTGTCACGCAGCAGGAAGAAGCCGATAACAGCATCCACAATTACTGCATACATCAGATTTACATTAAAGAAATAATTGGCAATGAAGGTACCGACAATAATCAAAAGCGGCAGTGCCAATTTTTTCTTCAGCTCCTTTTTGAGCAGGTCAATCGCTACATTGATGATAATAGCCGTCGCGCCGCACTGCATGCCCTTCAAAACAAGCTGAATGTACTGGTTATGTGCAAAGGCATCATAAGCGTAGGAAATAGCGCTCAGGGTAATCAGCGGCGGCAGAATAGTTGCCAGCAAAGCAGTAAGCGTACCGCGGATACCGCCAAGCTTGTAGCCCATGCTGATTGCCGCATTGGCTGCCACAACACCCGGCGCAGACTGCGCAATCGCCACAAGGTTCAGTGCTTCCTTATCATCCATCCATTTATACTCATCAACAAATTTGGCCTTCAACAGCGGAATGATTACAAAACCACCGCCGATAGTAAAGGCACTAATTATAAAGGTCGATTTAAACAGCTTCCAGTAAAAATCTTTTTCGGCTGCAGCTTCACCCATTATCAACAGCTCCTTCTGTCTATAGAATGAAATTATTATAGCATATTTGCCAGCAAAAAGACATAATTAGAATACACTAATGCCAGTAAAATTTTTTACTGCAGCTTTTATGTAACAAAAAAGCACACCCTGCTACCAAATCAGTAACAGGGTGTGCTATCTATAGCCTACTCAAGCTATATTATACAGTTTTGACATCCGGTCTGCAGCTTACATCATACCGGGCATGCCGCCGCCCATCGGAGGCATTGCCGGCATAGCAGCGCCTTCCTTAGCAGGTTTGTCAGCTACGATGGATTCAGTGGTCAGAACCATAGAAGCGATGCTTGCAGCATTTTGCAGTGCGCTTCTGGTAACCTTAGTCGGGTCAACGATACCTGCTTCGATCATGTCAACATACTCTTCGGTCAGAGCGTTGAAGCCATATCCTTTGCGGCTGCGTTTAATGGTATCAACGATAACAGCGCCTTCCAGGCCAGCGTTGTAAGCGATTTGACGAACAGGCTCTTCAATAGCGCGTTTAACGATTTCTACGCCGGTCTTCTCATCGCCGGTAGCTTTGATTTTTGCCAGAGCAGGCTGTACTTGCAGCAGAGCAGTACCGCCGCCGGCAACAATGCCTTCAGCAACAGCAGCGCGGGTAGCGTTCAGAGCATCTTCAATGCGCAGTTTTTTATCTTTCAGCTCAACTTCGGTAGCAGCGCCGACTTTGATAACAGCTACGCCACCGGCCAGTTTAGCCAGACGTTCTTGCAGTTTTTCTTTATCGAAATCAGAAGTGGTTTCCGGAATTTGTGCACGGATTTGAGCAACACGTGCAGCAATAGCATCTTTATCACCCAGGCCATCAACGATAGTAGTCAATTCTTTGGTTACACGAACCTGACCTGCGCGGCCAAGGTCTGCCATGCTTGCGCTGTCCAGTTTACGGCCAACTTCTTCACTGATAACGGTTGCACCGGTCAGAGTAGCGATATCCTGCAGCATTGCTTTACGACGGTCGCCGAAGCCAGGAGCCTTAACAGCAACAGCCTTGAAGGTGCCACGCAGTTTGTTAACAACCAGGGTTGCCAGTGCTTCGCCTTCAACATCTTCAGCGATGATTAAGAGTTCGCCGCCGTTTTGAACAACTTTTTCCAGAACCGGCATAATGTCGGCAATCATGGTGATTTTCCTATCAGTAATGAATACATACGGATTGCTCAGTACAGCTTCCATTTTATCAGCATCGGTTGCCATATACGGGGAAATGTAGCCACGGTCGAACTGCATACCTTCAACAGTTTCCAGATGAGTTTCCATGGTCTTGGATTCTTCAACAGTGATAACACCGTCGTCGCCAACTTTTTCCATAGCGTCGGCAATCAGGTTACCGATTTCATCGTCAGCTGCGGAGATGGAAGCAACTTGTGCTTTTGCAGCCTTGGTTTCAACCTTTTGGGAAACATTTTTCAGTTCGTCAACCAGTACGTCAACTGCTTTTTTGATACCTTTTTTCAGAACCATCGGGTTAGCGCCGGCAGCAACGTTGCGCATGCCTTCGTTAATCATAGCCTGTGCCAGAACGGTAGCAGTGGTGGTGCCGTCGCCGGCAACATCGTTGGTTTTGATGGATACTTCTTTAACCAGCTGTGCGCCCATGTTTTCAAACGGATCTTCCAGTTCGATGTCGCGGGCAATGGTTACACCGTCATTGGTGATGGTCGGTGCGCCGAATTTCTTTTCCAGAACAACGTTACGGCCTTTAGGACCGAGGGTTACTTTTACAGCGTCAGCCAGAGCATTTACGCCACGCTCCAGGCTACGACGAGCTTCTTCATTAAACAGGATTTGTTTAGCCATTTTATATCGCTCCTTCAGTTACATTTTTATTACACTAAATATTGATTTTTTGCTTTGTGCAGCGCCACCGACGACGCAGATGGTGCTTTATACGACACCAAAAAATTATTTCTCGATAGTTGCTAAGATATCGCGTTCGCTGAGAATCAGGTAATCCTTACCTTGATGTTTTACAGGAGTTCCGCTATATTTTGCGAAGATAACTTCGTCGCCAACATTTACTTCGGGTTTAATCAGAGTGCCGTTGTCGCTGTATTTGCCTCTGCCTACAGCCAGAACCTTGCCCTGTTGCGGTTTTTCTTTTACTGCAGTATCCGGCAGGAAAATGCCGCTGGCAGTTTTTTCTTCTACTTCTACAACCTCTACAATTACGTGATCAGCTAATGGTTTTAACATTTTTATAACCCCTTTCGAGTATTCTTACTTACGTGAGAGTAATTTGCTTCTTGGTTATTAGCACTCATTTACTCTGAGTGCTAACCACAATTCTTATTATATCCATATTAGGAAAAATTGCAAGTACTTTTTCACTGTTTTTTACAAATTTGTCGCATTTTCTGCTTCATGCCCTCAAAATTCCGCTTCAGCGCCTTGTTTTTTTGCTTCGCAGGCCCAAATTTTTGCTTGGGCACAAAAAAAGAGCAGTTCACACTGCCCTTTCAGCTTATTGTTATCTTTTGGCCGCAGCTGCAATAATGCTTTCCGCCAGCTCCTTTAAGCTGATACGTTTAGCCATACTGAACTGCTGCATCTTACGGTATGCTTCCTGCTCCGTCATTCCGTGCGCTGCCATCAGAATACCCTTGGCACGATCCAACAGCTTACGGTTCTCCAGGCTTTCCTTCAGCTTATCAAGCTCCAAGTTAAGCTTATGCATTTCCTGAAAGCGTTTGGCCGCAATCTCCATCGCCGGGAAAAGCTGTTCCTCACGTACAGGCTTAACCAGATAAGCGATAACGCCTGCATCCGATGCCTGCTCAACAATATCCTGCTGACTGTAAGCTGTAAGCAGCAATACCGGCGCAATATTATCGGCAGCAATAATTTTTGCTGCCGTAATGCCGTCCATAATCGGCATTTTAACATCCATAATAATAAAATCAGGCTTCAATTCCGCAGCAAGCTTTACTGCCTCCTGTCCGTTGGCTGCCTCGCCTACTATGTCATGACCGGCATCTGCCAGCATTTCGCGTAAATCAAGACGCAAAATAGCTTCGTCATCTGCCAATAATATTCTCAGTTTATTTAACATCTTCCAATCCCCCCTTTGGAATTGTTACTAAAGCAAGTGTACCGCCATCATCACGATTCGTCAAGCTAAAGCTTCCCTGCAGGTCTGCTTCCGCCATAGTCTTGATAATTTTCAATCCTAAGCTTTGACGGCTGCTGTTTAAAGAAAATCCTTCCGGAAGACCTACACCGTCATCGGCAATTGACAAAACATAACGCTTGCTTTCTTCCGCAAAGCGCACCTTAAGGCTGCCGCTCATCCGCCCTTCGTAAGCATGTTCTATAGTATTCTGCAATAATTCGTTGAGAATCAAAGCGATGCTTGTTGCCTTATCAGACGGCAGCTGTACAGGATCTGCTTTAAAATCGGCATGCAGGATAAATTCCGGATGCAGCATACTGCTGATAATTGCCTGATAAATTCCCTTGGCCACCTTACCGACATCTATCAGACCGGTATCCTGCTGCGAAAGATACTCATGCACAATAGCGATACTGTTGACCCTGTTAACACAGTCACGCAAAACTATTTTGGTTTCTTCACACTGCGCGCGACGCTCCTGCAGGCGCAACAGACTGGCGATGGTCTGCAAATTGTTCTTTACACGGTGATGAATCTCTTTAATTACCACAGATTTTATCAGCAGCTCCTCATCCTTTTTGCGCAGCTCGGTAATATCTTGCAAAATGACAATAGCACAACCGGCCTTAGGCCTGGGAATTACCGGCAGAATACGTATGGAAAGCAAAATGCCATGCATCGTAAATTCCTTGCTTTCCGCCGTGCCTGTTTCCATAACCATACCGACCAACGGCCAGTTTATAGCAACATCATTGGTACGGCAGCCGACAAGATGAGAAATATCCATAACATCAAACATATGACGCGCACGATTGTTGGCAGCAACAATCACTCTGTTGGCATCTACTACCATAATGCCGTCAGAAGGCAGCAGTCGCCGATAATTGCTGTTATTGCTGACATCCTGCCGCAGATTACACAAAAGCTCCAGCGCCTGGGCAATAATAATATCATCAGGAGCAGCACTTTCAAAGCTGACAGCGCCATAGCAATGGCCACGACTGTCGCGCAGCGGGAAAACCTTCAGGCTGCTGAACATACCCAAGGCCCACTCCCGCTTGCCGTTGACAGGCACATTTTTCTGCAGCACACGCGCAACAAGCGGCTCCTCAACCGCCCGCACACGTCGCCCTGTCATATCAGGACGCACATTTCCGACCTGTGTCATCGGCTGCTCCTGCTTATAAACATTAAAAAACTTTTTATTCTCTCCCGGCAGATAAATCGTCACAGCAGCATGTGCTATATCTGCCGCCAGACCGAGTACCTGTGGCATAGCTTGTAAACTGTTTCTTTGTTCTGCTGTTAAATTGCTCAGCATGTTTCCCCTCTTCTTCCTGCTGTTGTCCTTTCCACAGCTTTATCTGATTAATCCACTATTTTATCCACTATATCCACAAGCTTTTCCACAACATTAATGCGCTTATATGTGGATATTGCCCGTTTATCCACAATATCCACAGGCTTATGCACTATAAAAGACACTTGTTTAGCCTAATTTCAATGATGGATTAGCGTTCAAGTCCAATGGACTGAAGCTACCGGCCTGATACATAAAATAACCGCGGCAGGCAATCATTACAGCATTATCGGTACACAAAATCGGTGTCGGATGCACCAACTGGGCACCAATCTCCTCCATAGCCTTTGCCAGTATGTTTTGCAAAGTTTTATTGGCAGAAACGCCGCCGGCCAGCACAATTTTATTGTAGCCTGTATGCTGCATTGCATGCACCGCTTCCTTAACCAATGCATCAACAACCGCACGCTGGAAGGATGCCGCAACATCGCTGCGGTTCACCTCACGGCCTGCTTGCTGCTGGTTATGCAGATAATTGATTACGGCGGATTTCAGACCGCTGAAGCTGAATTCGTAAGGCTTATCCAGACGTGCTACCGGAAAATCAATAGCATGGTCATTGCCGCCCAATGCCAGACGCTCTATTTCCGGACCGCCGGGATAAGGCAATCCCATAACACGGGCAATCTTGTCGAAGGCTTCGCCTGCCGCATCATCACGAGTCTGTCCCAAAAGCTCAAAGCTGTTATAGCCGGTAACCTTCAGCAATGCCGTGTGTCCGCCGCTGACAACCAGAGCCATGAACGGCGGCTTCAACTCGCTGTCTGCCAAAAAGTTGGCAAATACGTGACCTTCAAGATGGTTGACACCTATCAACGGTTTATCTGTTGCCCAAGCCAGCGCCTTGGCAGCCGAAAGACCGACAAGCAGCGCGCCTACAAGACCAGGTCCATAGGTAACGGCAACAGCATTTATCTGCTCCATGCCGACGCCAGCCTGAGATAAAGCCTCGTCAATAACAGGCATAATATTCTCGATATGCTTACGCGAAGCAATTTCCGGCACAACGCCGCCGAATTTGCGGTGAATAACGATTTGGGAGGAGATAATGTTGCTCAGTACCTCACGCCCGTTCTTTACTACGGCAGCCGCAGTTTCATCACAGCTGCTTTCAATACCTAAAATATATACATCCTTCTGCTCTTTATTCATGGCCTGCTCCTTCTTTATACAGCCACATTATAACTGCATTTTCATGATTGTCTTCGTAATAATTCGGACGAATGCCTTCGCTGGCAAAGCCACAGGTCAGATAAACCTTTTGGGCGGCAATATTGCCCTCGCGCACCTCCAGCGTCATAGCCGTAGCGCCAAGCTCCCAGGCCTTGTTGACCAAAGCTGCCGTCAGGCGTGTGCCATAACCCTGCCCGCGTTCTTCATCGGCAACAGCCACACGGGTAATCTGCGCTTCGCCTGCCACCAGCCAAAAACCAGCATAGCCTACGAGCTTGCCGGCATATTCCATTACCAGATAAGTAGTCAGCTCATTCGCTATTTCATTGCGCAGCATATTTTCATTCCAGGCATCATAAAAGGATTGTGCCTCTATGGCAACCAAAGCCGGAATATCTGCTTCCGTCATTGCTCTGAAGCTTATTGTTGCTTGTGCTTCTTCTCCCACAATTCCTCAGCCTCCGATCTTCTGATATAGTATGGCTCCAGGCCAAAAATTTTCTTATCGTTTTCTGCATCAAATTCTGCCAAGGCAGCCCAAGCAACAGAGCTGCCTTTAGGCATACGCAATGCTTCGGGTGCCACGCTGATAAAATCAGGCAGACCGTTTTTCGCAAGCTTGGTGCACTCGCCCAAAAGCAATGCCGGAGTTCCCTGCAACGCAATTCTTTCTAATGCTTTTTCCGCACTGACAACCTCAACAGGTGCAAGCTCTACAAGCTCACCGTTGCGCCATTCATATAAGGCCTGATAAAAATTGCCCTTTTGCGCATCCAGCACCGGTGACAGCACCCTGCCTTCAAGCTGAATATTATAAGCCATAGCCTTTAAAGTATCAACTCCGTGCAGACAGCACTGCCAGCTGTAGGCCATAGCCTCTGCCGTTGCCAAACCGATACGCAGACCTGTAAAGGAACCGGGGCCCATGCTGACAGCCAAAAGCTCGATGTTCTGCTTTTGTACACCGGTACGCTGCAGCAGCTGGTCTAATTGCGGCAGCAAGCCTTCACTATGTGTCATCCCCATATTTATCGTATATTCAGCTAAAATTTCCTTATCACGGCATAATGCAATCGTGCACACCTTGGTGGCCGTATCAATTGCCAAAGTCAGCATCTTCTTCTACCTCCCGCAGCAGTTTTTCATATCTTTCACCCTGAGCCTGCAGCACAGCACGACGGCCTTCACCCTCATGCAGCAAAGTAATCTGCAGATATTCCTCCGGCAGCTCCTCCTTGAACAGCTCAGCCCATTCAATCAATGTTACACCATCGCCTCCGGCATATTCCTCAAAGCCGATGTCTTCCAGCTCTTCCGGACGGTTGAGACGATATAAATCAAAATGCCTTATTTCCAGCTCACGCCCCTGATAGACATTCATGATAGCAAAGGTCGGACTGTTGACATCCTCAGCCTCAGCCCCCAAGGCCACAGCAACACCACGGCTGAGCAGTGTTTTGCCGGCGCCCAGATCACCGCTCAGGCAGAAAACGTCACCGCTTGCTGCGTGCTTGCCCAAAAGTCTTCCCAAGGCTTCTGTTGCAGCGCTGTCCTGCAAATAAATTTCCATAACCAACTCTCCTCACATTTGGCAAAAACACTTGCCATAGTAATCAATAATTTGAAAAAGCGGCACTAGACTTACCAGTACCGCTTCTTTGTTTTTACAATAAAGTCGTATTACGCGTCAGCGGATCCTCAATATCCATATGACCACTCAAGGTAATAGCCTTTTTACCTTCTATCAGAATCTGTACCCGTTTAATTTCCGGAAACTCTGTCAAGGTATTGGTAATAGCGTAGCAAAGCATCATCTCACCATAGGATCCTTGTCCCTTCTTTGCCAGCTCGCGCGTAAAATCAGCATAGGCAGTGCCGTCCTGCTCAATTTTAAGACTGCGCACCTTAGTACCGATAGGTACAACATCATCCATCTTCGCGTCCTGCGGTTTAGTAGTTACCAAGGCAATCAAAGCATTTTCCGGCAAACTTTTGCCGTTCTCCTTCATCGTAATTTTTTCCGGTAACAGCTTTTCGCTGCCATCGGAAGCTGCACGATAAACAATAAAGCTGATATCCTTTTTTTCCTGCACTGCAGCAGTTACCGCATTCTTAGCATCCTCTTTCGGCGGAACATTTTCACTGCAACCGCTTGCTATTACTGCACACAAAAGCAGCATCAATAAAATTAGCTTTCTCATTCTTGCCGCCTCCGTATTATGCAAAATATTTTTCAATGCCTTCAGCAATCAGACGAGCTGTCTTCTTCTGGAACCATTGTCCCTTCATCAAGGTCAGCTCCTTTTCATTGCTGATAAAGCACATTTCTACCAAAACTGCCGGCATACTGATACGCTTGATAACATAAAAGTTTGCCTGACGTACACCCAAATCATCTACACCAAAATTAGCAGCCAGCTTATTTTGGATATTTTTGGCTAAGCGCAAATCATTATCGGTTTTCGGATAGTAGTATGTAGAAAAACCACCAACATTTTTATTGACCGAAGAATTAATATGCAGGCTGACGAACATATCCGAATTATATTTTTCGCCTACGTTTACACGTGCCTGCAGTTCCTCTGCATCACTGGCATTAGGTCCAAACACATCAACATCGGTAGTACGCGTCATATAGACCTTGGCACCCTTATCTTCCAGAATTTCCTTAACTATTTTGGTAATAGCCAGGGTGATATTTTTTTCCTTCGTACCATCACTGCCGATAGCGCCCGGGTCGCTACCGCCATGACCTGCATCTAAGGTAATAATTTTACCGTCAATGCCGCCGCTTGTGCGGAACCTGCCGTTTCCTTTGATTACAGCAAGCTTATCAGCATCAGATTTATTGACCGGTTTATTTACTGTTGTTTCTGTTTTGGCAGCTACAGTATTTTTCTTATTATCGTTTTTCTTTTTACTGCTGCTCTTCTTTTTATCCGCTTTCTTATCCGCTGCGGTACTTGTTTTTATAACGGTATTTTTCTTGATACTGCTGTTATTTTTTGTCGGACGGTTGCTTACTACCGGTCTGTTGCTTACAACGGTAGTTGCAGCACCGGAACCGCTGTAGGAAGCCTGGCGCGGCGTAACATCAAGCACTACACGGAAGGGACGGCCTGTTGCAGGATCCTTCTTTAAGACGAAAGCCTTATAGCTTTTTTCCAGCAGGCGCTGTTTCAGCGGTACACGCACCACCGTATAGCTGCCTTTATCCACAATTTTCAAGGAATCAGCCAAAGAGCTTTTTACAGCCTTACTATGCGGCACCTGCGCTCCCTTATCAGCATTCACCGTCAGATTCAGCGTATCGCCTTCCATATCAACAGCATAGCCTGCAGTATCCGTTACATCAACAACAATACGCAGAACGTCTGCTTTATTGACACCCCATTTTACATCTGTTATCTGCGCCGCCTGAGCAACCGCGCCTAAAAGCATACAGCAGGCCAGCAGCGTCAGCAGGAAAATCTTGCGCAATAGTTCCACCTCGCAAACTTACACACTCTTACCGAAGATTTTACTTTAACAATCTATTTTAACACTAATTACAGAAGTCTGTAAACAAAATTACCGGTAAAGCATTAATTACCCTTCAAAACCTCACAGCGAGCCTCCGGCAAAAACTGCGCCAGCTCACCTGCTGCCAGCCCGATATCAATACCGCTGATATCCGCAGCCTTTCCGTGCAGATAAACACCGCACACAGCAGCCTCCTGCAGAGTAATCTCCTGCGCTGCCAGACCGGCAATAATACCTGTCAGCACATCGCCGCTGCCACCTGTAGCCAAAGCACTGGAGCCTGTGCTGTTGACATAAACAGTGCCATCCGGGCAGGCAATAACGGTAGGTGCTCCCTTGAGCACCAGCACAGCATTCCATTCCTGAGCATATTGTGCGGCAATATCGATACGGTCAGCATTAATTTCACTGATTTCCTTGCCGATAAGACGTGCCATCTCACCGGGATGCGGAGTCAGCACCTTTGCTGCCTGCATCTGTGTCAGAATTTCCGTATGTCCCTGTAATGCTGTCAATGCATCCGCATCAATAACAACAGGTACCTGCACCTGCAGCAGGATATCACGCACTACCTGCTGCGTACTTTCGCTTGTACCCAAGCCGGGGCCGATTGCCAGTACATCGGCAGCATTAGCATTTTTTACTACATCGCCTGTTGCGCCGCCGCCAAGGATACCGGGCATACGCTCCAGCAAGCCGTGTACCATACCCTCAGTAAGCTTGCCTGCAAGCACATCACGGCTGCTGAGCGGAGTATAAAGCGCTACCAAGCCTGCACCGGCCTTAACTGCGGCGTAGCTGCTCAAAGCAGCAGCACCTGTGAAGCCGGGGCTGCCGGCACAGATAACAGCACGTCCTGCATCGCCCTTATGCGCATCTGCTTTACGCAGCGGCAGCAGCTCGCGCACAATATCGTCTGTCAGACGATATTTTTTGCTGGCACATTCCTCTACCATTTTTGCAGGCATACCGATATCTGCCAGCTCAATGTCACCGCAATATTCACGGCCGGGATAGAGCAAAAGGCCGGTTTTCAACAAAGCCATCGTCACGGTTTTATCCGCACGTACAGCATTTTCTGCAACAGCACCATTGTCTGCATTTACACCTGTCGGTACGTCAACAGAAACAATATATTTTTCGCTGTCATTCATCAGTCTGCAGGCACGCAGCAAATCGCCCTCAAGCTCGCCATGAAAGCCGGTTCCTGCTAAAGCATCAACCAAAATATCAGCCTTTGCAGCAGCAAGCTCAGCTACCACCCAGTCATCCTCGCCGGCAACAGCCTCTACCTTAGCATCAGTTTTTTGCAGCATTGCAAGCTCTGCCGCAGCATCACCTGTCACAGCATCAAGCGCCTTGCCCACAACAAAAACGCGCACTCTCGCACCGTAATTTTGCAGCCAGCGGGCAGCACCGAAGCCATCGCCGCCATTATTGCCGCCACCGCAAAAAACAACTACGCTTTCGCCATCCAGCTCATCCAAGCTATCATTAACAGCATCGGCAACAGCCTGCGCTGCATTATCCATCAATAAGATTCCCGGTACAGCATATTCCGCTGTCGCCAGTTGATCAAGCTGTTTCATTTCCTGTACGTTTACTAATTTCATTTTCCATCCTCCATTATTACATACGCCGTAGCAAGTTCTCTGCTATGGCTTAAGCTGATTTGTATATTTTTTACTCCAAGCTGTCTGGACAGCATTGCAAAGTGACCGCTAAGCTGCACTAAAGGCTTGCCCAGCCCATCGTTGTCTACGGCTATTTCCTGCAGCGAGCCTTCGCGCAGACCGGTTCCCAATGCTTTCAGCACCGCTTCTTTAGCAGCAAAGCGTGCTGCAAAGCTTGCTGCCGCCTGCTGTCCTCTTCTTTGACAATAGGCAGCTTCCTCAGCAGTAAACACTCGCCGGATAAAAGATTCGCTCTTTATTGCCCGGGCAATACGTTCTATTTCAATAATATCACAGCCTACGCCTACTATCATATGCTTTCACTCCTTCACACAGCTTCGTAACTATTATTAATTCTTGCAAGTATATCCAAAATCCTTTTTTTATTTTTGTTTTTCACAAAGATATTGCAAAATTTAAAGAGATGCTTCTTTTACCACAGATATCGGCAAGCTTAACTTCTTCAGCATTGCAAAAATCCCCGATATCGCACAAATACGCAATACCGGGGAAATAGTTTTTTATTAAGCTGCTGTTAAATCAGAAGCAGGCAATCTGTCCGTCTGTACGCTTTTCGGTTGCACCGCACAGTACGCCATCCTCATCGCGGATAATAATCTGTCCGCGGCCCATATGATACGGGTCGGGCTGAACCACAACATTATGGCCCATACGCTGCAGCTGACGGATAATGTGATTAGGAGTATCCTGTTCCACTTCTACAGTTTTACCGCCAATCCACTGCCATCTCGGTGCATCCAGTGCCTGCTGCGGATTCAGGCCGAAATCAATCATGTTCATAGCAACCTGAACATGAGCCTGCGGCTGCATAAAGCCACCCATAATACCAAAGGCACTCACAGCCTGACCATCTTTGGTCATGAAGGCAGGAATAATGGTATGGTACGGACGCTTGCCACCCTGCAGTGCATTCGGATGATTTTCATCAAAGGAGAAGTTCTCGGCACGGTCATTAAAGGAAATCGAAGTACCGGGAACAACGATACCGCTGCCGAAGCCACGATAGTTGCTCTGAATCATGCTGACCATATTACCTTCGGCGTCGGCAGTGCAGAAGTAAACAGTGCTGCTGTAGCGCGGGTCACCTACAACCGGCTCCAGTGCTTTATCATTAATCAGAGCACGGCGGTCTGCGGCATAACGCTCACTCAAAAGCTGCTCGGCAGTAACCTTCATGTAGGAAGGCTCGGCAACATATTCTTTAGTATCAACAAAGCTCAGCTTCATAGCTTCGATTTGCTTGTGCATTGTTTCTACGGTATCGCGCTCAGTAAAGTTGTAACCCTTAAGAATGTTCAACGCCATAAGTACGGTAATACCATGACCGTTAGGAGGCAGCTCCCAGATATCGTAGCCACGATAGTTAACGCTCAGCGGTTCAACCCATTCCGGCTTATAGGCTTCAAGGTCGCTCTTGCGCAGGAAGCCGTTATGTTCTTGCATAAAAGCATCAATCTTATCTGCCAGCTCACCTTTATAGAAAGCATCACCATAGGTTTCGGCAATCAGGCGCAGGCTTTTAGCCATATCGGGATTCTTAAATACTTCGCCCGGCTGCAGCCAATAACCGTTAGGCTCAAATGTATCAAACCAACCTTTGAATTCCGGTCTGTCTTTATATTTGGTATAGAAGCCGTCAGCCTCTTCCCACAGGCGGCTCATGTTCGGAGAAACAGGATAGCCGTTTTCCGCATAGTTGATGGAGGGTTCCATAACAGTTTTGATAGGCAGCTTGCCAAACTTTTTGTGAATTTCCATCCACGCACCTACAGCACCCGGAACGTTAATCGGCTCAACACCATAGGGAGGAATTTTATCAAAGCCACGTTCCTTCAGGGCTGCGATAGAAGCAGCCATCGGCGCCGGACCGCTGCCGTTAATACCATACAGCTTGCCCTTATACCAGATAAGTGCAAAGCAGTCACTGCCCAGGCCATTGCCGGTAGGCTCAACTACAGGCTGGCAGGTTGCAACAGTAATAGCAGCATCAATTGCGTTACCGCCCTTAAGCAAGGTTTGCAGGCCTGCGGAAGCAGCGGTAGGATTACCTACGCATACCATACCGTTTTTAGCATAAACAACACTACGTTTAGAAGCATACGGATAATTTTGTGCATCAAATTTCATTGCTATTCTCCTTTACCAACTTACAGGAATTTCTCTAAAATACCGGCAGTAATTACCGAGAAAGTAGTAACGGTAGCAAAACCGCCTACAAGATATTTCGGCATAATGGCATCGTTTACAACCTGCCTTTCCTCTTCCGTTTCACCTGTAGCAATCGCAATTTCGTTTGCTACCAGATAGGTTGCCGGGAAGCCCAAAAGCTGCATTACAGCTACACCCATAGCCAGGTTTCTGTTGCCCAGGATTTTCCACAGCGGCAAGATGTAGAAGAACAGGAATAGTACAACAAATACTACGATGAATACCATAATAGTATTAAAGCTCAGTACAAGCAAATCGCTGACTTTAATTTTTGCCAGAGAAGGAATAATTACCGCAAATACACCAACGTTAAAGATACCGGAGGATTTTGCATGATCCAGGATTTTCGGCGGAACAAGGCCGGTGCTGCCCATTACGGCACCTAAAATCAAAGCCCAGATAGTAGCGCTCAAGCCGGTATATTTACCGATAACAAATACCAGCCAGCTGAAGAAGGCTGCAATAGTCAGTGAAGCAAAAGGACCGTAGAATTTTTTGTGTTTTTCAAAGAAGGTTTCCTCTGGAGCTGTACCGCCATGCACCTCTTCCTTCGGTGCATAAGGATTAACACCGGTACGACGGAATTCCGCCAAAGCTTCCTTAGCCGCACGCAGGCCAAAGTAAGAAGCAACAGGAGTACCAAAGAATTTTTGCACAGCGTACAGCACAGTACCCAAAGCAGCAGCCATAGCAAAGCCTTTATCCATAGCAGCGCTGGTCATAATCTGAGTAGCAACGATACCGCCGTTGATAATAGGAATGCTGACAATAGTTTCCTGATAGCCGATTACGGGAATCAGCACAACACTGCCGGCAATCAAAACAATCATGGATAAAACAGCAACTGCAACTGTGCGCCATTCAGCAATCAGCTGCTTAATATTCAGGCTGGTACCCATGCTGAATACTACGAAAATCAAAGACCATTTACCAATGTCGGTAAGACCGGCGAGCTTGATAATATCCGGCGGCAGAACACCTGTCATAAAACCAACAAGGAAAAGCATCAGGCTGACAAATACAGCAGATACCTTTGCTTTTGTTGCAACACCCAACACATCACCAATGCCAAAAATCAACAGGCAGATGAATAAATAAAAAAACATACTTGTAAACAAAACAATACCCCTTTCAAAACATATATACTATTTCAGTCCGAAAATAGATCGATTTGTTATAGTATATATGTTTCATAGGTTTTTGACAAATAAAAATTACATTTTTATATAATTTCAACCGCGAGCATTTTTTTATGTAAACTTATTAACATTTGAAGAAAGCATAATTCCAAAATATCTGATTATAGTGTTTAAGGAGGCAAATCGTATGCATAAACCGTAAATTCCTTTGAAATACCGAAATTAAAGCATCATAATCTGTGCTATTCTCACCGGCTTTGATTGCAATAACAAAATGCCAGCCAAAACAGTATTTCACAAATAGAACCCCAACAACACAGACAATACAAAAACTCCGCAACTGCAATAGTTGCGGAGTAATTTGTGCGATTTGTGTTTGTGATTGGTGCTTGACAGTAAACCAAAAATTAACGTTTGGAGAACTGGCTAGCTTTACGAGCTTTCTTCAAGCCGTATTTACGACGTTCTTTTTCGCGCGGGTCGCGAGTCAGGAAGCCTGCTTTTTTCAGTGCAGGACGGAATTCAGCGTCAACTTTCAGCAGAGCGCGAGCAATGCCGTGACGGATAGCACCAGCTTGGCCGGAAATGCCGCCGCCGTTTACGTTAACGAGTACGTCATATTTGCCTTTGGTTTCAGTAACTTCGAGCGGTTGGTTAACAATCAGCTCTAAGGTTTTCAGACCAAAGTATTTGTTCAATTCACGGTCGTTGATAACGATGTTGCCTTCACCCGGAACCAGGCGAACGCGAGCAACAGAAGATTTACGACGACCAGTTGCGTTATAAGTAACTACTGCCATTTATTTGTTCCCTCCCGGATATTATCTAACGTTGATTTCCATTACTTCAGGTTTTTGAGCTGCATGCGGATGTTCGCTGCCAGCATATACATGAAGTTTGGAGAAAATTTGAGCGCCGAGGCTGTTGTGCGGAATCATGCCTTTAACAGCGAGCTCTACCATTCTTACAGGGTTTTTCTTCAGCATGTCGCCAGCTTTTACATAGCTGTCGCCGCCGAGATAACCGGAATGACGGAAATAGATTTTGTGAGTCAGTTTTTTGCCGGTCAGAACAACCTTATCTGCATTGATAATGATTACGTGATCACCGGTGTCCATGTGCGGGGTAAAGGTCGGTTTGTGTTTACCGCGCAGGACTTTTGCAACCTCTGCAGCCAGGCGGCCCAGAGTTTTATCAGCTGCGTCAACAACGTACCATTTGTGTTCGATGTTAGACGGATTAGCCATAAAAGATTTCATCGCTTGTGTCCCTCCTAGATATTTTCCAAATATACAGTTCGTTGCGATCTTCTCACCGTATTTCGGGGCTAGTGAAATCAAGCGGAAAATCACGTAGATATATTATACGCAACTTAAGAGTTTAAGTCAAGTATTTTTGTTAAAATTTTAGCATTTTCCAAGAGTTTTTCCCTTAAAACTGCGGATACTCCCGATAACCTACCTCTGCCAGGTATAAACCCTGTGCCGGAGCAGGCTCGTTCAGAAATTCACAGCGCTGTGCCGTCAGCTCGGCGGCAAAATCCTGCACCGTGCGCTTGCCCATTCCCACCTGTACCAGAGACCAGACTATGTTGCGTACCATGTGATACAAAAAGCCGTCACCGCTGATGCGGAAAAGAATCTCTTCTCCCTGCTGCTGCCACTTGGCAGCATAAATTGTTTTTATCGGCGAAGTATCAACACTGCCGCTGCTTCGGAAAGCACTGAAATCATGCGTTCCCAGCAGCAGCTCCGCCGCTTCGTTCATGGCCTTCACATCAAGCTGCTGACGCAGCTGCCAGGCATAACGCACCATAAAGGGATTGACGTGCTCATTGACAAGCAGCTTGTAATGATACGTCTTCCACTGTGCGCTGAAGCGCGCGTGAAAGCCTTCCGGCATCTCCTCGGCGCTCACAACCACGATATCCTCCGGCAGCAGGCTTGCCGCCGCACGCACCAGATTAGCACAGGGAATGCGTCCGTTCGTAGTAAAGGTCACCGTCTGTGCCAAAGCATGCACGCCTGCATCCGTGCGCCCGCTGCCTGCGGTTACTACAGGCTCGCCACACAGCATAGTCAATGCATCTTCCAGCACATTTTGCACAGTCTGCACGTTTTTCTGCTTCTGAAAGCCATGATAGGCACTGCCGTCATAGGCTACAACAAGCTTTATTGTACGCATACATTCCCCCAGCGCAATACTGCGAGGCCAACCGCCAGTATAATAATCAAAGCAAAGGCCAGGTAATCGCGGCCGGCATATGCCAGCTCATGCATGCGCGTACGTCCTTCACCGCCGCGATAGCAGCGTGCTTCCATAGCCACAGCCAGTTCATCGGCACGGCGGAAGGCACTGATAAACAGCGGCACCAGCAAAGGCAGCATATTTTTCATTCTCTGGAAAATATTACCGCTGGCAAAATCAGCTCCGCGAGAGGTCTGTGCCTTCATAATGCGGTCTGTTTCATCCAATAATGTAGGAATAAAGCGCAAAGCAATGGTCATCATCATAGCCAGCTCATGCGCAGGAACACCCAGCTTTTTGAACGGACGCAGTAGATTTTCAATACCGTCAGTCAGCACAATCGGTGATGTCGTAAAGGTCAGTACCGAAGAAAACAGCAACAGCAAAATCAGGCGAACTGCCATCTTTACGCCCATGTCGATACCTTCGGCAGTTACGCTCAAAAACTTCCAGGTAAAGACAATATGCTCGCCGGGAGCAGTAAACATATGAATCAGCATCGTAAGAATAACGATAATCCAGATAGGCTTCAAGGACTTAAATACCAGCATCCAGGGAACTCTCGAGATAAGAATTACCACAGCTGCAAAGGCGGTCAGAATGCCATAAGCCAACGGCGTTACCGCAAAGAAAATAGCAATAATATAAATCAAGGTAGCCAACAGCTTAGTACGCGGATCAAGCTTATGGATAAAGGAATTACCGGGGAAATATTGTCCTAAGGTTATATCTGTCAGCATTATTTCCACCCCTTTGCTTGCTTAATCGCCTTAACCAGGCTCATATCGTCTTTAATATTCTCTTTCACGGCCAGGCCGTTTTTACGCAGCAAATCCGCCAGCTTGTAAACCTGCGGCACATCTACGCCAACCTTAACCAGCTCATCGGCATGCTGCTTGAAAATATCTGCGGGAGTACCGTCGAACAACACCTTGCCGGTGTTGATAACCAGCAGACGGTCAGCATATTTTACTGCCTCCTCCATGCTGTGCGTTACCAGCACAATGGCAATGCCACGGCTTTTGTGCAATGACATAATTTCCTTAAATACTGCATTACGGCTGCGCGGGTCCAGGCCTGCGGAAGGCTCGTCCAAAACCAGATAATCCGGGTTCATCGCAACTACGCCGGCAATAGCTACACGGCGCATCTGGCCGCCGCTCAGCTGAAAGGGAGAGCGCTGCGCATAGGTATCATAATCCAGGCCGACGAAAGCCATAGCCTCACGCACCTGCTTTTCTACCTCATCCTCGGCAAAGTCTTTATTACGCGGACCGAAAGCGATATCCTCAAAAACAGTTTCCGCAAACAGCTGATGCTCGGGATACTGGAATACCATGCCAACCTGCTGGCGTGCAGTCTTGGCCTCTGCACCCTTAGCAGTAATATCAATATCATCAATGCTTGCGCTGCCCTTATCCGGCTTCAGCAAGCCGTTTAAATGCTGTACTAAGGTAGATTTACCGCTGCCTGTGTGTCCTATAATGGCAACTATTTCGCCCTTGGAAATCTCCAGCGACACATCATTGAGCGCCAGACGTTCAAACGGCGTTCCCTTGGAATATGTATGATATATATTAGAAAGTTTTATTGACATAATGCCTGCGCCAGCTCCTCATCTGTAATAATATCCTGCGGCAGCTTTACACCGCTTTTGCGCAGCTCGCTGGCTACCTTCGCTGCCAGCGGAGCCTCCAATCCCAAGGCCTCCAGCTCATCAACTCTGCTGAAAACCTCACGCGGAGTTCCCATAAATCTGATATGACCTTTTTCCATAACAACTACGCGGTCAGCAGCCAGAGCCTCAACCATGTAATGCGTAATATAAACTATGGTCATCTTTTTTTCTTCATTAAGCTTGCGTACAGTTCCCACAATTTCCTTACGTCCCTGCGGGTCAAGCATCGCTGTAGGCTCGTCCAGCACAATGCATTCCGGCTGCAGCGCCAGAATACCTGCTATAGCCACACGCTGCTTCTGGCCGCCGCTCAAAAGATGCGGTGCATGCTTGGCATATTCCGTCATGCCTACAGCAGCTAATGAATCTGCTACACGCTGCGGTATTTCCGGTCCCGGTACACCGATATTTTCCGGACCGAAGGCCACGTCCTCTTCCACAATCGCGGCAACTATCTGGTTGTCTGGATTTTGGAACACCATGCCCACCTTTTGGCGGATATCCCACATTTTGTTTTCATCTTCAGTATCCATGCCATCTACCAGCACAGTGCCGTCTGTCGGCAGCAGCAAAGCGTTCAAATGACGTGCCAGCGTAGATTTACCGCTGCCGTTAGCGCCGATAACAGCAACAAATTCGCCCTGCTTAATCTCCAAGCTTACGCCGTCCAGTGCCCTTACCTCATTGCCATCAGCATCTGTATAGTAATGCTTCAAATTCTTTATATTAATCACAACAGTGCCTCCATCATAAATTCGTGTACTTACTAATTATATACGTGATAAAAAGATTAGTCAACCTTCTTTTATTGCAAGGTTAACCATAATGCTAAAAAAGTAAACCATAAACGCTAAAGCACGTTTACGGCTTATTATGTCGGTGTAATTATCTTTTTAAAGACGAGAAAACAGCCTGCAGGGGATATTGCAGGCTGTTTCTCTTAGGAAAGCTGTTTATGATGAATTTGATGGGAAGGGTGTAGCAACTTCTTGCTACATTCATAGTATACTATATTGCTGTGACATAGCAAGGGCAAAGTTTTGAAGAAATCGTGAATAAAATTCCTGCATGAACTGCTCTTGCATTCAAATTAAATTCTTACTTATCCGTAATCTGTGCGCCAAACGGCAGCAGTGCCAGCTTAGCCAGCTTAAAATGCTGCATACCGAAGGGAATGCCGATAATCGTGCAGCACAAAATCACAGCAAAAACAGCATGCGTAATTGCCAGCTCGATACCACCGAAAATTAGCCAAAAAATATTTAACAGCAATGAGGTTGTTTCGCCGCTCAAAACTACGTCCTTACCAAAGGGGAAGAAGCTCAAGCGTCCCAGCTTAAAGCACTGCAGCCCGACAGGAATACCGATAATTGTCAAACACCACACAAGACCTACCAGATACCAGATAATGCCTGCTAAAATACCGCCAAATAAAAACCAGATAATATTACCGATAATGCTCATTGCACACTTCCTTTCATCTACTGATACTGACAAACCAACCGGCACACCGAAAAATATACACGTAGTTGGTTACTGATACATTTGATTTAAAAGACTGTAAGTAATCTCTCTAAGGCTAGTTTAGCATACCGCTAACTTTTGTGCAAGCGCAAAGGCAAGCGGCACTGTGGGAACTCTGGGGAGAGTCTCACAGTGCCGCTGCCTATATAAAATTAATTGGGAAAACTTAATGATTGGTTTCTTCGGCTAATTTTGCCGGAACCAGCTCAGATTCTTCCTTGAGATGTTGTTGATATGCTTTAGTTTCAGCAACAACTACACCGGAAAGTGCAACCAGTGCGATAAGGTTAGGCAGAGCCATCAGACCGTTAACGATATCGGACATAACCCAGATTTCTTCCAGCTTCAGGAACGGGCCAACAGCTACAAGAATAATGAAACCGATGCGATACGGAAGAATTGCTTTAACACCCATCAGATATTCTACACAACGTTCGCCGTAGTAGTTCCAGCCAAGGATAGTAGTGAAGGCGAAGAGCACCAGGCCAACCAACAGTAACCAAGTACCAAAGGCAGGGAATGCAGAGCTGAAGGCTGCATTAGTCATTGCAGCACCGTTGAGATCGCCGTTCCAAACGCCGGTAACAATCAAGGACAAACCGGTCATGGTGCAGATGATGATAGTATCAATGAAGGTACCGGTCATGGAAACCAGACCTTGTTCAGCAGGCCAATGAGTTTTGGCAGCAGCTGCTACGATAGGAGCAGAGCCTAAGCCGGATTCGTTAGAGAATACGCCGCGGGCAACGCCATTACGCATCGCCAGCATAACAGTTGCTCCAAGGAAACCGCCCTGTGCAGCAGTAGTAGTGAAAGCGCTTTCAATAACCAGTGCAATAGCGCCCGGTACCTGGTCGGCGAAGCTAACCAAAATGCCCAAGGTAGTAAAGAAGTAAATTACTGCCATGCCGGGAACAACCTTAGAAGAAACGGTAGAGATAGATTGCAGACCGCCGATGGTTACAGCAGCAACCAATACGGTAAGAGCAATACCGGTGTAGATAACCGGGATGCCAACGGAGATTTTGGTAATCTCAACAATGGAGTTTACCTGAGCAAAGGTACCTACGCCGAAGTATGCGCACATGATACCGAAGACACAGAACATAATTGCCAATGGTTTATATTGCTTGCCAAGACCGTTTTGAATGTAATACATCGGACCGCCGGAGATATTGCCGTTAGCGTCGACAGTACGATATTTTACAGCCAGCAGGCATTCCGCATATTTGGTTGCCATACCGAAGAAGGCAGCCAGCCACATCCAGAACAATGCACCGGGGCCACCGGCCTTAATTGCGGTAGCAACACCAACAATATTACCAGTACCAACAGTTGCAGCAAGAGCGGTACACAATGCTTTAAAGCTGTTTACGTCACCATGACCTTCATTCTTAGCACAGAAGATAAGCTTCAATGCCTGCGGCAGCTTCAATACCTGCAGCAAGCCTAAACGAATAGTAAGCATAATGCCGGTACCTACAAGCAGCACCAGTAGCGGCGGACCCCAGACAAACGAATCAATTGCATTCAATGTTTCCAACATGATGATTTCCCCTCTCATTTTCAAAGTTCCCTAAGTAAATAAAAAGCCGGAGTATGATTATCTGATACTCCGGTTTGTCAGCGGCCCTGATAGCTGTGCTATCATTGTTGTTTTGCTCCGTCCACTGGCCTGAGAGATAAGGATGTGTATACGCACATCTTTGCACCTTCGGCGCCCATTTAAGGGACTCTCCAGAGTTGTGTCTGTACACGGTTCTTGCTTTTTATAAGCACCTGAGAGTTTTGCTCCTTCGGTAGGCATAGCCTTCTCCTATGTACTTCATCCACTCATTATTTACTTATGTATCTGATTATAACACACTTGAACTTAAAATCAAGAGTTTACGTCAATGTATACACGCATACATATAAAACTGTAAACCGACGTATGTTTATTGATTTTTTTAATAACAAAACGGCGCTGTGGGAACTCTGGGGAGAGTCGCACAACGCCGCTTTGCTATATAAAGATGAAATACTAGGCTTACTTATTTATTCTTTTCTTCAGCCAGATGCTTCTGATAAGCCTTGGTTTCGGCAACAACTACGCCGGACAAAGCAATCAGCGCAATTAAGTTAGGAATAGCCATCAGGCCGTTAACAATATCCGCCAAAACCCAAATCTCTTCCAGCTTCAGGAAAGGACCGCAGGCAATCAGGCAGATGAAAATGATGCGGTACGGCAGAATTGCCTTTACGCCCATCAGATATTCTACACAACGTTCACCGTAGTAGTTCCAGCCAAGGATAGTGGTGAAAGCGAAGAGTACCAGACCAACCAGCAGCAGCATGCTGCCAAATGCCGGGAAGGCCATAGTGAAGGCAGATTCAGTCATTGCGGCACCGTTTAAAGGTCCGCACCATACACCACTGACAACTAAGGACAAGCCGGTCAAAGTACAAATGATAATTGTATCGATAAAGGTACCAGTCATAGAAACCAAGCCTTGCTCTGCAGCCCATTTGGTTTTAGCGGCAGCTGCTACAATAGGAGCAGAACCTAAACCGGATTCATTAGAGAATACGCCGCGGGCAACACCGCTGCGCATTGCCAGCATAACGGTAGCACCGAGGAAACCGCCTTGAGCGGCAGTCGGAGTGAAAGCGGAATTCAGTACAGTTGCAATTGCAGCAGGAACCTGGTCTGCAAACACAATCATGATACCAACAGTAGTCAGAAAGTACAGCAGAGCCATAGCAGGAACTACCTTCGCAGCAACGGTTGCAATAGATTTCAGACCGCCGATGGTTACGGCAGCAACAACAACAGTCAGAGCAATGCCGGTGTAAACAACAGGAATACCCGCAGAAATCTGAGTAATTTCAACAATGGAGTTTACCTGAGCAAAGGTACCGATACCAAAGTATGCGCACAGAACACCGAACACGGCAAACATAACAGCCAGCGGTTTGTATTTTTTTCCCAAACCATTTTCAATGTAGTACATCGGACCACCGGAAATATTGCCATTGGCATCTACGGTACGATATTTTACAGCCAGCAGACATTCGGAATATTTGGTTGCCATACCGAAGAAGGCCGCAATCCACATCCAGAACAAAGCACCGGGGCCACCGGCTTTAATTGCGGTTGCAACACCAACGATGTTACCGGTACCGACAGTTGCAGCCAGTGCGGTACACAATGCTTTAAAGCTGTTTACATCACCGCTGCCATCGTTCTTGGCACTGAAGATCAGGCCCAAAGCCTGAGGCAGCTTGAAAACCTGCAGCAGCTTCAAACGGAAGGTCAGCAGAATACCGGTACCAACCAAAAGTACCAGAAGCGGCGGTCCCCAGACAAACGCATCAATTTCATTCAAAATTTCCAACATGATTCAAACATCTCCCTTTAAATTCCCATTAATTATTTATAAGCAAATAAAAAACCGGAGTATACAAAAAATACTCCGGTAAAAGTCAATGACATATGATAGGCAATAGCGCCATCACATAAGCTTTGCTCTGTCCACTGGCCTGAGAGATAAGGACGTTTCTGAATTTCAGAAGCCATCTTTGCACCTTCGGCGCCCATTTAAGGGACTCTCCAGAGTTGTGTCAGCATACGGTTCCTGCTTAAAATTAAGCACCTGAGAGTTTTGCTCCTTCGGTAGGCAGTGCCTTCTCCCATATACATCATCCACTCGTTATTTACTTATGTACGCTATTATAACACACTTTTTAAAGAACGCAAGTCTTTTTTCAATAATTTTTTATGTATACACGAATACATAAGCTACTGTAACGTTTGAAGCAAATTATTGGCAATTTTCACTTGCAAAGCTGCGCTCACTTAAAAGATAACAGGGTAAAGCAATAAGCTGTGCCGCAACAGAAACAATGATGAAGGTATTCAATGAATAATCATAAACAGCTCCCAACAGCCAGCTGCCCAAAAACCACGCTAAGCCAAAGAAAAATTCGAACGCACCGTAGCTGCTGGCACGATGCTCCTTGCTCGTCATGGTGGCAACCGCAGCCTTCATAATTGATTCCTGAGCGCCCACGCCTACGCCCCACAAAGCAATACCCAGCATAATCATAGCAGGCGAAGTCGCGCCAAAAGCAAACACAGCAAAGAACGCGGAAATCGCAGTAGAAATAACCAATGCCTTCGTGCGCATTTTGTCAAACAGCCAGCCAAAGAAAAGCGCTGCCACCGCATCCACAAGCATCGCACCGGAATAAAGCAACGGCAAAATACTGTCATCAAAAAGCTTATTTTTTGCCAAATGCATAGTCACCAGCGGAAAATCTACAAATCCGAAAGCAAAACAGCTGATACCTGCAAGATACAAATAAAAGCTTTTCTTGCCTACAAAGCTATCCTTCTTCTCTGTCTTAGCTTCCGGCTCAAAGGCTTCCGGATTCGGGAAACGGCTTTTAGCAAACAGTAAAAAAGCAATTGTACAGACTGCCGGCAACGTCAGAAAAGCAAAGGCTGCATTATATACCTCGTATTCATCACCATTTTTATAAAGCATTATTACATAAAGCAGCAGAGGACCGATAAAAGCACCAAGCTGATCCAGGGCTTCCTGAATAGCAAAGCTTTTACCTACACCCTCCTGTGAAGCCGCAAAGGAAAGAATTGTGTTCTTCGCAGGCTTTTTTATCGCCTTACCGATGCGCTCAACAACGAGCAGTACACAGGCGGCTATCCAGCCGTCACGATGCACAAGCGCCAATGCCGGCACCGCAAAAACGTCTACAGCATAGCCTAAAATCATAAAGCCCCAATAGTTGTGCGTTTTATCAACTAATCGGCCAAAAAGATAACGCAGGCCATAGCCTAAAAGCTCGCCTATGCCGGAGATAAAACCGATGGTAGAAGCACTTGCTCCTAAAATTAATAAATACGCTCCCTTAATACTTGTCGCCGCTTCATGTGTCATATCGCTGAACAAGCTGACAACACCAAGCAGCACGATAAACGCCATAGCGGAATTTTTATTGTGCATGCTTCCCCCTCCAATTCAGTTATCATTTTCTTATTATAGCATAATATTTTAAGCTTAAATACACTTTAATTTATCAAAAAATTATCAAAAGCGCCTGCAACATCACGTCACAGGCACTTATCGGTTATATAGACAATAATAGCTCAGCTCACCCCTTTTTCATTCTCAGCACAATCCAACTTTTATCGGCATCAATAACCTGCCATTTTTTATTCTGCTGAGCAATAAATCTATCATAGCTTTTGGGCGTAACAACAACAAAACGATACGGATTCTGCTCCAGTGTTGCGTAAGGCATAACGTTCTTGCTTGTCCAGGAAAAATCCTTAGGCACATAGCCTGCAACCTCACGCTCATGCATCAGCTTGACAATTTTACTGCTGCTGTAAAAAACTGCAGAAGTAGGATATTTGCCATATAAGCCTACCTCATGTACATCATTTTCCGTCAGCATCTCACCCAAATTCTTCGCACTGCGCTGCTCACTGAATGGTATAGCAAGGCTGAAAATAAGCGCAATATAAAATACTGCCGACATCACCGCAATGCTGCAGACATGCTCGCTGGTCACGAAACGCAATATATAATCAAGCATCACGCCGATAATCAGCGCCAACGGCAGCAAAAACAGCAGCTCCGAAGCTATAAGCTGATGACTTACTGCAAACCAGGCACCGCCAAGCAGCAAACCAAAGCCTCCGCCGACAAATATCATATAACCGCCATCCACACAGTCCGTATATTTTGCCAGCATGCTTCCCAGCAAAAGGCTGACCGGAAAAAGCAGCGGATAGGTATATGTGATGTATTTCGTTGCCATACATTGAAAGAAAACGAAAACAACAAGTGCCCACAGCAGTAAAAATTTTTGCTGTTCTTCCAGGCTGCGCTGTCCCTGCCGCCACCATTTATAAGCAGCCCATGGAACAAGTCCGCTCCACGGAAACAGCGCCAGCAGATTTACCAGCGTATAATAATAAAATACATCGTCACGCGGATGTTCCGATACCGTTGCGCGCAGGAAGTTGTGCGTGCCGAAGAAGGTATTGAGGAAATCACTGCCGTGCAGACTGTACATTACAGCATACCAAGGCACGGCAACCGCCGCACAAAGTAATATGCCGCTTACAAGATGCATGCGCTTCAGTACGCGCCAATCACGCTGCCACAACAGGAATAACATAATAATCAATCCCGGCAGCAGCACGCCAATCGGTCCCTTGGTGAGAACTGCCAAGCCTGCTGCAGCATACATAATATACCAATAGCGCGCCCTGCCGTCACGATAGCCAAGATAGAAAAACAGCAATGTCGCACTGAAGAAAAAGAACAATACAGCATCTGTAATTACCGACTTGCTGATCAGAAAAAATTCTACACTGCTCAGCAGTACCAATGCACTGAAAAAGCCGCTGCGCGCATTTTCCAGCTTGCTGGCGCCCCACGCTAATAATGCCACGCTGCCCAAACCGAACAACGACGGGAAGAAGCGCGAGGCAAATTCAGTAAAGCCAAACATTTTATAAGCCAACGCCGTCAGCCAATAAAAGAAAATCGGCTTATCATACCAATAATGACTGTAAATCTGCGGTGACAGCCAATCGCCGCTCAGCACCATTTCCTTCGCCGTCAAGGCATAATTAGATTCTACGCTGTCTGTAATCAGCAGGCTGCCATTACCCGCAAAAAGCAATGCTGCGGCAGCTGTAAAAAGCAGCAGCCAATATTTTCGTGGCATAAGAAAATCCCCCTTCAGCAGCAGAGCTTTTACACTCCGCCTTTCATTAAGCACAGTATAAATACCTTTACTTAATGATTACTGAAAGGGGTATTCATCTTAATTTCAGCTTGTAAGAAAGCTTAAGGATTACTTTGCAGCCATCGGCAGCTTCACATATATGATAGTTCCCCGCGGCTTGTTGTCGAGAACCTTGATGCTGCCGCCATGCTGCCGCACAATAGCCAACGCCAGCGACAAGCCTAAGCCCAGACCACCCTGACTGCGGCTGCGCGCCTTGTCCACGCGAAAGAAGCGGTCAAAAATCTTCTGTTTATCTTCGTCACTGATGCCACAGCCCTCGTCGCGTACCTCCAGTACCAGATGCGTTTTCACCTTGGCTGCACGCAGAGTAATTTGCGTCTGCTCCGGTGAATACTTCATAGCATTATCCAGCAAAATAATCAGCAGGCGCGATAAAGCCATTTCATCACCCTGCATTATCAGATTATCCTGGATTTCCTGCTTCAACTGCAGCCTTTTTTCCGCTGCCAAAAGCGTCATCTGCGCTGCAACCTTTTTACACATTGCCGTCATATCCACCTGCGCAGTATACACCGGCAGAAAATCCTCGTCACTGCGTGCCAGTGTCATAAGATTTTCCGTCAGACGGCTAAGTCTTTCAGATTCGCTTTGCAGCATTGCTACCGACTCTTTAGCGAAATCACTCAGCCTGCTGTCCTCATCCTCCTGCAGTCCCTGTACAGCCAGCTTCATAACGGCAAGCGGTGTGCGCATCTCATGCGAAGCGTCTGCCGTGAACTGCTGCTGCTTGGCATACATATTGCTTAGCGGACGTATATTGCGGCCGGCAAGCCAATAGCCGAAATAGCAGGCGGCAAAATACAGCACCAACGCCATACACAAAAGCAAAAACAGCGTTTTATAGGCAGCATGGTAATAAAACTCCATATTTTTAAACATATAAAGCCTGCCAAGTTGCTTATCACCGTCAATAACAGGAGCAACCGCAGCCAAATAACGATAACGCTCGCCATTTTCTCCATGCATCCTCAGCAACCGCGATGTATCAAGCTTCTTTGGCCAGTCAGCTTCATGCTGCATAATTTTCTGCCCGACCTCGCCCTGACCCAGCTGATTTAAAATAACCTTCGTGCCGTCCGCATCAACAAAGTAAGCAAGCATCTTGCCGCTGCGGATAGCCGCTTCGGAGCAGGGAGGCTCCTCGGACTCTACCCATTCCTCACCCTCATGGTAAATCTGAGCTACAAGGTTTTCCTTTTCATGCGCCAGTATTTCCCACCAGATAAAGGTATAGGCAGCAGCTACAATTACCAAAATCAACGCGCCGAAGATGGCTGCATATAAACAGGTCATACGCCTGCGCAGCTTTTCAAAAGGCTTATTCCACATAATAGCCCACGCCCCGCATCGTTTTAATTAACTCTTCTCCGTTCAGCTCCATAATCTTTTTACGCAGCAGACGGATATGCACGTCAAGATTATTGTCCGTCACATCGCTGTCAATGCCCCAGATACGATCCTGCAGCACCGCACGCGGCATAACCTGCCCACGGTTACGCAAAAGCAGCTCCAGCAGCTTGAATTCACGCGGGCGCAGCTCCACACGGCGTTCGCCGCAGGCCAGGCAATAGGTAGAGCTTTCCAGCGTATAAGCACCGTAACGCAGCTTTTCCGCGCTATACTGTCCCTGACGGCGGCAAAGAGCGTTAAGACGCGCCACCAGCTCCTCCAGTTCAAACGGCTTTACCAGATAGTCATCCGCACCGCTGTTCAAACCCTGTACTTTATCCGCCAGCGTATCCTTGGCCGTCAGCAGCAATATTTTGCCCTGATAATCCTCCTCTCGCAGGCGCTTGCACAGTTCAAGGCCGCTTAAAAGCGGCATCATCCAATCCAGCAGCAGCACATCATAACCGTCGGCATACACAGCATCATAGGCAGCCTCGCCGTCCTGCACCCAGTTCACAGTTATATTTTGCTTTTTCAGTAGCATACTCAAAAGCTTGCCTAAATTTATATCATCCTCAGCTAAAAGAATCTTCATTGTTTTCGCCTCCATTAGAGCTATTGTACCATAATGCAGTATAGGCATGTAAAATTAATTTTAACTGAAAAATCGCTGCCAAGGCTTTGCCTTCAGCAGCGATTGTCTTACATGATATATCTGTTCAATGACGGAACAATTTCCGCATAGGTGCCTTTTTTATTGGCCAGCATTATATTAATGGCCCATACAGTCTGTCCGCGGTCATCCTCCGTGCGTGTAGCCTGCAGCTTGCGATTGGTACCTTTAAAGCATACGATATCTTCCAGCTCCAGCAAAAGCACCATATCCTCACGTCTGTAGCCTTCAAGGCAGCGGTCGGAAAACATTACTGTCAGCATCAGCATATCATCCATACGCCAGCATTCCAAGCGATAGGCACGGCCATCGCTCAGCTTGCCGTTATAATAGCCGACATCCTGCACGCCGTCCTCATCCGGCTCATAGGGAGAAGGAACATAATCAACGCGGCAGGGAACAGGGAATTTTTTTATCAGCATAAAATAGTTCTCCTTAGAGAGCAAAGCGCCTCAGAGCTTGAGGCTTTGAGGCGCGCTTGCTTATACGTTATTCCTTATCGGGAGTTTCCTCTGCTGCGGTTTCAGCAGTTGCAACTTCGGGCATCGGAACATTATATTTAACTTTGATATCACGATAACGGCTCATACCGGTACCTGCCGGAATCAGCTTACCGATGATAACGTTTTCTTTCAGGCCCAGCAGCGGGTCAACCTTACCCTTGATAGCGGCATCGGTGAGTACGCGGGTGGTTTCCTGGAAGGAAGCAGCAGACAGGAAGGAGTCGGTAGCCAAAGAAGCTTTGGTGATACCCAGCAGGATAGCACGGCCTTCTGCAGGAGTCTTGCCTGCTTCCAGCATCTCGGTATTCTGCTCTTCAAATTCTGCCACATCAACGTCTTCACCCGGCAGCATTGTAGTGTCACCGGATTCCTCGATGCGGATTTTACGCATCATCTGACGAACCATAACCTCGATGTGCTTACTGTTGATATCTACGCCCTGAGACTTATAAACGCCTACTACCTGAGATACCAGATAGTTCTGGGTAGCCTTCACGCCACTGATACGCAGTACGTCATGCGGGTTAAGAGAACCTTCGGTCAGACGGTCGCCCTTAGCGATTTCCTCACCCTCAACAACAGACAGCTTAGCGCCGTAAGGAATCTGGTATTCCTGGTTTTCGCCATCCAGTGCCATTACGGTTACCTTGCGGCTGTTGCCTTCCTGGGTAATATGTACGTGACCTGCAACCTCGGACAAAATGCCGGGATGTTTCGGTTTACGTGCTTCGAACAGCTCCTCGACACGAGGCAGACCTTGGGTAATATCGTCTGCACCTGCAACGCCGCCGGTATGGAACGTACGCATGGTCAGCTGAGTACCAGGCTCGCCGATGGACTGTGCGGCAATAGTGCCGACTGCCTCACCAACATCAACGTTCTTGCCGGTTGCCAGGTTACGGCCATAGCATTTACGGCAAACGCCGAATTTAGCCTTACAAGTAAGTACGCTGCGGATTTTAACCTTTTCACGCAGCTGGCAGATACGTTCTGCCATAGGCTCGGTAACATATTCATTGATATGATAAAGAATTTCACCATTTTCGTCCAGAATATCCTCAGCCAGGTTACGGCCAATGATACGATCATGCAGGGTTTCAATGATGGTTTTCTCTTTTTTGCCTTCGGTAATTGCCTCAACCTCAATGCCGGCAATTTCGTTATTGCGGATACGCAGCTCCTTAACGGTACCGTCAGCCAGAACAGCGTTGATAATGTCTTCGGTCATAGTTTCGCCGGTATGTGCCAGCATCTCGCCTGCACCGTTAACAATATCTGCTGCCACCTCTTTGCCGTTGAAGTTATGCATCATTGCTTCCTTCAGCACATTATGAGCAAAGGTATCGCTGATGTTGATGCGGACATTTTCGATATCCTCACCGTTCATATCTTCGTCGGAATAGAGATTGATTTCTTCAACACCGGCATCATTGAGCTTAGCAAAAAGCTCTTCAGTGATGTTGGTATCTGCTTCAGCAATCAGGTTGCCTTCTTCATCAAGTACGCCGGAAGCCAGGGTACGGCCCATAACCTTTTCGCGGATTTTGTTCTGGCTTGCACCAAGAACAGCCTTGCTCAGACGGCTGCGTTCCTTAACCAGGTTCATACCAACGATATCGCAATCATCCTCACGGACAATTACGTCCTGTGCAACGTCAACCAGACGACGAGTCAGGTAACCGGAGTCAGCGGTACGCAGTGCGGTATCGGCCAAGCCTTTACGAGCACCATGAGAAGAAATGAAGTATTCCAAAATGGTCAGGCCTTCACGGAAGTTAGATTTGATAGGACGGTCAATGATACGACCGGAAGGATCGGCCATCAAACCACGCATACCGGCCAGCTGACGAATCTGCTGTTTGTTACCGCGGGCACCGGAGTCAGCCATCATGGAAACAGGATTGAACTTGTTCATGGTGGACTTCATCAGCTTATCGGTAACCTTATCGGTTGCTTCGTTCCACAGGTCAATTACCTTACGATAACGTTCGTCATCGCTCATCAAACCACGGCGGAAGAGGCGCTCAACCTTATCAACCTCATGCTCTGTTGCTTCCAGAATAACTTCTTTTTCAGCAGGAATCTGAATATCGGAGGTTGCGATAGAAATACCGGATTTACAAGCATTATCGTAACCCATTTTCTTAACAATATCCAGAATCTCGGCAGTACGCAGGTTGCCGTACAGCTTATGAGCTTTAGCAACAAGTCTGCCCAATTCTTTCTTGTCAATCAGCTTGCCGAGATGCCAACGTTCAACTTCAACGGTTGTTTCCACAACATTACCGGAAGCATCCAGGCGCTTTTCAACAACCTGATCTTTTTCTTTATGATAGTAACGCATTTCCAGAGGCAGCTCGCCATTGAAAATAGTGTTACCTACAGTTGTAACTACCAGGGACATACCGGTTTCGCCGACAGCTGCACCCTTTTCCTCATCATAGATTTCGCTGTTGGGAATATAAACCTCGATAGGTACCTGCAGATCTACCGCATGGTGGAAGTAAGCCAGCTGAGCTTCGTCCACGCTGCTGTAGCGGGTTCCTTCACCCTTAACGTTCGGGTCATCCTTGCTGGTCTTTTCAATAGTCAGATAGTAGGAGCCCAAAACCATATCCTGGGTAGGAACAGCAACAGGCTTACCGTCTTTCGGTGCCAAGATGTTGTTTACGGACATCATCAGCATACGTGCTTCAGCCTGAGCCTCAACGGAAAGCGGCAGATGGACAGCCATCTGGTCACCGTCAAAGTCGGCATTATAAGCGGTACATACTAGAGGATGCAGCTTAATAGCACGGCCTTCGGACAGGATAGGCTCGAAAGCCTGAATACCCAGTCTGTGCAGAGTCGGTGCACGGTTCAGCAGTACAGGATGTTCTTTAATTACCTCTTCCAGAACGTCCCATACAGCGTTGGTAGCACGCTCTACCATGCGCTTAGCACTCTTAATGTTAGTTGCTTCACCGCTGTTTACCAAACGCTTCATAACGAAGGGTTTGAACAGCTCCAGAGCCATTTCCTTCGGCAGGCCGCACTGATGCATTTTCAGCTCAGGACCTACAACGATTACGGAACGGCCGGAATAGTCAACACGTTTACCTAACAGGTTCTGACGGAAACGGCCTTGTTTACCCTTGAGCATATCGGACAAAGATTTCAGAGGACGGTTGCCGGGGCCTGTAACCGGACGGCCGCGACGGCCGTTATCAATCAAAGCGTCTACTGCTTCCTGCAGCATACGTTTTTCATTGCGGACAATGATATCGGGCGCATGCAGCTCCAGCAGACGTTTCAGACGGTTGTTACGGTTAATAACACGGCGATACAGATCATTCAGGTCGGAGGTTGCGAAACGACCGCCATCCAGCTGTACCATAGGACGCAGTTCAGGCGGAATAACCGGAACTACATCCATAATCATCCATTCAGGACGATTGCCGGATTTCAGGAATGCTTCAGCTACTTCCAGACGGCGGATGGCACGTACACGGCGCTGACCGCTCAGCTCCTTCATTTCATGGCGCAGCTGCTCGGTCAAAGCTTCCAGATCAATAGCTTCCAGCAGCTCTTTAATAGCCTGTGCGCCCATACCTACACGGATACCTGCTTCAGGATATTTATCACGTTTTTCCATGTACTCAGGCTCGGTCAGCAGTTGGCCTTTAACCAGGTCAGTGCCTTCACCCGGATCAAGTACGATGAAGCTGGCAAAATACAAAACCTTTTCCAGGCTACGCGGAGAAATATCCAGAATCAAGCCCATACGGCTGGGGATACCCTTGAAGTACCAGATATGGGAAACCGGCGCAGCTAGTTCGATGTGACCCATACGGTCACGACGAACCTTGCTGCGGGTAACTTCAACGCCGCACTTGTCGCAGATAATACCCTTATAACGGATGCGTTTATATTTGCCGCAATGACATTCCCAATCCTTAGTAGGGCCAAAGATTCTTTCGCAGAACAGGCCATCCCGTTCCGGCTTCAGGGTTCTGTAATTGATGGTTTCGGGTTTTTTTACCTCGCCGTAGGACCAGGCTCTAATCTGGTCCGGAGAAGCCAAACCGATACGCATAGACACAAAATTATTTACGTCGATCAAGAATCATTCGCTCCCTTCTCTTACATATTAGTCGGATCATCTAAGTCACCATCGGGATTATCGGTAATAGTGAAATTACCCATATCGGCAATGATGTCCCCAGAATCACTATCATCCTCGGTAGCGTCATTATCAGCATAATCATCAACAGGCTTTTCAGGTGCGTTTTCAACAACCTGGCCGTTGATGTCTAAATCAACCTCGCGAGCGGTGGTTGCAATATCGTCATCCTCATCGTCGCGCAAGGAAACCTCTTCCTCGTCCTCGTTGAGAACCTTGATATCCAGACCGATGGACTGCAATTCCTTAACCAGTACCTTGAAGGATTCAGGAATACCAGGATCAGGTACATTTTCGCCCTTAACGATTGCTTCGTAGGTCTTAACACGGCCAACAACGTCATCGGACTTAACAGTCAGGATTTCCTGCAGGGTGTAAGCAGCGCCGTATGCTTCCAGCGCCCAAACTTCCATCTCACCGAATCTCTGGCCGCCGAACTGTGCTTTACCACCCAACGGCTGCTGGGTAACTAAGGAGTACGGGCCTGTGCTGCGGGCATGGATCTTATCATCAACCAAATGGTGAAGCTTGAGGTAATAGGTCAGACCAACGGTAACAGGGTTATCGAAGGGTTCACCGGTACGACCGTCATACAGAGTAGTCTTAGCAGTTTTATCAATGCCTGCAAGCTCCAGTGCATCAGCAATATCCTGCTCATGCGCGCCGTCGAATACAGGTACGGAAATCTGTACTGCTTTTACGCTCTTGCCACCGAATTTATCAATTTCAACAGTTTCCGGCATACCATATTTTTCATAATCGTAGCCGTAATGCTCTAATTTCTTAGCGGTTTCGGAATTAGCCAGCTCTTCCTTGAAGGCTGCTTCAAATTCCGGAGTACCTTCTGCTGCGCCGGTTTTTTCAACGGCATTCAGCTTAGCTGCCAGGTTGGTAGTATCAATTTCCATACCCAGCGCACGTGCTGCCCAGCCCAAATGGTTCTCCAGTACCTGTCCGATGTTCATACGGGAAGGTACGCCCAGTGGGTTAAGCACGATGTCCAGAGGACGGCCGTTTGGAAGGAATGGCATATCTTCTACAGGAAGTACACGGGAAACGACACCCTTGTTACCATGACGACCAGCCATCTTATCAC
>OGYW01000370.1_pt1 | contig 42242 bp, 28 predicted proteins | sample 1576621 | NCBI WGS metagenome assembly OGYW01 (sample SAMEA3541528, study PRJEB24748) | human gut metagenome | biome: human gut; feature: human-associated habitat; material: faeces | place: China | collected 2012 | reverse complement strand
TCATTGACTATAAAGAAGTAGTACAAATACGCTCTTGAGTTCTCAAACCACCACCGCACCAGCAAGCCGCCCCAATCTCCAGGAGCGAGGCCGCCGTGCTGAGCAGCAAGAGATAAACTTACACGAGAACCCGCAATCGCGCAACCCGCAGGGCGCAATGAAGCACGGAACCGTTGGAAATCCAACGTTCCATCGGCGTGTCGAAAACCGGGAAAATGCGTCCGGAAAGCGCCGATACCATCAGAATAGACCCCGAAAACCACAACCAGGTGAACGCAAAACCAATAGCTGTCGGCGTGTCGACCATCAACATGGTCAACCACATCCGCATTTTGCGGTCCAACCACGGTTCTCGCATAACAAAAGCCGGAAGCTCCGTGGTTAGCGGAGGCTCCCAGCTTTGTTGTTCGGCTACTGGATATTCAGCTTTGGTCATTCGAATCGCTGACCATTGCTAATGCTGCCTGTAGCCGACTGTTTTCAGTTATTACTTCAGTTATCGCTGATCAGGCAGCTCACTCGGCATTGGCCGGGCCGGCGGCAACCGGTTCTGCAGCCGACTCGACCGTGGCGACAGCCTTCTTGCGGTTCAGGTACCGCTTGATGGCCACAATCTCCAGGCCGATCACGAGCACCGCGGTCACGCCCCAAGCCACGTACATGGCGGTCTTCCAGATCGGGGTGGCGACCTTCGGCTCGCCATTCGCGTACTGCCAGCTGTTGGCGGCCGTGTACAGGATGTTGTGCGCGGCCTGACGCATGGCCTTCACGGAAGTGGCGGACTTATCGGTGATGTGGTTGGTGATCTTCGTGGTGGCAAGCATCGAATCGTTGCCCGCACGCACTTCCTGATCGGCGTTCTGGTAGCCGTAGCCGCCGAAGTAATCGGTCAGGACGAAGCCCTTGAAGCCCCACTCGCCGCGCAGCACGGTCTGCAGCAGGTTGCTGGAAGCGCCGGCGTAGGTGTAGCCGATGTAGTTGAAGGAGCTCATCACGGCCTGGGCGCCGCCTTCCTTCACGCTCATCTCGAACGGCTTCAGATAGGTTTCACGGATGGACTGCTCGTTGGCCCACGTGCACACCATGTTGGTGCGGTTGGTCTCCTGGTCGTTGAGTGCGAAGTGCTTCATGAAGGAGTACACGCCCTTGGACTTGGCGCCGGCGATTTCGTTGGAGGCCATCGCACCGGAGAGCAGGGAGTCCTCGGAGAAGTACTCGAAGGTACGACCGGAGAATGCCGAACGATGGATGTTCATGGCCGGAGCGTACCAACCAGCCACGTGCATGTCGTGAGCCATGTCGCCGATCATCTCACCGAACTGCTTGGCGAGATCACGGTTCCAGGTGCAGGCGAACGCGGTGGAGGCCGGGAAACCGATGGAGCCAACACCGGTGAAGTTGTTGTTCAGCGAGGCCGGGCCGTCGGCGTCGGTCAGCTGGATCTTGCCGACGGACTTCACAGCCGGAGTGCCGTAACCACCATTGGCGATCAGGTTGTCCATATCGTCGAAGGTGAGCTGGTCGAGCAGCTTGTCCCAATCGGCGTCGTCATAATCCTTGCCATACATCTGGTACAGCTTCAGGCCATTCTTGGCACCGGTGGTCGGCATCTCGTCCGAATCGTTGTCATACTTCTTCGGATCGTAGTTGCTGTTGTTGGTGAACTCGGCCTTGGCTTCGTCGCTCATCGAGAAGTTGGTCGGAGCGGCGGTGGCCTTGGCATAGTTCGCGAAGTGGCCCGCGCGAGACAGGTACGTCACGTCGCCGGCGGCGTAATCGAACTCGTTGGTGGCGGCCACGGCATCGCCGTTATGGGTGTTCGAGTCGGAATCGTAGGTGACGGCGTCCTTCACGGTGACCTTCTGATGGTCGATCACGTGGTGCGAATCGGACTGGATGGAGATGTCGTAATCGCCCTGCTCCAGCACGTACGCCTTAGCGTCCTTCTGGTCGTAGGAGGCCATGTCGTCATCGTCGAACTCGATCTTCACGGTCTGGGAAGCGCCCGGCTCGAGCTTCTTAGTCTTTTCGAACGCAACCAGGTTCTTGGATGCCTTCTCGATGCCGCCATCGGTGTACGGCGGGTTGTAGTAGACCTCGACCACGTCCTTGCCGGCCTTGTCGCCGGTGTTGGTGACGGTCACATCGAACGAGATCTTGCCGTTCTTGTAGGAGACCTTGCCCATCTCCTGCTTGAACGTCGTGTAGGACAGGCCGTAGCCGAACGGGAACATGACGGTGTCGTCGTAGTTGATCAGACCTTCGTCGGCGGCGGTCTCATAGAACTTGTAGCCAACGTAGATGCCTTCGACGTAGTTGACGAACGTCGGGGTCACCGTGACCTTGTCGCCACTGAAGCCCATGTAGGAAGCAGTGAGATCATCCGCATTGTCGTAAGTGAACTTGCCGTTCGTGCCGACGGACGAAGCGTTGCCGGCGGCGGTGCCATCGGTGTTGTTGAACACAGCGGTCTTGGTCAGGTCCTTCGCGAACGTGTCGGAGGTCTTGCCGGACGGATTCACATCGCCGGCGAGCACCTCACCCAGTGCGGAGAAGCCGGTCTGGCCGGCCGGCGGGCACCACAGCACGGACTTGATCTGCGGATACTGGGACAGGAAGTCGAACTGGAACGCGTTGGCGCCGTTGTAGACGAGCGTCACCTTCTTGAAGTTCTTGGTGACCAGGTCGATCATGTCGCGCTCGGTCTGGGACAGCTGCAGGAAGTGCTCGCCATCCTTGAAATCTTCGTAGTCCTTGGAATTGTTGTTGTAGGTGATGCCCTTCGCCTTCATGTTCGTCGGCAGGTCAGCGCCTTCGCCGCCGACGCGGGTGATGGTGATGACGGCTTCGTCGGAGAAGTCCTTGGCGTCGGAGATCAGCTTGTCGGAATACTGCTTGGCCGGAACCTCAGGCAGGGTCCAATCCTGCGACCACATAGCCACCATCGGGCGGTCCTTGCGGTAGTCGGTGTACAGCTTGGTCAGCTCGGAATTGGTTTCGATGCCGGCCTGCTTCATGCCGTCAAGCATGGAAACGGTCTCGTACTGGTCGGACATGGAGCCGGAGCCGGTGCCGCCGTAAACCGGGTTGGTGGAGCCCCAACCGAACACGTTGACCTTCTTGTTGGACAGCGGCAGGTTGGAATCGTCGTTCTTCAGCATGGTGATGGCTTCCGACTGCACTTCCTTGGCCAGCTCGTTGGCTTTGGAAACGGTGGTGTCGGACAGCATGTACTTGGTGGTGGTCGCGTTGTTGAGCAGCGTGGAAAGCGGGCCGGTCAGCATCATGGACACGGCCACGACGATGCCGACAAGCGCCACCAGCCAGGATTCGGAATGGACGATCTTACGGGTCGCCACGTCCTTGACCGTCTTCTTGTTGACGGCAAAAGTGATAATCAGCGCGAGCGCGAACAGCACGCCAATCGCAATAAGGTACGGCGTCAATGAGCCGATGACGTTCATAACGTCAGCCATGTTGATTTGCAGCATGGTCTGCCTCCTCCTTGATTCTCATAACCAAACGACACGTAGGCTCCGATGCCTTTATCGGAACCGCGAAACCATTCAACACTGCCCCGCATCTCATGGTTTCGGTGAAGTGGCTGCAGATGCGTGCGGCAAGTGAAGACACTTCTTCATGTCGATGATTCGATTTCATCAGACTTCAACGTGCGGCACATGGCGTTTTCCCCAGCCTGTCAATTCGCGTGCATAATCTGCACGCCAAGTACGATGGAAGTATGAGCGACTTAAGCGCATTGAATCTGGAAGCAGGCAGCCTGGTTGGCGGCTACACGTTGATTTCCCGGCTTGGTTCGGGTGCCATGGGCTCGGTATGGCGTGTGCGGGACGATGGCGGCCATCAATATGCGATGAAGATTTTGCGTGATTCCCTCTCCGACGACGATTCCCCGCAGCAGCAGCGCGACGAGTTGACCGCACGCGAGCGCCTGCGCAGGGAGGCGATGGCGTTGCAGAAGGTGCGGCATCCGGGCGTGTGCGGCATTGTGGATATGGAACTTGACGACGCGTTGGCTTTTATTGTGACCGAGTTGATCGAAGGCAAGAATCTGCGTGAGGATGTGCGCGTCAATGGCCGATATGTGGGCGACGATTTGGAACGGCTGGCACGCAAGCTGATTGAGGCGGTGCGTGCCGTGCATGCGGCCGGCATCGTGCACCGCGATATCAAGCCGACGAATGTGATGGTGTCGAGCACCGGCCCGGTATTGGTGGATTTCGGCATCGCTATGGGCGAAGGCGAAAGCCATGTGACGCGTACCGGTCTGGTGATGGGCACGCCGGGGTTCATCGCGCCGGAAATCATTGATGGCGCGGAATCGGATGAAATGACCGATTGGTGGTCGGTGGCGAGCGTATTGGCGTTCGCCGCTACGGGTGAGCCGGTGTTCGGCACGAAGCCGATGATGACCGTGTTGGAACGCGCCGCGGCCGGCAGCGCCAATCTTGCGGGACTTCCCGCGGGCACGATGGCCGCGTTCCGTTCGGCGCTCAATCCGGATCGGACGAAGCGGTGCACGCCGGACGATTTGCTGCAGGCGATCGCCGTGGATGCGTTGAATCCGCAGGCGTGGGTTGCGGCCGACAATGGTGGCGCAGCGGATGGCGATACGGAGGCGATGCCCCCTTTTGTTGAATCGCCCGACAATCCGCGCACGTTGTGGCAATCGCAGGACGACATAACCGGCGAAAACGCCATCGGCACGCGCACGATGCCAAGGCTCAGCGAAGCAACGCAGGCGATCGGGCAGCCCGATGTGAGCGCAACTCAAGTAATCGGGAAACAAGTGACCAGCCAATCCGACGCGAGCGCAACGCAGGTGATCGCACCTGTTGACGATGCCGAGACCAGCGTGCTTTCCGACGCACTTCCCAACGTGGGCAGCACGCGGGCGATGCCGACAGGCACGCAGGTAATGCCGCAATCCATGCCGTCAACACAAATGCTGCCGGCCCAGAACGCATGGAATCCAGCGGAAGCGCCGACGCAAGTCGACCCGACCATCAAACCCGCGTTGCAACGCATCGCCATGCGGCAGCCACCGTCCGTCATACCGCAGGCCACGGTGGCCGCGGCGCAGCAATCGCCCGCAATGTCATTCCCGCCGGTACCCGGTATGGATGGGCCGAACGTTGCGGAAGCACCCAATCCCGCCGATGTGAAGCGTGGCGCGATGTTGGGCCGGGGCATGCTCCCCTGCGCGCTGATGGCGATTCCCGTGGCCGTCTGCGGACTGTTCTCACTGTGGACGGCGATGGCAGCCGCGTTGCTGTTCGCCTGTGCGCTGGCCACTATCGGATTCAACACGGAGGCGCAGCTCGAGCGCGAAGGCAAACGTGGCGGCGAGAAGAAAAGTTCCGACTGGCTGCTGCGATTGGCGGGACTGCCCTGGCACATCGTGAAGGGCTTCGGCGTCGCCATCGTGCGGACGCTGATCATGTTGGCCGTGGCCGCGCTGGGTTTGTCGCTCACCACGGTCGTGCTGCAGCTTCCGTATGCCGTGATGGATACGTGGATATTTGGATTGACGATTCCGATGCCGACGCTGCTTGGCGGTCCGCTTTCCGAAAGCGGGCTGGCGCAGGCTGCGTTCTGCGCGATCGGCTGGCTTGTGGCCGTGGCCGCTCCGGGCGCGATCGTACTGCGATTGGGCGGCGGCGCACTGCGTAAACAGCCGTATCTGCGCCACTTGAGCGAGCTGCCGACGCAATCGCAAGGCAATACGGAATTCCCGGCGAATCGATAGCAAGGCATCGCTAGTATGGTGCCCAGCATAACAACGTGAGGTCGAAAGGAATATCGATGGCCCAGAACAGCAAGGATGCGCAGAAGCGTACCAGCCGCGCCGAGCGTAGGGCCGCTGAGGCCGCAGCGATGAAGGCGCGCGCCGAGCAGATGGAGAAGGAACGCAAGCAGCAGACGATCATCGGCGGCATCGTGGTGGCGGTGCTGGTGATTCTGGTGGCGATCGGCGCGTTCACCGTGTACCACAACATGCATAAGAAGGCCGAAACGAAGGCTTCCACCGAAACCGTGCAGGAAGCGTACACGGCGTTGCAGAAAGTGAAGAACACTCCGAAGCTCGTCGATAAGAAGGGCGGCCTGCTGATTTCCAAGAACGGCTACGGCAAGGCTGTGGAGGGCGCGCCGACCGTCGAGCTCTACATGGATTTCCTGTGCCCGGGCTGCGGCAACCTGCACCGCCAGTTGGACGCCGACCTGCAGAAGATGGTCGATGCCGGCCAGATCAATCTGGACCTGCATTTCATGGCGTTCATGGACCGTTGGTCCACCGACGAGTATTCCAGTCGCGCGGCGAACGCGGCCATCTACCTGGCCGAGCATGACAGCGACCCGAACCATCTGATCTCCTTCCTGGAGAAGGTCTACGCCGAGGATTTCCAGCCGGAGGAAGGCTCCGCATACAAGTCGGTGAGCGACGCCAAGATCAAGGAGCAGATGATCGCCGCGGGTGTTTCCAAGGATGTTGCGGACAAGGCGTTTGGCCGCGATTATCAGGAATGGCTTGATGCGATCGACACTTACACGCCGAAGCGTTCCGAACTGTGGCATCAGTCCGGCAGCTACAAGGGCAGCATGACCACGCCGACCGTGATCATCAACGGCAAGTATTGGGATATGGACCAGCTGACCACCGCCCAGACGACGGTTAAGGACGGTCTGTTGGAATCGATCGGCCTGAAGGACAGCGAAGTCGGCGTTGCCGGCAAGATGCCGTCCATCGGAGCCAAGAAGGGGCCGATTTCCGTCACCACGGGCGAATAACCCCTTACGGGCAGCCGGCGCGTCTCAACCCGCAATGCTAAGTTGACTGCGGTGGAAGCGCTGGTTATGCTATTCATCGTTCCTCTGTTGTTTTCATAGCAAAAGAGGACATGCCTCCTTAGCTCAGATGGCCAGAGCGGCCGCCTTGTAAGCGGCAGGTCGTCGGTTCGATCCCGACAGGAGGCTCGAACCCGTATGACGGGCTTGGACCTCTTACCATGGGTAAGTGCTCCAGAAGTCTTCCCCCAACTTGAGACTTCTGGCAAAGCGGACGAGACGTCCCCCAACCTGTCTCGTCCGACCGGGGGCAGGACATCCCCTTCTCTCCTGCCCCCTTTTTATTTTTCGCTTTTCGCACCTGCTTTCAAAAATGTGGCGGTATGGATAAAACCATCGGAAAGCACGGCGACCGTTCCAGCTGAGCCGTTACAATAACGGCGTTGTAGGCAGCGCTGAAAAGAGGATAAATGACGAGAAGGTGGACCCCTCGGAGATTCGTGACGCTTCGTCGTGTCCGCGTCATGGCATGCGTGGCCTCATTGACTTTGACTTCGGCGTTGGCGTTTGGTGTGGGCGCGCGCAAATCCGTGGCGTTGACCGTCAATGGGGAGACCACCACGGTGACCACATATGCGATGAGCGTGGACCGTCTGCTGCAGGAGCAGGGCGTGAAAGTCAAAACGCACGACCTGGTGGAATCGACCAGCCCGACCAGCATGCTGAAGAACCATGATGTGGTGAACGTGCAGAGCGCATACCAGACCACCATCACCATCGACGGCCAGGAAGTGCCGTTCTGGACGGTCGCGTCCAGCGCCGAGCAGTTGCTGGACTTCTTCAACCAAAACGAAACCGAAGCGGCGAAAATCACCGTCAATATCAGCAACGTCTACAACAAGCTCACCGGCGGTCTCATCATCAACCAGAAGGGGCCCGTCACCGTCATCGCGGACGGGAAAAGCTCGATGGCGCCGAACGGCAAGCTGCCCGCTGCCTCCATTCTTGACGCCAAAGGCATCACGTTGGGCAAGGAGGATCGCGTCAGTGTCGAAAAGGACGGCAAGACGACCATTCTGCGCGTCCGCCGCGTGACGCATGGTGAGGAGACCCGCACGAAGGAAGTGCCGTTCGGCACGCAGACCATCATCGACCCGAACCTGCAGCCGGGCGAAGTCACGGTACGGCAGGAAGGCGAAAACGGCGAAATCCAGCAGACGTACGCCGTCACCTACGTGGATGGCGTGAAGGAAAGCGAGACGCTGACCGGAGAGAAGACCACGAAAATCGCCATCGACAAAGTCATTGCGGTCGGACCGGAAAAAACTACGGACGATACCGACAAATCCGACAAATCCGACAACAGCGGCAACGGCAACAGCAACAGCGATAACGGCGATAACGGCAAGACGGACGACGGCAAGAAGGACGATCCGGCACCGACCCCCACACCAACCCCTGCACCGCAGCCGACTCCCGCACCCCAGCCCAAACCGCAGCCCACGCCGCAGCCGACTCCCGCACCCCAGCCCAAACCGCAGCCCACGCCGCAGCCGAGCAATCCTTCCGCAGGCTGCCGCTTGTACCATCCTTCCGCGGCACAGGCACAGGCCTACGCTTCCGGCGCGGCGGCGCAGCGCGGCTGGACAGGCCAGAACTGGACGGATCTGGTCAAACTCTGGAATCGCGAATCCGGATGGAGCTGGAGCGCGGAAAACGTGTATTCGGGCGCATACGGTATTCCACAAGCGTTGCCGGGCAGCAAAATGGCCACGTTCGGCGCGAATTGGAAGGACGATGCCGCCGTGCAGATCGACTGGGGTCTGAGCTACATCGCACAGCGGTACGGCAGCCCGTCCGCGGCGTGGCAGCACTCCGAACAGACCGGATGGTACTGATCCGGCTAATCGCCAACGATTTTCGTACCGGCATGAACGGATAATGAGGGAATGACAGAAGAGGGAATGACGGAAAACGTGAACGAGCATACGCAGGGCCATTTGCTGGGGGCGGCCGACATCCGATGCATCGCCGCCGACGCGGGTATCAGCCCGACGAAGAAATTCGGGCAGAATTTCGTGATTGATCCGGGAACCGTGCGTCGCATCGTGCGCGAGGCCGGCGTGACCGCCGACGACCATGTGCTGGAAGTCGGTCCCGGACTGGGTTCGCTGACGCTGGCGATTCTGGAAACCGGCGCCACGATGACGGCTGTGGAAATCGACCCGCCGGTCGCCGAACGCCTGCCGAAAACCATCGCCGAATTCATGCCGGACGCCGTGGACCGCTTCCGTGTGGTCAACCGCGACGCACTTACCGTCAATCCGGAGAATCTGCCCGATTTCAAGGATGACGATTCCTTCACGCTGGTGGCCAATCTGCCGTACAACGTGGCCACGCCGATTCTGCTCACCCTGTTGGAACGTTTCGACAATCTGGGCACCTTCCTGGTGATGGTGCAGAAGGAAGTGGCGGACCGTTTGAGCGAGAAGCCCGGTTCGAAGATCTACGGCACGCCGAGCGTGAAGCTCGCATGGTACGGCACCGCGGAACGCGTGGGCGTCATCGGCCGCAACGTGTTCTGGCCGGCCCCGAACGTCGATTCCGCGCTGGTGCTGTTCAAGCGCTACCCGGGCGGTCACACCCCCGCCGCGGACAATGCGGACGGTTCCGTGGTGGATCGCGAAACCGTGTTCCGTTTGATCGACGCGGCTTTCGGGCAGCGCCGCAAGACCCTGCACGCCGCATTGAAGAAAATCGTGCCGTCCGAAGCGTTCGAGAAGGCCGGCATCGACCCGACCCGTCGTGGCGAGACGCTCACCATCGACGAATTCGTGGCGTTGGCACGCGCGTTGGATGAGGTGTTCGCGTCATGAGCACCATTGATTCGCCCGCCATCGGAATGGCCACCATCAACGCCGTGAGCGTGGACTGCCCGGCGAAAACGAATCTGACCCTGCATGTGGGCCCGTCGCATGCCGAATGGGGCGGCCGTCATGAACTCGACACCATCTATTGCGCGGTCGGCGTATACGACACCGTCACCGCCACGCGCAAAGCGCCGGGAAGCGGCTTCTCGCTGAATCTCGAGGGCGCGTATCTGGGCGACCTAGCCTCTTCCGGCAGCGATATGCGCCGCAACCACGCCGTGCTGGCATTGTTCGCCATGGCCGAAGCGAGCGGCCATGAGCCGGACGTGGCGTTGAACATCGACAAGCGCATCCCCGTCGGCGCGGGCATGGCCGGCGGTTCCGCCGATGCGGCGGCGACGATTCTGGCATTGAACACGTTGTGGGATCTCGATTGGCCGATCGAACGCCTGCAGGAAGTCGCGGCCACGCTGGGCGCGGACATGCCGTTCTGTCTGACCGGCGGTTACGCGCGCGGCACCGGTTTCGGCGAACGCATCGAACAGCTTGATGACGATGGCAATATCGTACGCGATCTTACGGAACGTGGGTTTACCGGCCATCTGCTGGTCGGCGCATACCGTGCGGAACTGCGCACGCCGGAAGTGTATGCCACATTCGATCAGATCGGTGCCGGCGATGGCGATGAGAACCACCTGCAGAAGGCGGCGGTCTCCCTGCATCCGCGTAGCGGACAGGCGATCGAGGAAGCCTTGCGTGCGGGAGCCAGCCAGGCGTTCGTCTCCGGTTCCGGCCCGTCCGTCATCGCGTTCGTGCCGACGGAGGATGCGGCGGACGCCGTGCAGCGGGCATGGCAGGACAGCCGTTGCGTCGATCGCATCATCGCCACGAACGCCCCAGCCCGACCGATTGTGCATATCACCGCATGACACATATCACCGCATGACAGTAAAGTTGATGGCAATTGGTTTGTTCAAAAGGAATTCGTAAATGACCCAGGCTAACGACGAGCGCGCCGCGCGCAAAGAGTACATTCGCCGCCGTCAGAAGACGGTGTTCAGCATCGTCGGAGCCGTCATGGTGGTCGCCATGGTGGTGTCCCTGCTGTTCTTTTTCCATGTCGGAGGCCTGGGCAACGTCAAGTCGGCCGCCGTACAGCCGAACTACGGCCAGCAGGCACCGTGCCCCATCAAGGAAGCCGACGGCAACAAGGCCAAGTATGTGGAGAATCGCAACATCACGCTGCGTGTGCTCAACGGCACGAAGTTCTCCGGCTTCGCCAAGGCGGTGAGCGACGCGTTGCAGAACCGCGAGTTCAACCCCCAGACGCCGGACAACTACACCAAGAAGGTGGATCGCACGATGATCGTCTTCGGCAAGAACGGCGTGAATCAGGCGTACACCGTGGCAAGCAATTTCACCGACGCCATGCTGGTTATGGACGACCGTCAGGACCAGCTGATCGACGTCATCGTGGGCGCCACATTCGACAATCTGCAGGATACGAAGAAGGTTCCCGCCGCAGGCAAGGCGATCACCGGCATCCAGGGCTGCGTCGCGGTGGACAAGATGACCGACCTGCCCAAGGCGCCCGAACATGATGCGGTGAATCCGCAAAGCTGACCGCCAATCGAAATCGATATAGGCAATATGAAAAACCCGCGCTCCCCCAATCGGGAACGCGGGTTTTCGTATTCGAGCTGTTCCAAGCACACTGTTCCATGCATGCGGCGAAACCACCGCATGTCAATCGCTATTCGCCCTGCTCCTTGTACCAGCGTTCCAGCTCGGCAACGGCCACGTCACGCTCCACCGGACCGTTATCGAGGCGGTATTCCAGCATGTGCTTGTACGCCTTGCCGACCATCGGGCCTGGTTCGATGCTTAGCAGCTGCATGATCTCGTCGCCGTTGAGGTCAGGACGGATCGCGTCGAAGTCTTCCTTTTCTTTCAGGTCGCGCACACGCTGTTCCATCTCGTCCATGGCCGCCGAGAACATCATGGCCTTGCGCTTGTTCTGTGTGGTCGTGTCGGCGCGCGTAAGGCGGTTCAGACGCTCGTACAGCGGGCCAGCGTCCTTGACGTAGCGGCGGACCGCGGAATCCGTCCACGGCTCCTCCACGTAGCCGTGGAAGCGCAGATGCAGGTTGACCAGCTCGCTGACGTCCTCGACCATGTGGTGGTCGAAATGCAGTGCCTTCAAACGCTTGCGTGTCATCTTCGCGCCGACGGCGTCATGACGGTGGAAGCTCACCTTGCCGCCCGCTTCGAAACGACGGGTCTTCGGCTTGCCGATGTCGTGCAGCAGAGCCGCCAGACGCAGCGTCAGGTCCGGGGCCGGCACCGGACCGTCGGGACCGGTTTCGAGGGCGACGGCGCGTTCGATGACAATCATGGTGTGTTCGAACACGTCCTTATGGCGATGGTGCTCGTCGATTTCCAGCTGCAGCGCGGGAATTTCCGGCAGTACGATGTCGGCAAGACCGGAATCGACCAACGCTTCGATGCCGGCGCGCGGGCGATCGGACAGCAGCAGCTTGACCAGTTCGTCGCGCACACGTTCGGCGGAGACGATTTCGATGCGATCGACCATGTCGGACAGCGCTTCGGCGGTTTCCGGCTCGATGCGGAAGCCGAGCTGCGCCACGAAACGCACGGCGCGCATCATGCGCAACGGATCGTCGTCGAACGACTGCCGCGGATCGACGGGGGTACGCAGCACGCCTTTGGCCAAATCGTTCGCACCGCCGAACGGATCGACGAATTCGAGTTCCGGAACACGCAACGCCATCGCGTTGACGGTGAAATCGCGGCGGGAAAGATCGCCTTCCAGCGTGTCGCCGTAATTGACTTCCGGCTTGCGCGAGTCGGGGTCGTACGTGTCGGAACGGTAGGTGGTCACCTCCACTTTCACCTCGGTGCCGTCCTCACGCCTGCGCATCGCGCCGAGCGTGCCGAATTTGCGGCCCATATCCCAGAAGCCATCATGCCCAAAACGGCGCAGAATATGCTCAAACTGCTCGGGACGCGCCGATGTGCAGAAATCCAAATCATGCGATTTGCGATGCAGCAGCAGGTCGCGGACAGGACCCCCGACCAGTGCCAGTTCGTAGCCTTCCGCAGCAAACATACGTCCTAATTCAATGGCCTCTGGCCACACTTCGAAGTTCACGCCATACCTTTCAGCACCACAAGTTTTCCGTTTACCAGCATACCGTTACCCCACCTGCACACAGAATTGAGTATGGTTGGAATCATGATTACGCCCGCAGACCTTGCACGCATGCTTGCCCATGCTGCGGACGACCATGCCCAAAATCCGCTGGAACCGGACGAACTGCTGTACACATCGCAGTCGGTTTCGCTGCAGCAGCTGCAACAACTACAGCAATTGCAGCAGCGCACGATCATCACGCCGAGCGCGCCTACGCCGGCGATGATGCCGCGCCGGCGCACCGCGGATGGTCCGACCACGTTCGCATCGCTTGACGCGCAGGAGCTGCCGGTGGTGCGCGAGTATTCGGCGGGCGGGCTGGTGTTCGACGACAAGGGTCGCGTGGCGATCATCGCACGTCATTCACGCAGCGGGCATTTGGAATGGTGCCTGCCGAAGGGACATATCGAAAAAGGCGAAACGCCGCAGCAGACGGCCGTGCGCGAAGTGCATGAGGAAACCGGCATTCTGGGCGAGGTGGTCGATTCCATCGCCACCATCGACTATTGGTTCACCGGTACCAGCCAACGCGTGCACAAGCTGGTGCACCACTTCGCGTTGCGGCAGATCGGCGGCGAGCTGACCGTCGAAGGCGATCCCGACCATGAGGCCGAAGACGCCATTTGGGTGGATTTTGCTGATTTGGACGATGTGCTGAGCTATCCGAACGAACGGAAGATAGCATGGTTGTACGCAAGGAAACTCAACAGACAGGCGTAATAGTGAATCAATCCGCACAACGGCACGTTTCGCGTGGCCTTCGCGCGTTATCATCCATCCTCGCCATGGTATTGACCATGGCGTTGATGTTGTTATACGCACCCACGCCATCGGCAAGGGCCATGGAATCGGCCACATCGGCGGAGTCGACGGACGGTATGTTGTCCATCAACTCTTCCACGGCCGTATTGACGGACACCTCCGGATACCATCTGAACGCCACGGTGACCAACACGACCGGACAGGAGATTCCCGCGGGAACGCTGACGCTGACCATGAACGCCTTCTACACGTTCGTTTCGCGCAACGACATCCAGGATTGGTCTGAAGGCAACGGGCGAATCCCCACCCCGCAATCCGTGGGACAGGCCGATGTGCCCGCGTTGCAGCCGGGAGCCAGCGCCAACGTGAGCATCGACGCGGACGCCCATCAGGAATCGCTCACGGCCATCAACTCTTGGGGGCCGAAGCCGGTGCTGCTGAGCTATTCCGCCAACGGAACCCCCCTTGCTCAATCGCATACGTTCGTGACGCGCACCGGCGCGGGACTCCACACGCCCAGCACGCCGGCGCTGCACATCACCGTCGCCCAGCCGCTGGCCGCCAACGGGTGGACCACCGACAGCAAGCTGCTTGGACAGCTGGTCGATGAAGGGGGTATTTCCTCCTCGAAACTGGCGAAAATCGCCATGCCCAGCAAGGATGACGACGCACGGCTCAAATCGTTGCAGCAGACCTTCGCCAAGCACGACATGCTGCAGGTCGTAGGAGATCCGACCTACCTGCAGGCGATGGCGATGCCAACGCGGGTCGACGGCATCACCCAGCCCGCATTGTTCGACATAACCGCCTACAGCGCCATGAACAACGCTCCGGCCTACACCGCGGCCGGTATCAACGACCGTCAATGGTCCGCAACCAAAGCCCGGAAAACCTATCAATCGGCATTGGGTGACAGCAACGCGGACATCACCGCATACGCGTGGCAGGGCAATGGCAATTGGACCCTACAAGCGTTGACGAAGGCCCGCCAGCAGGGGTACGGCACCGTCATCGCCACGCATGACTTCGAAGAGGACGATGCGGCTACCGTACGTACCGGCAAGACGGTGGTCTCCACCGATGCCGGGGACATCACCGTGCTTTCCGCGCAGAATGTGCTTTCCGGCCTGGCCCAAGGCAAGGCGACCAGTGACGATGCTAACGCCGACAGCGAGGGAACCACGGCCGGCAGATTGGCGCGATTCGTCGCGCAAAGCGCGTTCTACCAGATGGAACAGCCTTATGCGGAACGCAACCTGCTGGTCTGTCTGAACGAGGATTCCGACCCCAGTGTTGTGGACGCGCTGATGAGCGACATCGAGCAGTCGCCGTGGCTGAACCTCACCGATCTCGCCACGTTGAAGGATGCCGACATCTCCGAAGATGCGGCCAGCATGTCAACCGATCTTCTCCAAACGGACGGCCTTACCGATAGCATGCGCAGCGACGTCCAGCAGACTCTGAGCGCGCTGGCGAACTCATCGAGCAACATCAAACGTTTCAATACGTCGATCCTCGTCAAGCCGAACGGAGAAGACGAATCCGACGTCAACACCTGGAGCAGGCAGCTGACGAACGCCCACACCATCATGGCCCTGCACGCGTTGGGCGGCGAAAGCCCTTCCAGAAGCACGATGGCGGAAGGCGCGAACCAGCTCGCGGCCCTGCTGATCAACGGTGTGGCGATCACGCCGACGGAAAGCGTGAACGTGGTCAGCGAAACCGCGAAAATGCCGGTGACCATCAGCAACAGCCACCCGTACCCGGTAAAGGTGAAGGTCTCGTCGCTGACCGATTCCATGCAGATCGTCACGTCCCGATTCGACACCGTGCAGGTGCCGCCCCACGGCGAGGCACAGGTGGCGTTCACCATCCGTGTGTCCACGTCCGGCACCGCCAACGCCACCATCAGCCTGTTCGACAGGAATGGTGCAGCGTTTGGAGCCACGCAGGTCACCCACATCACCAGCGCGCTGCAGATCAGCGACAAGAGCGGTTTCGTCATCATCGGCTTCGCCGTGCTCTTGGGCGCTGTGGGACTGTGGCGTCAATTCAACCGTAAGAAGGATCCCGACGAATGAGTTCTTCCGTTGGCCGTAACTCACTGATCATGGCCTCCGGTACCGCCGCTTCGCGCGTGACCGGCCAAATCCGCACCATCCTGCTTGCCTGGGCCTTGGGCACCACCGGCTATGCCGCCAACGCCTACCAGGCCGGTTCGATGATTCCGCAGGTCATCTACACGTTGGTTTCCGGCGGCATCTTCAACGCGGTGCTTGTGCCGCAGATCGTGCGCACGCTGAAATCGAAGGACGCCGAAACCAAGCTCAACAAGCTCATCACCCTTGCCATCACCTTGTTGTTGGGTGTGACGCTGCTCATGGCCGTTGCCACGCCGTTGTTGACCAAACTGTATGTCAACGGCAGCGCCGAAACCATGGCCCTCGCCACCTCCTTCACCTTGTGGTGCATGCCCCAGATCTTCTTCTACGGCCTGTATACGGTGATCGGGCAGATTCTCGCGGCGAAGGACCATTTCGTCACGTATGCGTGGAGCTCGGTCGGCGCGAACATCATCAGCTGCATCGGTTTCGGCGCGTTCATCGCGATGTTCGGCAGGGCCACGGAACGTCCGCTGGACTTCTGGACGCCGACGAAAATCGCGCTGACCGCCGGCACTTGGACGCTTGGCGTGGCGTTCCAGGCGCTGGTGCTGTTCATTCCTTTGACGAGAATCGGCCTGAAATACCGTCCGAAATTCGGCGTTCACGGCATCGGACTGCGTTCGATGGGACCGGTCGCCGCGTGGAGCCTCGGCATCGTCGGCGTCGATCAGATCGTCAACATCATCGTCACCCGCGTGGCCACCAGCGCGCCGTTCAAGGCTTCGGAACAGCTGCATATGAGCCAGTTGGACGTGGCCGGCAACGCCTCGTATCAGAATGCATACACCATCTACATGCTGCCGTATTCGCTGATCGCCGTGTCCATCGCCACTGCGATCTTCCCGAAAATATCGAAAGCCATCGCGGACCGCAATATCGACGAGGCGCGCAAGGATCTGAGCTCGGCCCTGCGTAATCTCAATCTCATCATGTGCTTCTTCGCAGCGGCGTTCATCGTGCTTCCGTTGCCGATCATCCTCGCACTGCTGCCGTCCATCAGCGTGCGTGAGGCGCTGCTCATCAGCGCGCCGCTCGCCGCTTTGGGCATCGGCCTGCCACTTTCCAGCTCGTATTTGGTCATCCAACGCACGTTCTACGCGTTCGAAGACGGCAAGCATCCGTTTATTTTCATGGCGATCACCATGGCCATCCAGGGTGGCGTCATCATCGCGTCGACGTTCATTCTGCCGCCCACGCAGTGGATCACCGTCATCGGATTGGCGATTTCGGTGAGCTTCATCCTGCCGTATCCGCTGCTTACGCACATGCTCCGCTCCCGTTTCGACGGCGATGTAGACGACAAGCGCATCATCACCGCCTATGCGAAGGCGCTGGTGGCCACGATAGCCGCCTGCGTGATTGGCCTGCTGTGCCGCAACGGCGTCTACCGGCTGGTCGGAGCGCATATCGGCCCCGACGACGGCACTATGAACTGGGGTCAGGCGGTTCTGTCCGCGATACTGCTCACCATCGTCATCGCCATCGTCTATCTGGCGTGCCTGTGGGCGCTGCGTGCCGAGGAGCTCACTTCGGTCGTGGGCATGCTCGCCGCCCGCATACCAGGGCTTGGCAACAAGCCTAAGTCTGGCGGAACGGCCAGCCCCAACGGTAAACTTGAGCAAAGTACCGCCGAAAACGGCGACCAAGAATAACAGCGTAGGTAGAACAATCGTTACAGAGTTGAAGGAAACCATGAAACCTCAACTGGGAGATACCATCAGCAACCGCTATGTGCTGGTTTCGCCATTGCGCGAGGAAACCGGCTTGCAGGTTTGGAAGGCAAGCGATCACGTGCTTACCCGGGATTGTCAGCTTTTTATCGTCAACAACCGCAAGGCTTTGCAGGACGTCAATGCGACGGCCTCCATGCTGGCGATTTCCCACGACGCCCATTTCACGCAGGTGCTGCAGCTTCAGCACGTGGGCGAGGTGGCGTTGGTGATCACGCAGCTCGATGCCGGCATGTCGTTGAGCGAGTATCTCACGCAGTCCAGCAAGCCGCTGAGCTTCACCGCGATCCGTTCCATTCTTGGTGAGGTCGTCGAAGCCCTGCACGTGTTGCAGAAAGACAATCTCACGCATTTCTCGATCAGCACGGACACCGTGCGATTGACCCGCAACGGCATTGAAATCGCCGACGCGCCGGTAAGCATCATGCTGGCCGATACTTCGCGCGTGCAATCCGTGGAAAACCAGGAGCAGCTTGCGATTCGCCAGGTCGCTTCCCTGCTGTATTCCCTGCTGACGCGCACGCCGTCGACGCTGTCCACGAACTACCATCTTGACGCGATTTCACCGAACGTGCCGATGGAGTTCCGCGTGATTTGCAAGCGTGGTCTGGATCTCAAGGAGAAGGACGGTTTCCCGACCGTTCCGATGGCCACCATCGCCGAATTGGAGGCGTTGCTGGGCGACTACGAGCCGCTGGCGAAGCTTAACGGCCCCGATATTGCGTTACCGTCCGCGGATTCGGAATGCTCGATTGTGAACGTGCCCCTACTGCAGATTCTCGAGCAGGATGCCATCGCCTTGCCCGATACGCTGGCTGAAACCGGAAGCATTCCGGAAATGACGTTCGAAGCGCCTGAACCACACACTGATTTCTCCGACAGCAAGGAAGCCTTGGCCAAGGGTATGGCCGCGACCGGCGGTGCCGTGAAATCGCTGTGGAACAACAGCCGCGAACTACTCAGCGAAGAGGACCTCGACGGATCCTCCGAAGATGTGGATTCGCCGTTCTCCTTCCCCATCCGTGTTTCCACGCCGTCGCCGCAGGGCGATTATCATACGGACGATTCGCAATTGGAGAAGACCGGTCGCATTCCGGTGATCGGACCTGACGGACGGGTCATCGAGCCGGGCGAGGAATCCGCACGCGCGTTGAAGGCGGAGCAGGAAGCGATCGACGCGGCATATCAGAACGAAAACGGAGCCCCCGTTGCGGTGCCGCCGAGCTTTGCCCCTAAAGCCTCTTCCTCCAGTCCGGCCGAGGTCGCCAATGCCAAATTGTTCGGCAAGCTCACCACCAAGGTCGTGGCCATTGTGGTCGCGTTCATTGTGGTGGCCGTCGCATTGGGATTCGCCATTCATGGTTTGACCAAGAAGCCGGATGACGGCATCACCAATACGAATTCCAACAATCCGTGGCCGGAAATGAACCTTGACGACGTGCCTTTCGGCAATAATGGCGATTCCGGCAATGGCAGCAGCTCCGCCAGCGATGCAAACAACGATTCCAACGATGCCAACAGCTCCGACAACGGCAGCTCCGATTCCAGCAAGCCGAAGAAAACCACGAAGAAGAACCATTCCGCCAAGAAGGACGTCGACAAGGTGGTGGCTTCGGATAAGAAGGTGCGGAAGGTTCCGGAACCGAAGATGCCAGAGAACACGACTCCGTATGAGATCGACAACCGCCAGTTCCTGTCCAATCCGGACGGACAACAAGGTTACGGTTATTACCTCCACCTCAGCCAGCCCCAGAAAGCGTATCGCATGGTCATCAAGATCCGTTCTTCCGGCGGCCAGGGCTACATTCGCGTGAACGCCAAGTCCAGCCCGAACCAGGGTGAACAGGTCGCCCAGTTCGAGTTCGACGCCAGCGGCACCACCGAAATCAAGTTCAACAAGGCCGTGGAGACCCAGGACATCCTCTTGTGGGTGCCGTTCGACAGCCTTCCCGGCAACCAGCTGTACATCGATTCGGTGCAGATTTTCTGACGCATCGGCAGACAAGGAGGGTGTGCGGATTGTTCCGCACACCCTCCTTTTGTTTCACGTGAAACAACGTGACGGATAGCTGACTTTTTTGAACGCCTTTTTGAACGCCTTTTTGAACGCCATCTGCAAAACCGCCCGCAACCGTCGTGGAAACTGCATTACAGTAGCAACCATGAGTGATATGCGTGATGTGGTGATTATCGGTTCCGGCCCGGCTGGCTATACTGCCGCGATCTATCTTGGCCGCGCCGGCTTCGAGCCGCTGGTCGTCGCCGGCGCGCTGACGCCCGGCGGTCAGTTGGTCAACACCACCGAAGTGGAGAATTTCCCAGGCTTTCCCGATGGCATCATGGGTCCGGATCTGATGGACAATATGCGCAAGCAGGCGGAACGGTTCGGCACGCATATCGTTTGGGACGATGTTGTTTCGGTTGCTTCGAATGCCGATTCCGGCATCACAACCGTCACCCTTGACGGCGGCGACGTGTACGACGCACGCGCGCTGGTCATCGCAACAGGCTCAAACTATCGTAAGCTGGGCGTGCCAGGCGAGACGGAATACGCAGGCAAAGGTGTCTCCTACTGCGCCACCTGCGATGGTTTCTTCTTCCGCAACAAGCCGATTGTGGTGGTCGGCGGCGGCGACAGCGCTTTCGAAGAAGCTGATTTCCTGTCCCGTTTCGGCTCGTCCGTCACCCTTATTCATAGGCGTTCCACGTTCCGTGCTTCCCGCATCATGGTGGAGCGTGCGCAACGCAATCCGAAAATCGATTTCATGCTTGACGCTGTGGTGCAGGAGATTCGCGGCGACGAGAACGGCGTACAGGAGGTGGAGGTGCGCAACACCGCCACCGAAAAGACCTCTGCAATCCCCGCTAACGGCGTTTTCATGGCGATTGGGCACACTCCTGCCACTGCTTTTCTTAACGGGCTTGTAGACGTCGATTCAGCTGGTTATATCACGGTCGATGGCGCCAGCACGCGTACCAGCGAACCCGGCGTTTTCGCCGCGGGAGACTGCGTGGATAGCGTCTATCGGCAGGCCATCAGCGCGGCGGGCATGGGGTGCCGCGCCGCGCTGGACGCGCAGGCTTATCTCGATTCGCTCAAGTAAGGCTCAAATCGTTCAAATCATTATCGCTCGCAGAGCTCGATTGGCTCGGTTCGTTCAGCTCTGCTGCTGCATAAGCAGGTCGACGATGCGTTTCATATCGTCTTCCGATTTGAACACGATTTCGATTCGCCCGTGCTTCTTCGATCCCTTGATGGAGACCTTGGTGCCGAAACGCTGCTCCAGACCAACCTGAACGGGGGTACCAGCCCACGGATTGAGCTTGCTGGCCTTCGGCTTCTTGGGCTGGTCGCTTTCGGCGGCCTTCATCGACACGATTTCCTCGGTGCTGCGTACGGACAGTCCCTCGGCGATGATGCGCGTGGCCAGCTGTTCCATATCCGCTTCCGTCGGCAGTCCCAGCAGCGCACGCGCGTGGCCCGCGGACAGCAGTCCGGATGCGACCTTCTTTTGCACGGCGGCCGGCAGGTTGAGCAATCGCAAGGTGTTGGCGATTTGCGGACGGGATTTCGACACCGACTTGGACAGTTGGGCCTGCGTCAGGCCGAAATCGTCGATCATCTGCTGGTAGGCAGCCGCCTCTTCCAGTGGATTCAGCGCGACGCGATGCAGGTTCTCCAGCAGTGCGTCACGTAGCATGTCGTCATCGGCGGTGGTTTTGACGATGGCCGGAATCGTTTTCAGGCCGGCGATCTGCGATGCGCGCCAACGACGTTCGCCCATGATGAGCTCGTACATGCTATCCATGCGCCCGTCGAACATGTTGTGCGGTTCGGCCGGTTTGGCTGCGGCTTCCCTGCGGGCGGCTTCGATTTGCGATTGCGGACGCTTGCGTACGACGATTGGCTGCAGTACGCCGACTTCCTTGATGGATTCGGCTAGCTCGCGCAGGTCGTCTTCATCGAAAATGGTACGTGGCTGATGCAGATTGGGACCGACGTCGCTCAAACGCAGTTCAACCAGATATCCACCCTGCACGGGAAGCAGTTCCGGTTCGTCCTTCTTATGTTCGGTCGGCGTGGTTTCACGTGAAACACTCCCCTGCTGCTCGCCCTGTTCGGAAGCTGGCTGAGCGGTGGAGCCGAAGAACATGTCCGCGGGATGCGCGCTTTCGTTCAACGAAATCGACGGCATGCTGGCACGACGATGCTGGTTTTTCTTGGTTGTTTCACGTGAAACAGCATGCTTCATCCCCTGCACGGCGTTCACCGATGCCTGTGCGGTAGCGGACGCGCTCTTGGACTCCACATGCCCATCAGTCTTGGAAGCCTTGACTTCCTTGGCGGCAGCGGCAGGCGCCGCATGCTCCTGATGCTGCGGCTCCCCCGGAAGAGAAGGAAACAGTGCGCCAAGACCTTTACCCAAACGCGACTTAGTTGCCATGATCAGTTCTCATTCCTTCTTGCATCGATTGCCTGCAGCACCGTATCGGAACGACGCGAAAGTTCCAGCGCGGCTTCGCAGTACGCGATCGCACCCATGCCCTTGGGGTCGTATGCGATCACGCTTTGGTTGAAGCTTGGCGCTTCGGAAATCTTCACCGTGCGCGGAATGGTGGTGTCGAGCACGATTGTCGGATAGTGCTTCTTCACTTCCCCATGCACTTCGCGGCTCAGCAGCGTGCGCTTGTCGTACATGGTGATGAGCATCGTGGAGACCAGCAGCGACGGATTGTAATGTTCCTGCACCAGTCCGATGGTGTTGATGAGCTGGCCCAAACCTTCCAAGGCGTAATACTCGGCCTGAATCGGAATCAGCATTTCGTGCACGGCGCACATGGCGTTGATCACCAGCAGACCCAGGCTCGGCGGGCAGTCGATGATCACGTAATCGTAATGCTCTTCGCTGGTGGCGAGGAACTCGTCCACCGCGTTCTTCAGCAGCGAGTTGCGGTCCGCCATGTCGGCGACCTCAAGTTCGGCGCCACTCAAATCGATGGATGCGGGGACCACGTCGAGGTTGTCGAAATCAGGGCACGTGCACTTGACTTCCGCGATGCGCTTGCGTCCTTCGATGACGTCATACACCGAAGGCTGACCGGAGGCGTGCGGGGCACCCAATGCCGTGGAGGCGTTGCCCTGCGGATCCATATCAATAAGCAGGACCTTGCATCCGAAACGGGCCAAGGCCGCGGACAGGTTCACCGCGGATGTGGTTTTGCCGACGCCACCTTTCTGGTTGGCGACTGCGATCAGGCGCGTTTGGGCCGGCTTCGGGCAGACCGCATGCTCCAATGCCTTGTATCGCGTCGATTCATCAGCGATTTGCGCGCCTACGGGGGATGTCGAGCCTTCGAAGATTCGCTTGATGGTTTCCGTGGCGGATTCCATCGACGTCAAATTGTCTGGTTCTTCAGGTCCAGTCATGAACTAGCCTTCCTATACATATTCAACAATCAAGTTTCATCATTTGGGTGGACAGATTTTCGCCTGTTCACGGCCATGTGCACCATTGTGAACAACGGTGGATAGTTGGTGGATAACTCATCCGACCACCCAAAAGTTATCCACAGAACAATCGTTGCAATTCCAAGCTTCTTCAAGATGCTTCGTAACACATTTCCGCGATTGTGGATACTGTGGATAACTCACGCGATTTTGTGGATAACTTATCGCTTGTCCACCATCAGCACATGCGTCGGTTCCAGACCCGGACCAACCTCGGCCTCCACCACGCGGGGATGGATACCGCCGTTTTTGGAGATCTCTTTGGTGGCCTTGACGATTTCCTCCTGCGCGGATCGTCCTTTCAGGGCAACCAGCCGTCCGCCTTTGTCCAGCAACGGCAGCGTCCATCCGGATAGTTTGGTCATCGGCGCGACCGCACGGCAGGTCACCACGGCAAACGGATGCCTGACCGGGATGGGATTTCCGTCGAGATCGACGGCATCCTCTCCCCTGCCCTTCCGGCCACCGTTCGAACCGCGGACGGCTTCGATTACGGCGTTGGCTCGGGAGCGCACTATCGAGACATTGTCCAATCCCATTTCGTCAACGCACTCATGAAGCCATTCGATACGGCGTTCCATCGGTTCCACCAAGGTGAACTGGTGGTCCGGCAGGCAGGCGGCCGCCACGATACCGGGGAATCCTCCACCACTGCCGATATCCGCCACCGTCTTGAATTGCCTCTTGGCCGTTGCTTCACGGATGAACGGTACGATGGCCGCGGAGTTCAGAATATGCCGTTCCCAAATAATACCGACATCGCGTGGCCCTATCAGCCCGCGCGGCTCTCCTTCCGCAGCAAGTTTCACGTGAAACACCTTCAACTTGCCCAATGCATCGCCAAGCACTTCCTCAAGAATCGGCGACCCATCCAATTCGTCATTCACATCACTCATGCACACCATCCTAATCTACAGGCATCAAAAAAGCGCCGACGAGAAACTCGCGACGCTTCATGTTTCACGTGAAACTATTTCAGGCTTCGTCGATCTCGTCGGCGTCATCGGCTGCGGAAGCCTTGACGTACACCGTGACGTAACGATGCGGTTCTTCGCCATGGGACCGAGACTTCATGCCTTCCTCGCGCACCACATCATGGATGATCTTGCGTTCGAAGGAGTTCATCGGCTTCAGGTCCACCGGCTCGCCGGTTTCGCGCGCCTCGTCGATGGCATCCAGCGCAAGGTCGTGCAGGCGCTGGCGCTTGCGCTTCAGATAGCCGTCCACGTCCACGATGAGGTGGGACCGCTCGCCGGTCTTCTGCTGTACGGCGAGTCGAGTGAGCTGCTGCAGGGCGTCCACGACTTCGCCGTTGCGTCCGATCAGATGTTTGATGTCGGTGTCGTCGTCGGCAACGATCTGCACGGTCGGACGGTTGTTGCGCACGCCCATTTCGATATCGCCCTCGTAGTCGACGATGTCAAGCAATCCTTCAAGGTAATCGGCAGCGATGTCAGCTTCGTCATTGAGCTGATCGATGGTTTTCTCAGCATCCTGCGCCATGGTGTTTTACTCCTTTGAGCGGGGTTCGTATTATTTCAAGTCTACTGAAAGTCTACTGATTGGGTTGTATCATATGGGCGATTCGCCCGATACAAAAGCGGTGTGTCCTGTGTTTCACGTGAAACACAGGACACACACTTGATGTTATTTCTTCTTCTTTTTGCGGCTTGGCTGCTGACGCTGGAAGCCGTTCTTTTCCTTCGCCTCCGCGGCCTTCTTGGCTTTCTGCAGCTCCTCCTCTTCGAGGGACGGCAGACCGGCCTTGGCGCGGCGGGCGTTCTCGTGGGCGTGGTCGCGCTTTTCCTTCGCTTCGGCGGCCGGGGATCCCGGAGTCGGGAAGACATGGATCTGCCAGACGGAACGCAGCAGGTTGCAGATGTTGTTGGTCAGCCAGTACACCAGCACTGCGAACGGCATGGCGACGCCGGAGAAGATGTACATGATCGGGAACATCCACAGCATCATCTTCTGCATCATTTCAGTCTGCTTGTTCGCAGCGCTCTGGGCCATGTTGCGCTTCATGCTGTTGTACTGCATGAGCCACAGGCAGAAGCACATCAACGCCACGAAGATGCCGATGATGATCTTGCCGTGGATGTCGGCGGTGGTGAAGTTCTCGGCCACGTTCACGCCGAACACGTTGGTGGAGGTGAACTGCTTGGCGGTGGCGATGTCGAAGGCGCCGAGGCCGGAACCGTTCCTGAATTTGCCGCGTGCGATATAAGGAATGGCCGACAGCGTGTAGAACATGCACATGAACACGGGGCCCTGCACGAACATAGGCAGCATGGATGTGCAGCCGCCCATCGGGTTCGCGTCGTTGTCCTGGTAGAGCTTCATCATCTCGCGTTGCAAAGCCTCTTTGCTGGCGGGATCGTTCTTGCCCTTGTACTTGTTTTGGATGCGCTGCATCTTGGGCTGCAAAACGGCCATCTGGGCCTGCATCTTGCGCATGCCCTTCATGGACTTGTAGAACAGCGGGAACACGCACGCCTGGACCACAATCACCAGGAACACGATGGACATGACCCACGAGAAACCGATCTCGTTCATGCCCAGCATCACCATGAATCGGTGGAATCCGGCCATAATCTGCGTCATGAGCCACTCGACGGGGTACAGGAGCTTGTACAGCCAGCCCCAGAAACCACTATCGAGGAGGAATTGATCTTGATTCATTACAGGCCATTCTCCTTATCGCCTATAGGTTCATCTACATCCAGAGGCGTGAGACGAGGCTCCTCGTGTGCCTTCGACCACGAACATCTGTAAAACAAGGAATAGAGCTGTGGAACGTCGTCGATTCCTCCACGGTTCCACTGGTTGCAACGAAGAAGGCGTAATAACGCAAGAAGACCACCTTTAAGGCAGCCAAATCGTTCAATCGCCTGAATCGCATAATTGGAGCAGCTGGGATAATACCGGCACCGAGGTGCGGTATGGGCGGAAATATGTTTCTGATACCAGCGGATGAGCCGCACCATCCAATTGCGATGATGCCCCTTGCTCATTGCCGGGAAGCGGTTTTACGTTTCACCGCTTCGAAACACGATGCCATCTGCTGCTCAAGCGACAGGAAATCGGCACGTGCGGCACTTGGCTTGGCACGCAACACGATATCGCAGGATTCAGGTAATAGTGATTCGTACTTTCGTGCAAGCACACGGAAACGCCTTTTCACGGCGTTGCGCGTGACCGCGTTGCCAACAGCTTTGGAAACGGCCAAGCCGACACGGCGGCCTTGCACCGTCGCTGTATCGCCCGTTACGACATCGTCGTGCATCAGATAATGCACGACGATGTCTTCTCGCGATACCCTACGACGGCGTTTGAGCACCGCAACAAAATCGCGATGGCTTTTCAGCCGTTCCACCGCTCTATGCCACTAAAAAATCAGGCAGCGAGGGACTTGCGGCCCTTGGCGCGGCGACGGTTGATCAGAGCGCGGCCTGCGCGAGTGCGCATGCGCTGACGGAAACCGTGCTTCATGTGGCGACGGCGGTTGTTCGGCTGGAATGTCCTCTTCATAATTAATGCTCCCGGTGTTTTTAGCCATGCCAAGGCACGGCTCCTCATGAGTCAAGCTCTACTAAATTACTCTGACCCCTGAACAGATTGTCGCGTCGTCCATTTTTCTTCACATTTTCATGGGGATTCCCCGCATAAAACAATCCACATAATCGTTGCGATTCCGCCGAATTCCCCACAAAAGTTATCCACAAACTACAACAATGTTATTCACATTTCAATCTTTTCAACACGCACGCCGGTGGATAACTCGGGGAAAAGAGAGTACAAATATACAGTTGCACATCAGTGGTACGTCTGTCGAGAAAGGATTATCCGTGGCTGATAACACGACAACAGATCCTCTCGAGCAGGCTCGTGGGGTGTGGTCCGACGCTTTGGCCCTGCTGCACCAGAATCCGTCGCTGTCCGTACGCGACAAAAGCTGGCTGGAGAACGTCTATCCCGAAGGCATGTGGGGTCCGACCATCATGCTGTGCGTGCCCAGTGAGGCGGCTCAGCAGGCTTTGCAGACCGAATTGAACAAGCCGTTGATGGAGGCGTTGCGCGAATCCGCCGAACAGGACATCTTCCCCGCCTTCAAAATCGTTGAAATGAAGCCGAAAACGGAGGAACAGCCGGAGGAAACCTATCCGCGCTTCTCCCCCGCGAAATCGCCAGCGAAATCCTCTGCGAACGAGACGATGCAAGGCCAGTTGCCGATTCCCGCGACGATGCCGCCGGAACAGGACCATTTCCAGAGCGGCCAGAACAGGCCGCTGCTCGACCCCGAAACGCATTTGAACAAGAACGCCACCTTCGACACCTTCGTGCCCGGCGATTCCAACCGTTTCGCACGTACCGTGGCGCTGGCCGTGGCGGAGGGCTCCGGCCATGATTTCAATCCGTTGTGTATCTACGGCGGCTCCGGCCTGGGCAAAACCCATTTGCTGAACGCCATCGGCAACTACGCGCTGGTCAAGGACCCCAATCTGAAGGTCCGCTACGTCACCAGTGAGGAATTCACCAACGAATTCATCGAGGCTCTGGCCGATACGAACCAAAGTTCCGGCCAGATCAAGGAATTCAACCGCCGCTACCGCGAGGTCGACGTGCTGCTCATCGACGATATCCAGTTCCTGAGCGGCAAGGACGCGACCCTTGAGCAGTTCTTCCACACGTTCAACACCCTGCATCAGGCCAACAAGCGCATCGTGATCGCCTCCGATGTGCCGCCGAAGGACCTGCAGGGCTTCAACGAACGTCTGATCTCCCGCTTCGAATCGGGCCTGACCGTGGACGTCAAACCGCCGGATCTGGAGACGCGAATCGCCATTCTGCGCATGATCGCCACCATGAACGGCTCCAATATTCCCAACGACGTGTTCAACCTGATCGCGGAACGGTTCACCGAGAACATCCGCGAGCTGGAAGGCGCGCTGAACCGTGTGACCGCCATGGCGTCGCTGAGCAACCAGCCGGTCACCAAAGCCCTTGCGGAACAGACTTTGCAGGACTTCTTCACCACCGACGTGGAGATCAAGCCCGCGGACATCATCACGCAGGTGGCCAAGTACTTCTATTTGACGTTCGACGACATCGTCGGCCGTTCGCGTACCAAGAAGATCGCGCTGGCACGCCAGATCGCCATGTATCTGGTACGCGAGCTGACCAGCATGAGCCTCAACGACATCGGCCTGGTCTTCGGCGGCAAGGACCACACCACCGTGATGCACGCGTATACGCGCATCAACGACGAGATGCAGGAGAAGCAGGAGATCTACAACTACGTGACCGAGTTGACTCTGCAGCTCAAGCAGCGTTCCAACGACAAGTAACGGAAGCAACCGCAGCAAACGGCGTATTTCCAACGGTTTTCCTTAGGCTGGTAAATTATTTACCAGCCTTTTTACTATCCGCGTGACACGCCCGGACAGAATTTCTTGTACATCGAGTTTTCCACATACATATCCACATTTCGGGGAAAGGTCTGTGGAAAAGCCGTTGGAAACACGGAAAACGGCAGTGGATGGCTCGTGGATTATTCACAGTGAATTGTGGATAAGTTTTGCGCGGCCATGAGCCTGTGGATAACCCATGCTCTTATCCACATTCGACTCAGAAGTTATCCACAGGTGACGTCTCGTACTGAAGCGTTGCTGCACTTGGGCTACGCGAGCTTATCCACACTATCCACAGGGCTTATTATTACGAAAGTACGTTTTTCTTACTTTCATCGTCATTCTCGTAATGCGGGGAATTCCCCACGCTTTCGTCGTCGCTGCTCTTATCGCTAGAATGGCATGTGAATCGAACGAAACGAGGAATACCCCATGAAAGTCGAAGTCAATTCCCAAGCTCTTGCCGATGCCGTAGCATGGACTACACGTGTCATCGACGCACGTCCCGCAACCCCGATTCTGGCGGGCATCCGTCTGGAAGCCATTGACGGCACACTCCAGCTTTCCGCCTTCAACTACGCCATTTCCGCACGCCATCACATCGAAGCCGGCGTGGATGAGGCCGGTAGCGTTCTGGTGCTGGGCAAACTGCTTGCCGACATCACCAAGTCGCTGCCCGCTGCGAAAACCTATCTTTCCACTGATGGTTCCACGATGACCATCACGTCGGGCAAGTCGACCTTCACCATGCAGCTCATGCCGGAAAGCGAATATCCGGATCTGCCCGTGGTGCCGATGAAACTGGGTCAGGTGGACTCCCCCACCTTCGCTCAGGCCGTCAACCAGGCGTCCGTCGCGGTCTCCCGTGAGGAGAACCGTCCGGTGCTCACCGGCATCCGCGTCCAGTTCCAGGGCGACAAGGTCATCATGAGCTCCACCGACCGTTTCCGTCTGGCCCGTTCCAGCTTCACCTGGACGCCGGAGGATGCGACCATCAGCACCACCGCTTTGGTCCGTGGCTCGCTGCTGCGCGACATGGCGCGTTCGCTGGACGAGCATCAGAACGTCACCATCGATTTCGATGCGGACAACCCGTCCCTGCTGGGCTTCGAGAACGCCGGCCGCGTGTCCACCTCCCAGCTCATCGACGGCGAATTCCCGGCCGTTGACCGCCTGTATGCCGATGAATACCCGATTCATGCCGTCATCAACAAGCAGGCCCTCATCGACGCCATCAAGCGCGTTTCGCTGGTCGCCGAACGCAACGCCCCGATCCGCATGGTCTTCTCCGGCCAGGAGCTGACGCTGTCGGCCGGCACCGCCGACGAAGCACAGGCGAAGGAGATTCTCGACATCGACATGGACGGCGAGGACATCACCGTGGCGTTCAACCCCTCCTATCTGGTCGACGGCCTGAGCGCCATCAGCGAGCCGTTCGTGCGCATGAAGATGACCACCGCGGTCAAGCCCGTGGAATTCAACGGCCAGCAGGAAGCGGATTCCGACGAATCCATGGACTACCGTTACCTGCTCGTTCCGATGCGCTTCAACAACTGATTTCGTTCCACCTGTGGCCCGGACGGCAAGTTCCCGTCCGGGCCACCATGCCATCACCTTCAAGGAATTCCGGTTTTCATGCATATCTCCCGTCTCGCGCTCGACCATTACCGGTCATGGGACCATTGCGTGCTTGATTTCGAACCGGGAATCAACATTCTCCAAGGCTCGAACGGCCTAGGGAAAACCAATATCGTGGAAGCCGTGGAAGTGCTGTCCACCGGCTCCAGCCACCGCACCTCGTCATCGCTGCCGCTGGTCGAAAAAGGCCACCCTTCCGCCACTGTCCGGGCCAACGTCGAAGATGCGGGCGAACAGCGCACATATGAGATCACCATCGCCGCGCGAGGCGCCAACAGGGCGCGCGTGGACGGCGGAAAATCGCAATATATGAGGGATATCGTGGGTTTGGTCCCCTCCGTGTCCTTTACCCCCGAAGACCAGCGGTTGGTGTCTGGCGATCCGGCCACCCGACGGAACTTCCTTAACCAGGCGGCTTCGCTGCTGTTGCCCCGTTATGCGCAGTCGTTGCAACAGTTCACGCACGTTGCCAAACAGCGTGCCGCATTGCTCAAACAGCTGTCCGACGGCTCCGGCATCGACCCCGAATACGGGCGTCAGGCCGTGCTGAGCGGTCTGGAAGTGTGGACCGGCCAATTCATCGCCCTCGGCGTGCAATTGACCAAGGACCGGAACGATGTGATCGGACTGCTGCGCGAGCCGTTCACCCGCATCTATGCTTCGCTGGCGGGCGAAGAGGAACAGGCCGACCTGGTGTATGAGCCGTCCTTCGACGAGGTGCTTCTGTTCGACGAGCCGGCCGCGGAAATCAGCCGTCATTTCCAACGCATCTACCCCGGCGAAGTGGCCCGTGGGCAGAATCTGATCGGACCGCAGCGCGATGATCTGACATTGCGGCTCAACGACATGCCAGCCCGCGAATTCGCTTCGAACGGCGAGATGTGGACGATGGCGTTGGCCTTGAAAATGGCGCTGTACGAAGTGGTTTCGGCGCAGCGCGACGTCAAGCCGATCGTGATCCTCGACGATGTGTTCGCCCAGCTCGACGAGTCCCGTCGCGGGCAGATCCTCGACTCCGCGCGACGGCAGGACCAGGTGCTGATCACCGTTGCCGCGGCAAGCGATATTCCGCAAGGCAAGGCGCATGTCATCGACGTTGCCGCGCTGCGTGCGCAATCGCAGGAGACGGACGGCGATATCGCGGCGATGGCGGCCATGCTTGCCGCCGGACGTGGCGCGCAATCGCAAGGAATCGAGGCCGAATCCTAATGCCGAAACCACCAATCTGCGAACTGCTGAACCTCGACCAACGCAAACTGCCGGCCGAAGTGTTCGACCGCATCAGCGACCGTGCCGGGCGGCTCAAGGAACGCGAGGAACGCGCGCGCAAGGCGTGGGAAAGCTTCGGCGAACCCGGACGCGATCCGGAAACCGTCGGCAGCCTGTTCAATCTGCTGGCATCGAACGGCGCATGGATACCCCACCTCAAAATGGCGCAGATGCGCGACCATTGGGACCAGGTGGTGGGCGTGGAGAACGCGAAGCACTCCTACCCCGCCAGCCTGCGAGACGGCGTGCTGACGATACGTTGCGACAGCCCGGCCTGGACCACCACCCTGTCGTATATGACGCCGTTGCTGACGGACACCATCCGCAGGAAACTCGAAGGTCTGACCATCAATGAGGTGAGGGTCACCGGCCCGCAGAGCCAAGGGTTCAGCCGTGGGCGTATCTCAAGGAAGATTCGCTACTGAGGGCTATTGCGAAGTCGACTTACAATCGACCTCTCTGACAGGAGAGATCGATTGTGGCGCGCGTGAAACAGGCCGTTGCGACGGGGTTTACGGAGGTTTTCCGGCTCGTCGGACGCGTTCGGAACCATGCCGAAGCCGTTGAAAACCGTTGAATTCCAAGGACAAATGTCTATAGCGCGCTGTCCCCCTCCATGAGTAGAATATCCAGCAGTGTATGTAAACGCCTAGAAGGGGCCTTTATTTGCGTTCTAGGTGGTATCACCTGCGGAAATGACCCTTGATGGCGGGAAAAATGCAGGAAGGAATCTCTGTGGCAGACCTTGATGCGGATTCGCTGAACGAATCAGCTGGAAACACGCAGGAAGATCAGATTCAGGATCAGATCCAGAACGACCAGCTCGAAGATGCGCAACTTGACGATTCGCTGTCTCCGGAACACTACGACGCGTCCGATCTGAGGGTGCTGGAAGGCCTTGAGGCGGTGCGTATCCGCCCGGGCATGTATATCGGCTCCACCGGCCCCCGCGGCCTGCACCATCTGGTGTATGAGATCGTCGACAACTCCGTCGACGAGGCGCTTGCCGGCTACGCGTCGCACATCGAAGTGACGATTCTGCCGGACGGCGGCGTGCGCGTGGTGGACGACGGCCGAGGCATCCCGGTCGACGAAGTGCCGGGCGAAGGCATCTCCGGTGTCGAAACCGTGATGACCAAGCTGCACGCTGGCGGCAAGTTCGGTGGCGGCGGCTACGCGGTCTCCGGCGGCCTGCACGGCGTGGGCATCTCCGTGGTGAACGCGCTGTCCACCCGCGTGGACATCGAAGTGCGCCGTCAGGGCTTCCACTGGACCCAGACCTACATCGACCAGAAGCCGACCGCGCGTCTGCTCAAGGGCAAGCCGATGGAGGAAGGCGAGTCCACCGGCACTTCCGTGACCTTCTGGGCCGACGGCAAGATCTTCGAAACCACCACCTACGATTTCGAGATCCTGCGCAACCGCTTCCAGCAGATGGCGTTCCTGAACAAGGGCCTGAAGATCTCCCTGACCGACCTGCGCGAGCCCGACCAGGCCGGCGACGAGGTTTCCGGCGAGGAATCCGAAACCGAAGACAAGTTCCAGACCGTCACCTACCAGTACAACGACGGCATCAAGGACTACGTCGACTACCTGGTGAAGTCCCGCAAGGCCACCCCGGTCGAACCGGACGTCATCGACTTCGAGGCCGAGGACCTGAAGATCGGCATCTCCGCGGAAATCGCCATGCAGTGGACCACCGCGTATTCCGAAGCCGTGCACACCTTCGCCAACACCATCTCCACCACCGAAGGCGGCACCCATGAGGAGGGCTTCCGCGCCGCGCTGACCTCGCTGGTCAACCGTTACGCCCGCGAGAAGAACATCCTCAAGGACAAGGACGAGAACCTGTCCGGCGACGACGTGCGCGAAGGCCTGACCGCCGTCGTGTCCGTCAAGCTCACCAACCCGCAGTTCGAAGGCCAGACCAAGACCAAGCTCGGCAACTCCGAAGCGAAGACCTTCGTGCAGCGCGTCATGACCGACAAGCTCGGCGACTGGTTCGACGCCCACCCGAACGAGGCCAAGAACATCATCCAGAAGGCCATCGAGGCCTCCCGTGCGCGTCTGGCCGCCAAGAAGGCACGTGAGAACACCCGCCGCAAGTCGATCTTCGAATCGGCCGGCATGCCGGACAAGCTCAAGGACTGCCAGTCCAACAACCCCGAAGAATGCGAGCTGTTCATCGTGGAGGGTGATTCCGCAGGCGGCTCCGCCATCCAGGGACGCAACCCGATCACGCAGGCCATCCTGCCTCTGCGAGGCAAGATCCTCAACACCGAGCGCGCAAGCCTGGACCGCATGATGAAGTCGGACACCATCGAATCGCTGATCACCGCCGTCGGCGGCGGCTACGGCGAGGACTTCGACCTCAACAAGGTGCGCTACCACAAGGTCATCATCATGGCCGATGCAGATGTGGACGGCGCGCATATCGCAACCCTGAACCTGACGCTGTTCTTCCGTTACATGCGCCCGATGATCACCGCCGGCTACGTGTACGTGGCCATGCCGCCGCTGTACCGCCTCAAGTGGACCAAGGGCCCGCACGACTTCGTGTACACCGACGCCGAACGCGACCGCGTGCTCGCCGAAGGCAAGGCCGCCGGCCGCCAGCTGCCGAAGGGCGAAGGCATCCAGCGCTACAAGGGTCTGGGCGAGATGAGCTACCAGGAACTGTGGGAGACCACCATGGATCCTGACCATCGCATTCTGAAGCAGGTGCAGATCGAAGACGCGGCCGCGGCCGACGAGACCTTCTCCATGCTCATGGGCGACGAAGTCGAACCACGTCGTCTGTTCATCCAGCGCAACGCACGCAACGTCAGCTGGATCGACGCGTAAACGCGTAGGGTTTCGCAGGACTTCAAAGCAAGGATTAGAAATTGGCAGACGAAAACAACAGCAACGAAGACGGCCAGTTCGTGCCTGACGGCTCCATGGAACCGTTGAGCCCGCAGGAGGCCGACAACACCGATTACGGCCTGATGGTCGGCGAACGCGTCCAGAAGAAGGATCTGCAGCAGGAAATGCGCGAATCCTACCTGGCGTACGCCATGTCCGTCATCGTCGATCGTGCCCTTCCGGACGTGCGAGACGGCATGAAGCCGGTGCACCGCCGCGTGATCTACGCGATGTACGACGGCGGCTACCGCCCCGACCGCGGCTACTCCAAGTGCGCACGCGTCGTCGGCGAAGTCATGGGCAAGTACCATCCGCACGGCGATTCCGCCATCTACGACACGTTGGTGCGTATGGCGCAGTCGTGGTCGATGCGATACACGCTCGTCGACGGCCAGGGCAACTTCGGCTCCCCCGGCGACGACCCGGCAGCCGCAATGCGTTACACGGAATGCCGTATGGCGCCGCTCGCCATGGAAATGGTGCGTGACATCGACAAGGACACCGTCGATTTCCTGCCGAACTACGATGGCAAGACGCAGGAGCCGACCGTGCTGCCGGCCCGCTTCCCGAACCTGCTGTGCAACGGCTCGTCCGGCATCGCCGTCGGCATGGCGACCAACATTCCTCCGCACAACATGCGCGAGGTGGCAGAAGGCGTGCATTGGGCGCTCGACCATCCGGACGCGAGCCGTGAGGAACTGCTCGACAACCTGATCCGCATCATCAAGGGACCGGACTTCCCTACCGGCGCCACGATTCTCGGCCATAAGGGCATCGAACAGGCGTACCGTACCGGCCGTGGCCTCATCACCATGCGAGCCGTGGTGAACACCGAGGAGATCAAGGGCCGCATGTGCCTCGTGATCACCGAACTGCCGTACCAGGTCAACCCGGATCGTCTGGTCGTGTCCATCCGCGAAGCGGTGCGCGACGGCAAGATCCAAGGCATCGCCGACATGCGCGACGAAACCTCCGGCCGTACTGGCCAGCGCCTCGTGCTCGTGCTCAAGCGCGACGCCGTGCCGAAGGTCGTGCTCAACAACCTGTACAAGCATTCCCAGCTGCAGCAGACCTTCGGCGCGAACATGCTGGCACTGGTCGACGGTGTGCCGCGCACGCTGTCCCTGGATGCGTTCATCCGTCATTGGGTAAACCACCAGCTCGAAGTCATCGCACGCCGTACCGCCTACCTCAAGCGCGAGGCCGAGGAACGCGACCACATCCTGCAGGGCTATCTGAAGGCCCTTGACATGATCGATGAGGTCATCGCCCTCATCCGTGCCTCCGAGTCCGCGGAGACCGCCCGCACGGGCCTTATGGAACTGCTTGACGTGGACGAGGTGCAGGCCGACGCCATCCTCGCCATGCAGCTGCGCCGACTGGCCGCCCTGGAACGTCAGAAGATCCTCGACGAGCACAATGAGCTCATGCGCAAGATCGCCGACTACAACGACATCCTCGCCAAGCCGGAACGCCAGCGCAAGATCGTCGGCGACGAGCTGGACGAAATCGTCGCCAAGTATGGCGACGAACGCCGTACCAAGATTCTGCCGTACTCCGGCGAGATGAACGTCGAAGACCTGATCGCCGAAGAAAACGTGGTCGTCACCGTGACCCACTCCGGTTTCATCAAGCGCACCAAGGCCGACGAATACCGCGCGCAGCACCGCGGCGGCAAGGGCATCAAGGGCGCCAAGCTGCGCGAGGACGACGTGGTGGACCACTTCTTCCTGACCAGCACGCACAACTGGCTGCTGTTCTTCACCAACAAGGGCCGCGTGTACCGTCTGAAGGCATACGAGCTGCCGGAAGGCTCCCGCGATTCCAAGGGACAGCACGTGGCGAACCTGCTGCAGTTCGGCCCGGACGAGACGATCCAGACCGTGCTGTCGATTCCGAACTACGACGTGGCCAAGTACTTGGTGCTCGCCACCCGTTCCGGCAAGGTCAAGAAGACCGCGCTCGCCGAATACGACTCCCCGCGTCAGGGTGGTCTGATCGCGGTACGACTCATGACCGACGAGAACGGCGAGAACGCCGACGAGCTGATCGGTGCCGCGCTGTGCAACGCCGACGACGACATCATCCTCGTCTCCAAGCAGGGCATGAGCCTGAAGTTCGAAGCCAACGACGAGCAGCTGCGCCCGATGGGCCGCCAGACCGCCGGTGTGCAGGGCATGAAGTTCCGCGACGGCGACGAGCTTTTGGCCATGGATGTGGTGCAGGGCGATTCCGACAGGGATCTGCTCGTGGTCACCAACGAGGGCTTCGCCAAGCGCACCGCCATCAGCGAATACCGTCTGCAGGGCCGTAACGGCTACGGCGTCAAGGCCGTGCAGCTCGCCGAAGGCCGTGGCTCCCTGGTGGGTGCCGTGATCGTGGAGGAATCCGACCAGATCATGGCCATCATGAAGTCCGGCAAGGTCATCCGCTCCAACGTCGCCGAAGTCAAGCGCACCGGACGTACCACCCAGGGTGTGACGCTCGCCAAGCCTGACAAGAACGACGAAATCATCTCCATAGCACGTAACGAGGAGACCGACGAGGATGACGCCGAGCAGGCCGCCGCGGAAAACGGAGCAGCCCAGAACGACGCAGCCGCGCAATCGCAAGCCGAAACCACTACTGAAAACTCCGCTGAAACCGGTACGGAAGCCACTTCCGATGCCGGCGATGGCGAGAATGTAGAGGCCTGAGACACAGGCGGGGAATCGTCTGCGAAAACTGGTAGCCTCGGCTAGAAGTAGGCAAGATTCTGCAAGGAGCAACGATGAGCGAGAACAATGAAAGCCATCAGGCGCAGGCAGGGGCGCAGGCCCCACGCGTGGCCCGTTCCGCATCCAGCCAGCCGTTGAGCGGTACGGAACAGTCTCAGGCGCATGAGAACATGGCCGCCGCGTCCGGCGGTGTGAAGGTTCGTGAAAAAGCGCGTCGTGGCGCGCCTCGCGCCCGCCGCATGAGCCTGTCCCTGACCCGCATCGACGCATGGTCCGCGGCCAAGGTGGCGTTCATGCTTTCCATCGCGGGAGGCATCATCCAGATCGTCGCGGTGACGCTGCTGTGGCTGCTGCTGAACGTGGTCGGCGTGTTCGATCAGGTGACGCAGATCGTGTCCTCCACCGGTCTTGACGCCGGCGGATTCGACCTTGCCAACGTGCTTTCGCTGAGCACCGTGCTAAGCGCGGTCACCATCTTCTCCATCATCGAAGTGGTGCTGTTCACCGTGCTGGTGGTGATTCTCACGCTGCTGTACAACGTGGTGAGCACGCTGGTCGGCGGCATCCACGTGACGCTCGGCGACGACTGATCGATTCGTCATACGGCGTTCGTACGGCGCTTGCGCAACGTAAGCCGTTCGTGCAACATAAGAAGACGGCGCTTCCCTACTTCGGGAGGCGCCGTCTTTTCTTATGTAATCGCGATTATGCGGTCGCTTTTATGCAATCGTCATACTGCGTTGCGCGTTATGCCGTAACGCATATGAAAACGGTCCGTGCGAACGAATCGCACGGACCGTTGAAACGGATTGTGAAAGACGATCAGAGCACGCCCTGGGCGACCATGGCGTTGGCGACCTTGACGAAGCCGGCGGCGTTGGCGCCGAGCATCAGATCGCCCTCATGGCCGTACTCCTTGGCGGCGGCCAGGGAATTGGCGACGATGTTCTCCATGATGGACTTGAGCTTGTTGTCCACCTCTTCGAACGTCCAGGAAAGGCGGTAGGAGTTCTGGCTCATCTCAAGGCCGGACACCGCCACACCACCCGCGTTGGCGGCCTTAGCTGGGCCGTACAGCAGGCCGTTGTCCTGATAGACGGCGATTGCCTCCGGGGTGGACGGCATGTTGGCGCCTTCGCACACGACCTTGCAGCCGTTGGCGACGAGGGCCTTGGCGGACTCCTCATCGATTTCGTTCTGGGTGGCGCACGGCAGCGCGATGTCGCACGGCACGGTCCACACGCCCTTGCAGCCCTCGTGGTATTCGGCACCCGGAACACGCTCGGCGTATTCCTTGATGCGGCCGCGGTGGCCGAGCTTGATGTCCTTGACGATGTCGAGCTTGATGCCGTCCGGATCATAGACGTAGCCGTTGGAATCGGAGGCGGTGACGACCTTCGCGCCGAGGGCCTGGGCCTTCTCGGTGGCGAAGATGGCCACGTTGCCGGAGCCGGAGATGACGACGGTCTTGCCTTCGAAGGAATCGTTCTTCAGGACGCGCAGGGCTTCCTGGGTGTAGTAGCACAGGCCGTAGCCGGTAGCCTCGGTGCGAGCCAGGGAGCCGCCGAATTCGAGGCCCTTGCCAGTGAGCACGCCGGAGTATTCGTCGCGGATGCGCTTGTACTGGCCGAACAGGTAGCCGATCTCACGGGCGCCGACGTTGATATCGCCGGCCGGAACGTCGGTGAACTGGCCGATGTGACGGCACAGCTCGGTCATGAACGCCTGGCAGAAACGCATGACTTCGGCATCGGACTTGCCCTTCGGGTCGAAGTCGGAGCCGCCCTTGCCGCCGCCCATCGGCAGGCTGGTCAGGGAATTCTTGAGAATCTGCTCGAAGCCAAGGAACTTGATGACGCCCTCGTTCACGCTCGGGTGGAAACGCAGACCGCCCTTGTACGGGCCGATCGCGGAGTTGAACTGGATGCGGTAACCGCGGTTGACCTGCACCTTGCCCTCATCGTCCGTCCAGGCGACGCGGAACTTCACCACGCGCTCCGGCTCGACGAGGCGCTCGAGCACGCCCGCCTTCTCATATTCCGGGTGCTTCTCAACAACCGGCTCGAGGCTTTCGAAGACCTCGCGAACGGCCTGCAGGAACTCCGGCTGGTCGCCATCGCGCTTCTCGACCTGCGCGTACACGCGCTTGACGTACTCATCAGTGAGCATATTTTTCCCCTTCGGGATAGTTGGGTTATCAATACGGCGATTTCATTCTATGTGCTTGATTGTGAGACGCACAAGATATTGCTCAAGATTTGGCTGGAGCGTGCGGATATAGGATGGATTCGGGCATGCAAGAGAGACACGTCCAAAGAGAGACTTGTCCATTGACGCGATTCACGGAATCGCGAATGCAGAACAGGAGCAAAAATGTTCGAAGGATTCAAGAAATTCATCGCACGCGGCAACATGATCGACATGGCCGTCGGTGTCGTCATGGGCGGTGCCGTCACCACCGTGGTCAACGCGATCGTCAACAGCGTCATCAATCCGTTCATCGCCATGATCTTCGGCAAGCCGAACATGGATGGTCTGCTGGCGATCACATTCAACGGCGCGACCGTTTCGTTCGGCGCAGTGCTGGGCGCTATTCTGAATTTCCTCATCATCGCCGTCGCCGTCTATTTCTGCATTCTGGTGCCGATCAACAAATTCCGCGACATGACCGAGGCGCTGCTTGCCAAGACCAAGCTTGCCGAGCAGAAGGAAGCCGAGGAAAAGGCCGCTGAAGAGCCGTCTGCCGAAGAGCAGACCGTCCAGCTGCTGCAGCAGATTCGTGACGAGCTGTCCAAGCAGAACGCGGCCCGCAACTAGTTGCGATTCGTGGTGCCACTCCCCTATTGATTTGATGATTCCGGCCGCTTGCGGGTATGCAGGCGGCCGTTTTATTTGGTTTGCGGGCGATCGCGTCCGTTGGATGGTCGACAAGAGGCTGAATACGAAAAAGGCTTCCGATTACTCGGAAGCCTTCAATTCTGTGGAGCTAAGGGGATTCGAACCCCTGACCCTCTCCATGCCATGGAGATGCGCTACCAGCTGCGCCATAGCCCCGAAAACCGACCACCGTAGCGGCCGTGGGTGATGTAGGAATCGAACCTACGACCCCTTCCGTGTGAAGGAAGTGCGCTAGCCGCTGCGCCAATCACCCGCAAACAACAAATGTTCATTTTACGTGACATCATCGGCGAGCGCAACCATTACGGCGAGTCGCCATGCAGTCCGCGGCTACGACGAAAGCACATGACTTGAACAACGCAGACCGACACGCGATAATCGACGCAACGGGGGCAAAGGAGACGTCATGACCGAACAGCAGCCGCAGGAACCCTATGGCGATCCGCAATACGAGTCATACAGGGAAGGCACGCCGACCGAGTCAGTGCCGACCACATCAATGCCGACCGAGTCGATACCCACCACAGGCGCGTCGGGCCCGACAGGAGCATCACGGCAGCGCCAGGCACCACAACCGCACACCCCATACGGATTCTCTTCAGCCACGCGGCCTCCCACATCCGGGCCGTATGCGCCCGGCCCTTTCCCGACTCCTGAAGCCCGTGCGACACAGGGCTCATACGAAGCGCCCGCCCCATGGTCCAGGACGCCCAACGGCGCATCATCGTCGGCATCATCCCCGTTCACCACGGGCCAAACAAATCGTCAGGCCCATCCCCCGTACCAGCCGTACCCGATGCCGCCATACCAGCAGTACCGCCCGATGCAGCCCCCGAGGAAAACGGGCATCGGGGCGGGCGGCATCACGGCGATAGTCGCCGCCGTAATCGTCATACCCGCGCTGCTGTTCATCGCCGTGACCGCCGGGCTCATGACGGTGGCGAAGAACCATATCAGCCAAGGCGCCAACGAGCCGACCAACAGCTACGGCAACGCGTCTCCCTCCGACCCGAATCAGGCCGACCCCGAGCCGACCGCCACCGTCTACCGCATGGACGAGCGGCCCGGATACGAGAGCATGGTGACCTACGTGACCGACAAACTCGACCATTACAAGGACGAGATACTCAACAACAACACCATGTTCATGAGCGAATACCGGATACCCGACACGCAGAACGGCACCGACTACATGACGGGATACATGGCGGCGTTGCTGGGCACCGTGAACGAGGCCAAGGCGGCAGCGGACGAGACCAGCGAGGACCCCGATGCGCTGGATGCAAAGATCGACTCGTACCGAACCACCGTCGACACCCTTGAAGCACGGTTCAAGAAAGGGCAGGCGCTCGGCGTTTCGATGACCGTTACCGGCAACGATGGCAAGAAGTACACGGTCGACGGCAGCAGATCAATCACGCTCAGGCCTACCTGGGACGAGCTGGAACAGCGCGTCGCCAAAGCCTCGAACTCGCTGGGGAGTGGCAACGCCGCCAGCGCGCAGAAACTGGTGGAGCTCGCGGACATGAAGCTCAGCTGGGACATCGACGAGGGATTCAGACAGTGCCCGGCGTTTGCGGGCACCGATGACGGCGACAACAAGGCGCTGACGAAGTCCGAGACGTTCGGCTTCTACTGCCCTGCCACGCCGAACGTGATCTACGGCAACCGCAGCATGCCCGACTGGAACATGACCTACGCGCCGGCCGCGGGCGTGAGGCACGAGTTGTCCCACCACGCCATCCACATGCGCTGCGGCACCATCGAGCCCGAGGCCATCATGCAGAACGGCGTGAACCGCACCGAAGGCGTGACGAACAGCTACGCGGTCAAGTACATGGGCGCGAACCGCGCCCTGATCCAGCAGAGCATCGATTACGCGGCCAGCACCGGGCACAAGCAGTATCGCATGGATGCGTTCACCGACCGGGCCGCGGAACGCATCCACTCCGGGCAATGCAACGCGGGATGAGCAATCGGGCGGGGTTCTGGAGTCTAATTGCGTTTCGAGGGGGGTGCTTCAGGCTCGTTCGGACATCTATCTGCGTTTCGAGGGGTTGGTGCCCGAGTAGAGCCGGGCCGGAAACCGCATGATTCCAATGCGGGATGTCCCCGCATACTCCGGATATCGCGTTTGGGCAACCCCTTGAAACGCAGATAGATGTTCCGAGAGCGCGAGATCAACCCCTCGAAGCGGAGATACCGGGTATCAGCCTGCCAGCGGAGGCAATGAGGCACGGTAAAACGGGTTATAGGCAAAGCACCCGAAGGCGCTACATATAAGAGGAATATGGTGGGCGATACAAGATTCGAACTTGTGACCCCTTCCGTGTCAGGGAAGTGCGCTA